>Ga0315905_10007399_pt1 | contig 11133 bp, 12 predicted proteins | sample LakEriMetagenome_5_FD_203522 | JGI IMG/M metagenome (GOLD analysis project Ga0315905, IMG submission 203522) | Freshwater fungal communities from buoy surface, Lake Erie, Ohio, United States - Buoy 4 MA121 | ecosystem: Environmental > Aquatic > Freshwater > Lake | place: USA: Lake Erie, Ohio... | reverse complement strand
ACCGACCCGGAAGCATTTTACAATGCCATTGGACTGGCAATGACGATTGCATGTAAAAGTAGCCTCGAATGCAGAATCATTGCCATTGCTAGTAGTCCCGTCTGGATTCAATGGGAACGTACCGATACATTTATGGATATTATTGAAAACATTTTTGGCTCCATTATGTCCATTCGTAGTTCTCCCCTTCAATACAGTCAATCGATTGATTTGATTATGCAAGGGATCCGGGGTAGCCATTCTACGCCGCGATTCATAGAAAACATGAACATTGTAGTAATTAGCGATTTTTCTACAAATATACACAAAGTCGATGTGTCGTCATTGTTTACATCGAAACTATTTACCGCTGTACCTACTATGTTTTTCTGGAACATATCTACACAGGGCGTTGTTGAACCGTTTGTCACTTCTGCGCAACATCCCCATTATTTTTATTCTGGGAACTCGATACATGCACTTCGAGATATGCAGGTGGTTGTGGAAGCTGGACGCATCCCTATATACGATGCCGCAGTGGCTGCATTGGAAAAGCCGCGTTATTCGACTGCGTCCACGTATTTGCATTCATTGTGCTCGTCGGTTGGCGAATAATTGATGACTATATTGTACATGTGTTGGAGTGGGGTGATAATGGTATTACGATCTACTTATGGGTAATATCATTATTTTTTTGCGCGCCTCCTCCGTGTATTTCGTCGCTTTCTATGTTGCTTTATTCGGCGTTTTATACTTTTACCGCCCCATGATTTTTCTGTGCCCATTTCAATATCATCTGACACCATGTATTGAGAATATACTATGCCGGTAGGGTCGTCGCTTACTATTGGCGACAATACGTCAGGCGAATAATCAAATATATTTATTTTACATTTGCTGTGGCCTACTATTTCTTTGATAACATCTACTAAATAACTTAAACGAATGTATGAAATGTCGCCATAAGAACTCAAAAACCCACCCGGCGAGAATGTAATATTCCATTTGTCTAATTGCTCCTTATATATTCTGTCGTCTGTGCTCTTATTATAATCTGGCCATATTGACGTTTTTTTAAACATCTTATCTAATACACTCTTGCCATTTTTATCAAAGATGTTTGCAAATTCAATAAACTCCTCTTTTTTAAGTAAATTCAGGTTTCTCATTCTCTCGTCTTCAGTGGAAGGATATATGATATTAAATTTACCTTCATTCGTTTTTTCATGCACGGATACAACATAAACACCAATAACCATATTATCATCCGCTGGTAATGCATCAATACCAATTTCTTTATCAATCGTAATGTTAAATGGACGATATGTATGTTTTGCAGGTAAATATAGAGATTTATATCCAGATAAAACGCTTGGTATTTGTTCCACAATATTATACGTTGAACGAGGTAAGTTGTGTTGAAAAACTTTATTTAACATATCTATACGACTTAGTCTAATGTCATTCTTTTGAATTTCATCGAATACTGTACCTGGTTCACTAACAATCGGTGCTAGCTTAAATAATCTGGTATTATCAAATAATTTTTGTTTGGTTGGTGCTAAATTTGTCTCGATTATATTTCCATTCAGCATAATCGCAATAGTAATTATTTTTGAACCATTATCAATCGGTTCATCGGCCATTTGTTAAAATATATACAGATTTAAATCATTGAAGAATTAAAATGGGACATTTTAATTTTTCAATGACCAGATACCAGTAACGTTTTGAAATGTCGCTCCAACGTACCGTTAGAGCGTACCATTTTAAATCTTCGCTGGTATAAATCTTTAATGGTGTAAAACCCCGAATAAAACAAAAATAATAACACCAGATTATTATTTTTCTATTTGCTTTCTGAATAACGCAAAACAATTGATATGCTGGATTATTGCTGCTGTGCATATTTGGCTTTTATATTTTGCATTATTTTCTGTTTACGCGCCACAAACTCTTCATCTGTTTTTACAGTGGCTATTCTTGACTTGGCCAATCGCTGCGACCCGCGATTCGTGCGAGCCCAGGGTGTAAGTACTTTGCGAATATTTGCCTTGTCTTTTCTGGGTAATTTTGACATAATCGTTCTTATTTCTGTGGCGGTCTCTGCCGCACTCGGTCGCTTATCCGGCATTGACAACACGATATTTGTTAATAATTCAATGTATTGTTGCATAAACGGGAAGTTTTTTGTCGCCTCTTCGCGCAATTCCATAATTCGTAACATATCTAGTATCATCACCGCGAGCCCATAATTATCCCAACTTTTATGATACTTGACCAACTCGTCATAGACATTTCCCCAAGACGGAACATTCAACATGCCTCCTTCCACTAGGGGCGCGTAATATGCTTCTGCTTTTTTCTTATATTCTTCGACCACTTCCGGTGTAAATAATTCCATCATCGTAGGGTTTGTTTTTATGAATTCGCCGATGACCTTATTGGTTTCGTCGAGGGTTGCGTTTTCTTTACGCCATGCGTTCGGTGTTGGCTGTTCTACATTTGCATTTTTGGTTTTATGTATCATATATGTTATCATGCCTATATCTAAACACCACGGCGCATATGCAACACCATACGCAAAAAAGGCCTCATTTGCAGGAAACTCATCTGGCGAAGCAATGTTTGTGGTATCTACTGACAAACCAAAATCGATGATGATGGGTCGACCCGATTTATCTTTACACATTATATTGTTCTCTTTTATGTCAAAATGCATGATATTGGCCGCGTTTAATTTTGTGATTCCCGTCAACAACGTCGTGTGCATGTTTATTAATTTTCGAAAATAACTTTCCAGTTGACTAACGTTGGCTGCTTCTTTCACCAAATAATCGCCCAATGTATTTTTTCCAACATACCGGATTCGGTTTGATTCGTACGTTTTATTGTTATATTCGGGTGCCATATTTATAAAGTCGCATTTCTTGGCTTCTGTGTCATTGTTCAGTGCGCCAACGGTGACATCGCATGACTCTATAATCGGTGCATAATATTGGGAATATCCGGGGATTTTTTTTATTTTTTTGCCCATTTCAACTTCGCGTAATGACGTTTCCTTGTATTTCTGGATTTTTGTTATATATTTTTTCGAGGTGAGCTGTTTGCCGGAACATTCTATACCCGGCCTAAATACACAACCGTAGGTTCCTTGATTCAACAATGTTGTCTTGATGCCGTCATTGTTGTTCGGTTCATTCTGGTTCTCGCTTGGTTTTTGGTTATTTTCTATGGGGGGCGTTTGGTCATTTCCTATGCCAGTAATATCCTTGATGAACGACAACATTCTATGTTATAATATACGTATATTTTCATATTTGGACTTTTACCACAAAATATTGTCATGCCTGTTCACAAATTTGCGTCCGGAAACGACGGTGATTCATAGACGATAAATTCGTAGTCGATGGTAGGCAGTGTTTGTGCAGCTTGCATTGGCTTTTCACATTGTCTTCTCGACACGATTTTATAATTTGTTTGCATTTCTTCCAATAATGGATATATACTCACTCCGTCGCGTTCATCGTTTTGTACCATTGTCACGTATATTGTTTTGCATCGTTTGAAAAAATGAGTGTAGATCTGCGCCCCGCCAATAATAAAAATTCGTTTACTCGTATTTGCCTGCAGTTTACATAGAATGTCGTGACACTCGTCTAAATCACAGAATATGGTTGATGACCGGGCATTGGCTTTATAGTTCTCAGGTTTGGAAGTAATGACGATGTTGGTTCGCGAGTCCAATGGACCATTTGGCAATGAATCATATGTTTTTCGACCCATTATCACGATATTGTGCATTGTTTCTCTTCGAAAATGCTTCATGTCTTCGGGTATGTGCCAAATCATATCATTATTTTTTCCAATAACACCGTGTTTGTTTACAGCCACAATCATATTCATTTTGATTTATATATACGTGATTAACCGAACCATTTTTATGTCATTTTACTGCATTGACAGTTATTTGGTGGGTCGTGTTGTGGATATATCTACAAATATGTGTTGTTTTGACACCGTAAAATGTAAAAAATTGATCAAAATTTTACAGCTATTGTCAATGTATACAATTAACAACAAGTTTTACTTATTACAATGCACTCTATGTACTACCGATTACCCAAGGTTCTCTGGGACTATATCTGGTCTTACGATGTTCGACACAAAATAGAATTCAAGAAATGTGTTAGCGAACTCAATCAATACTTTCATCGTAATCGCGCAATCGACCGTATCGCATGCGATATGAAATTATATGAGGTGTATTTGAACGTTCGTATGCAGCGCGGAATAGTGAATCCGCCACCTGTCGATTTTCATACCTATTATTTTATGCGGCGTGCACGATTTCCGGACTTTACACATCTGGACACATTGAATCACATGACACTCAGGTGCCGCAGATATGACAACAATGAGATACATAGGTTGTCGCGCGCAGTTATGTCTTAATATGCCAGAGATGGTCCACAATAAAAAAACTTTGCAATAAGAAAAAAAACTTTGCAATACAAAAAAAACTTTGCAGTAAACGAAAAAATTCACAATAAAAATTCATAGTAAAAACATAAATTTACGGTAAACGAAAAAATTCACAATAAAAATTCATAGTAAAAACATAAATTCACAGTAAACGTAAAAACCTCAGTAAAAAAATATTGTCAAAATAAAAATTCGCAGTAAACGTAAAAACCCTCAGTAAAAATTTACAGTCAAAATATAAATTTATAGTCAAAATATAAATTTACAGTCAAACTATAAATTTACAGTCAAAATAACAAATCGCACGAAAATAAAAATTCACAACAAAAATCACAATTTATAGGCGGCTACATACAGCGAGACTCGTATCCAATGCTCCTTCTATCCATTGCTGATTTTTTGCTGAGAAATGCTCACCGCAAAGGAACATTTTCACATCCGGGCCAAACGGCTGAACCATGATTTTTGACGTCTTTTCACTATTTGCTCCAACTCCCCAGTATCCAACACCGCAATTCCAATAAAAGACCTCGGTTTTTATCGGTTCAGGAATGTCATCGATTCCAGTGGTCTTCTTTAACAGTGTCATCAGTTCATGATTGACTGCATCTATCCCTTTTGTATCATATAGTTTTTTCCAATATTTGGCGAACTTATTGTCGCTATACGATGTCATTATTAAGCCATTGGATTCGTCGTAAGGTATTATCATTCGCAAATTATTGTTGGTGGTTAATTTCGGCAAACCACTGAACCACTGGTGCGCCTTTTTTCCCGGGCTCTTGGGTATCAGCGGGAACTTCGAATAGATTCGACACAGCGGTGCGCATTTGATTTGTGATAATAATTTTGATAGTGGGCGGAAAAAGACGATGCTCTCGACAACCTGTTTCGGCAATGCACTAATGCAGTGTTTTGCTGAATATATGGTCGATACATTTGAACACGATATTTCGAACGTTTTTTCTCGGTTCCACGTAATTTGCTGGATTCGATCAATGGCCCGGTTCTTCAATATTCGAACATTTGCATATTTTAATAGCCGTGCTTCCAACTTGACAATGAGTTGTGATAACCCGCCTTTCAATACATAATATTGATGTATTGGCGACAAATGCACCACGATTAAATAGAGCGCGTCGTATGCATTCATAATCACCAATTCGCTGTAATAACCGAAAGACGCTTTTAAGAATTCGACTTCTTCTTCTGTGACTACTGTCTTTGCAAAGTCCACTAGACTTTGATTGCGCAGACGTTCGGCGGAAACGGTTTTACTGGCCCACAATATCTTTGTAATGATTCCTGCGTTGGGTAAGTTCTCTTTTCCTAGAAAGTTGTCGAGTGCTGCCATGAGCGCCGGTTCTGGCGAAGGCAATACAGCGGTGTTTGTTTGTTCGATGAATTTATATATTCCGTGTATATTGTTTGGTGCGTCCAATATCGAATTCATTCGCTTTCCTGAATTATCTACATATGTTGCGGTGCTCGTTATTTTGGTTAGTTTTGACTGCAGACCGAGTTCTCGAATGAGTTCAAGTAGATGTGTGTGACCACTGTGAAACCGGCCTGCACCCGCTTCTACATCCATGGTTGTGTCGTGGTGAGTGTAGATACGTCCTCCTAGCGTTTTGTATTTTTCGAGTATTAATAAGTTCGCGTGGGGGTACTTTTTTAATATTTGATATGCGGTGTATAAGCCAGCGATTCCGCCGCCTAAAATTACATAATCATATATCATTGATGGTAGTTTTATTATATCAAGAGAAGAAACGTTGACGCCGATGACGATTTATGTCTTTTTGAATTTTACACCCTTGAACATCTTGTGGAACGCCGAATGGCGTTCCATTATAAATGTTCAATGGCAACCGTTCGTTCGAAGTACAATGCAGTTCGTGAACCGATAAGTCAATTGTTCTATTTCAAATGTTCATCGGTGTATAATACGTTATTTTGTCCCATTTTAAATATGCAAATGTGTATATAAATGATAATTATACCCATTGGTCTTCAATGCTCGAGTGCCGTTTTTAAAAATGAAATTAAAAAAACACATACATTACCTTTTGATTGGATGTTCACAAGTCCATCATTTATTTTTGAAATATTAGTATTATTGCTTGAAAAAAATATGAATATTGAAGAATTAGTTAAAAATCATTTCTTATGTTGTGAAAAAAGAGCAAATTTGGGTGGTTTAGAAAATTATTATACTTGTGATAATGGGTTTGCTTTATGTAATACCAAATACAACGTTATATTTCCGCATGATAATTATAGTAATGAAACTATTAATAAATATATAAGAAGATTTGAACGGTTGAAAGATATAATATTAAATTCAACCGAAAACTTATATTTTATATACACCTCGCAATCTTCATTAAAAGAGGGTAATTTTACAATTGATGGTAATATTGTAATACATGATGTCTATTTTTATTTGACTAAAATATATAAATTAATTGGCAATTTTAGAACTAATTATAAAGTAATAATATTTGACGCAATACAAGAAGAACAAATCGAATTATTAGATAAAAATATTATTTTATATAAATTGAATAGTTGTAATAGTTGGGGTCAGTTATTGCCTCAAATGAGAGAACATGTAAATCTTATAATATCGGCACTCTAAACTCCTGGTTGGGTATAATTTACCATGCAAATCATTCGCCTGTCTCCTGACATTCGCTGCTCGCTCACTCCTGCCATGGGTATGCGCGATTTGAACATTAGCTTTGTCATATTTGTATCCACTATATAATTGTTGTTTTGCAAATAAGAGAGTACCGCCGGTATGTCTTCCGCCGTCATGAATGAATCGCCGTGTTTGACGGGTGCATATGATTGGTTCTTTGGATACCGTAACAATACATGTACGCAATTCATTCCTTGATAAAAGGGGCTTGCTTGTTGAAACGACGATAACTTTTCAAAGGAAAGCGGTTTGACCAGTTGTTCGAGTGGTCCAGGTGGCATGGTACTTACTGTGATTATATTTTGGTATGTTTTGTAATACTGATTGCGCACGGGCTCTAAATACAACACAAATGTGCTGTTGTTGTTTGCGAATGGGCTTTCCATGATTACTACGTGGTGAGAAAATGTTTTTTGGATTGGTGGCTGGATTATGTTGGCTATTTTGTCTATATATATGTAAATGGAGAGCATTCAAATTCCAGTTCGGTATGTACCAATTAAACTTGCAAAAACAGATAAAACTGCACAAATCGGCATGTTGTTAAAATCCAGAAAATTGTATAAAAAACAGAAATACTTTACACGCAAACGTTTGCCGTCTTATCAGAGTAAACCGTCCAAACACGTTAGAAACGCGCGTAGAATATACAATGTAGAAAATATAAGTCCCACCCCAGAACTCGCTGCGAAAACTGGTTGCAAATTGTCTGCACTGAACCAAATCGTTAAAAAGGGCGAAGGGGCATATTTTTCATCCGGGTCGCGGCCGAATCAAACCGCCCAATCATGGGGCTTGGCACGTTTAGCCAGCTCAATCACTTCTGGCAAATCCGCTGCAGTTGATTATCATATCATTGATAGGGGGTGCAATCATCGTAAGAAAGCATTTATATTAGCAAATAAATCCAGACGAAAATATAAACATGGACAGTCGAAGACGAAGCGATCCACATTTGTCGTGAAGTAAACAATTTTCCCGTTTTGTGTAGACATATGCACTATAACACTCACTGAACTGATTTAGATACTTTGTATAAATATATACATAATATCATGCACGTACACGACATGTATTGTGAAGAACATAATCGATTACGGCCCGAAACGCCGTTATCTCCCCCCAAATATAATTGCAAACACTGTGGTAAGCGGAAAATATATGGGCATACAAATCCAAACCATGCGTCCAACCCATTTGGTTATTTGTATTTGGTACCCGTATTGTGTGAGAATTGTTCGGTTCAATTACACAGATGTATGTGGTGTAGTTATCCGCCGGACTAAGTTGGTCGGTTGGTCTGGATAAACATTATAATGACGTATAGTATAATCTAATGGGAAATGTACATTCATGTTTCGCCAATCATAAATCATGCTTCCTTTGCAATGAACGATTTACAGAATATTATATTGTTTGTGCCAATTGTAAGAAAACGATGCATGATGAATGTGAATATACATTTAATCGACGAAACTATAGTGACTGTTGCCCCGCATGTGGAGAAGAAGCCCGTATATACTACAAATTCGATGTATGAAAGTGGGTCGGCGGCGAAAAATCCATATGTTGATTTTTTACAACTATCATATTTCAAACGTCGATTTTAATTTTTATTTCTCTACTTGTATTATGAAGACAATGAAACAAACAATAAAACATATAAAAAGGGCAAATAATTCAAAGACAAAAAAAAGATTTTTATATAATCCAAACGATCCAAAGAAGTCATTTGATGTGTATATCGATAAAAACCCGAAAGACACAATTCATATTAAATATACAACAACACAAGATGTTAAGAACACTATTGATAAACTTGAAAAATTGTACAAGGCCAAAAAATATACACATAAACGTATATGGCAAGTGGGTATGATTATGAAAGTGCGTTTAGAAGTATTGAAAAATAAAAAGCCAGAGCAATATAAGATGTCAAAAAAATATTTTAAATTTTTAGGGAAACGAACAAAATTAGATGACCAAAATCGTTACAATACTGTATTCACAATGAACACATAATTCTTTCAAATGTGTATATACCAGTGATTTATATATTTTTTCTTTGCAGAATATATAAATGTCTTCCAATTCGGCGTTCAGCTATTCTAATATGCAAACCTGTCAAAATGGTGGGAAAAAAATCGTGCGCAAAGTCTTGATTAAAAATGGCAAAGGACACAAAAGTGTGAAACATTACAAAGGCAGTAAACTTGTTTCAAATATAAAACACGAATTAAAATCCACTGAAATTGAATGCATCAAAAGTGGTAAATTTATTCCTGGATTATTCAAAGATTGTAAGTGCAACAAAACAAAAAAGCGCCGCATTGCGTAAACCGAGTTAATATTATGGAATATTTACAAATGATTTAAAACAAAAATAATAATAGCATATAATATTATAAAATGATAAATATTTTTAGACCATTGCGCGTGTTAAGTTTGCATGGTAACGCCGCATTTGCGGCGGTAAATCGTTCCAGAACATGCAATAGTAGTCAGGTTATTTCCAGAAGTCTTTTTAATTATAAGGACCCGTTTTTATTAGAAAACCAATTAAGTGACGATGAAAAAGCGATTAAAGATGTAGCGCACAATTTTGCAAAAGATTATTTATTACCAAATGTGGTTTCATCATTCAGGAATGAAAAATTTGATAAAAATATAATGAAAGAAATGGGCAATGTTGGTTTATTGGGACCTACTATTAATGGTTACGGGTGTGCCGGAGTAAATTATGTTTCGTATGGGTTAATCATGCGAGAAATCGAAAGAGTGGATAGTGGGTATAGAAGTTGTGCAGGCGTCCAATCTTCTTTGGTGATGTTCCCTATATATAAATTCGGGTCTCAAGAACAAAAAGATAAATATTTGCCGGAACTGGCAAAGGGTAATCTCATTGGTTGTTTTGGATTAACAGAGCCTGACCATGGAAGTGACGCATCTGGAATGAAAACGCGGGCTGTTTTTAAAGATGGTAATTATATTTTAAATGGTAGTAAAAATTGGATTACAAATTCACCAATCGCGGATATCTTTATCATTTGGGCAAAAGATGAAAAGCATGATATAAGAGGGTTTATATTAGAAAAAAATATGAAAGGATTGTCGTGTCCTAAAATCGATGGCAAATTCTCATTACGAACTTCGAATACTGGTATGATTTTTATGGATAATGTGGTCGTTCCAAAAGAAAATATGCTTCCACATGTGAAAGGGTTAAAAGGTCCGTTTTCGTGTCTTAATAATGGTAGATATGGTATATCTTGGGGGGTTCTCGGTGCCGCGGAAGATTGCTATTTAAGAGCCAGAGAATATTGTTTGGATAGAAAACAATTTAATCGACCTTTGGCTGCAAATCAAATTGTTCAGTTAAAACTTACAGACATGTTAACAGAAATTACCATTGGAACTCAAGCGTCGTTAAGAATTGGAAGATTGTTAGATGAAAATGTATCCATACCGGAAAATATTTCTATTATTAAGAGAAACAATTGTGTAAAAGCGTTAACTATTGCGAGAAATGCAAGAGATATGCTAGGCGGAAATGGTATATCAGATGAATATCATGTAATAAGACACATGTTGAACCTTGAAGCGGTAAATACGTATGAAGGAACACAAGATATTCACGCGCTAATTATTGGAAAAGGAATCACTCAAATTTCGGCGTTCAATTCTTAGACAATGCTGTATAATAAAAATCGTAAGAATATTTTTATTATATTTATTGTAACAATTTTGACTGGTCTAAGGTGTAAAATTCTCTTTGGAATATCCAATAACCGCACATGCTATTCTTTTTCCAGCATTTCCAGTTTTCATACTTTCTGCGTTTCCTCCTTGTCCACAATCATCTTCGTCTTCATGAATAATCAATCCCCTACCAATAATATTACACTTGGACCCGCGAAGTTTAATAACATTATCATAAAAAGTATATTTCGCTTCGCCATTGGAAT
>Ga0315905_10007398_pt1 | contig 11136 bp, 5 predicted proteins | sample LakEriMetagenome_5_FD_203522 | JGI IMG/M metagenome (GOLD analysis project Ga0315905, IMG submission 203522) | Freshwater fungal communities from buoy surface, Lake Erie, Ohio, United States - Buoy 4 MA121 | ecosystem: Environmental > Aquatic > Freshwater > Lake | place: USA: Lake Erie, Ohio... | reverse complement strand
ATCACGCCGGCAGGCGCGCAGACCGTGTTCGACAGCTCCGTCTACTCTGTTGGCGCTGCTTCTGGCGGAGACATCTGGTCGCTCAATCGTACGCGGCTGCAGCTTCTGGATTTTCGCGACAATCGCGTGAAGGCGGATTTTGCGATCTCCGGCGATCGCGGCGTCCGCGGGCTGTCAGTTGATCCAGCCGGAATGCGTGTCGCAGCAACCCATGCAGTCCAGATCGCAGGACAGCCTTCCGACGTTCGGCTCGAGATCGCGGACGCCAACGGGATCCGCAACGTCGGCGGATCGCTTGGGTCAAGCGCCGTCGGAATCCCCACTTGGTCGGGAGACGATGTTCTTGTCCCGCTTCTTTTTGACAACGCACTGGCTGTCGTGAACAGCGCCTCCGGCGTGGTTCGCAAGGTTCCGGTCGGGATCGCGCCCGTCGTGGTGACTGTCGACCGGGGCGTCGCCTATGTTGCAAACTGGGGCGGACAGGTCGCTTCCGGCGCAGAGGCAAGCGCCCCGACGGGTCTTGCGCCTGACGCCGACAAGGTACGCATCGATGCGCGGGGCATCGCGAGGTCCGGCTCGATCTCCTTTGTGGATCTCGCGTCTGGGCGTGTCACCGCGACGCTCGAAGTTGGTCGTCATCCCACCGCGCTGGCGATCGATCGTGCCGGCCAGAAGCTGTTCGTCGCCAACACCAATGAAGATACCGTGTCGGTCATCGATCTCAGGAGCCGCAAGGTTGCACGCACGATTTCCCTGCGCCCCTTCTCGGTCAAGGTCGATGGTATTGCGCCGACTGCGCTGGCATTCGACCAGGCGTCGCAGCGTCTCTACGTGGCGCTGGGCGGAATAAACGCGGTTGCCGTCCTTGATACGAAGCGCGACACATTGCTGGGCCTCATCCCGACAGGCTGGTATCCGAATACGCTGGCTCTTGATGGCACGGGCCGCAGGCTGATCGTCGGCACGATGCTGGGCGTTGGATCGGGCTCGTCCGTTGATGGCCCCGATCACCGCTATGTTCATGCCAATCGCGGAACGGTTCACGTGGTCGATCTGCCCGACGACGCCCAGCTCGCGAGCTACACCACCGCCGTCGCCGAAAACAATCGCATGGCTTTTACCGGGGCAGCATCTAAGGCTGCCAACCGGCGTGCGCCGGCGCGCGCGGTGCCCCAGCGCGCAGGCGAGGCATCGCTCATTGAGCATGTCGTCTACATCGTCAAAGAGAATCGTACCTATGACCAGCTGTTCGGCGACCTGCCGCGTGGGAACGGCAAGCCGGAGTTTGTCCTGTTCGGTGAGGATGTGACCCCGAACCAGCGCAAGCTGGCAATGGATTTTGTCCTGCTCGACAACATCTACGCGACTGGCGGCAACAGCGCGAACGGCCACCAGTGGGTCACGCAGGCGAACGAGCCGTCATATACACTCTGGCCTGGTTACCAGGGGCGATCCTATCCGTTTGATGGGACGGATCCGCTGGCCTATTCGGCTCGCGGCTTCATCTGGGATGCGGCCCTGGCGCGCGGCAAGTCGGTCGCCGTGTTCGGGGAGTATGCTCCTCGGCTCAGCTGGGATCAGGCCGGGCGTGTAGACCTGCTGAAGCGCTGGAAAGCCGGCGAGACAGTAAAAGGCTTGTGGGATACGCGCTCGCCGATCCCGCCGCTAGATCGCATCCTGGTGCGTGACTTTCCTGCCTACACGATGGCTGTCCCGGATGTCGTTCGCGCACAACGCTTTATCGAAGAGCTCCAGGCGTATGAGACGTCAGGAAAAATGCCGAACCTGACGCTGCTGCAACTTCCGTCGGACCATACCAGCGGAACCACGCCCGGCATGACGTCGGCGAAGTCGATGGTGGCTGACAATGATCTCGCCGTCGGCATGGTCGTCGAAGCGCTGAGCAAGTCGAAGTTCTGGCCCAAAATGGCAATCTACGTGATTGAGGATGATGCGCAGAATGGTGTCGACCATGTCGATGGTCACCGCACCGTCGGACTTGTGATCAGCCCATACACAAAGCGCGGAGCGGTCGACTCAACCTTCTATTCGATCCCCAGCATTCTCAAGACGATCGAGCTGCAGCTGGGCCTCCCGACCCTGTCGCTTTTCGACCTGATCGCAAACGACATGCGCGCCAGCTTCACTGACACACCCAACCTGTTGCCCTATTCCGCGGTAATCCCGAAACAGGATCTCCTGGAGATCAACCCGCAGCTCGCTGACCTCAGCGGTGCACGGCGTGAAGGCGCGATTGCCTCGGCTGCAATGCGCTGGGATGTTCCCGATGCCGTGCCCTCTGCCCTGCTCAATCGCATCACGTGGCATGAAGTTCGGGGATGGGACACTCCTTACCCGGAGACCGTGTCTGCCGTGTTTAGCCCCTTCTTCATCGACGAGGATGAAGACGAGGAAGAAGATGCAGAACGGGTTCTATACGGTACGCCAAACTGACGAGTGATGCCTTGAGGTTCTCCATACTCGGGCTCGGCCTCGCCGCCTGCTGTGCGTTACCTGCTTGGGCTCAAGCGCCTGGCCGGCCGGCTCCGGCATCTGAACCACTGACAGATCCGGACGCCGACGTCGTCGTTGTCAATGGCATCTTGCCAGCAGAACTGGATTCGCTGCCTGGTTCGGGACTGGTCATTAGTCGCGACCGCCTCGAAGCGATGAATCCACTGACCGCCAAGGAAGCGCTCCGGCTTGCTCCGGGCGTCGCTGTCATCGAAGAGGATGCGCTGGGGCTCAAGCTCAACGTGTCCGTGCGAGGCCTCAACCCTCGCCGTTCGAGCCGCACCTTGCTGATGGAAGATGGCGTTCCGATCCAGCCGGCTCCCTATGCAGATCCATCGGCGCATTACTACCCTCCGCTTGATCGCGTCGCGCGAATCGAAGTGCGGCACGGCTCCGGACAGATCCCTTACGGTCCGCAATCAGTCGGGGGCATGATAAACTTTGTGACCCACGCAGCGCCGCGGGAGCGCATGGCGCACGCGCGGATCGAGGGGGGCGAACGGGGTTTCAGATCGACTCACATTGCCCTCGGCGGCGGCGATGAGTTCTTCGGAGCCGGGCTGTTCCTGACTGGAAAGTCGGTCGACGGCATTCGCGACGGACACGATAGCGAGGTAACGGAAGCAGTTCTGAGGACCCGCGTGGACTTTGATGCATCGCAAGCTTTGGATCTCAAGCTCGGGCGGTACAGCGAAACGACGGGGCTGACAGAGGGCGGGCTCGATCAGGCGCGTTTCAACATATCTCCTTTCTATAATCCGTTCGCAAACGATCATTTTGAACTTGAACGCACATCAGCTCAGTTGTCGCATTTTTGGGTTCCGCAATCTGGCGTCAGCGTATCCACGCAACTGTATTCATCCAATTTGTACAGGGCTTCCTACAGGCAGGCAGACACCTCCATCGACGCCATGATTGCGAACCCCGCAACAGGGTGCATTGGAGCCGCGCGCACCAACTATGAAGCCTTTGCTTCGCTCTGCGGCAACAAGATGCGTCCCCGGCGGTTCAAGTTCTGGGGCGTAGAGTCACGTGTGAATTGGGACACGCAAATCCTTGGGGACGATGTTCTTCTGGAAGCGGGCGTGCGCGCTCATTTCGAGGATACTGACCGCAAACGATTCAATGGCCTTACGCCCTCGGCCCGCGAACACTCGCCAGGCAGCGTCTTGCGGGACCACAATCAGATCAGCACAAACGCCTATTCAGGATTTGTCTCGGCAACCTGGTCCCACGGCGACTTTTCGTTCGTTCCGGGCATGCGCGTCGAGCAGGTCGAAATGATCAACAAGTCAATCGTGGCGAACTTCATCCCAACGAGCGTGACGACGCGGCGCGAGGAAACCACATTGCTACCCGGCCTGGGCGCTGTGTGGAGCCCCACCGAAAGCCTCACGGTTTTTGCCGGCCTGCATCGCGGCTTTGCACCACCGCGACCTGATCGGGATTTGGACCCGACGGCTCCTGCGAGTTCGGTCAAGCCAGAGACAAGCACGGTGTCAGAGATTGGCCTTCGATTGCGCGCCACGGCGGAGGGTCGATTCGAGATCGCTCTATTCGACATGCGCCTTGAAGATCTCATCGTGGAAGCTCCGCCGGTCAACGGCCGCAGTGGCAGCTTCGTCAACGCAGGAGAGGCCCTGCATCAGGGCATTGAGCTGTCCGGTGAATGGACCGTAGGCCCTGTAACGCTGCATGGCGCCTACAGCTACCTTGCAACAGCCCGTTTCGAATCCGATGTCGATCTTGGCGCCCGCGGCGTGCGCGGGAACCGCGTTCCTTACGCACCCGAGCACATGGCTGATGCTGCGTTGCGCGTGGCTCTAGGCGATGGCCTCGATTTCGAGATCGGCGTCAACTATCTGGGCGAGCAGTTCGCCAATGCCAGCAACACGCGGATCCCGTCTGCCGATGGCCTGTCAGGTCTCATACCCGATCGGACGTTATGGCGAGCGTCGCTGAATGTGGACTTGCCCATAAACAACTCGCGCCTGTTCGCAAGAATTGAGAACCTCACCAACGAGGCCTACATCTCGAGCAGGGTAGACGGCCTGTTTGCAGGCAACCCGCGTCTTGCGTCAGTTGGACTGGCCGCGAGCTTCTAGACGTCCGCGTTGCAAGAATGTGGAGTTCAGTCTTTTCGTATAGCTACTGCCATCGCTAGCATTCCGGTCAATGACAGTCTGCATTCCGGGTCTGACCAGGAAGGTCCCGGTGCAGCCTCCTCATAAGGCTGCACCGGGCTCTCGCTTCGTCAGAACTGGTACTCGTACTGGATCCACACCGAACGGGGTTTCCCGTTCCATCCATAGGTCGTGTAGTTGGACGCGTTGTTCACGCCCGTCTCGCCACGAATGACACTGCGGTTGATGGACTGGAAGGCTCCCGCCGCGCCACGCTCGTAATAGTCTTCATCAAGCAGGTTCACGCCGCGGATCAGCACCCGGTGCTTCTTGTCGTCGTCGAGATAGTACTGAACCGAACCGTTGAGAACGAAGTAGTCGCCAAAGTTCTGGTCGGGGATGGAGCGGTTGCCGGCGGCGTCCACCAGGCGAGCGGCTGTTCCGCCTGCATAGGCGTACTCAGGTCCTTGCCAGCGCGGGTTCAGTGCGAACACCCAGCGGTCATCCGGCGTGTAGGTGATGAGGCCCGACAGGGTCCATTCCGGTCGTTCGCCCGACTGGCGTGTACGGTCGAGGCCCGCCCTGCCCGGCACGACAGTTCCCGTCAGGACCTGACCGGTTCCCTCGCGGATCTGTGTCAGACCGAAGACCGGATTAGGCTCGATGGAGTCCATTGCGGTGAAGGAGAAGTCAGCCTGGATCTGGTCAAGGTCAACCGAGAGATCAACGGTAAAGCCTGTGATCTCCTGGACCGCATTGAGGTTGACGGCAACAGACTCGCTGCTGACCAGGTTCTGCGAAGCAGCGCTTGAACAGAAAGAGTCCGGAGGCACGATGCTGCGGCGGTTTGCATTGATGACATCGAGCGACAGTGCTCCCGTCGTAGGCGCATTCGGACCGCCGACTGCATACTGCGTGCAGACAGCGCCGATGGCGCGATCTGCAAACTGGTTCAGGATGTCGGTCCGGAAGTAGCCCAGCTCCAAGTTGTATGTTCCGCCGAGGATTTCCCCGTCGATACCGGTTCCGACGTTCATCGTCTCGACCGACTGGGGTTCAAGGCCAGGATTGACGTTGGCGCTGGCGCCATATGCGCCGATCTCGTCGATCTTGGGCGCAGAGTAGGACGTGCCACCGGACGCGCGCGCATAGAGGCCGTAGCCAAAATCCTGCCGCAAGCCGGCCTTCCAGATATCCTGATCGCTGAACTGCGTGTTGAAGTCATGCCTGCCAGCGAGCGAAGCAGACAGGCCCTCGAGCACTGGCAGGTCAAGGCGAAGATCTCCGTAGACCCCTGTTGAGGACAGGGTGACGTCCTGCACACCGAACGCTGGATCCGAGAAGTCGGTGTAGCCGGTATACTGCACGCCCCCGACGAGACTGACGAAGTCGTTGAGCGCATAAGTCGCGCGCGCGTTGACGCCGTAGTCCTTGTAGCCCGAGACGCGGTTGTCGGTCGTGCCAAAACCCTTGACGGGATTTCCGTTTCCAAAAGTCGTCACGGTCTCGCTTACATAGCCAATCGGGGCGCCGATAGGGAACGGATTCTCGAGCGTGCCATAGGGCTGGCCGAAGAACGGGCTGCCGGGCACCTGGTTTACCTGCCAGCCGCGTCGTGCAGACGTCGCCGAGCCGTTGGAGGCGCCGAATGGGTTGGTCACGCAACCGGTCGGGAGACCCGGCACCGTCGCCGCAAAAGCTTCGAACTGCGCAGCGGTCGTAAAGGACGTGATCCCCCGTGAGCGTGCCGTAGCCTCAACGGCGGCGGGCAAGTCGGTGAGCCGGGGAATGCGACACACGCTCGGCACCAATTCATGGTTACGCAGGCGCGGTTGCTGATAGTGGGCGTCCACCTCCAGGCGGAGGTCATCACTAAGCTCGTTCTTGTAGTTGGCCGTATAGATCGGGAACTCGGTGAAATTGGGCGTGTAGACGGTGCTGGTCGGGAAGCTGTCGTGAAAGTCGACCGTGGTGTAAGAGGCACCAAGGCGCAGCTCAGACGCGTCATCGATGTTCCAGAGATACTTCACCCCAAGACTATTGAAGTCATATGGGAAGGGCTGAAAGCCGCCCAGGGCGAGCACGTTCTCACCGTACGCCTCGGGATCAAAAAGCGTGTGGGCGTCTGAATGGTAAGACCGCCCATAGACAGTCACGCTGTGATCGCCGGCCGCATCCAGGGGGAAACTCAGATTGCCATAGATCTCGCGCGTCTTGAAGGAACCGGCGTAGACGCCGAGCTGCCCTTTCGTTGTGCCGTCGGGGGCCTTGGTTTTGACGCTGACAACGCCCAGACCGCCGTTCGACCCGAAATACAGGGACTGGCCACCGCGAAAGATTTCAACGCTATCGATCATTCGGGGGTCGATCGCCGTCGCGGGCCAAAGATCTTCACTGGGGGAAGAACGATCGAAGTATGGGACGCCGTCGACAAGAAGCAGGGTGTCGCGGTCAGTGCCGCCGTCGATACGGATGGTGAACTCGCCCTCGTCAGGAGAATAGCCGACGTTTGCACCGCGGATGAGACCAGCCGCCGCTTCACCAAAATTCGTGAAGCCGCCAGTGGCAATCTCGGCCGACGTGATGACCTGCACTTGAGTCCCGTACTTCACCTGCTCAAGCGCGAACTCGGTTGCCTCCGCTTCAATGCGGCCCTCGATGAAGACCACGTCATTATCGTACGTCTCCTCTTCGGGCTGCGCCCCCTTCGGCTCAGCAGGAGCCGCCTGATCTGGATTCGTTTGCGCAATGGCCATCGGCGTAAGCGATGACGTTGCGAGCAGAAGACTCGCGAGCAGACGGAGTCGTGCGACTGGTATCGGTTTCATGCTGATCCCTCCAAGAGCAAGTAGGTTCAGACCTCCGCCTCGCGGTGGCCCGGACTTGCGTCACTCCCCCGAGCGCGCTTGACGACGCTCGAGCTAGGCGCACTCGATGACATCCCCGAGCAACATCCAAGAAGGTTCGATCACACTTTCAAAACCGTTCCGCATAACAAGGCAGAGCTAGGCTGCTCTTTGAATGGCTTGTCGTGCGCACTCCATCGAGAGCCTTGTCATGTGTCGGAAAGAGAATCTTTTTCGAAGCAATCGTGACGGTCAGAGTGACGTCACGACCGGTTCGCGCATGCTGTCGGCATGTCGTTGCAATCCGGACTCTGAGCGCTTTGTGGAGGTCCGTGCGGGTCCCGCGAAACACTGCGCAGGACATCGGCCTTGTAACACTTCGATATCTGCTCGCGCCCTTGGATCACGCGCCGATAATGCCCGGCGGACCTGCGATCGCTCAGTCGTCCTGGCAGAGATCGAGTATAAGGACTGATACGCACATACGCGCTTTGAACCGCCCCGGGTTTGTCGGAGGCCCAACTCTTTCAGAGACTGGGTCCATGAGCAGGAAGCATACAGCGAAGTACCCGCCTGAGGTCCGCGCGCGAGCGGTACGTGTGGTGATGGAGCATGGGGCTGAGCACGCGTCCCGGCGGGCGGCGATCGTCTCGATTGCGGCCAAGATCGGGTGCACGGCGCAGACCCTGGACAACTGGGTGAGGCAGGCCGAACGCGATTCCGGCACACGGGCGGGTTTATCGACCGGGGAGCGCGAGCGGATGAAGGCGTTGGAGCGTGAGGTCCGCGAGCTGCGCCAGGCCAACGAGATCCTGCGCAAGGCCAGCGCATGTTTTGCTCAGGCGGAGCTCGACCGCCGGTTCAAGCCATGATCGCCTTCACTGACGATCATCGCGCCACGTACGGGGGCGAGCCTATCAGCCGGGTTCGGCAGATCGCTCCGTCCACCTTCCATGCATACGTTTCGCGCCGACGGCATCCTGGCAAGGCGCCGCCGCGGGTGCAGCGCGATGAGGCTTTGAAGCCCCGGATCCTTCGGGTGTTCAGCGAGAACTTCCAGGTCTATGGCGTTCGCAAGGTCTGGCGTCAGCTGCTGCGCGAAGGTTTTGAGGTCGCTCGTTGCACGGTCTCAAGGCTGATGAAGGCCATGGGATTGAGGGGCGTCGTCCGCGGCAAGCCGCATCGCACCACGTTCAGCGACAAGGCAGCGCCTTGCCCGCTCGATCGGGTCAATCGCAACTTGAATGCGCCGGCGCCGAACGTACTCTGAGTCAGCGACTTTACCTATGTCGCCACATGGTCCGGCTTCGTCTACGTCGCCTTCATCATCGACGTCTACGCTCGGAAGATTGTCGGTTGGCGCGTCAGTCGCTCGGCTCACGCTGGCTTCGTTCTCGATGCGCTCGAACAGGCGTTGCATGATCGCAGGCCGATCTCTGGCGGCGGACTCGTCTGTCACTCTGACCGCGGATCGCAATGCGTGTCCATCAAATGCACCGAGCGCCTCGGCCGTGATCGAAAGCGCTCATCCGGCTGGGGAACAGATAGACGCGGGGCCGCGACGCCTTCCACCAGGCGCGCAGCTCTTCGAGCAGCAGCGGCGAGAGCTTGGCGAGGCGGTCGCGCCCGCCCTTGCCGTTCTCGATGCGCAGCACCATGCGCTCGCTGTCGATATCCGAGACCTTGATGCCGATGACCTCCGCGACCCTGAGGCCCGCGCCATAGGCGGGGCTCAGGGCTGCTCGATACTTGGGATGTTGCGCCGCCTCGATCAGGCGCGCGACCTCGTCCGGCCTCAGCACTTGGCGCAGCCTCTCTGGCTCCCGCGCCTGCGGGATCATCTGCGACGCATCGCGTTGGCCCAGGGTGACGCGGAAGAAGAACCGCAGCGCGGTGATCTGGTTGTTGACCGCGCTGGCGCCCAGGCCCGACTGGACCAGATGCAGCTGCCAGGCGCGCACGTCCTCGTAGCTGAGCCTGTCCGGCGAGCGCCCAAAATGCCGACTGAACCTGGAGACGGCGCTCAGGTAGGCGGCCTGCGTTCGGGGCGCCGGGCGCCGGATCGTCATGTCCTCGAGCATGCGCTGGCGCAGCGGGCTGATCGGCCCCGCAAGGCTGTTGGTGGAAATGGCGTTGGGATCGTCGGCCATGGGCTCTCTCCTCGAGTGCCGTGGACAATGCACGCGCTGGAGGAGAAGGGGGCCGTCGACAAGATTACCGGCCTAGCGGCTTAGCCTACCGCGCGAGCGGTTTAGTACGACGCCCAATTGGCGACACTCGGAATGTTCCCGTAGTCGGCGAAGGACGGGCAAGGAGATGTTCCGCCGCTGGCCGTGATGCCGTTGGCCAACCGTTAGGGCGTGGCCGAGGACGATGCGCTGGCCTATGGCTTGGTGGAAGAGTCTGTTTTCGCCAACAATCTTCGGTTTGCGCAGGTCTAGAACTTGCCGCTTATCCTGATGAACCCCCACGGACCTGTGCGAGATTCATTTATCTGCCGCAGAGTCAGGTTCCCGCTCGATCTTGGAGCATCATACACCGCGCGCGTGTTTATGAAGGCAGTTTCCAGGATGTCGTTGACCCCGGCACGAATGTTCAAACCGAAGAACTCCTTGGTTTCGATGAACACGCTCAGGTCGTCACCTGTACGCTGGCGCTTGGATGTCTCCCTCAGCCTGTATGACGTGGCTCCGCCGCTTTCGCTGAACGTCAGGCCGTAGCTGAACCCGTACTGAGGCACGTCCTGCCTGAACGAAACGCGCAGATTTCGGCTCAGGCCGAAGGCGTCGGAAAACTCCCGAACAACACCGGTGACAGGATCGAGCACTTCAGAGTTGCCGCTGTTGAGGTCGACGTCCAAACGTGCGTCGGGTAGCCCCAAGTTCTTCAGAGGTATGCTCGCCTTGACGCCCAGCGACCAAGTCTCCCCTTCCCCGAGATTCCCGGGGCCATCGTAGGCCTGAAGCAGGGAGCCGCCGAGCGGAACAACAGGAACCTGATCCTGAACGTCAGAGATCTTCTCGAACGAGCCAAGAAGCGTAAGCACGCCGTCGCCCCAGAACTTTTGTTCGAACTGCCCCCCCAGGGCCCAGACCTTCTGGGGTTCGAGGTCAGCGTTGCCGCCTGTCACTTGATCGTTCACGACCTCGACGGCCGAGACGAAGTCCCTGAAATTGAGTTGCGCGACCTCTCGCTCGAGCGACACTCGCAGCTGCTGAGCCCCGTTCGGTCGCCACGTCGCCGTGATGCCCGGCTTCGGATACGTGAACTCGCGTTCGGCAAACACACTGGTCGCGCTGGACAGGCGGCCTTCTTGCTTGATCTGCGAGTACTCGAACTTCAAGCTGGGTTCGAGGGTCAGCTCGGGCGAGATCTCCCAGACGTCCGAAACTTGCACTTCGCCGCGAAGTTCTTCGACAATGGTATCAGAACCCGGCGGAGTAGCATCCGCGCCGGTATTCGACGTCACTTTCCGGGTGCTATCGAGGAAATTGTAAGCCCCTTCGATTGCCACCTCGACCGTGTGCTTGTCGCCGAGCGGCCAACTCAGCGTCCCCCGGAGAATGGACTCCCCGCTCGTGTCGTTCGATTGTACCTGGACCGACCTGCTGAAGGATCCCGAGCCAGCATAGAAACCGAAAAGGCTGTCGCTT
>Ga0315905_10007396_pt1 | contig 11137 bp, 12 predicted proteins | sample LakEriMetagenome_5_FD_203522 | JGI IMG/M metagenome (GOLD analysis project Ga0315905, IMG submission 203522) | Freshwater fungal communities from buoy surface, Lake Erie, Ohio, United States - Buoy 4 MA121 | ecosystem: Environmental > Aquatic > Freshwater > Lake | place: USA: Lake Erie, Ohio... | reverse complement strand
TGCCGAGGCCTCGATGGTGTTCATGGGCAACACCCAGAAGTCGGTGGCCTACATGCTCAAGCACTCCCACTTCTACGAGCCGCTGCCCGACAAGTACATCGATTCGGCCTTCCTCGATCGGATCCACGCCTTCAATCCCGGCTGGGAGGTACAGCCGGTGCGCCATGAGCTGTTCTGCACCGGCTACGGCTTCGTGGTGGACTACATCGCTGAGGTGCTCAAGCACCTGCGCACCGAGGACTACACCGGCCTCTACAAGGCCCACTTCGAGATCAGCTCGGAGGTGTCGACCCGTGATCAGACGGGCTTTGAGAAGACCTTCTCCGGGCTGATGAAGATCCTCCATCCCAATGGCAAGGCAACATCTGAGGAGATTGCAGAACTACTGGGGTTCTCGATGGAGTGCCGCCGGCGAGTTCGGGAGCAGATCCTGCGCATCGACGACACCTTCAAGGCCAACGACTTCGCCTACCGGCCCCTGGCCGGTGGGGACGCAGTCACGGTGCTGACTCCTGAGGAACAGCAGTATCCGGCCTTTGCGGGCTTGCGTCCCCTCAGCAGCGAAGCGCAACCCACTGCAGTGGAAGGCCTCGGAGCAACAGCCGAGCCCTCAGCGGGACAAGCCACCAAGGCCGCAGGCATGGTCCAAGTCGCTGCACCTGCTGAGTCAGTTGCCCCTGCTGCTGTAGAAGCCAATGTTGGCTCGTCAGACATTCACCAATCGCCTGCCACCGCCGCCCAACTCAAGGAACAGCATCTGGTGGTCCCGGAAAACGCCAAGGGCTGGAGCTACCGCCGCCTCTTTGCCGATTACCTGCAGGGCTGCAGCGGCATCATCATCCGCGACCCCTACATCCGGGCTTTCCACCAGGTCCGCAACCTGGTGGAGTTCCTGCGCATGGTGAATGAGATCACCCCCGTAGGTGATGAGGTGACCGTTCATCTCATCACCGGCTCCGACCAGGAAACGCTCGAAAAACAGGTTGAGAATCTTGGCCAGGTGCAGGACTCGTTCGCAGGCACCAGCACGCCGTTCACCTGGGAGGTTGATGCGAGCCCCAACTTCCATGCCCGCAGCATCACCACCGATCACGGCTGGAAGATCACCCTCGATCGGGGGCTGGACTTCTTCCAATGGTTTGAGTTCTCCCCCTTCAATGCCGCTGCGGTGATGCAGGAAGCTCGGATGGTGAAGGGCTGTGAGGTGAACTACATTCATCAACCAAAGGCCTAATCACGATCATGCCTGATATTCCAAAGTTTCACGAGTTCATGCGTCCGCTGCTTGAAGTTCTTCATGCGCGTGGACCAATGGCTCGTGCTGATGCGATTGATGCAGTTGTGAGCAAGATGCAATTAACGGATGAGCAGATGGCCGTTACTCAAGAAAGCAATGGCAAATCTCTTGCTCGCGGGCGCATCGGCTGGGCTTCCTCCTACCTCCGGGTCGCTGGGGCCTTGATCGGTCCACAACGTGGCTACTTTGCCCTTGGACCAAATGCTCAAAACCTCCTTGCGCTCAACAGGCCGATTAAAAGAGCTGATCTCACTAACTTTGAGGAATGGAAAGCGCATCAAGCATCCAAGCTGAACCGGGCACAATCTCTCCCTGATATCAATGGTGACTTCAACAATGAAGACAGCACACCAGAAGATCTGATCGAAACAGGGGTCAGATTGATCAAGGATCAGCTTGCGTCTGATCTGGTCGGCCAGATGCGAAAGATGGATCCCTATGCATTTGAAAGCCTTGTCTTGGACGTACTTGCCGCAATGGGCTACGGAGGTGGATCCAGGCAAGCCATGCAAGGTGTTCCGCGTGGACCTGATGGTGGCATTGACGGCAGGATCAATGAGGACAAGCTTGGCTTGGATCAGATCTACATGCAGGCTAAGCGATATTCAGAGAATTCGGTCTCCAGCGAGAAGGTCCAGGCATTTGTCGGCGCGATGATCCAGGGTGGATGCAGAAAGGGGGTTTTTGTTACGACAAGCTCCTTCACTGCCGATGCCCGCCACTTTGCTGCAAGTATCAGAGATCTGCGTCTGGTTCTCGTCGATGGCGAGAGACTTGCTGCTCTCATGATTCAGCATGGAGTCGGCATCCAGACAAAGGAAGTGATCAAAATCTCAAAGATCGATCTGGACTACTTCGGTAGTGAGGAGTGATCTTTCTATCTCTTGGGTGGTAATGCCTTTTGACATTTCATGCAAAGGGTTATGGCTCCGTGCTCGGACCGCCAGCCATCCCCTTCGCCAGCTCATACTCCCGAGCGAAGTCAATCCCCGCGTCTTGGCCTGGCAGGAGAAGCTGCACGCCCACATAGAGGATGCAGACCACCTGCAGGGCCGAGACGGTACTGCCACCGCGGAAGTGCTGGAGGTGGTGGTTCTGCTCAGGGTTGTTGATCGATAGGCCCTTCTGACCCACCGCTCCCGCCTCCGCCAACAGCTGCTTCTGGCCCTCGGGCTCCAGCTCGCGGTAGGCCTCCAGGGCACTGCTGAGGTACATCACCGCATCCAAGCGGGGCATGCCCTGGGCATTGGCGCGCATCACCCGTTCCGCGAGGCGGCGCTGCTGGATCTTGATCTTCTCGGCCATCTCCCCCACCGGCGCCAGCCGTAGGGCTCTCTTGAACAGCTCACCAGCTTCCGTCTCGTGGGACATGCCCTCAATGGCGAGCAGGCACTGGGCGTAGGTGAACAGGTTGATCGGATCGTCCGGGGCAACGGTCGCTGCGGCCCGTAGGTGGGGCAAGGCAGCCGGGATGTTGTCCTTCATCAGCAGCAGCTGGCCAAGAGCGCGGAGCGCAAAGGGATTGCGGGGCGCCAGCACCACCGCCTTCTCCAGCGGGCCCTGGGCGGCTTCGGGATCGTTATCCCGCAAGGCCGCGATCCCGAGGGCCACCTGACCGTTGGCGTGGCCAGGATCCAGCTCCACGGCCCGGCTCAAGAGCTGGCGGCCTTCGGTGAGCTCCATCCGGTCGCTGCAGATCATGCCCAGGTTGTAGAGGCTCTGGACTGGTTGTGATCTGCAGACTCGGTTTGATCATCGATTGATGAAGAGGAGCCCATTCCTGAGGTACTTAATCACCAAGCTTCTTGTCTAGCCACTGCGTCAGTACATAGACACCGATAAACATTGGTAGATACGCGATCCACATGTTGGGCAGGTTCAGCTCTGAGTTGTTGATCAGAACAAGTCCAGCATAACTAGTCAAGCCATAGATAAATGCTCTACGCAGTGGACCAACAAGCTTCTTCAAGTGAGATGCAACAGTGGTTCCCTTTTATGGTAACTGCACTGGAACTATTGCCCCCTACGCACGGCGTGAGTGGCATGCGGGCTCACCTTTGCAAGGTTCCGCCATGCAGCTGGCGAAGGGTGCGCCAGTTGTCGCCCTCGGTCCTCACTCTTAACCAAGACCAACCTGGGCGGCCGGTTGCTGGCTCTACCGCTCAAGCCACCTCAGGCGCCCAGCCCCGATGGCGGTGCAGGTCTTCTGTCCAGCCGCTGCAGCGATGGGTGAGGTGCTCGCCGTGGGCGATCAAGCCCTGGTGCAGGTGGCAGGTGAGCAACGGGATGCAGTTAGGGCCGGGGTGATGCCGGAAGAAGTGGCAGGTCATACAGACCTGGCGACTGCGGCTGGAGCGGAGCACGTCTTGATCGAGCCAGGGCCAGTCCTCGATCGCATCCATGCGGGAGGGCTGCAAACGAGAGAGGGGGACCGGCACCATGGCGACTCCTGAGAGCGAACACCTGTACTAGCAGAGGAGGCGCTTTGGCGCCGGGGGTCAGTTCTTGACGCCCTAATGCTGCTCAGCTGGGCGCACCTCGCGGTGCTGTTCTGCAGAGCGCACCTCTCGGTGCGACACCAGAAACGCCTCGATCCAGTCGTGGTGACACTTCTGGCTGATCCGATCGGCGATGGTCACCGCTGTATCGGGCACCTCAAACCGCTTGCGGAACGCCCGGGTGAGGCTTTCCAGCAGAGGCCTAGGTGGAGCTCTGAGGGTGTTGTGGAGGTGCTGGATCGTCTCGGGATTGAGCGCCACCTGACCGGGGTCAGTTGGACCCGATCGGGACTGAGTGGGGGGGCGTGAACGGAGCTGGACCGACTGGCGCAGAGCGGCTGGCCGATGGACGCTGACGGCTGGACGCTGCGCCACCACCCCCTGGCCTCCTGCAGTGCTGAGCTGCCGCTGCTGCTTGTCATAGAGGGCAAGCCCGAACGGATTGCCAAAGGTCATCAGCGCCCGCTACCGCTGCGCGGGCCTGCGGCTACATGGCGTCGGACTCCGCCTCCTTGAGGGCGGATTCGTGGGCCTCGCCCAGGCTAGCTAGAATGCCGCTTTCACCTAGCGAAAATCTGGCCGTTTGTGCTGGTCAAAGCTGCGTTGGAGGGCGTCACCGATCGTCAGCCCAACTGGTAGGCCACCACCGAAGGAGGTGCCCAGCACATGCCGATACAGCTTGGTCTCCACCAGACGAATGGTGGAATCAGGAAATGGTATGTAGTTGGTTTTGGCCACCAGCGCGGGGGCGTTTCGGATCAGGAAGGTGGTGAAGCTACGGACCTCGGCACTGTCGAGCAACGCTTGATCGTTGACATAAATGAACAGGGGTCTGGAAAGTGGTTGGTATTGACCCTTCAACACCGACTGAATCGAGGGCAGAATGGAGTTTCCCTTCGGGTTAACCACTGCCAGGGCCTTGAGCCGGCCACTGTTGCTGCGGAACCAGCCATAGCCAAGGTAACCAAGGGCCTGGGGATCACCGGCCACGCAGTTCACCACCACATTGTCATCTTCGCTGGCGGCGTAATCGCGGCGGGAGTTGTCCTCATCGCCATTGATCGCCTTGTTGAAGTAGTCGAAGGTTCCTGAATCGCCCCCCGCTCCGCACAGCTTGATCGGCCGCTTTGGCCAGGCCGGGTTCACCTGGTTCCAACGGTTGATGCGCCCCTGAGCATTGCGGTTCCAGAGCAGCGAGAGCTGCTGGGTGCTTACGGCTTTCGCCCAGTTGTTGTCAGGATGGACCACCACCGACAGGGCATCGAAGGCCAGGGGCACTTCAATGAAGCGGATGCCCTTGGCGGCACAGACCTTGAGTTCCTTGGTGTTGATAGGCCTCGATGCATTGCTGATCTCCACCCGGCCGCTGCAGAGATCCCTGAAACCTGCGGTGCTGCCCGTTTCCTTGAGGCTGATTTTGACGCCCTTACCGGACTCCGTCTGGCGAAAGGCGCTGATGCCGGCCTGCACAATGGGGTACACCGTGCTGGAGCCGCTGATGCGGATCGGCTGGGTGGATGCCTGCTGGGCGGAAGCGGCTCCGGAGGCGATGGGGAAGACGAGCGTGACCGCCAGGGTCAGGCAGAGCCTGAAGGGTTGAGACATGCATGCCGTGCCTAACGGCACGACTCTGACCCATCAATCCGTGTTGATGAGTTAAGGAGTGGTTATGGCGGTGCGATTTGTGATGCCCAGTCGGCGCCTGAACCACAGCGACACATACACCAGTGCCACCAGCACCGGCACCTCGATGAGGGGGCCGATCACCCCGGCGAGGGCCTGGCGGGAGCTGACGCCCCAGACACTGATGCTCACCGCGATGGCCAGCTCGAAGTTGTTGCCGGCAGCGGTGAACGCCAGGGTGGCCGTTTTCGGGTAGCTGAGGCCGTTGCGCCGGCCCACCACGAACGCCACGCTCCACATGATCGCGAAGTAGAGCAGCAGGGGCACGGCCACGGCGGCCACCGTGAGCGGATCGGAGGTGATCGCCTGCCCCTGCAGGGCGAACATCACCACGATTGTGAACAGCAGGCCGTAGAGCGCGAACGGGCTGATGAAGGGGATGAAACGCTGTTCGTACCAGCGGGGTCCCTTGAGGTGCAGACCGATGCGGCGGCTGAGGTAGCCAGCAGCCAGCGGCAGCCCCAGGAACACCAGCACCGCCTTGGCGATCTCCGCCATCGAAAAGGCCACATCCTCGGTGGCCAGCCCCAGCCAGCCGGGCAGGATCTTTAGGTAGAAGCCACCCAGCAGGGCATAGGCGAGCACCTGGATGATCGAGTTGATCGCCACCAGCAGGGCGGCGGCCTCCCGATCCCCCTGGGCCAGGTCGATCCAGATCAGCACCATGGCGATGCAGGGGGCCAGGCCGATCAGGATCAGTCCGGTGCGGAATTCCGGCTGACCCGGCAGAAACAACCAGGCCAGGGCGAACATCAGCGCCGGCCCCAGCCCCCAGACCAACAGCAACGACAGCCGCAGCAGGCGCCGATCCCGCGCCGCCCGTCCCAGTTCTTCGTAGTGCACCTTGGCCAGCACCGGGTACATCATCAGAAGCAGCCCCAGGGCGATCGGCAGGGAGGTGTTGCCGATCCGCACTGCATCGAGAACCCCCTGGATGGCGGGGAAGAAGCGGCCCAGCAGCAGCCCGCCCGCCATCGCCATCAGGATCCAGAGCGGCAGGAAGCGATCGAGCAACGACAACCTTGCCAGCACAGCACTTTCTTCGGCAGTCCGGCGGTGGCCGGTCGGGGCCCGGGTCAGCTCGCTCACTTGCATGTCGCGGCGGGCCTGCCGCACTGGTCGCCCAACTCAGCCAGCCAACCGCGAAGGCCTTCGATGGCCTCGGGGCGCAGGCGGTAGTAGATCCAGCGGCCCTCCTGCCGATCGGCCAGTAGGCCGGCCTCCTTAAGCACCTTGAGGTGAAAGGAGAGCTTCGACTGGGCCATGTCTAGATCGGCGGTGAGATCACAGACGCAGCGCTCGCCGCCGCCGAGGGCCTCGATCACCCGCAGGCGCACCGGTTCGGCGAGGGCCTTGAGCAGGGCTCGGGCCTGATCGGATTGGATGGTCGGACTGGCAAGAGCCCCTGAAAAGGCCATGTGATCGGCAACACGTCTTGAATCAACTCTAGTTGATTTATGTTCGTAGCCCCGTGGGCTTTCCGAATGAAGATCGGTATCAATGGCTTTGGCCGCATCGGCCGTCTGGTGTTCCGTGCCCTTTGGGGCCGCCCCGGCATTGAGCTGGTGCACGTCAATGACCCGGCCGGGGATGCCACCGCCGCCGCCCACCTGCTCGAATTCGACTCGGTCCATGGCCGCTGGCCCCGGGCGGTGGCAGCCGGGGGAGCGGGCTTCCTGGTGGAGGGCCAGTCCGTGGGCTATAGCCAGCAGAAAGATCCCACCGCCGTGCCCTGGGGCTCTGCCGGGGTGGACCTGGTGCTCGAATGCAGCGGCAAGATCAAGACGCCGGAAACCCTTGCGCCCTACTTCTCTCTTCCGGGCCTCAAGCGGGTGATCGTCGCCTGCCCAGTCAAGGGCGTGATCGCAGGAGAGGAGGCCCTCAACATTGTCTACGGCGTCAATCACCACCTCTACGACCCGGCGCGCCACCGCCTGCTGACCGCCGCCTCCTGCACCACCAACTGCCTGGCGCCGGTGGTGCAGGTGGTGCACGAGAGCTTCGGCATCCGCCACGGCTCGATCACCACCCTGCACGATGTGACCAACACCCAGGTGGTGGTGGACGCCTTCAAGAGCGACCTGCGACGCGCTCGCTCCTGCCTGCAATCGTTGATCCCCACTACCACCGGCTCGGCGCGGGCGATCGGGATGATCTTCCCCGAGTTGCAGGGCAAGCTCAACGGCCATGCCGTGCGAGTGCCCCTGCTCAACGCCGCCCTCACCGACGCGGTGTTCGAGTTGGAGCGTGCCGTGACTGCGGACGAGGTCAACGCCGCTTTTGAGGCCGCCGCCAACGGGCCGTTGCAGGGAATTCTCGGCTACGAAACCCGGCCCTTGGTGTCAATCGACTACGTCAACGATTCGCGCAGCTCCATTGTTGATGGCCTCTCCACGATGGTGATCAACGGCACCCAGCTCAAGGTCTACGCCTGGTACGACAACGAGTGGGGCTATAGCTGCCGGATGGCCGATCTTGCCTGCCATGTGGCCACCCTGGAAGGTACCGCCCGATGAAACACCTCACGGGATTGCAGCAGTACGCGATCGTCACGGCCAACTACTGGGCCTTCACCCTCACCGATGGGGCCCTACGCATGCTCGTGGTGTTCCACTTCCACCAGCTCGGCTACTCCACCCTGGAGATTGCTTTCCTGTTTCTCTTCTACGAATTCTTCGGCATCGTCACCAACCTGTACGGCGGCTGGCTGGGGGCCCGCTTTGGGCTACGGCTCACCCTCTGGGCCGGAACGCTCATGCAGGTGGCTGCCCTGCTGATGCTGATTCCGGTGGCCGACGACTGGCCCCGCTGGTGGAGTGTGGCCTACGTGATGGTGGCCCAGGCGATCAGCGGCATCGCCAAGGACCTCAACAAGATGAGTGCCAAGAGCGCCATCAAGACGGTGGTGCCGGAAACCCCCGAAGACCCCAGCCGGGGCGAGAACCAGCTTTTCAAATGGGTGGCGATCCTCACCGGATCCAAAAACGCCCTAAAGGGGGTGGGGTTCTTCCTGGGGGGATTGCTGCTCACCACGATCGGCTTCAGCGGCGCCGTTGGCGCCATGGCCGCTGGCCTGTTCCTCTCCTTTCTGATCACACTGGTGCTGCCCGGCGAGATCGGGCGCATGAAGGAAAAGCCCGCGATTACCGCCCTGTTCTCCAAATCAAAGGGCATCAACGTGCTCTCGACAGCCCGCTTCTTCCTGTTCGGCGCCCGTGATGTCTGGTTCGTGGTGGCCCTGCCGGTGTTCCTGCAATCAGTGCTGGGCTGGAAATACTGGGAAGCAGGTGGCTTCATGGGCCTGTGGGTGATCGGCTACGGGATCATTCAGGCCTCGGTGCCGGCCCTGCGGCGTAGCTGGGGGAAAAGCGCGCCTCCGGGGGTGTCCGCCGTGCAGTTCTGGAGCGCCGTGCTCACGGCCATCCCTGCCCTGATCGCCATCAGCCTGTGGCGCGAGGTTGGCAACCCCGGCATCGCCGTGGTGGTGGGCCTGGCGGCTTTTGGGGCCGTGTTCGCGATGAATTCCTCGATCCACAGCTACATGGTGCTGGCCTACACCGATGCCGAATCGGTGAGCCTCAACGTGGGCTTCTATTACATGGCCAATGCGGCCGGCAGGTTGGTGGGCACGTTGCTCTCCGGTGCCTTGTTCCTGGTGGGCGGCCTGCAGGCCTGCCTGTGGGCCTCGTGCCTGCTGGTGGCACTGGCCTTCCTTTCGGGGATTCGCCTGCCGCCGCCCCTGCGGCAGCAGCTCAAGGCAGCGTGATCTCAGGCATCAGCTTCCACCAGCGACAGGGCGAGATGCAGGCGCTGGCTCTGGGGCCATCACCCCAGTCTGCGGGCCATCGCCCTTGCGTTCCTCCTCTGCTCAGGGGAGCGGCTCCACTCCCTCCAGCGCTCTCGCAGCTCACCGATGAACTCCTCATCCACTTCGGTGGCGGTGAGCTCCTCGCCCACGAGGTCCTGGATCAGGGGGTAGAAGCGCACTTTGAATCACTTGCGGAACACCGGGTAAGTGCGTTCCGCCGGGCAAACGCCCGCTTCATGATGCCAGTAGTCCAGTTCCGCCGCAAAGATCGCCTCGTAGATTTCCTTCTAAGCTCCCGGCGGTTCTTGAGCAGCGGCACCTGCTCGCCGGGAAGCAACTCGCCGCTGGTGATTTCTAATCGCTGGTAGGTGCGCTCTCAGCGGGTCGGGCGAAAGCGCAGCACCTGACGGCCGTCGCTCAGCCGGCCCTCTTTGGGGGAGAGCGGTGGCTGCCGGCTGTCAGTAGCCGTCATGCCTCTTCAGACGCCCAGCCCCGATGGCGGTGCAGGTCTTCCGTCCAGCCGCTGCAGCGGTGGGTGAGGTGCTCGCCATGGGCGATCAGGCCCTGGTGCAGGTGGCAGGTGAGCACCGGGATGCAGTTCACGCCCGCGTGGTGTCTGAACCAGTGACAGGTCATGCAGACCTTGCGGCTGCGGCTGGAGCGGAGCACGTCCTGATCGAGCCAGGGCCAGTCCTCGATCGCCTCGTCGCGGGAGGGCTGCAGACGGGAGAGGGGGACCGGCACCATGGCGACTCCTGAGAGCGAACACCTGTACTAGCCAGTTTTGCATCCTGCCGCCAGTGGCTGCGCTGCCTGGTCGGCGTGGTGTCGGACTGCAATTGAGCACCCCGCAGGCCACGGCGGCGGCAATGGGAGCGTGTCACCCGGCGCAAGGGCTACGCGAGTGCGGCGCTGCCGCACCCTTGCGCTCGGGTGGGTGGGTTTTCTCGCCGCCGCCGGGGGCTGTGGCATCGGGTTCTGGATAGCGAGGCGGCTTGCCCGCGGCTGCGGTGGCCGCCGTCGCCTGTGGGATCGAGGTGGTGGCCGCTGGGTTGCTGAAGCCTCTCGGCGTGGCTGAGTTCGGTTGGATGCCCGGCTTGGGCTGGGGCTCCGCCCTGCAAATCTTGATGCCTGGTGCTCATCCAGCCGGCCTCGATTGGTGCCATCCCGCCGGCCGGATGGCCGGCGCTTTTGCCCCGTTCCTCTGCTGCCAAGTGCCGCAAAATCATGCCACCGCAAGCGCTTTGGCCTTGCCAATAGTGCGCCTGTACTAGTACAATAAAGCCAAGCCGGGCGGCCCGATTGGAGCCCTCTCCCGGTGCTTGTTCTTTGTTTTGCTCGTCTGGTTTTAGGCCCATGGTTTCCTTTCCTTTGGCCGCCGCATTGGCGCCATCTCCACCTCCTTTGCAGGCTTCATCTTTGCGTCCATTGGTGATCGTGGCCGGTGGGGGCCGTGATCTCGATTGGCCCTCCGATCAGGTCGCCACCACCCTCCGTCTGGCCGCCACTGGCCGGCCGGTGCAGTGCCTGCTCCATGGCGGTGCCCGCGGCGCCGATGCCGCCATCGATCAGGCCGCCTCTCGCCTCGGCTGGCCCGTGGAAATCCTCCGCCCCCAGTGGAGCCTTTATGGCCGTAGTGCCGGCCCGGTGCGTAATCGCCAGATGCTGCAGCGCGCCTGCCAGCTCGCCACCGCCAGCCCCGCTCCAGGCCAGCCATCCGCCGGCCTCCTGGTGATCGCCTTCCCCGGCGGCTCCGGCACCGCCTCCCTCCTCAATCAGGCCCATCGCCTCCAGGAGCGTTCATCCCTTCCGATCGAGCTGATCGATCTAGCGGCGGCATAGGGGGGGGCA
>Ga0315905_10007395_pt1 | contig 11137 bp, 6 predicted proteins | sample LakEriMetagenome_5_FD_203522 | JGI IMG/M metagenome (GOLD analysis project Ga0315905, IMG submission 203522) | Freshwater fungal communities from buoy surface, Lake Erie, Ohio, United States - Buoy 4 MA121 | ecosystem: Environmental > Aquatic > Freshwater > Lake | place: USA: Lake Erie, Ohio... | reverse complement strand
GGAAGTAAGCCAGGAATCCAACAATCGCATTGTGCAACATGTGCAAAACGACACCTGGCCAGATGGAGTCGGCTTTGAACGCGAGCCAGCCGAGGACCAGCCCCATCACGGTCGTCGGTATCAGGCGATCGAATGCGGCAACACTCCCCGAGAGGGTGTGAAACGCGCCGAACGCAAGCGCTGAAAAGAGAATTGCCTGCCAGGCGCTCCGCTTGGTGAGCAGGGCCCGTTGCAACAGTCCGCGAAAGAAAAACTCTTCACAGAAAGCGGGGGTCAGGGAGAAGGCGAGCAATATCAGCCAAGGCGAGGCGGCGCGAAACTGTTCGGCTTGCTCGCGGCTGAAGGCGACGATTCGCTCGCGCCAGGCCGTGCCCGCATCCGAACCGGAAACGAGATTGATCAGCTCGTGCCAGCCACTGATCAGCGACATCACAAGTGGCCAGAGACTGAGCCCGAGAATGGCTGCGGCGAGCAGAAACGGGGTGGGAGGCCAATTCAGCCCAAACCCCGGCAGCAACCGGACGCGTTGATAGCGGGCGATAAAGAGCGGAATCAGGCAAAAGGCAAATGTCGTGAAAGCCGAGGTGTACAGTAATCGCCACGAGATGTCAGCTTCCAGCCGGCCCAGCAAACCGATTAAGACAAAGTTAACCGGGAATAGAAGCAGCAGGCAGAACAGGGCGAGATTCGGGGTTGCCCTTTCGGCCGGTTGGAGGGGCGGGACGAACAGCTCTTTCCAACTCCCTCCGCTGCCGTAGAGAATGTTGTCGGTGCCGAAAATGGACGCGGCCAGGCTGATCGCCAGCAGGCCGTAGAGGATGGTCGAGAATATCGCAACGGCCGCCGGCAGGAGCTGGACATTGTCCTGCAGCACGTCTCGAGCGAGCAGCAGAATATTCAGCAGCGGGCAGGCGGCCATCGGCCCGGCCAGTTTCAGATCGGGAGAAAGGGCCATCAGTCCAGGGCCGAGCGAGAGCAGAATAATCGGGATCAAATACGCTTGGGCCTCTTTGAAGCTGCGGGCAAAGCTGGTCACGACCAGCAGCAGGGCCGAGAAGAAGGCGGCAAAAAGAATCAGCAAGCCAAAAACCTTGGACATCATGCCGAGCGTCAAGCCACTCTCGCCAATCAGCAGTGTATCGAGTCGGAACGCCCAAATCGTCGTAATCATTCCGATCACGTTCAGCGAGGCTGTGAGCACTGCGACGCTCAGGACCGCAATCAGCTTGGCGATCAGGATTCTGAGTCTTGGGATCGGTGCGGCAACGAGTGTCTCGAGGGTACCCCGCTCCCGTTCGCCTGCGGTCAGGTCGATGGCTGGATAGACTGCACCTGTAATGGTCATCAGCACCAGGACGAGCGGAATGATCGCCGTAAACTGGTTGGTAACCTGCGAGTTGCCACCGGGTGAAGCGCGAACTTCAGAGCTGGTGATGGCAAGTCGGGAGTCGCCTCCAGAGCGCCGCACCTGCGCTTGGAGGACGACGCGGTTGATTTGGTCATACTGAGCCTGTAACCAACGGGCCGCGCGGCGGCTGAGGGCCGATTTCTCGTTGACATGGATCACAACTTCGCTGAACTGTCGCTGTCGGGAGACTGACGTTTTCAGCTCCAGCACCGCGTTGACTTGTCCCGAGGCGAGCAGGTCATTGAAGTTGGTATCGGGGGCTTCAATCAGCCCCCATTTGTGTTCGCCCAGGGGGACCTCGACGGGCTCGGCTGTTTGGCCCGTCAGAGACTTTGCTTCCAACGCACTCTCCTTTTGAGAGCCTGCGGCTGGCGGTTGGGCCTCACCTTTCGCCGCGGGTTGGGAGGAGTCAGGTGGAGCCGCTTGTTCAGGGCGGTTGACGCCCGGCTGCTGGCGGTCCGCGAGCTTGAGCAATTCGGACCATTGCCCCAGCACAACTTGGAACTCATCCGGGGCGAGGTCGGTTTTGACGGCAAAGTTGTAAGTGATTTTTTCGGCGGTTGCTGAGCCGAGGTTGTTCAGCAAAAACGTGCGGAAGGCGATGCTCAGCAGCGGATAAACGATCAGCGGCATGGCGACCAGGGTGACGATCGTGCGGCGATCGCGCAGCGTCTCTTTCAACTCCTTGGTGGCGAGTCGCCAGATCTGGCTCAGCCGACCGCGGCGTCGCGGCGTTGAGTTACCGCGGGCAACTGACGTCGATTCGTTTTCGCTGGTCGGCTGTTCATCGGACATGCGTCAGGGTTTTCCGCTGGGTGAAGTGGCAGGCTGAGACGCTGCATCGGGCTCTTTGATGAGTTCAATGAACATTTCCACCAGATCGGCTTGACCCGTTTGGGTGCGAAGTTCGTCCAGCGTGCCTTCGTGAATCAGGCGGCTGCGGAACAGCAGGCCGAACCGGTCGCACACGCGCTGTGCCTGTTCCAACTGATGTGTGCAGAGGATGACTGCCTTGCCTTGTTGCTTCAGCAGGCTGATGTAATCAAATACGACCTGGCTGCCGACAACGTCCAGCCCGAGGGTCGGTTCATCCATAATCATCAAGGGCGGATCGTGCACCAGCGCGCGGGCCAAATTGACTCGTTGCCTTTGGCCAGTGCTGAGCGTGGCGCAGCGCTGGTCAAGAAAGGGGCTGATGCCGAGCAACTCTCCGAGGGCTGAAATTCGCGGTTCAATCTCTTCTGGAGCCAGTCCATAGACATCGGCAAAGAAGGTGAGGATTTCGCGAGCTGAAAGCCATTGGTAGACTCCAGCCGAAGCCGAGACAAAGCCCACTCGGCGTTTGATTTCGTCCGGGTCGCGATCGGATCGGAATCCATCGATTTCCGCATGACCCGAATCAGGCTTGATCAGGCCGAGGATCATCCGCATGGTGGTTGTCTTTCCCGCACCGTTGGGACCGAGCAAGCCATAGACCTCTCCCGGTCGGACGGAAAAAGAAACTTCGTCGACGGCTCGGATGACGCGACCGTCCGACTGGAATTGTTTGCAGAGCGAATGGGCGCTGATCATCATTACGGCCGCGAGAGAGGTGGAGCGTGGAGCCTCATTATGCCAGTCCAGCCTATCGCTGGGCAGTCGGGGAGGCCCCGAGAGCGTTTGGGCGCGGCGGGGTTGCCCGAGTCAAGGGTTGCCCGAGTCAGGGGTTGCCGGTTTGGCGGGGCCGCGCGGGAGGTCGGGACCGCTGCTGCCGGTGAGTTAAACGCCGGGAGAGTGCTCCAGGTTGAAAGCCGATGACTTTAGCCGGATTCAGAGTCCGCTCGGAGTATGTCAGAGCCGCGCGCGGTATCACAGGGACTCAATACGCGGCTCGGCGGCGAATGGTTCAGTCGCGGCGGAAGTCCAAATTTTCCTAGAAGGCAAAGCCGGTGCGGAGCATGAAGGAGTCGGAATTTTCGAGTTTGTCAGGTGGGTTACTGCGATACAGGATAGCCCGGTCCCAGACATAACCTCCCTCGAGGAAGCCGGTGCCACCGCGAGGATTTTTCCACTCGAGTCCGAAAACGACCCGTTTGTCGTTGATGTCGACTTGATCATCGAAGCCGGCCAGCCGTTCAATTGTCCAGGAACCGGCGCCGTATTCCTGGCCGACATAGCCCCAGACTTCTGTATTGCCACGCGGCGGAAAGCGGTGCAGCAAACGGGGACGGGGAAAGTAGAGATCAATTTTCAGGTCGTTATTTGGCTGGAGAAAGAAGCCGACGGCGGGGAGCATTTTCAGATCAATGCGGTCGTAATACTCCACACCGAGTTTTAAAACGTTGGTGGGGCTGAGTCGAAACCAACCGAGTCCGACGCCAGTAAAACGCCAGCTCTCAGAGCTGATATTATCGCCATCGGTGTAAATGCCGGCGGTAAAGTTGACCTCCAAACCAGCCGGGCGGCGGATGTCCGAGACGAAGTCAAAGTTTACGTAAGCACTGTAAGCCTTGGCCGGGAGGTCGAAGCCGGTAATCGCCGAGTCTGGACCATCCCACAAATGGAGGTCAAAACCTGGGGAAATTCGCAGTGGCATCACCGCTCCCAGAAATGTCGGCCACACCAGCGTGGTTGAGAGTTGCGAGTCGAGAATTTGGAGATCTGCCGGGTCGTCACCGCCGATGATCCAGTTTTGCCGAAAGCGAAGATGCTGGAACAGGCCCGGAGTCGATTCGGTTCGCCAACGGGACCAAGCGAGTTCTGGCCAGCCGCGGTCAGTATTCGGCCACCAGACGACAGGCCCACTGGTGGCACCAGCCATTTGAGCCTGAGCGTTGGGGTCGAGGGGATTGGTCGGGTAAAGTGTGGAAGGAACGGCGGGGTTATAAACCGAGGGACCATACGGTGAGGTGCCCGTCGGCATCCCCGGTTGGGTTGGAGGTACCGTGCCGAATGGATAGGGATTCGAGTTGTAGGCAAACGGATCCATGGGTGGCGGAGCCACGCCCGGCACATAAGTTTGCGGTGAGTTGTAAACCATCGGAGGCGCCGTAGTCATTGGCGGCAGAGTAGTCACTGGCGGCAGGGTCGTCGTGGGCGCGGCTCCAAAGGCGGGCGTGCCGTAAACGGGCGGCGGCACCGTCGTCCCTGGATACGTCATCCCGGGAACGGTGGTTTGAGGGTAGACCGGTGGCGGTACGCTCGTGGGGGGCGGAGCATAGGGGAAAGGTTGATACGTCGGCGGAGGAACCCCTTGCTGGTAAGTCGTCGGCAGAAAATAAGGATCGTAAACCGGTGTCGGTGATGTCTGCGCGCAGACTGAACCGTCGACCAACAGGCCAACGATGTAAGCTGCGAGCAACCCGGTCAAGATTTGAGGAAGTTGGCTCAACTTCTGCCCTTTGAAGTGCCGATTGGTTACGGATCGCGACATCCGATCGCGGGGTAAATAACAGGCTGCCGCAAGGCGGTCAAGGGAGAAATCCGCTAGCGAGCTCGCCCCGGGCGGCGAGGAATCCCGCCCCGGAAGGTGGTCAACGCCCAAAAAATTTAAGGGGTACCCAGCGAGGAGTGCCCAATTGTTCCGCGGGAGTCGCACGCGGTGATCCTGCTGAAGGGGGGCGCGGTCACGGCTCAGACTTTGGAAACCACGACTGCAGCGATTTGACCGGTGGGTGAGAACGAGAGTTTCAGCATGTGCTGCTGCGCGTGGTTGCGCGTGCGGGACGAGATATTCAGTTGGGTCCCGGGGTCCGGTTGTTTGAAGTTGATCGCGCCGGGCAGCCGATTCCGCTGCATCGCCAGAATTCCGCCCACGAGTTCGACGCAGCCACTGCCGGGGCCGAGGTGACCGAAAAGATGCTTGAGGGCAACGACTGGAACCTCGGGAGCGAATTGGCCGATAGCCGCTGCCTCCCAGCGATCGATTTGAACTTGACTGGTGGCGTGCGCATTCCATTGGTCGAGGTCTTGGGGCCGCAGTCCGGCGCGAGCCGATGCGGCGGCGCAGACCTCCGCGATCCGCGCGCTGAACCGGGGGGATTCAGGGGGGCAAAAGCCTTGAGCCCAACCGCTCAGTCTGGCCTGCGCCGAGCCATTTCGGGCAGCGAGGTGCGGAGCGGTCTCGAGCACGATGGCCCCGGCGCCTTCACCTGCGACCATGCCATCGCGATCGCGGTCGAAGGGGCGGGATGCCTGCTGCGGTGAGTCGATTCGGTGGCTGTAACTTTCTTTGCCACGATAAATCATGGTGAAGTGTTGCAGATTGGAGCCAGTCCCGCCGGCCAGGGCAATATCGGCCCAGCCCCGATTGAGCAACTCGGCGGCTTCGATGATCGAGAGCAGTGAAGAGACATCGCCCTGGCAAATCGAGTTGCTTGGTCCGCGCGCATCGAGCGCGATTGAGATGTGGGATGCGACCATGTTGGGCAAGTACTTGAGCATCCAGAGTGGTTCGATTTCGGCGATTCCGGCGGTGCCCCAGAGGGAGTGCTCGTACTTGCCGTCGACCAGGCATTTGAAGAAGGCATTTCCGATCTCCCTCGGGTCGGAAATAAAGACCTCCGTCCCAAAAACCGTCGCGATACGGTCCGGGTTGAGTTGTTCCGGTGTGATCCCAGCCTGCTCGACTGCGAGGTTGGCGGCTGCACAGCCCGATTGAATTGGCGGGCACATGACCTTGAGCGCTTTTCGCGGCTTGACCAATTGTTTGGGGTCGAAGCCTTGCAGCGGGGCGGCAATTCGAAACGGCCAATCGGTCTCCGCGAATTCCGTTCGCTCGATGACGCCGCTTTGCCCACTATCCAGCGCCGTCCAAAAGGACTCCAAACCGACTCCGAGCGGAGAGACCGTACCCATGCCGGTGATCAGGATTTCTGGGGCCGCGGGCATGAGTGGGAAATTGGGGGTGAGTGTCAAAGGGCAGTCGGGGCCGCTAAAAGGGGCAATCCGACGAAGGGCCCATTATGCCGGGTCGAGATCATAAATTCGATAGGTCTTGATTAGTTTGGCCCCACCCCGCTCGAGCGTCGCCCGGGATAAATGATTTGATTCCAGCACCCAGCTGAATTCCCCTTCCTCAATTCCCCAGGCCATGGCGGACTCAAGCAGGCTCTTCATCAGGACCAGGGGGAGTCCAAAACGCTGGTACTCAGGGAGCACATTGGTGCTGACGAGGCGAATCCGCTTCAGCTTTTTCCTGCCGAAGAGGATTTTCAGAAAGCCAAACGGAAACAGTCTGCCGTCGATCTGCTTGATGATTGGGTTATAGTCCAGCAACCCGAAGACTGCTCCAACGGGCTTGCCCTCGTGTTCGGCGATCCGAACCAGGTCGGGGACGATCAGCAATTTCAGACCGCTGGCAATTTGCTTGACCTCGGCGTCGCTGAGCGGGACAAATCCCCAAGTGCCCGGCAGTGCCCGATTGTAGATTTTTAAAAAGGCATCGATATCGTCCGCGAACGTGGCCTTGGTCGAAGGACGAACCGTGATTTGAAAACGCTCCTGAACCTGAGCCGCGAGGCTGAGCAGTTTCGGGTCAAGCGTCTCCAGCATGTTGACGTGTCCCCAGAAAGCGAACAGGTCCTGCGACTTCCGAAACCCGTAATGCTCGAACAGGCTCGGGTAATAATCCTTGTTGTACGTCATCAGAAATGTCGGCGGGCTGTCAAACCCGTCGATGAGCAGGGCGCACTCATAATTGAGCGCCGGATTGAGCGGTCCGCGAAGGGAGGTCATCCCCTTGTCGCGCAACCACTTTCGGGCGGCATCAAAGAGGGCGGCGGCGACTTGATGGTCATTGATCGATTCAAAAAAGCCAATCATACCCCGCTGTTCCTGGTGGGTCTGATTGTGTGCCCCATCGATAATTGCGGCGATGCGCCCGACAATCTTGCCGCCGGAACGGGCGAGAAAAGTCTGAATCGCGCCATTGCCGTAAAACGGATGGCGTTTGTAGCCGAGCAACTCTTTGATGCTCATCAGAAGCGGCGGGACCCAGTTTGGGTCACCGCGATACAGGTCCCAGGCAAATTTGATAAACTCTCGCTGATCACGTCGCGAGACGACAGGCTGGACGGTAATTTGCATGGGACCGACTGGGGGTGTTGATTCGCGGAATGCGATTTGAAAGAGGGGCCGGGGCAAGCAAGGAAGGTGGCGGGGCATTCGTCAACTGGTTCTGCTGGCTCAGCCGAGTCTCCCCAACGGCAGACACGAATTGTAAAGGTTTGGGAAGAGGTCGAGAATGCGAGTCTTGCTCACGGGAGCTACCGGATTCCTGGGAAACAACCTGCTCCGCCTGTTGGTGGCTGAAGGGCATGAAGTCCAACTCACGTTGCGGCCGGGAGCGGGGGGGCGGGCTTTGGCGGGCCTCAAGTTTGATCCGGTTCCGGGTGATTTGACCAATGTCGAGCGGTTGCTCGCCGAATCTTCGGACTTTGATGTCCTGATTCACGCTGCGGCCATGATTCAAATTGGCTGGTCTCGACTCGTTGAATCAAGGCAGGTCAATGTGACCGCCACCGAGCGACTGGCTGAATTCTGCCGCTTGAAAAAGCGGCGGATGATTCATGTCAGCACAGTCGATACGTTAGCGCATGCCCCGGACGGTCGACCGCGCACGGAGTCCGATCGCGAACCGGGCAAGCCGCCCATTTCCTATGTCCAAAGCAAACGCGAGGCTGAGCAGAAAATGCTCGAGCAAATTGAACAGGGACTCGACGGGATCATTATCCATCCGGGATTCATGTTGGGACCGTGGGACTGGAAACCCTCGTCAGGAGCAATGCTGCTGGCGATCGCTGGTGGGCCGACTCCGCTCGCCCCGGCGGGTGGTTGTTCGGCGGTCGATGTCCGGGATGTTGCGGACGGGATCCTGAAGGCTGTCGATCGCGGGCGGCGCGGAGAACGGTACATCCTCGGCGGCGAAAATCTTTCTTATCTGGAACTGTGGCAGAAGATGGCCCTGGCCGTTGGCAAACGAAACGGGCCGCGGGCCAAGTTGCCGAATTGGTTGGCTGGGATCGCGGGGCGGGTCGGAGACCTGGCCGGTAAATGGATGCGACAGGAACCCCAAGTCAACTCCGGCGCTACGGCGATGGGGCAATTGCAACACTTTTACAGCAGCGAAAAAGCAATCAGCCAATTAGGCTATCGAATCGGCTCACTAGACGATGCGACTGATGATGAGTGGCAGTTCCTCGTTGAATACGGATACGTCCGGAAGTCTTGAGCCCCGCGTGGTGAGCACGCGACGAAGTGATCGCTGTATCCTGAACGACGAACCGCTGGGGCAAGCGTCGCGGGGAGCAGGGGCGGGGAGCAGAGTCGGGGAGCACCGTGGGGCCGACTTGCGCGGGAGGCATGATCCGCGGAACGGACTTGTCTGGGCTCTCGCCAACTCGCCGTGTTTTTGAGGAGGAACAGACCGATGCAGGCCGCGGGTTGTTGGGAAAAGCACGCGGACGGCACGCTCGTTCACGTCAAGGCATTGGCCGCAGCACGGAAAAACGAATTGCGGGGCATCGAGAATGGTCGTTTAAAGATTGCGACCACGGCGGTGCCGGAGAAAGGCCAGGCCAACGCTGCCATCACCCGGCAGTTGGCTGCGAGTTTACAAGTCCCGCCCCGGCAGCTGGAGTTGATCCGCGGCGCCACGAGCAATCAAAAGACCTTTCTGGTTCGCGGCTTGTCGTTGGCGGAGGTTCAGCAACGCTTGGAGGCGTGAGCGAGTTGCCTTCTTAAGCGTGTCCTCGCCCCGAGTTGTCCTCGCCCCGAGTTGTCCTCGCCCCGAGCGCGGAGCGCTGGCAGCGAGAAAGCGGGCGGGGACCTGGTTTCAATCAACCCGTTTCTGGGGATGGCGTCCGCAACCGGAGGTCAATGCGAGTCGGACCCCGCGGGTTGGAGGTTGCTGTGGGAGAGTCGGAATCGACGTTTGCCCAGGAGCGGAAAGTCGACCGTAGCAACCCGTTTCAAGCCGCTGCCGCTCAGCTCCACGATCTGACCGACTCCATATTCGGGATGCTCGACTTGCATCCCCACTTGGAATCGATCCGGATGCAGCCGGATCGCGTTCAGCTCATCCTGTTTTTTCTCCAACTCGGCTGCGGTGACGAGGCGGGGGAAGGCGGTCGTAGTACTGGATTTGAGGCGTGGCGGTGATTCCTTGACCTCATCAGAGCTGAAGCCATCTTCAAGCCACGGGTCAACGGATTCCAAGTCGGGCTCGAAACCGTCACCCTGGTCGGACCAAGGATCGCTCTTGGCCGGCTCGAAGCAGTTCATGATTTCGCGCGGCAGCTCCATCAGGAACCGGCTGGCGATACAGGGCCAGACGCCATTGCGGCGAAAGCGGCTGAGGCAGCGGCTGAGTTGCAACTGCTGTTCGGCGCGGGTGATGCCGACAAACAGGAGGCGGCGCTCCTCTTCCAACTCCTCGTCGTTAGTAGAGCTGCGTTCGTGGGGGATTAGTCCGTCTTCGAGGCCCACGATGTAGACTACGGGGAATTCCAGGCCTTTGGATGAGTGAATCGTCAGGAGCGTGACAAAATCGGAATCGGATTCCCAAGCGTCGGTGTCATTGACGAGGGCTGCCTGCTCGAGGAAAGCTTCCAGACCGCCGTCGTTGGGATGCTGCAGGTCAAACTCATCACACGCTGAAACGAGTTCGTCCACATTGGCGGCCCGTTCATAGCCCTCTTCGCTGGCGTCTTCGACCAGCCATTCCCGATACTTCGTTTCGGTCAGGACTCGCCGAATGATCTCGCCGACATCGCGGTCCCGGGCTTCGCCGATCCGATCAAACATCGCGACGAATTGGGAAATTTTCGCCGCGACGCTCTTGCTGATCGAGTCGACGAGGCCCGCAACTCGGGCGGCTCCGAGCAAGGAAAGGCGTTTCGAGTGGGCGTAGGCTCGCAACTTCTCGACGGTCTTGTCGCCGATCTTTCGCGCGGGAACGTTGATCACGCGCTCGAAGGCAACCGCATCCCGCTCGTTGTTGAGCAAATGCAGGTAGGCAATCAGGTCCTTGATTTCCCGCCGCTGGTAGAACTCGAGGCCTTGAACGATCTGATAAGGGATGGCAGCGTTTCGGAGCGATGTTTCCAGAGAGCGGGAAAGGGCATTGGTGCGGTAAAAAATGGCAAAGTCCCGCGGGCGGCGTTTTCCCGAGCGAATCGCCACCGATATCGATTCCGCAATGTCGCGCGCCTCGAATTGCGGGTCGGGATAAGCTACCAGGCTGACGGGCTCTCCCTGCGAATTATCCGTCAGTAATTGCTTGGCTTTGCGGCGCGTGTTGTTGCTGATTAACTGGTCGGCGACGGCGAGAATGGATTTGGTGCTGCGGTAGTTCTGCTCCAGTCGGACCACTTTGACGCCGCGGTAGTCCTTCTCGAAGTCGAGGATATTGTTGATGTTCGCTCCGCGCCATCCGTAAATCGACTGGTCCGGGTCGCCGGTGACGGCAAGATTTTGGAGCGTGTGATTCAACAGTCGGATGAGTTGGTACTGGACGCGGTTGGTGTCCTGATACTCGTCGACCATCATGTAGGCGTAACGCCGGTCGAGTTGCTCTCGCAGTTCCGGGTTTTCCCTGAGCAACTGGACGGCGTAAAGCAACAAGTCATCGAAGTCGACGCCGTTGGCTGACTGAAGCAGACGCTGGTAGTGCGGGTACACCCGGGCGGCGAGATGGAGCAGCGGGTTACCGACTGGCGGAGTGAACTGGTCGTGACCGACCCCCTGGCT
>Ga0315905_10007394_pt1 | contig 11138 bp, 6 predicted proteins | sample LakEriMetagenome_5_FD_203522 | JGI IMG/M metagenome (GOLD analysis project Ga0315905, IMG submission 203522) | Freshwater fungal communities from buoy surface, Lake Erie, Ohio, United States - Buoy 4 MA121 | ecosystem: Environmental > Aquatic > Freshwater > Lake | place: USA: Lake Erie, Ohio... | reverse complement strand
CAAAGCCAACTCGTGGCTGGGAGCGCATGTATATCGATCACGTTCAACAAGCCCACTTAGGTGCAGATCTTGATTTCTTGCGCGGTGCTAGTGGTTCAGCAACTCCACGCGAGTCGCATTAAGTAAGTACGAGAGCCTTATTGCCACCGATTAACAATCCATAAATGAGGCGGTAGACTTGGCCTCACCACTTGGAGACGTCGCATAGCCCGGTCGAGTGCGCCTCACTGCTAACGAGGTAAGGGGTTAAACCCTTCAGGAGTTCAAATCTCCTCGTCTCCGCCAGTTTTACTTAGGAAATGTAACTCGTAATTGGTATCCATGCCCAGGTGCAGAATTAATCTCCTTGCTTCCATTGAGAATTCCAACCCACGAATCAATAATTGCAGTTCCAACGCCCGCCGTTATATCGTCGACCGAGATTCCTGGGCCATCGTCAGAGACAATAAGTTCTGTAACCCCCACAGAATCCGTACTTACACTTACCTGAACTCGTTTGGCAGGTCCGTGTACTAGGGAATTCAAGAGTGCTTGTTCGACTATACGGAAAATGCCTAGTAATACTGAAGAATCCAAAGTTTCCGTCTCTGTATCAATTTTTAGTGAGACACCTACATTACTTTGATTCTGTTCTAACAATATTTCTAGCGCAGATGACAGAGTTCCCGATTCTAGATTCGGCGTTAATATTTGAATCAAATTCTTTAAATCCGAAGCTCGAGTTTTTTCAAGACGAAGAATGGCGCGGTCAATCATTTCACTAATTTCGGCTGATGATTGCCTAGCAATTGACTTTAACTCTATTCCTATAACCATTAAGTCTGATTGCACACGGTTATGTAAGAACTGTGAAGCTTGCTCTCTGATTGCCTCATCCGCCTTGATAAGTTCTGCTCGATCTATCTCCAATTTGGCAACAAGTTCCTCTGCATGCAAAAGTCGACCAGCGATGGCTCGTTCGACACGGTGCATGAGCCCAAGGGACATAAGGATCAGAATTAAAGTACCGATAAAAAATCCAGGCGTAAGTGTGGCCGCAACTCGAAACTTAAAGTTGTAAAGCGTGCTTAAGATTCTACTCATGATCGGTGCGCAGATGAAGAGACTCGATTGCACAAGAGCAACTTCAAATATATACAGGGCAAGACTTGTAGAACTCCAGCGTCTATACCTTTGAATCAAGTAAGCAAAAAGTGCAAAAATCGAACTAGGAAAAATTGAAAGAAGTAACACGATTAGTGCGGCTACCCAACGAGCAACCCCACGAGGCTGGTCAGTAATGAGTGGAGAAAGTCGCGAAAAGAACAGTGCGAAGAAAAAGAGAAAAATCAGATATGGGTTGTATGGATACGGGCCAATAAATCGCAAGACTCTTCTAACCGTGAAATTCTTCACGAAAGTCTCATGAGTTCCATGTACTTCAATACCGCAGCTGTCTTTAAATCATCACTTGATGTGGCATTGGGGAGTAGTACCGCATATGCCCGTGAAAGTTCCTTACGCACATATGAGTAGCTAAGCCCCAATTGCTCTGCAATGTCTTGCGCGCTTTTACTTTGTACAGTTAAAGCCATAATCGAACGTTGCCGAGGAGTTAACGCAAAGAAAACTGATACTTCACCTTCTTGACTCTTAGTATCTTCTTCGAGAACTTCCTCCCAATTTCCCTTGCTAGAGGCGGCTGCCTGCAAAATTAAGACGTAATCTTCAATATTCATTTCTGCGGATTTATTAAAAAATGACCAACCCGCACGCATCGATTTCGGGACACGATTTACCATGGGTCTTACTGAAAACTGTGAGTAGATAACAACTCCGATGTATTCATTAATATTGCGAAGAGCAATACCGAGCTCGACACCATTTAAACCATTTTGATCTAAAGCAAAATCAAGTAAGGCGACATCAGCTTTTCGGACTAGATTTCGGTCCATAACTTCATCAGCTCCAGCAAAACTTCCAAGCATTTCAAGATCGGTAGATGACGAAAGCATTGACCCGAGAATATTGCGTAGCGCTGGATCATTCTCAACGTAGAGGAGCTTGGTTGGGCGCATATCTAATTCTGGCACTGGGACAGTAAAGCAGGAAGGGCCTGTGTCACATTTGTTCTTATATTGAGTGGGGAATGATTGAAATCAACCTTGATGTCTCAATACAAATTATTTTGCCGCTATGACTCTAAACCGCCCAACATTTAAAAGAGCACCATTTACTAGCCGGACCATACGCGTTGTTTTTGGGTCTCTATTGGCCCTTGCTCCCGTCTTCATTTCCTTGAGTGCTTCTCCTGCCGCGTACGCGACAGCAGAAAGCCCTTACATAATTTATCAGGGTCATGCGAACAGTGCTGTTTCTCCTCACAATTCCGCGTCACCTTTTAATGGTGTGATCTTTGGTAGCAATGGATACGACCTTTACGTAGGTCAAAACTACACTGGGATCGAAAAACTTGATACGCGATCTTTAGTTCCTGGCGACTCAACGACAGCAACGTTTAGTAACTTTGATTTAAGTTCGGGGGTTGCAACACAAAGCGCTGGCGTCGCAGTGTCAAGCGATGGTCTATATGCTTATGCAAGCGGTGCAAACTCTAATTGTGCAGTTATTGAATTCAATCTTTTTGCGCCCTCAAGTTCATGCATTTACCCTGGGACGTCATTTGAAAATATTGAAATATCGCCTAACGATGATTTTATCTATGTTGCCGGAGAACAACGGGTGTATAAGGTAAACACAACAAACGGTCAGAAGTTAGGAGAAATTATAAACCCAGGATTTTTTGGAATGTCTTCTGCAATATCTGGGTCACATTTGTATCTTTATAATAAGTACTGGGGTCATATGTATGAAATTAACACAGAAACAATGGAGCTCAGTGGTGATTATGAGCTTTCGTCCGGTAGCTTAGGAGAAAATTCTGGACATTTGAGTATTGTTGGAAACAATATCTATTTGAGTTCCCAATCTTCATCTCAAGGGTATGTTGTAAAATATGATTTAACCACTCACTTAACTTCACGAATTAATGTTCGCATGGGAGCATTAAGCACGATAAATCTTTACGGGCTACAGGTTTCCTCAGATGGAAATTACGGGTGGTTTATAGACAGCAGCAATTCAAAAGTTAGGCAAATTTCTCTAACCGGCTCTGACGCTGGAACTATTCTCTCTTCGATTGCCATGCCAGCGACGTCCATTTCCGATGGGGGTCTGAGTATTAATTCAAGCAGTTCTCTAGTTGCAGTTGCATATAGCTCGAGCGATAACAATAACGTAACTCAATGGTTAACAGTAATTTCAACGGGGCAATTCATTACACCTGCAATAGTTCCAGTTAGAACCCGAACCTCAGCGCCTGCTATTGATCCCACGATAGTAATTAAGGTTGCAGCCGAAGCGCGCACTCGTGCTGTAGAAAGTGCAAAGACCGAAATAAGAAGCTTTCTCTCTTCAGGAAAGCCACTCACCGCAGATCAATTGCTTAGTGCAGATTTTTATGGTGTTACCGATAAAAATGTCGGTTTAGTCAATGCAGATATAGCAAAACTGCCTGATGCAGATAAAACTGATCTGAAGCAAATTGAAAAGGTGGTTCTTAAATTTGCTACCGTTGATAAGTTGGCAGAAGGAAAGACCGTATATTCCTCAGATTTGATAGCGATAGGACTCATTCCCCAAGATTCAAAGATTAAATCATCTATAACTTCAGCGCTGAAAAAGCTTCCTGCATCATCCCTGGATTCATTTGAGAAGATTCAAGCGGAAATAGCTTCAGTTGAAAAGGTACATGCAGATCGGAAGGCTCGCCTTGCTGCTATTTTGAATAAGCTGAAGAGGTAAGCCCGAGAGTCACCACCACGGTGTAACTCTTTCCGGGATCTGAGAAAACTTCCTTTTGCCTTTGAATGTATGGGTCCAAGAGTCAATCAATTTAGGGAGTTTTTCAATAATGTCACAGATGTGCCTAAAGGGATTGAATTAATTTCCACATGACTCTAGTTCTGCAAATTTATTTAGACTGTTTTGATGAAAGAATTCTCACGCCTTGACATTCGTTTTCAAGCTAATGTAGTTCAAATAATCTCTTCACTTAGAAGAATTTCAAAATCTCGATATGGCTTTTTGCGTTATCTGATTGTATTAATGATTTCTATTATAGGTACATCTGTGGTCAACCTTCCACCAGCTTCTGCAGCGACTTCGACGGTAAACTGTGGCAACGGCGGTTACTTCACCATAGATGCTAATGTCGTAACGAGTCAGTCAGGTTGTAAAGGAACGGTTGAAATTCCGACTGGAGTTACATCAATTGCAGCAAGCGCATTTTCACAATTAGGTAAAACAAGTACGACTGGGTGGAACTATATAACCTCAGTTACTATTTCTAATTCAGTAACTTCAATCGGAGCCTCAGCTTTCACCTCAAACAGATCAATGACAACACTCACACTTGGCTCTGCACTCACTTCAATCGGTACAGCAGCGTTCTATGATAGTTACGAACTGCTCTCAGTAGTTATTCCAAACTCAGTTACAACTATTGGTGATCAAGCTTTTGAACAGAATAGAAAACTTAACTCAATCACAATCGGGACTGGCGTTACATACCTAGGATCTTCCGCCTTAAGAGGAACAGCCATTACAACCCTGGATATCCCTGACAGTGTGATAACAATTGGTTCCTGGTTTATGCAGTCGACGCAGTCCATGAATGGTGCTAAAAGTTTAACGTCACTTAAAATAGGTAGCGGAGTGACAAGTATCGGAGAAGGGGCCTTCCCGGACGCAGTTGCTCTTACTAATCTAATCCTGGGCAGTAACGTAACTTCACTGGGTGTGGGTTCAATTACTTACACAAACCTCACCTCATATAGATATTGTGGAACTCTAAGCGCCAGTAGCCTGGCTAGCGCTGGTTTAGCGACTAATAGTTCTGGTGTTCCAATAACCAAAACTTGTCCAACTCCAGTGACTTTTTCTGCTTGGTCAAACGTCTCTAAGACATTTGGCGCTTCAAATTTCACGCTGACACCGGCAACAGTAACCGGTTCAGTATCCGGAACTTGGGCATATGTATCCGCGACACCTTCGGTGATTTCGCTCAGTGGAACCACGGCAACGGTGGGGAGTGCAGGAACATCAGTCATAACAGGAACATTCACGCCCGGTGATACTAATGCCTACAGTGCTGGCGTAAAGACAATGACGGTAACTGTCGATAGAGCAAAACCTACGTTCACCTCGCCACCAGGTGTAGCAAAAATATTTGGAAATCCGAGCTTTGCTCTTACTGCGCCTACTGTAACGGGGGGAGTGCTTGGTACCTTCGCATACTCTTCGGGATCACCATCTGTTATTTCGATAAGCGGAAGTACTGCGACAGTAGTTGGTGCTGGCACGTCAGCTGTGACTGCAACTTTTACACCAAGCAATACAACTAATTATCTTTCTGGCGAGACAACCACAATTACTGTCAGCGTCACTCAAGGTTCACAAACTAGCGCACTGGTTCTTTCTTCAACCATTGCAACATTCGGAGCTGATCTCACACTGACAACAACAGGTGGAAGTGGCGGTGGCGCAGTTACCTACGCTAGGAATTCTGGGCCTTGTTCTATTTCTGGGTCAACCGTCACTCCGACTAGCGCTGGTACCTGCTATGTGACGGCAACAATGGCGGCGAACGGTAATTACTTAACTGCAAACTCCGCGTCTACGGCGATAACGATTAGTAAATTTACTCCTACTTTTCTATCATGGAGTGACGCTTCTGCCACATATGGTGACTCCAACTTCAACTTAACTGCTCCCGCAGTGAACGGTTCGATCCTTGGAACATTTACGTATTCATCTGCAACCACCTCCGTTGCGACGGTTAGCGGAAATACACTAACTATTGTTGGGGCAGGAACCTCAGTACTAACGGCAACATTCACTCCCTCAGATGCCACCAATTACCTCTCTGGTGGTACCACCACGATGACGGTGAGAGTCGGGCAAATTTCACAATTAAGCACATTAGCTGTTTCTTCAATCGCCGCTACATACGGAAGTAATTTAACGCTGGCAACAACAGGTGGAAGTGGCAGTGGGTTAGTTACCTACGTACGAAACTCTGGACCCTGCACAATCTTGGGTTCAACACTTACACCGACTGGTGTAGGTACTTGTTATGTCACTGCAACAAAAGCCACAAGCGGAAATTATTTGGCCAATAATTCTGTTTCCACAGCAATAACGATCAATCAAATAACTCCTACATTCTTGACATGGTCAGGCGTGCCCAAAACCTTCGGAAATCCAAGCTTTACATTTACATCACCAACATCAAGTACGCCGGGCACGTGGTTGTATTCATCTGCAACCACTTCAGTTGTTACGGTAAGTGGAGAAACCGCGACCATTATTGGAGTGGGAACATCTGTAATAACTGCAACATTTACGCCAAGCGATGTGACGAATTATCTTTCTTCGGGAACAGCCTCAATGACTATAACCGTGGGCCAAGCAATTCCGACCGTTTCGCTAGCCCTGAGTGCTGCGAATCCAATTTATGGTTCAGTAGATACAGTCACTGCAACCGCGCAAGTACAAGGGACATTTACATTTAAGAGTTCTGGCGCAACAATTGCAGGTTGTGAGAATGTAGTGACCAGCGCGTCATCCCCTTACTTAGCACTATGTAATTGGACTCCTAATGCAGTCACCTCATATTCAATTTCGGCTAGCTTTACTCCAAACAATGTCACCGACTACCTAACTTCGACCGCACCTGCTCTCACTCCAACATCAGGTAAAGCCGTGATTACTGTTACACCAACGGCTGGTCAATCGAAAGTCTATCTCGCCAACAACCCGACGATTGCCTATTCAATAACTTCTGGATCACTTGTTGAGCTCGACGTATTGAGCGGGGATTTGATGTACACCGGAACAAATGTAAGTTCCTATCCAATTACTATCGGATCTCTAGCAAACTCAAACTACATAATTACTTTGGCGCCAGTTAATTTCACAATTACGCAAGCTACGCAAGCAGCGGTATCTCTCTCATCAATCAGCGCTGCCTATAACCCAAGCAACAAGACGGCGGCACTAACCGGAACAGGTGGGTCGGGCACAGGTTTCTATTCCACGTCACTGGATTCATCTAATACAACTCCAGGATGTTCGGTATCTGGAACAACTCTTACGTATACAACTTCTGGAACGTGCGTAATCGCAGTTACTCGCTTGAGCGATACAAATTATCTTGCGAGAATCGATATTGTTTCATTCTCTGTTGGTCTTGCAAGCCAGACCATTACTTTTAGTTCACTATCGGCAAAGAATTACTCGGCGGAGACCTTCACAGTTGGTGCTACTTCCTCAGCTTCTTTAACAGTTGCCTTTACATCTGCCTCACAATCAGTATGTACGACAGCAGGCATATCTGGCAGCACAATTACTTTCTTAAATGTTGGAACATGTGTTATTAACGCTAACCAAATCGGTGATTCAAACATCGCTCCCGCAAGTCCGGTATCTCAGAATTTTACGGTGAATCCTCGTTCGATCTCTGTGACAGCAGATGCTAAGACGAAGGCATTTGGGGCAACAGATCCAACCCTTACTTACACAATCACCACTGGTTCACTCGTTTTAGGTGATGCAATCACAGGAACGCTTACACGAGATGCAGGAACGGATGTCGGTACCTATCAGATTCAACCGGGAGCGCTGACAACTGCCAACAATCCCAAGTATGAAATTACTTTCGTATCGGCAGACTTGAGCATTACTCGAGCAACACCGGCTTTAGTTCTCACCTATCCAAATTCAAACGTTGCGATCCTGCGTCCAGGGGCTGTTGATACACCAACAGTTACTGCTAGTTCGAGTTTTGGCGCACTCACCTTTGCAACTAGTGCGACAAGTTCAATTTGTACAGTCGAGACAACAACTGGCGTAATTTCACTATTTGGTGCAGGAAGTTGTTCAGTTGCAATGAGTACTGCGCTCACAACAAACTTTGTCCAACACACAGAGACAACGACAGTGAGAGTGGCGCTCTTGAGTACATCCCTTGTGGGTATTGATTCGGCCGATCTTATTAGTATGGGTCAGCCCTTCTTCTCTCATGCCAGCATCGATCAGTCCTACTCATTTAGCAGTGGCAATAACGGTGCATCTGTTGCAATTCCTGCAGGAACTCTTGATTCATCCGTTCCAATTTCGATCAGTTTGTTAACAGATTCAGCTGATCAACGTGCGATGATCGGTGGCACAGGAACATCAGTTCTTTCCGTAGTTGTCTCATGGGTTGCATCCGATGGATCTGTTCCAAACACAAATACCGGCAAAGCAATTTCAGTGACACTGACAAATCCTGCAATTAAGTCAGGGGCCAAGGTCTATAGCATCATCGGAAATCAGAGCACTCTCTTAGGAACTGCTACAGCAGATGGTTCTGTTACAACGCTGATTACTGAAGATCCAGTTCTCCTTGTTATTAACCCAGTTGCCGTCGCTCGTCAATCAGTCAGCACACCTGCGGTCGATAACTCTGCAGCAATTGCGGCAGCCCAAGCCAAAATGGAATCAGATAAGAAAGCAGCGGATCTCAAGGCTGCAGCTGATAAAAAATTGGCCGAAGAAGCCGAAGCTGCAGCAATAAGGGTTGCCGCAGAGATAGCAGATACCAAGGCAAAAGCTGAGGCAGAGCTCAAGGCTGCAGCAGATAAGGTGGCTGAAGAGTTACGAATTGCAGAGGAGTTACGCATTGCAAAACTTAAAGCAGAGGAAGAGTTGAAGTTAGCCGCAGAGAAGAAGGCGACAGAGGATGCCGCCCTTGCAGCCAAGGCTGCAAAGCCTGCAGTGACTCTCTATTCAGTTTCTTCAACACTTAAGTTAAATGCCTATAACAGCGCATACCTACAAAAGTATGTGAAGTCGCTTAAAAACGGTGCGTCTGTGACCTGCATTGGCTATACCTATAGCAAGAACACAACCGTGAAGAGAGCAAACGCTCTTGCAAAGAGCCAAGCCACTGCAGTGTGTGCCTTGATGAAGAAGACCAATAAGACACTGAAAACATCTGTGGTTGTCTATCCAGCAGCAAAGGTACCAAAGGCTGCAACGGGGGCGAAGTGGGTTGGAGTCAGTTATCGAATAGATGGGTTCAAAGCTTCTTAAGCGCATTTAGGAGACAGTTCATCCTAGTCGCCTCACTGATTGAAAGTACTGATCAACTTTTGCCCATTTATTGCCCAGGAATTAGAAGGAGATATGGGATTTAGATGTTGGTTAAATGGCTGTAAAGTATCGTATCGAGCGTAGATTAGAGATAGGGCAACCTAGGTCGCCTCACTGCTAACGAGGTAAGGGGTTAAACCCTTCAGGAGTTCAAATCTCCTCGTCTCCGCTCAATATTTTGCAGTCAGTAATGCATCGAAGAAATTTAGAAAACGACTGTTGATATTTACTGTTGATAATCTAGACTAAAATAATGGATATCTTCAACGTAGTTACCATCACACTATCTTTCTTGACTCTTATCGCGCTGTTGTATCAGTCTATGTCACTGACAAAATCCTTGAAGACTCAGTCATACCAACACATAATTATTTCCCAAACCTCTGTAGATAAAATATTTCTTGAATACCCAGAGCTTCGACCGTTTCTCTACGAAAACGTAGATCTCCCAAACCCAGATACAGAGCTTGGGCGTCGCGCACGCGTGATTATCGACGTTGCACTTAATGTGATTGACTCGACTTACCAACAACGCGATCTAATTCCTGATGAGATGTTAGATTCTTGGCTTCATTATGCGTCGCAAGTGACAAATAACAAGGGTGTTCGGCAATTTTTGGTAGAAAACCCAGATTGGTATCCAATTGCTATGAGCGACGAGTATACAAATTTATTGGCTAAGTCTGAAAGAAAAAATGAAATTTGAATTTGTCAAAATTGGTCTGGAACATCTTGATGGAATATTGAGAGTTCAAGAGAGGGCCTACTCATCTCGGTTTCATGAAAAGGCTGAAACTTTTGTTTCTAAAATAAAATTTTCACCCGAAACATGCTATGGGGTCTTAGATGGAAATAGGTTAATAGCCTATGGAATAAGTTTTCCTTGGTTGAAAAATGAGAGTGTAAATTTGAATTCATCTTTGAGTCAAGCGCCTCAAAACCCAGAGGTGATGCATGTTCATGATATTTCTGTAGATCCTGATTATCGGGGTCTAGGCTTGGCCGAATCTCTATTCTTGCGAATCGCACATGACGCCTTTTCAATTGGATTAAATGCACTCACGCTGGTTGCGGTTCAGGGATCAAGTACATATTGGTCAAGATTTGGTTTCATTGAGTCACACTCTAATGTTGATGATTATGGAACAGAAGCTGTAAAAATGGTTCTTGCTCTCGAATCCAAACACAAGATGTATACATTCAAGCCGGTGAATCTTGCAGATTTAGATTCATTTCATGAATTTATGCTTTCTGGCAAACCTTTTATTGGTTCGGAATTTGAGGTTGTCACACGCGAAGAATTGAAAATGAATCTACAATCCCCTTTTTGGTTCCACGGCGAAATGAAAAATCAATTCGGTGAATTGATCGGAGCTGTTTCATTACAAAAACTTGAAAAGGGTTTTTCCAAAATAGAGAGCCTCTACTGTTCCGAGACAAGTATCTCGAATGAGTTGTTACAGGAATTTTGGAATTGGCTAGAAATCCCCATTAGAATATTTGCTAGCAAGACAATCGGCGCAAACGACTTTCATGGATTTGAGCCACTACCGTGGTCGGGCTACTCAGAGTGGAGCTGCCTGAAAGACAGGGAAGAACGGACGTCACACAAAGTAGATGGTGATTGATTTTTTAGCTCATTTCCAAATGAGGCGTTGCATAGCCCGCATCACTGCTATCGAGGTAAGGGGTTAAACCCTTCAGGAGTTCAAATCTCCTCGTCTCTACCAAGATCTCCTTTTCCGAACTACCATGTTTGATGGTGGCTGGGAGGAGTTCTAATGAGCAAGCAGATCGCAATCGTTACTGGGGCGGGAAGCGGAATTGGTCGCGCCATTGCTATCGCGCTAGCTTCTGATGGGTATCACGTTGCGCTGATCGGCCGCAATAGAAAGCGGCTA
>Ga0315905_10007392_pt1 | contig 11143 bp, 13 predicted proteins | sample LakEriMetagenome_5_FD_203522 | JGI IMG/M metagenome (GOLD analysis project Ga0315905, IMG submission 203522) | Freshwater fungal communities from buoy surface, Lake Erie, Ohio, United States - Buoy 4 MA121 | ecosystem: Environmental > Aquatic > Freshwater > Lake | place: USA: Lake Erie, Ohio... | reverse complement strand
GCGTAGTTGGGGTCCACCTTGGTGGCAAACACTGCGGGCCAGAGTAGTGGGGGCAGGGAGGGGTGGGAGACGAGGCAGGGGGCTGGGTGCATGCGCGCCTCCTTTGCGAGCTGCGAAGAACCCAAGGTGTGGCAGGGAGGTGCAGACATGCAGGCTCATGAGCCCACATAACATGTTGCTGGTGCCCTTGCCTTTGAGGACGGATCGCAGCGCCCAGAAGTCGGTGGATTTGACCGGCTGCGCTGAGCTGTCGACTGCTGCTGTGCCATTCGTGCTGCTGGTCAATGCCTGCAGCAACGGGGCATGTTGCAGGCACTCTGGGGCAGGTGGCGCCAGCACGTGGCCTGGACGTCTCCCCCACCCATACCTCATCCTCTGTGGAGGCCACGTCCTCTGTGACAGAGGCTGCGCCGACGACCTGCGGGGCTGGTGCTGCACGGCACATCGCCGCCCGGCCCCGGCCACGCGGCGCAAGCGCGGCCCGCGTGCACGCCAGAGGCCAGCGCCCCAGCCCAGCACGCGGCATGCACCGCGAGGGGTGCGCCCGCTGGTGTTGCATGTGTCGCCGGTGCCTAAGGGGCAAGCGATCGCTGATCGTCCGCCCTTGAACACGAGGTCACACGACCAAGGCTGCCTCACAATCCAGAAAGCTGACAGCGATGTGCATCGCAACTAGGAAGGGCGCAACTCGCAGGTTGGTCCTGACGAGAGGCTGGACGCAGCAGCACACTGCTGTTTTCTCCCTGCCTCCCCGCATTCATAACCCGTGTCATCCCGGGCTTGCGTTGCGCTGCCGTGGAGCGACGCGTATTCCTGCCACTGATCTGGTGACCCCCCAGCTCTCTCGCCAGCCCTGCTCAGCGTTGCCCTGCCCTTCGATACCATGCAGCCTGGTGCTGCCGCCACTGTCAGGGTGCTGCGCGGCTTCAGGAGCTGGCAGCACGCCAACGCCACCCTGGCGGGCGCATGGGCAGTGATGCCCGTCGCGCCGGGAGGCCGTGCTCCCGGTCCCGTGCTGGATCGGACAGGAGCAGGTGTGCCCACCACTAGGACGGTGTGGGACACGCCTGGGCATGCTGAGCTGTGCTCCACCTGATGCATGTGCTTGTGTCCGTGTCTGTGCAGGCGCGGGCTGCAGCGCAGCGACCCCGCAGCCAGCCGCCAGTGTGTCTGGGTCGGGGCGCAGCACCGCCAGCTCCTCGCCCTTGCTGGCCGCGTTGCAGCAAGCCGAGTTGTGGCTGCATGATCGCATGTCCAGCTCACAGCTGCATCACATTCCGGCACCCAGCGCCAGCAGCCACGGCAGCGCCAGCGCCAGCTGCAGCATCGCCCCCGCCCCGGGCGCTCCCCTGGTGCCCGTGGGCGATGCGCCTGCGGCTGCGCCAGTGCTGGAGTGCGTCAAGCGCACCTACCAGCCCAGCATAAAGAAGCGCAAGCGCAAGCACGGCTTCTTGAAACGGTGAGCGCAAGCGCGAGCCGCGGACACTGGTGTTGTGGCTGGTCGTGGCGAGGGAGCGCCTGCAGCTGTGCAGCGCCCTACCGGGCGCGCACAGCATCGCCAGACGCCCAGGGGCATGCCGGGCCGCTGCTGCAGGATGATCACAGCCAACGGTCGAAAGATCATTGCTCAGAGGCGGCTGAAGGGTCGGCGGAAGCTCAGCATCTACAGCCAGTAGCTGTTGTGTGGGCAGCAGGCAGGCAGTGGCAGCGAGTCGGCACAGCAGTACGGGCGCAGGTGCAGTCAGCCATGGAGTGTTTTGTAACAGCGCATTGACATTGAAACAGGGGGATAGCAAGTGGCATGTGCAACCGATGCATACGCATCGGCGCATACGAAAGGCGTGCAAGCAGCTGCGCAACAGGACGAGTTGCTGGGCAAAAGGGGTTCCTGCAGTCCGCCGCTATGGAACCTAGGCTGCTTGACGAACGAGCTGGATGTGCCTGTCTATTGCCTGCTGTGCCTTGCTCTGCTGTGCCTTGCTCTGCCATCACACCCGATGCCAGCAGTGCTGCCGCACGGGGGAGCCGCCTGAAGCCGTCTGCCCGCATCAGGGCAGCATGCTGCCGCCCACGCACAGCCCACTGGCCAGCGCGGCCTGCTCCTCGGCCTTCTCCTTCTCCTTGGACAGCAGCGCCCGCAGCTTGCGCTCCAACTCCAGCTGCAGCCGCCAGCACGGTGCATGTCGTGAGTGATGGCATTCCACCATGCGGGCAGGGCAGCCGAGACCATGTTGCTGCAGCGCACCTCCTCCTTCAACACGGTCAGCGTCTGCTCCTTGTCCAGGAGCTGCGCCTCCTTCTGCAAAAGGATCAGCTCCTTCTCCGCCAGCTCAGATCGTATCTGCGGGTGCAATGCCGCAGCAGTCCCAGTTGTGAGCGCGGGCGCCACTGCCAGGCGACGTGGCGGGCTGCAGCGTGGCCACACACAAGACCCCGCGGCGTGTGTGTGTCCCTGCCTGCATGCACGCCAGGCGTGGATGTGCTGCACGTGCTCCCACTGGCAGGGCTGAGGCTGGCGTCGCCATCTTGCGTGCAGCGCAGCAAGGCGGGCGGGCGACAGAGGGGGCAGAGGTGGCGGCCGGCGCCGTCACACTCGCCTCCTCCAGCTCGCGGATGCGGCCCTTCTTGCGCTTCCTGGCCTTGCGCCGCTCCTCCTCCTCCTCCATGAGCTTCTTGGCAGCCTCCTCGGTGAGGCTGATGCTGTCTAAAGGCGCGGCAGTCGTGCCAGGCGTGGGTGCCGCCGCTGCTGCCTCTGCTGGGGCAGGCGCGGGGGCGCTGGTGCTGGCCTCTGCTGCTGCCGCGGGCGGCGGAGCCTGCCCCACCTGCTGTGCTGCCGGCACTGCGGTGGATGCATCAGGCGTCGCCACGGGCGGCGGGGCTGCTGGCTGCGAGGCCTCCGGCACAGCAGGGGCGGAGGCTGGCGGCGCCGCGAATCCCGGCAGGCTAATGTCGGCCCATGCGGGCTTCGACAGCGCGATGGGCAGGCCTGCACAGCAGCGGCGGCCAAGGGTGGGGCCTTCGCCCTGCAGTGCGCGCCTGCTGCAAAGGCATCACCGATCTTGCTACCTGCAATGCCGGCCAGCAGCTGGCGCCTGCTGTGACGGGGCCCGCTGGCGCCGTGCGCCGTGCATGCATGGGCGCTGCGGTGCCGCGCGGATCCAGAGCGTATACATGTACTGCCGCCGCGGGCATTCAATTGGCCACGCATGGGGGAGATCGATCTGGCTGCGTTCCTCCGTCGCCAAAGGCAAGGCTGCAGCCGCAGCGGCTGATGAAGCACGTCTGTCCTCGCAGCGAGGTCAGCGTGTGGGAGCCGCGGCAGCTGCCGTCTGCGAGTCGCCGGCTCTGGGGGCGGTGTTTTCCCGCCCAGAGCGGCACGCCGTCTGAACTGGCAGCCCGCAGCGGCCCACTCGCTGACTCCCTGCTGCTGCAGATCACAGTGTGGCAGTGTGGCAGTGCGTCAGTGGGGCAGTGCGTCAGTGGGGCAGTGCGTCAGTGGGGCAGTGGGGCAGTGGGGCAGTGTAGCCACAGCCTTATTACACCTGGCAGCCCCAACAGGCGGCAGCTCGCTCCACTCGCGCTTGCTGCTGCTGCGAGAGTGCTGCTGCGCCGCTGCCTGCTGCCACCGCCGCCATTGCCTGCCTCCAGGCCGCCACCCAGCGCGGAGGAGGCACGCCCTCCAGCTCCAGCAGCGCCCACAGCGCCAAGGACAGCAGGTCCACTGCGCGCGCCCGTGCATCCGGCTCGGAAGGTGCCGTGACAGCCGCCAGCGCCGGCTCGCTGGCGCTGCACCAAGCCTCCAGCCACGCGGCCGGCACGCTGCCGCCCACCCCCAGCTCACCCAGCGCCACCAGCGACCGCAGCAGCGGCACCCACGCATCCGGGGTCGTGGGTTCCAAGCGGGCATGCAGCTGCGCCTCGGTTGCCTGGAGCCAGGCAGCCAGGAAGGCGGGTCCCAGCCGCACGTCCAGCCAACGCGCCTCCCAGACCACCTTGGCCAGCGTGCCCAGCGGCAGGCGCGGCAGGTGGGGGGCAGCCGCCGCCTCCCAGGCCGCCCACCAGCCGGCTGGAAGCTGCGCGTCCGCCTCTGACATGGCGGATGCCGCCCTCAGCACCATGAGCAGCTCACTGGGCGTGAATGCCTGCATGGCGTCACCCGCTGTCTGCAGCCATGCGCTCGCAAAGCAGGCGCTGCGACTGTCGCCGTGAGGCACGCCGGGCGCGGCCAGCAGCGCTGCCGTGCACTCCCCCTCGGCCGCCGCTGTTGCCAGCGCCCAGCCCTGCTCTGCGATCGCTGTTGGCGTCGCGCCGGGCAGCTGGTCGGCGCACGCTGCAGCCAGCAGCTCCAGCACGCTGACAAGCTCATGTTGCTGCTGCTTGGCTGCATTTCCCTGGCGCCGGACCAGCCACAGCAGATGTTGCGTGCCGGCTGACAGCGTCGCTGCCTCCATTGTGGCGCTGGGGCGGGTAGTGCCGTCACTGGTGCTGGGGGCCGCCGCCAGCAGCTGATGCATCTGGCCCACATCCTGGCAGAGCTGCACATCCAGGGGTGAGGCGGCACTGGGGGGCCGACACACACGGTGGCGCGCTCTGTCGCGCACGCCCGGCGGCGCATGTGTTGCCATGGCGGCGATCGACCTGCAGACGAGCAGGCATGGGGGGGCTCCTTGCTGCGCCCCATCAGGGCGCCAGGGGCCCTACCAGAGATACATCAGCATTGTTCGAAGGCGTTTCACCTGGCGGATCGGCTGGCCGCGGTCTGTGCTGCCGATTGCGTCGCCCCCCGCATCGTGTGGTGCCAATGACGATGTGATCAGCAGCCTGCAAGAACACTGATGTTGATCAGCTGATGACGCAATCGTATGAGTAATAAGCGGGCCCGCATTGAAGCGCGATCAGCCAGCATCTGCCCAGCTTCCCCTTGTTTGAGTAGAACCACGTGCCCGCAACCGCAATCGTTTGTGAACAACAGCGTGCATTGTTTGCACCAAGTGCGGGCGAGGTCCAGGCCAGTCCAGGCGCGGTCAATGACCGTCAGACTGCTACCTCCCGAATCAGCTGGCGCCAGCAATGTCCATGCAGCGTAAAGAGCTGAAATCTAAGCTGCTGGATGGGGCCAGATCAGCCGAGCTGGACCTACTGGCGCAGGTGGGCCCTGAGAATCGGTCGCGCGCATTTCATGCATGGCCGGCCGGCGACAGACACCATGCGCCTGCGCGTACCTGCAGGCCAGCAAACTGGATGTGTTCAGGAAGCAGCAGCAGAAGCGGAACAGCCAGTCACTGACGGCAACGGCATGGCTGGCTACGCACCAGCAGCTGGCAGCTGAACAGTGAGCATCCCGGGGGGGGGAGGTGCGATGCCCCGCCACGTGGCTGCTGAGGGGCTAGGGTGTGATGCTCTGCTCTGCAGGCGTGCAGCCGAACGGCAGCTGGCTGCTGCACTCGACCAGGTCGAGCATGCGGGGCCACTGCTGCACGAGCTGATGGCAGTCTCCCAGAGGTGTGCAGCTGACCGCCAGCAGCTGGTCCTGACCACGGCCGGCATGCGCGCCTCTGCCAAGGCACTCGGTGGGTCAGCCGGGAGCTTGGACGAGGATGCTGTGCGGCAGCTGCAGCAAGACACAGCTCACTTGCGCCGGCAGGTGGCCTGTGAGCTGGAACGCTTGGCCAGGTGAGGGACGAGCAGGAGCCTGGTGGCTGTGGTGTGTGCACGGCCACACGCGCCTGATGAGCCAGAGAGCTGACCACCCATCGCCATGCCGCCACCTGCTGCCCATGAATGTGGCCTGCATGAACGTGGCCCTGCAGGGAGGAGCTGCAGCTGGGTGTGCAGACGCCCAGTGCGCTGTGTGCGCAGCCCAGCAGCCTTGCTCAAGGCAGCCCCGCGGGGGAGGCCCTGGCGTCAGAGGCCAGCTGGGGCAGCAGCAGCGCCCACCAGCACAGCGAGGGCGCAGCTGCGACTGGTGCAGGCAGTGACCGTTTTGAGCTGCCAGGCTGGCCGCAGCTGCGGGATGGTGATCCGGCGCACCTGCAGGACGAGGCCAGCACGCGCAGCATGGCGGCGGCTGGCAGGGCAGCTGACCAGCAGTTGGCCCGGCTGAATACCACCTTCCCTCTTGCAACCGAGGAGGTCGTGGCGCGCCTGCAAGCGGAGCTGGCGGCACTGCAGGCGCAGCACCAGCTGACCGCATCCCAAGGACAGCAGGCATCAGCTGACGGGCTGGGCGGGCAGCCGGCCACAGCATGGACGGAGGACGCGCACCTGCTGTTCATCAGGTGCCGTGGCGTCGCGTCCCGCGAGGCCGCCCAGGCGGGTGGCGGCAGGCAGGCCATGCTGGGCCGGCTGGCCAGGATGATGCCGGGACACACCCTGCAGCAGCTGGCTGAGCATGATGACAGGTGGGCAGCTGGTGGGTGGTGGTGCATTGATCAGCCCTGCCCAGTAACCGGGAGCAGGGAGCCGCTGGGAGCAGCTGGCAACAAGCCTGCTGGGCCAAGGGTTGCAGCTGTGCCACCTGACCTGCCACTGCGCCCCCTGCAGGTACACGGCCCAGCTGCAGCAGCAGCGCCGGCACCAGGACCTGGGCTTGGCTTGGCAGCGCCAGTGCACCAGCTTCCTCGCCACTGCGCAGCAGCTGCTGGCGCGCTCGCACACGGAGGTGGCGGCGGCAGCAGAGTCGGCGGGCGAGCACCTGGCTTGGGCGGCAGCCGGGGAGAAGCTGCGCCATAAGCTCCAGCAGCTGCGGGAGGAGCACACCAGGCAGCACGAGGCAGCAAGTGCAGCGCTGCGTGCGCGCCAGCACGAGGCCGCAGCCCTGCAGCAGCTGGACCGCGCAGCACGCGAGCGCTACCAAGCAGCAGCCCGGCAGGCGGTGGCGGAGTTCAGGCAGCAGCAGGCGGCAGCGCTGACGCAGCAGCGAGTTGAGCAGGCTGCAGCAGAGGCGGCGGCGGCAGCCGCCGCGCGTGCGGTGGTCGATGCTGCCAAGCCCGCGGTGGCGGCGCGAGCGGCGGAGCGAGAGGAGAAGCACAGGCAGCAGCAGGTGCGCCCCAGAATCAAACTAGCCTGGCTTGCTCCCACCCTGGCATGATCTCACCACCGCGGCTGTTGGCTGGGTGCCGTGCAGGCGCGGGAGCAGGCGGCCAGCGCCGCGGCGGAGCGACGGCGGGCAGCCCTGCAGCGCCTGGCGGCCAGCGTGGCGCCCGCCGTGGATTCAGACCCAGATCGCCTGCTGCAACCCATTGCCAGCGGCACGGCAGATGCAGAGGTGCAGGGCACGGCGTTCCGCAGCGTGCACGGTTACACGGCGGAGCAGGTGGTGCGGGACCCGCGGTTTCGGGTGCTGGAGGCGCTGGCGGCGGCGGGGCCAGCGGCACGGGGGAGGACGGCGGCGGCGGGGGACGTGCTCGCAGGGCTGGCGGCGGCGCCCCGGCACATGATGACCAGCGAGCAGCGGGAGCGCAGCCTCCCAGGGGGCTAAGCTGTAAGCTTGGCGGCTGCTGTGACTGCTAGTGGCTGGCGGTGACCGGTGCCCCGCTGGCGTCCAGGAGTGATGAGGGATGGGGGTCAGCGCTGACGTCCAGCCACGACCGCGCGGGCGAGTGTGACACGGTGTGTCAGCTTCGCGGGCAAGTGCACACCCGTGACTCTCCTGTGGCCGCACAATATCACCCTTGAAAACACCTCTGCGTCCAGCGAGCAAGCCGCAGCACACCAAGAAGACAATGTACAAACCGCAATCGCTGCGTGGGAGGCCGGGCCGGCTCCAGGGGGGTGGGGCAATACGAGCATCGGCAGCCGTGCCATCAGCAGCAGGCGGGGCGGGCGGGCCCCGCCGCCCGCGCGACGGCGTCCAGGCAAGCGCCAGCCCCGCGCTGGAGGTGCAGGAGGCGGACAGCGTTGCCATCTTCCAGCGAAGCTGGGACGTCTACCAGCGCGCTCTGACCTACGATTCCATGCACCATCAGCAGCTGTACAGCATCATCCGCCAGCGGGCGGAGCAGCTGCAGGTGGGGTGCAGGGGGCTTTGCAATGGCCCAGCGCGCAGCTGTTGTTGCAGGCATGGGCCTCGATGCGCCGCGCCGCGCTCTGCCCGCAACCCCTGCCCTCCAACCCGCCCCCCCCCTTCCTCTCCCAGGCACCAATTCGAATGCTGGACCTGGGCTGCGGTGACTCGGACTACGTGGCGCGCATCATACGGGCCAGCCCCCAGCTGCAGGCAGGCATCACCTCCTATACGGGTGCGCGGGCAGGGGGAGCCGCCCGCACCGCACGGCCCTTGGGCTGCAGGCAGGGCAGGGCAGAACGCAGCCAAGCTGTGTGGAGCCAGGCGCTGCCACCCCAGCTGCACCCCCCCCCCCCCACAAACATACACACACCATGCGGCCCCCTGGGCTGCTGCACCCCGGCTGCAGGCGTGGACATGAGCGCGCCGGCCATGGCCATCTCTGCCACCAACATGGCGGACGCCTGCAGCCCCAGCTGCAGCATTGACCACCACGAGGGCGACATGATTGCCTACGTGACCGACGCGGCGGCGGCCGGGCGGACCTACGACCTGGTGCTGGCCTCCTTCTCCCTGCACCACCTGTCCACCGCCGCGAAGGAGCAGATGGTGGCCGCCCTGGGGCGGGTGGTGGCGCCAGGGGGGGTGTTCCTGCTGTGCGACATCTTCAAGGCCCCGGGTGAGCAGCAGGCGGGGTTGAGCGGGGCAGCCGGGCAGCGCCACACCGTCATGCAGCAGGGAGGGCTGGCGGCGCCGCTGGGTGCCGCTCTGCCGGCCAGCGTGGCGCGCCGCAGCCGCGCCGCCCTGCTGACCCCTCGTGGCTGCACCCGTGTGCAGGCCAGAGCCGCGAGCAGTACCTGGAGAGCTACAGGGCGGACCTGGAGCAGTGGGAGGGCCAGGACGAGCAGGGTGCGTGGCAGCAGCTGGCTGCCGGGTGGCTGGGGTCATGGTGGTGGCTGGCTGCTGGCGGCTGCCCACCCGCACCTGCTGCCCACGACGTGCTTTGCTGTGCTGCCGCTGGGCTGCAGGCCGGGCCTACATCTGGGGCCACGTCAGCGAGTACGACTTCCCTGAGGAGCAGGGCGCCTGGGAGGCCTGGGGGGCCGCCCACTTTGCGTCCAGCCAGCGCCTGGCGGAGAAAAAGATGTACATGTGCATGGCCTTCTCAGCCGCCGCCGCCGCCGAGGCCGCCAGCAGCTGACCCCGGCAGGGCAGGGCATGTACTACCACACATCTGCTTGGGACAGTGGGAGGAGGCGCGGCTGTAAAGTGTGTCTCCCTCTGACCACGGGGCTGACCGACGTCGGCGTGGGTGACCACTGGCTGATGCCTCTCCGCGCCACCGCAAACCCCGCCGCTCCCAGCGGCATAGCCTGTTCCAGTGCTCGCAAATTTTATCGCGTTGCTACTATCTGACGCTCAGAGTTCACGCTCAGAGCGTTAAAAATGACGCTCAGCCCGCTGCTGTCGCCTGTTCGCCTGTCGGGCGTGCAGCTGGCTCACCGCCTCGTGATGAGCCCCATGACACGCCTGGTGAGCAGTGCGGCTGTGCCCCCGCTGGCGCCGATCGGGTAACCCTAGTGGGCTCGACGCCCATTCACGCCTCCCCGCATGTGCAGCGCTGCGCCCCCGGCACCGAGGCCCCCAGGGACCTGAACAAGCTGTACTACCAGCAGCGCAGCTCCCCCGGCGGCCTGATCGTGACTGAGTGCTCCCACATCTCGGCTGCCGGGCGCGGCTACGTCAGGTGCGCCGCCCCGCCCGGCTGCCGGCGGCCTGCCGAGAGCGAGCTGCAGCGCCGCGTGCTGCACCACCCTGACTCGCTCGCCCTCCCCCGCCCCCCCCCCTGCTGCGCGCAGGGCGCCTGGCCTGTACAAGCCTGAGCAGGTGCAGGGCTGGAAGGACGTGGTGGAGGGCTGCAAGGAGAAGGGCGCCGTCATGTTCTGCCAGATCTTCCACCCTGGTGTGCGGCAGCCATGCACGCTCGGCTTTGCGAGGGGTGGGCCGGGCGTGGCGGCCGGGGAGAGCCGCTGCGTGCACATGCAGCACCACCACCTCACTCCTCCGGCTTCCCATGTGTGCAGGCCGCGTGTCCCACAAGTCCATGCTGCCTGATGGCCTGGACATCATCGCCCCCTCAGCTGTGCCCATGGCGGGCACGCTGTACGTGGATGGCGGCGTCAAGGTGGGCCAGTGCATGCATGCCGCAGCGCGGTCCGCCGCCGCTGCTGCTGATCAGCACGCTCGCGCTGTGGCAAGGGTGTCGCTGCTTGAGCTGCGTGCTTGCACCGCAGGTGCCGTATGAGACGCCATCCGTGCTGCCGGGAGATGCTGCGATCAGCGCAGTGGTCCAGGAGTTTGCTGCTGCCGCCAAGGTGGCGGTCGCTGAGTGTGGCTTTGACGGCATTGAGGTGAGCCCTGCTGGGCAATCCCTGGGCGACTGCTGATGCTGAGGACGAGGGGCACTGCTCACCTCAGGCTGGGGATGGCGGAGCAGCAAGGGGGAATTGCGTGCAAGCATGCACAGCTGGCACAGCTGACCGCCTGCTCCAGTGCAGGCAGCAGTAGGCCACGGTGGCGGCAATGCCCTCCCCCCCCGCTCGCCCCGCAGATCCACGGAGGCAATGGCTACCTGATCCAGCAGTTCATGGCGAAGAAGACCAACCAGCGCACGGATGGCTGGGGCGGCGACGTGGCTGGGCGCTGCAGGCAGGCGGCGGGCGGCTGTGTGCTTGCTTGTGCGCGTGCTGCCGCGCTTGCCTGCAGCTGCTGACGAGCGCCGTCCCACCACGTAGCACTCGCAGCAGACTGCACTGACTGGGCACGCACGGGCAGCTGCTTGCTGCCGAGCAACAGCAAGGCATGAGCGCCTCTTCCCACGCACCTGGTAGCACCCCCCCGCCTGCTGCAGGTTCCTGCTGGCCGTCATTGACGCCTGCGTAGCAGAGGTTGGCGCGGAGCGCGTGGCTGTCAAGCTTCAACCTGGTGTGTCCTTCAGGTGGGGTGCCACGCAGCAGCCAGCCACATCAGCCCTGGCGGGGCAGCGGCAGTGCGTGCCACCTGTTGCTGATGTCCATGGCAGCGTATCAGCTCATGAGCTGGCTTGGAGACGAAGCCAGCTAGCAGCACCCAACGGCT
>Ga0315905_10007390_pt1 | contig 11143 bp, 8 predicted proteins | sample LakEriMetagenome_5_FD_203522 | JGI IMG/M metagenome (GOLD analysis project Ga0315905, IMG submission 203522) | Freshwater fungal communities from buoy surface, Lake Erie, Ohio, United States - Buoy 4 MA121 | ecosystem: Environmental > Aquatic > Freshwater > Lake | place: USA: Lake Erie, Ohio... | reverse complement strand
CGCTATAACGTCGTCTTGTATAAATACCAATTTGAAGATGATGATATATTAGACGCTGATAATATCATATCCAGTTTCCCCAAACGCCAAGCCAGAAAATTAGACTTTGAAATGATACTCTTACAAGAACGAATTTCTAAACCATCGTTTTGGTTAAGTCTCGGGTCATGTATTCTCCAAACTTACCACCAGGTAAAAAAGTAATTGATACTGTAAATAATGTGTATACACTTGTTAATTTTTTTTATCCACACATACCATTCCTATAGCAGAGTTCCGCCTCTGCGACTCGGATTTAGTTAAATACTAACTAAATTATTTTTAAAACCCTTTTCTTGAAAACCGAGTTGCAGAGCCACTTTGGCGTCAAAGTTTTAAGGAACTCTGCCTTACAACACAATCGAGCAGTTGCCCCCTGCGTCAATCACCAAAATTCTCTGATGAAATGCGTTCACGACAACCAACGAAGCCGTGTTTGCGGTGGTTTGTAGCATCAATTGAACTTGGTTAGCAGCCGTACCTGAAAACGCTAATGCTCCGTCTGAAATTTTCATACAATTTACACCAGAAACAAAGCTAAACGTTTCGTAATCGGTTGTAGTTAAAATAGTAGATGCTGCCGTACTTGCCACTAGAGCACCAGCACTTGAACTTGTGCGGCTGGTATCGCCTAACAATCCGAAAACTTTAGCTAGCTCGCTGTATCGAACCGAACTCGTATCCAACATTACCGTATTTTGTTGAATTCCATCGATCATAAGTCTAAAATTACAGTTAGGATTACCGATAGCATTATCTGAGATGAGATATTTTTCACTTGTCACTGTATTAGGAGCGACTTGACAACTGTAAGTAACACCCAACAAAGAACTCAAACCGGTAGCCCATGAGTACGTAATATTATCAGAGTTTTTAGCGAATTGAGTACCCAACGACGACACGAAGGGCATCGAGTACAACATACCGGAAGCCATTTCAGCCTTGAGGGCTTGGGTATATTCAGCCGACGGAATAATCAAATCATAGACAAGTTGAGCGTTTGTAATTTGGTAATCGGAATATAAGGCGGTAGGACCGATAGAAAACGCCTTGCCAAATTGAGCCAAATCGATTTGAACAGTCGTTGGGGAATTCTGGAGAGCTAACGGGTAAGCTTGATCTGCTTGGAAGAGATTGCTAAAAATAGGAATAGCAACCTCAATATAGGTATTTGCGGCTTGTACTGCGGCAAGATTGGCATTTGCAGCAAGATCGATCCATCTATTATAAAGTACCGATGTAGTCGTTGCATCGGCGTACGTTACAGCTGTGTAGCGTTTGCCACCCTCTTGGAGTCCGTCATCACCTTGGAGATACGCTTGAGAACCAGCATGAAGCAACAACGTAGGAACGTAAGAAGACCCGTAATTTTGAATGGATTCGAGAACTGCCCCGCAATTTATTGTCAGGCGGTCTAGAAGACTGGATCCGGACCTTACTACATTCCCGAAAGCAACGAAACTTGGTGCCGCACCATTAGCAATAGCATTAAGTAGGGTAACTTTACAACGTAAATACATACTCCCAGGTTTTACGTACCCGTTAGGGCTTGACAACGTGAACAACAACTGACCTCCAGCGTTCTGAGCTCCAGAAGTTGAAGGAACGGCAACATTACGCACCGATACCGGCATAATGCGTTGTTTTTTGGACGACATGAGACCGTCGGGGATAGCCGACATTTGAGCGGAAATATGAGCGGGATTCATACCAGCGGACATTTTGGATTTGTAATATAAAAAGAAGATAATTTTTTTTATTTTTTGTTAGTCAAAAATAAAATTCCGAGTTTTTGGGTCGTAGCCTTTTTCCGACGTTTTAAGGAACTCCGCTTACTTTTGAAACATGTTATGATGTTTTTGTGGCACACGGTACGGATTCATGACCATGCCACCCTGTTTAAGATTGGTTAATTTGTTAATGCCCTCTTTTCCGGTATTATAAGCCCCACGTAGATCTGCAACACCGCCCATAATATCACCCGTTACCGTTTTAGCGATACCCGTCGCTCCTTTATCCACTGCCCCCGCCACTGTTTCTAAACCTGTAGCGATTTTATCGCCTACTAATGGAATAGCCCGAACATAAGGACTTACTTTATTCCATACATTTGAAACTGTATCTTTCGCTGCATTATACCAATTCGAAGCCGTATTCTTAATTTTCGACCAGAGATCGCCGAACCACCCCATATTTTTAACTCATACAAAAGAATATAAAATCACATCATTTTTTGGTTAATTTTGGGGTACGCTATAAAATTCCGAGGTGCGGAGGCGGAACTCCGCTTAACGTTTAGACGCAAATTTTTCAATATCTTTTTCGAGTTTTTTTATAAACGGACTATCTGGCTTTCTTGAGCGTTCTTCATTTAATCTATCAACGAGTGATTTTAAAATCTCTTGTCGTAATTCTACCCGTCTTATTTCACCTTCTCGCCGTGCTTGTTCCATTTCTTCTTTGGTTCGCCGTCGCTTTGGTTCACCCCCTGCAGCTTGTGCAGCCTCACCCAAGCGTTCCGCTTCTATTTCAGGTAGCGGAGGTGGTAAAGGCAATAAATCGGCTTCTTCTAAAAATAATTCGTCCATGTGTTTATTTTCTAATGGCTCTATTTCTCTTTTTAGTACTTTCTGATCCAACGGTTCGGCATTAAATGGAAGCAATATTTTAGCGTCTAGCGGTTCAAATGAATCTTTAGGGCGTGGGTTGGGGTCAAAACGGAGTTCCACATCCGAGACTCGGGGAAAGCTTGGCATTAAATTGGGGCGGTTTGGTTCATTCCCTACCATTCGCATCATTCTCATGGGTTCTCTCATAAATTCAAATGGATTCTGAAGCGTTATATTGACTTGCGGAGGTGGTGGCGGTTGGCGGGGTTGGGTTGGTGCATTAGTTCGTCTGCCACGTCGTCCCGTGTATACATTAACGACTTGTGTAGCCGTAGCCGTTGCCGTTGCTTTAGCTTTTTTTTTAACCACTTTACCGCCTCGTTTCATATTGGCATAAGAATTATCTCGTAAATTTTCTTCAGTAATCGGTGGAATGTATTGATTTCTCGGACCTCTGCCCAGAAAAACTGGATCTACTGTCGCAAACATTTTAATATGATAAGATATTAAATTAATTTATAGTAATTTTATAGTAATTTTAATGTGATTTGATTGACTTGTTCCGTTAATTTGGTAAGGTGGGCTAATAACGTGTCTATGGTCTGTTGTTGTTTTTGTATTTGGAGTTGTTGGGCTTCTACAATTTTATTTAATTCTTTTACTCCAGCTAATGCTAACACACCAAGTTTTATTTTATCGACTCTTAAAAAGTCTTTTACTTTTTTACCATATACAAAGAGTTCATCGCTTATTTCCATCTTGAACTCGTCCCATTTTTCTACTGCAAATGTATGTTGGTCTTTAATCGCTGTGACTATAGCCTCTTTGTGTGTGCTATCTTCTAAAATTAATTTTACCTTGTCGCCTACTATAACGGTATGTGCTTTAGGGATGTTGATTTCTATCTGTTTGTCATCAACATGAATCCATTGACATTTAACATACATATCAGGAATAAATCCGTCTGTTATGGTTATGGCTTCTGGGTAAAATTTTTGAATGTCTTGAGCAATCACATTATAGGCTGTAGGGCAACCATTAATGAATGAATCTATGTATGCGTGTGATTTGATAGGAATCGTTTTAATGACTTCTAACGACCCGATTTCGGCTGATTTTATATCTGTTTTAATACGCTCATCAGAGGCTAACAGATAACCGCCATCGGCACTGATGGTATACTGGACGTATAACCCTACATTAAAAGACGTAAAAACACCTCCCCATATACTGCCCCCCGCCGTGTATTGCCAGTATGAACCTGTTACAGTCCTATACCCATAAATTTCTGCTGGGTAATTTCCTAACCCACCGTTTCCTAATTGTAGCGTATTTTGACCTCCAGAACATAAAATTAATTTTTGTGCCGAGTTGGTAGATATACGCCAATGCCCTGATGCGGTGATAGTATCAAAGTAACCGCATTGCGTCCCTCCAATAAACCAGTTATAACCTGCTCCAGTTGTTTTAATAAATGCTGTCCCTGAACCAGCAAAAGTTAATTGCGGATTCCCTATATTTACGGCATTGGATAATGTTAATCCGTTTGCGTCTAAACTCATTAGTTGTTGAACAGAAGTTCCAGTTAATGCAGAATCTCTTCGCCAGATAAAATTTTGGTAAAAGTCTTGGTATATTGTTCCACTTACCCCGAAATATCGTCCGTAAGTTGATGTAGCATTTCGTGGGTAATTATCCGTAATATAAAAACTTCTCGTGCTACTGGACGGCATCCATAAACCATCTACCGATAAAGCAAAAGCACCAACTGAATTTATGCTAAAACTATGTGCTGTATTTGTTCCGTAATTAATAGTAGAACTACATGTTATATTTAAATCGTTTGAACCAAATGAATAAAGAGCATTTGTGCCAACACCTAACCCACTAATACGAGCATTTGTAGTATAGTTGGGGAATGAACCGAATTTAGTTTGAAAATCCCACCCTACAGGCTGGGAGAACATATTTAGCGTATTATTAATACTGAATACGCAATCATTATAACCCAACATATTAAATCCTAAAAAGTTGAGTGCTTCATACTTACTACAATAAAATGTCTTTGTGTCTGAACTTAACGACGCTCCATATTGGTCTAATGTCAACCCTGTCCCTGCTACACTCATAATAATGGATTTTGTTGTATTTGTTGATGCGGATATGGCTAATGAATCGCCAGAATAAATAAAGTTGGGGCTGGTAGAACTCATATTAAAAATTGTTCCAGTCAATACCAAATTACCCATGGTCACGCCTGTGTTCGTCACCGTAAATTGTGTAACTAAACTACTATTACGCACTTGAAACATATTAACTGAGCCAAGCGTGAGAGAAAATGACTTGCTTAAAATCATATCATTTGAAAATGTATTGATGCCTGTAAATGTCTGCGTGTTGGCTAAATACGCATCGCCACCACCGGTTGATGTGCCTCTTATAACATTACCTGTTGAATCTACTGCTAATAAATATAATTGCGTACCTGTTGGAACTGTGCCTATTTTTAATTGTGTTGTCGTTAAAATACCAGAGGGCAAATCATACGATACACCATTTACACCGAAAATAGTTTTTACCCCTGTGCTAGTGCTAGTAATCCATGTAGGGTAATACGTATTACTTACGGCGGTATTTGTTATAGTTAACGTACTGGGTGCAGTAGTTGGCGTGGTAGAAACAAGATTCCCTATTGAATCTACACCAAGAATATAAGACGCTGTCCCTGCTGATACTGGCGTTATAAAAGTGAGCGTTGAAATGGCTAACGGATTGATAAACCTATTATAACCTGTAAATTGTTGAGGGAACGGAATGGTTCCACCTGCTAATACAGCGTCGCCTGTGCCTCCAGCAAATTTTACAACTTGATTAGATGCGTTTATACCCAAAGCAAGAACAGGCGTTGCGGTTGTTAATCCTGTAATATCCAACTTATCACATGTTAATAAACCTGTTGTTGAAATATCACCTGTATTATTAATACCAGTTGTGGTTAAAAATAGACTAAATGTATTATAGCCGAAAAATGTTTGCGTCGCACCTAAAAACGCATTACCTACACCTGTAGTAGTGACTTGGACAACTTTGCCTGTTGCGTCTAATGCTAAAACGGCGACAATACTTGAAACAGGGCAACTTATAAAAAAATCGGCATTCTCAATTCTAACCGTTGCTGGAGCATCAAAACGAAATGTTCCACTATTAACTAAAAACCCTGCTTTTGCTAAATAAGTCGCATCGGTAAATCCTTTATTAGTCAAATCTTCGGAATTCGTAGCCGTGTATGTCGTGGTAATCTTTTTATTGTTGAGATTGACGGCAGTCGTTGCACCAACGTACGGAACTAAACCGCTGGTGTCCGTCGGAACGACAGGCTGACCGTCTACATAAATCTGGTCGAAATTGCCTACAATCAAGCCGTCTAAAGATAAAGGGTTATTACTGACGTTTTGAGAATATAAACTCATATTATAAGAATAAAAGATAATAAATTATTATCTTTTTATATAATTAAGTCATGACCGAAATCAATCGCTATCATATCTTCGTAAGTTCGGAATTAAGAACGGCAGGAAGTAAAAGCAGTAGCGATTTTAGTATTGCGGTTAATCCACCTCTAACGTTAAGTCACCCAAACCATTATTTCGTCGCTCAAATCATGAGTGTTGAAATACCTTACTCGTGGTTACAAGTCAATAGCGGTAATAATACGCTCGGAATTTTGTATGAAACAAACGGAAGCCCCTTTGCTCCATATACGATTACGTTAACACCCGGAAATTATAATGTCAATACGTTGATGACAGCATTAGGGAATGCGATTGATGCAGTCGTTCCAGCACACACTTGGAAACATAATTACGTCTATAACCAAGATACTGGAAAAATCACTTTTTCAATAAAAGATGCTTCGGCTTATACATCGGTGGCTATAGCTATTAATTTTCCCGGTAATAGTTTTTTGGCTCGAATGTTTGGTTGTCTTAATCAGGGTAATGTCGCCTATGGCTACGCTAGTTTAACGTATCAAAATGTGACTGGAATAACTAATATCAATGTTAATCCTGTATCGTCTATTTATATACGAAGTACCAATTTAAAACAAATCAAGAATCAAGAAAGTTTAGTATTGGGTGAAGGACAAGACCCTAGCGATATATTATGTAAATTACAAATATATACACCACCTCGAACTTATGTATTTTATAATGGCGAATTAGGCTTAAGTGCTAGAATAACAAATCCTATCATAGACAAGTTAGATTTATATTTAAGTGATAACTATAGTTATGACTTGGATATGATGAGTAATGATTGGACGTTTCGAATTACTTTTTATGAAATGAAACCGACGATTATAACAGAGGCACACGATGCAACCTTAAAATTTAACGGGACAGGGGTATTAAACGGAATTGGAATGAAAGAACCACTCCTAGAAAAAGAAGAAGAGCCGGTAGTCAAAGAGCGGAAATTTCAGAAGTAAACGGAGTTCCGCCTCCGTGCCTCGGAGTGTCAGTTTGTTTTTTAGGTCTTCCACGTGCTTTTACTGGAATACCCATTTTACGAGCAATATACGGTGTAATCACTTTAGATGCGTATTCTTCTTTTCTTTTTGCGTTAAGTCTTTCTTTACGCAAATTTAACGCTGACTTATCCCATACAACATTATATAACTTTCCATTATACATGTCATATTTTAGTTTACGTGGTCGGTCTAAAAAATTCTCTAGAATCGGCAAGGTGTCCATGTTCTCGGCTGACAATAGTAATGTGTCCATATTACTATTACATTAAGATTTTAAATTATTTTTTTTAATTTTCTTCTTCGATTAAAATTTTTAATGCCGTCGCTCGAAATTCCCAACGTTGATCCATTTTATTGGAAGCCTTGATAAACCTAATATTTGAAAGTTTTGTTGCTCTGGAGATGCACGTATAAAACGCCTGGTGGCTCATAGTCGTCACGTCAATTTGGAAAACGTCCGATAATGTCTTACCCTGAACACGATGAGAGTTTAATGATTTCATCTTATGTTGTTTGTCGTAATAATCACAGCACCACCTCGTTGCCGTCAAGATAGGTAATGATGTATCTAATTCATGAAACTCTGAAACAAATTCCTTAATAATAGCTTCCATATTGGAATATCTATTATAGTGTTTACTCTTAAATTCAACCTGAAGACGCTTTCTTAATCGCTCCTTGTAATCTTTTGTCTCTTGGTCTTGTGAGCGATAATCTACGGTATGATAATGTGGATTTTCGATTTTGTATTTAGAAAGAGTAGAATACATTTGAAAGGGTAAGCCTGAAATCGGATCGATGTCCCCCATAAAAAATAATGTGGCGTTCGGGTGCTTGTTTGATATATCTTCTTTTTGTTCTTGTGTCAATTGTGTCAATTCGTCTATATACGCAACCCGTACATTTTCGAATGGTTTACATAACCAACCCGCCAAATGGTGATGTGTAATAATGGTACGGTTTGGATATTCTTTTTTCTTATCATTAATTAGTTCATGTGTTGGTAGTGCTAAAATACCGATAGGAGATAAGTTCATACGGGTATGAGTTTTACCATTTCCACCGGCTCCAATGTCTTCGTTAATATGATGAAAAGGAGTTTTAAGCGTAAATTTACGTGTCATTGGTAAATATTCTTTTGCTAAAAATTCGACGTGTGAATAATTTTCAATAACACACGCATTAATTGATTTGTTAAAATAGGGGTGTCGTAATTGTCCGTCAATTTCAATTGTGCCTTTTTCTTTAAACATGTCAGGAACTGCGATAGGAGTAGATAAAAATAAACTGTCTAACGTCTTGCCTAAAATAGTATCAATAGGTACAGATTTAGCCACTTGGTAAATTTTTGAAAAGCACCATAACGTAACACAGTTTAAAATCTGGGGGCAAACTTTACGTGTTTGTCCTTCGTGAGATATAATATAATTAGGATTTTCTCCCTCAAAGCGTGACTGCCTAACGTTGCATCGTGTGCTAGTGTCTTTTGATTCATCTAATTTAGACTGAACCCATCTAAAAAATTCTGGGCTATACTCACCTTGTAATTGGTAATTTGTGCGTCGTGGGTGTTGTGCGGTTTTACCGAATAACCTTACGTATTCCTTTTTAGGTAAAGCGTCGAAATTCATCGTAAATGATTTTCTTACTTCATAACGAAAGATGATAAACTCAACGCCTTCTTCTTGTAAGACGGACTGAATAAACCATGTCGGGCAAACAATACGCTCGGGTAAATTTAACAATACATGTAATTTCGAAGCTTGGGTAATTTGAATGTCCCAGTATAACGTCGTCCATTCGTTTTGATGAATAGCTACGATTTCTTGAAATTGGTCTTGTGAAAAAACGCCGTCCTCGAAAGCAATTAAATAACCTGGGAAATCTTCTGTATAACTTGTATACGCTTTTGTCATATCTATTTCTTGTACGGGTTCATTTGAATTCTTAATATATACAGGTGTAGCCATAAACTGAAGGGCTTGATATTCTACCATAGGACTTTCTGAATTAGTCCCGTCTATATTGACGGTTGACGTATGAATTTTATACTGTTCCGCAAAATCTTTTTCATACTGTGGTTTTTCTGGAATATACGTCATAATACCATCTGGTAAAATATACTGTGCAAATTGAGTTTCTGGGTGTTCATAATCTAAAGAGGTAGACGGAATAACTGAATATAATGTTTTGGATAATCTAGGTAATAAATCCGTTCGGAATTGTTCGTAATCGGTATATTTTAATTCTGTCCATTCTGTTTTAAGTGGCTCAACATGACCCGGTACAGTATTAACCAAAGTTAATTTACGAAATGTTTTATCTGTTTTTGGGCGTAAAGTTGATTCAAGGGATTTAATAGGCAACGGTAATTTAATATCAATCGGCAAACTCATAGCGTCTACGATGTGTTCCTGAATCTGTGCTTCAGTCATACCGTCAGGGAATTGAGTTTTTAATTTTGTTAATTTGTTAATTAAGGTCTTGTCATTTTTTTTCTCTGGGTCGAGTAAAGAAATCAAACTATCTTGTACGCAGGTATGAGTTTGATTTTCTCGAAATACTTGAGTCCAAGTCGAATTTGCCGGTAAAGCAGTTTCAAGCGTAACCCTAATATTGTTAGGAGGGTTTGCTAAATCTTCTCTAATCTCAAAAGCACTTTCTGCCTTTTCACCTAAAAACCCGTCGAAAACATCATTAAAAAAACTACGTTTAAAATAACGTAAACGTCTAGTAATACGATCGCCATTTTTTAATTTAATGGATATAATTATATCTTGACCTTCAAATTGGTTAAATTGTTCTTGTACTCTGTCAATAAGGTTAAAATCAATTAGTTCTTTAGGAGTGAATGAAAAATTATTTACTTGTGTCGTAGGGATTTCATTACGGCGTTTTTCTGTGGCTAATCGTTGTTTGTATTTACGATCGGCAATTATACCACGCAAACGTTTAATTTCTCGTTTCATTTCTGCGGTTTGATTTTGAACGGAAGCCAATTGAGCAATTTGTTGCTTTGCTCTAATTAAAGCTGGAGTATCATATACATCGGCATCACGTAATACACGTATTTGCTGTATATTTGGTAATTGCTCCTGACCTCCTGCTCGTATTAGAAGACGTTGAATTTGTTCTACCTCTGGTTCATTTTCTACTATGACACCACGACGGCGGGGACGTGCAACGGCTTCATCGTCATCTTCAATTGTGCGACGACGACGAGGAAGAGGACGAGCGGGGGCTTCTTCGTCATCTTCAATTGTGCGACGACGACGGGGATTCTGATTATTTTGGGCGGCTCTTCTCGGCATTTTAATATTATATGAGATATTATTTTAAATGTTTTTTTTATTTTTTCATTTTTTTATTTCGTTAAATTTTTATTTTATTTTATTTTCTTGATAATGATAAATGAATCGATCGTACGTCAAACCGAATGACGGATGCCCGGCGTATCTAGACAACTTGCGACGTATCGGAGAACGTGCAACGGACGGAGGACACGGCACAACAATTATCTGGGTTGGTGTACATGATCGGAACAATTTTATACAAGAATGTAACAAATGGAAAATCAACGTTCTTTCTGTAGAACAAAGTAAATTCACTATAGAATTACCTTTCCATAATTACCGCTACGTAGAAGACGTAAAAATTTATAAAATAAATAATAATTTAGATTTCTTTTAATCTAGCCACTTTAGCGTCACGGAATTTACCTAGGAATGTGGAGTTCCGCCTCCACACCTCGGAAATTTTTATTTTTATTCCTAGGTAAATTTTTATTTTTTTTGCCTAGGAACTTTTTATTTTTTTTTCCTAGGAAATTTTTTTATGAATTTTTCATAAAAATTTTATTTTTTTTTCATTGCAATTTTCCTAGGAATTTTTTTTGCCACCCCCAGAAAATTTTCCGGGAATTTTTTTGACCCCCCCCCCAAAAATTCCCGGAACTCTATATATA
>Ga0315905_10007388_pt1 | contig 11148 bp, 9 predicted proteins | sample LakEriMetagenome_5_FD_203522 | JGI IMG/M metagenome (GOLD analysis project Ga0315905, IMG submission 203522) | Freshwater fungal communities from buoy surface, Lake Erie, Ohio, United States - Buoy 4 MA121 | ecosystem: Environmental > Aquatic > Freshwater > Lake | place: USA: Lake Erie, Ohio... | reverse complement strand
TCGCAGCTCTTCCAATACCAGTCTCTAACATCCCACCACACCAAACTGGGATTTTATTCTTAAGACAAAGATCATGAATCTTTACCGATTCAAGATATCCACCAACTCTGCCTGGTTTGATATTAATTATTGTGGTTGCTTTAAGCGCTAATGCATCCTCGGCCGATTGAAGTGAAATAATTGATTCATCAAGACAGATCGCAGTTTTAACCTCTTTAGCAAGGAGAGCGTGACCCAAAATGTCATGCTCATCCAGTGGTTGTTCGATTAACAACAAATTGAATTCATCCAGCTTCGCTAAATGCTTTCCGTCATTTCTTGAATACGCCTGGTTAGCATCAACTTGCAATGGAATATCTGAATATAAATTTCTTATGAATTTAACTGCCTCTATATCCCAGCCTGGTTCAATCTTTAACTTTATTCTTCGGTACCCAGCATCAACATAGGATTTAACTTCTTCCCCAAGCGCCTCTAGATTATTTGCAATACCAACTGATACACCGCACTCAACTTTACTTTTTGTAGCCCCAAGGTATGAAGCAAGTGAAACTTTTTTATCCTTAAGTTGGGCATCTAAAATAGCTGTTTCAAGGGATGCCTTTGCCATCTGACCTGCTAGAAATGGTTTTAAGACAGTTGCTACATCCTCAGCATTTATCTCAGGTTTTGCTTTAAGTGCTGGAATTAAAAATCTTTTAATTAAATCAATACAACCTGCCACATACTCTGGTGAATAAAGTGGCTCTGACATTGCCACACACTCAGCCCACCCTGATGTGCCATTCTCATTTGTAACTTTAACAATTAATACTTCACGAGAGGTTTGCGTTCCAAATGAGGTTCTAAATGGACGCACTAAAGGTAGGTGGATAGTTCTTAATTCAATCTCTTTTATTTTCATATTTGCACAACATATTCACTATTTGTAGAAAAGCCAACTACTTGCCCACCCTTTTCAAATGCTTGCAGGAATTGATCGCGAACTTTACGTCGCCAGCGAAGATTCTCTGCCTTATCCATTGACCTAATTGCCACAATATCTGCTGGTATTTGAATCAAAACATCACTTGGTTTTGGGGTTGAAACCAATTCACGTTGTACTGGATTTTCCCCAACAACTTTCCAACTAACCATCAAGCGATCTGATTCGTCCCCTGCATTTAAAGCATCTGGCATATCCCCATAAAAATTTGTGTGATATGAAGAGATGTTAACGCCCAGCTTTATTAAATTTAACTTTGCATTTCTGCTAACTAATGGGTCAAAGGTCCATGAAATTTCTGAGAAATTATTCTTTTTTGCCCAATGCCACTGATCAATTTTTAACGCATAACCAACGCCTTGATCCCTGTACTCATCCAACACAGCAGTCATATGCGAGTGAAGGTGTAATCCGGCAGTAGTTGCAGGAAATGCAAAGGCAGCTCCAACACATTTATCACCAATGAATGCACCAGAAAGATAGGAGCCGCTGTGCACCATCGCTTGTAATAGATTTGGTGTTATTTCTGTGCCTGAATCCATCGCCCAAGTTTGATCAAATACATTACGACCTAAATGCTGATCCAAAAGTGAATCCAATTTACGAACCTGGATTTGAGAACTCATTCAGTAATCTTATTGGTGCGCCCGCAGGGATTCGAACCCCGAACCTTCTGATCCGTAGTTGGCCAGTAAATCTGAGCTTTTAGTTCCCTAAAACTCACCTTTACTTGCCTATCTTTCCGATGTGCTTACGCCCAATCAGAAAGTCAATGCTCTATCCGTTGTCCTTCCGACATAATGATTACATATTTCAGATAAATAATCTAGAGTAAATATATGTATGCAGTGATATTTCGCTCCATTAGGACCAATCACTCTGAGGACTTATATCAGGAACATTCTAAAAAGATGGATGAACTTGTAAAGAGTATTAGTGGGTATATAAGTCATCACAGCCAAAGGGACTCTAAAACTAAAGAGGGAATAACAGTTTCCTATTTTGAATCTCTAGAAGCAATAAATAAATGGAGAGAGCATCCAGAGCATAAAAAAACTCAAGAGTTGGGTAGAACTACTTTCTACTCCTGGTATGAGATTGATTTAGTTAAGGTCGAGCATAAATATGACTGGACTTTAGAGGATAGTTAATAACTAACCCCCCATTATTTAGTTTCCCTTCATTCCTGTTAATACACCCTACCTAGAAATATCTCCTAAAGTGAATTGATTACTGGGTCAGTGGGCTATTGCTTTGTAACCTCAATTACTCTCTTGATGATCTTTGCAATCTCTAAAAAGAGCTACTGAGCCAGCGCTATGGCTTTAGTTTTGCGCTCAGTTTGCGCACTTATAGTTAACTTAAATAAATAGGTCTATAGTGGATTTATGAACTTAAAGCGTTTAGTTCCTATTTCGCTTATTGCATTGTCACTTTCAATTTTTGCTCCGATATCTCTCTTTATAACACAAGCTCAAGCTGAAGTTGTAGAAGTTGAAGGTCAAGGTGATTGTCCTGGCGGTAACGATGGTTGGCAACGTCATTTAATTGTTGATATTGCGGCCAAGAGAACTTATACGCGTTGCGTAAGAATTGAAGTAGTCCCAGTTCCTACTCCTACTCCTACTCCTACTCCTACTCCTACTCCTACTCCTACTCCTACTCCTACTCCTACTCCTACTCCTACTCCAAGTTCCACACCTACTCCTACTGCAAGTTCCACACCTACTCCTACTGCAAGTTCGGCTCCGGTTACAACAACTCCGGAAACAGTTACAAGGGTTGCAGGTGCTACCGACCCTTATCCAAATATTTCAACTGGCGGTGAAGTTCCTGGTACGAGAATATGGAGCACTAGTGAAACTTCTTGGGTTCAATTTTATAACAATACAAACGCGGCAAACTGGCGGTGTCCATCAATTTACGGACCAAACGGCGACCCTTATGCGGGTGAAAGTAATGGCTACGATTCAGGAGCAGGGAAATGGTTTCGAGTGTGCGTTAAGAATCCTTGGCGTGAACCAATTCCTAGGTCTGTTACATCAAACTACGAGGCACAAAAATCAACAGCGATGGCAGAAGCATTAGCAAAATCACAAGCTTGGAATACTGAAAACCCAGGAAAGCAAAAGTGTTTTGAATGGGGTCCATTAACAAACCCTAGTGGCGGTACAGAAAGTGGCGGTGTGTGTGCTAACCCTGTTGGAGTTTCTTCAGGAACCAGCCAAACTGACACAAGAACAGTTACCGGCCAAACTGACACAAGAACAGTTACCGGCCAAACTGACACAAGAACAGTTACCGGCCAAACTGACACAAGAACAGTTACAACGAAAACTGTATTGGTACCTCAGAGTGAAACCAGAACGGCTCAAGTTGCTGAAGTGGTTTCAATTTCAAATTCAAAAGAGCGTACCGTGGCTGCCGTAGAATTGATTAAAACATTTGATTCTGCCGAAAAAGAACGGGCCCTTGATGTTACATATAAATCAAAAAAATCTAGTGTAATAGCTGTGGATTTAGCAGTTCCAGGAATTCCAGTGGTTGTAACTGCCACCAAAAAAGGTTCTCCTACTATCACATTAAAATCCACCACAGACACTGACGGAGATGCTCAGATTAAAACTACAAAGAATCTAGAGGGTTATTCAATCACGCTCACCGTTAATAAAACTAAAATTGATACAGATGTGGTTAAGAAGCAGAAGTAACTGATTACTAGATCAGTGGTTACTTCTGATTAGGAGTAAGAACGTCAGTAATTTTATGCTTAAACGTGAAGTGCGCCCGCAGGGATTCGAACCCCGAACCTTCTGATCCGTAGTCAGATGCTCTATCCGTTGAGCTACGGGCGCAAAGATGTAAAGCGATGAGAAGTCTAGCGATTTATTAAGACCTGCCCAAACTTATTAGCCGCTTCCAGTCAACCTCTTTTACTCGAGGTTTTCCTGCTATTTCACCAGAGATCACTTCAGAGGCATTAATTTTTTCCCAAGCCAATTGATCAATTATTTCATGTCCAGATTTTAGTAAGGATGTGATTCCTTCTGAAAGCTTAGGTTCTTTTAGGTTTTCAATTATTAATTCCACCACATCAGTTGAATCACTTTTATTTGTGCCAATAACTCCAGTTGGCCCACGTTTTGCCCATCCAGTTGTATAGAGATTATGTTCAACATGGCCTGCAATATTATTTATCCGACCTTTCTCAATTGTAATTCCTGGATACTCAACTGAGTCATATCCAATGGCGCTAATAACCAACCCACAATTAATCGAAAACTTATCATCACTTGATACCACCTTGCCATTTTCAACTTTATTCTGGGCAAAAACAACCTCTTCAATTTTGTTATGCCCTTTAAATTCAATTGGGGCCGCCAAAAACTTGATTTCAAGTTTTCGCTCAACACCTTTTTTGGAGTGATCTGCAATTAACTTCATCGCTTCAAGATTATTCTTTAAATCTTTTTCAATCTCACTTAGCGCTGCAATTCGTGATTCAGCCTCTTGTATCTGTTTGGAATCAATATAAACATCAGTATTTTCTAATTTTGGAAGATCTCGAAGCTCTGGGGCGGTGAAGGCTGCATGTTCTGGTCCGCGTCTACCACAAATAATTACTGTACGGATATTGCTTTGCTTTAATTTAGTAAGGGCGTGATCTGCAACATCAGTTGGGTCTAGCTCTGTTGGATCAATTGCCAAAATTCTTGCCACATCCATTGCCACATTTCCAGCACCAATTACTACAGCTGTGTCACTTGATAGATCAACCTCAGTATTTACATAATCTGGGTGGGAGTTATACCAAGGCACAAAATCTGCAGCAGAAAGTGAGTTAGTTAAATCCTCACCTGGGATGCCAAGCCTTCGCCCCTTTGAAGCACCAGTTGCTAGGACCACTGCGTCATACTGATCTCGCAGATCTTTCAGTGATACATCTTTACCCAACTCAACATTGGCAAATAATCTAAAGTTTGGCTCTTTCGCAATCTTTTCAAATACTTTAGAAACAGTCTTTATTTTTGGATGATCTGGCGCAACCCCACTTCTTACCAATCCCCATGGGGTGGGAAGACGTTCAATCATGTCTATTGAAAATGAAAGCTCTTCAGTTTGTGCTTTTTGAAATGCTTGGGCGGTGAAATAGCCAGCAGGACCTGCGCCAACTATTGCAATTTTAAAGGTAGGCAACTTCCCCCCAATTTCTAAATACTTCTTTACTCATTTATTTATTGGCGGAGACGAGAGGATTTGAACCTCCGAAACCCTTTAGGGGTTAACCTCATTAGCAGTGAGGCGCACTAGACCGGGCTATGCGACGTCTCCAACGAATGAAGATTACCGCTGATCCCTCACCTCTAGCCAATTTAAGCCCCTTAGATAGGCTTATCAAATGAATTCAGGGAGTAATACCAACAATAATGAAAAAGGTGTTGAAGTGAGAACCCACGATATTCCAATTGCTGATGCAATGACAGAGTTTATGAAAGAGGGCTGGGCAGCTTCACCACTTACTGGCATCACAGCTCATCCATCAATTCCCTATACAAAACTACGCAGAGATAAGTTATCTAATCAATATGTTGGCAAGAGATTAATTTTCCCATCCGGTTCTTTAAAGGTTAGGAGCAATGACTCTGATTACCAATTTAGAGCTCATTCAGCCTTTAGTTGGTTTACTGGCATTGTTGCATCAGATTGTGTTCCTGATTCCTTATTTATAATGGAGCCAACTGGCTCAGGCCATGACGCATTGTTGTTTATTCACCCAAGATCACCACGCAACGACAGTGAGTTTTATAAGGACACAAGATTTGGTGAGTTTTGGGTGGGTAGAAGAATGACCCTGGAGGAGACTGAAACAAAGTATGGAATTAAAGTAAGACAGATTGAATCAATTGAGGAGTTTTTAAAGGACAAGAAAGATACTTTGCTAGTACGGGGTGAAGATTCTGCGATTGATAGATTGGTTGTAGAAAATGCGGAAGATGAGAAAGAGTTCCAAAACTACATCTCAGTTATGCGGGCAGTTAAAGATAAGTATGAGATTGATGAGATGCAAAAGGCGATTGACGCATCAGTGCGTGGTTTTGCCGATATGGTCCGTGTTTTTCCAGCAGCAACATCTGTGGCAAGAGGTGAGCGGGTAATAGAGGCTGCCTTTTATGGCAGAGCAAGATTAGAAGGCAATGACAATGGATATCCAAGCATTGTTGCGTCCGGTGCTCATGCATGTGTATTACATTGGATTAAAAATGATGGTGATGTGCTACCTGGGGACTTAATTTTAATTGACGCCGGTGTTGAGGTTGAATCTCACTACACCGCAGATATAACTAGAACCTTTCCAGTAAATGGAAAGTTCACAGAGGCACAACGCAAGATATATATGATCGTATATAAAGCCCAGCAAGCAGGCATTGCTGCTGTTAAGCCAGGGGCAAAGTTTAAAGATTTTCACGCTGCGTGCATGGTTGAGATTGCAAAGGGAGCTGAAGAGCTTGGCGTACTGCCAATAAGTGCTGAAGAATCTTTAAAGCCAGAGAATGGCTTACATAGAAGATGGCAATTTCATGGCTCAGGCCATCACCTTGGTATTGATGTGCACGATTGCGCACACGCTAGAAAAGAGCAGTATGCCGATGCGGTACTTGAGGCTGGAATGATTTTAACTGTTGAGCCTGGTTTTTATATTCAACCAGATGACACATTATTTCCTGAAGAATATCGCGGAATTGGTGTGCGCATTGAAGATGACATTTTGGTTACAGAGTCTGGAGCTAAAATATTAAGCAACGCACTTCCTCGTCATCCAGATGAAGTCGAAGCGTATATGGCAAAACTACTTAAGTAATTAATTAGTTACTTGTTGTAGTTTTTACCTCCACAATCTCACAAGGCGCCCCATCACAGCAGTTAGTCTTCATATGACAATTTGGACATAACCATCTAGTTGAAACTGGATCATATGGAATGCTGCAAAAATCACAGGGCATTTGATTATTAGCACCCATAAGTAACTAGCTCTTCTTACCTTTAAAGCTCTTATTAATAATGGTGGTAACAATTGAGATTATTAATGAAGCTCCCAGTGCTGACCAAAAATCCTTAACATCTAAAGAATCACTTAAACGCGCTGTAAGCATCAACATCGCAGCATTTATCACAAAGGCAAATAAGCCAAGAGATAACAGAATGGCTGGCAGAGTTAGTAACTTAACCAGTGAACCAATTACGCCATTGATTAGGCCAAACAACATGGCCACCCATAAATATGTCCAGGCACCACCATTAACAGTTAAGCCGGTAATTAAGGTTGTTGCTGCCCAAAAGGCGAGTGCGCCAGCGATTAGGCGAACAATTAAATTCACGTACTAAAGAATACCCTCACGTTTGCGAATTTTAGAGCCAAGCCATCTAACTGGGTCATACTTAACATCAACTACCCGCTCCTTCATTGGGATAATTGCGTTATCGGTAATCTTTATGTGCTCAGGGCACACTTCAGTGCAACATTTAGTGATGTTACACATTCCAAGGCCATGCTCTGCCTGAGCCTTTTGCTTACGGTTTTTTAAGATATCAAGTGGGTGCATATCAAGCTCAGCTAAGCGAATGAAAAATCTAGGTCCTGCAAATGACTTCTTATTCTCTTCATGATCTCTTATTACATGGCATGTGTCTTGGCATAGGAAGCACTCAATACATTTTCTAAACTCCTGGGACCTTTCAACATCAACCTGCGCCATTCGAACCTCACCCGCCTTTAAACCAGCAGGAGGCGTGAATGATTCAACCTCCATCGCCTTCTTATAATTAAATGAAACATCAGTTACTAAATCTTTAATTACTGGAAACGCTCTAAGTGGTGTAACGGTGATGGTTTCACCCTCTTCAAAGTTTGCTACCTGAGTCATGCAGGCAAGACGTGGCTTGCCATTAATCTCCATTGAACATGATCCACACTTACCAGCTTTGCAATTCCAACGAACCGCTAGGTCACCCATCTGAGTTGCCTGCACCCGGTGAATTACGTCCAGTACTACTTCACCCTCATTTGCCTCAACCTCAACATCTTTTAACGCGCCATCTTTGGCATCCCCGCGCCAGATCCTAAGTTTTATTTTTTTACTCATGATCTAACCCCCGCATTATTTGGTAACTCATCCTTGCTTAAATACTTCTCTAACTCATGGATATCAAAGAGATCAAATAGCTCATTTGGCATCTTAGGAAGCTTTTGTTGTTTAACAACTACCTCTTTGCCATTAAAGGCTGCAATATTATTTTGAGATCGCCACTTTGGATCCATTGCTGGGAAATCATCCCTTGTGTGGCCTCCGCGAGATTCCTCCCGAACAATTGCAGATTTTGCTGTGCTTTCAGCAACCAACAACATGTTGTCTAGATCAAAAGAAAGGTGAAAACCTGGATTAAATAATCTATTCCCCTCGACAGCAACATTTTCAATACGTTTTCTAATTGCTGCAATTTTTTCTATTGCATCCTGTAATTCACTCTTAGTTCTAATAATACCAACTAGGTTATGAGTGATCTCCTGTAACTCTTGGTGAAGGGTGTATGGATTCTCCCCACCTGTTCGCTTAAATGGGGCGGCAATTTTTTCAGCTGCATCTTTAATGGTTGTCTCTGAAACCTTCACGCTTTGCGCGCTCTTCACATACTCCGCTGCTCCTGCTCCAGCACGTCTTCCAAAAACTAAAAGATCAGAGAGTGAATTTCCACCTAAACGATTTGAACCATGCATGCCACCTGCAACTTCTCCTGCTGCATATAACCCTGGCACTCCAACAGCTGCAGCTGTATCAGGATCAACCTCAACGCCGCCCATTACGTAATGACAAGTTGGACCAACTTCCATTGGCTCCTTTGTAATATCAACGCCAGCTAATTCATAAAATTGATGCCACATAGATGGCAATCTCTTCTTAATCACATCAGCTGGTATTCGCTTTGATACATCTAAGAAAACACCGCCGTGCTCACTTCCTCGACCAGCTTTAACTTCAGTATTAATCGCTCTTGCTACTTCATCCCGGGGTAATAACTCAGGAGGGCGACGATTATTATCTTGGTCTAAATACCAACGATCTGCCTCTGCCTCATTATCAGCGTACTTATCTTTAAATACATCTGGAATGTATTTGAACATAAAACGCTCACCCTTTGTGTTGGTTAAAACTCCACCTTCACCACGGACAGATTCTGTTACTAAAATTCCACGTACTGATGGTGGCCAAACCATTCCAGTTGGATGAAATTGTAAGAACTCCATATCAACTAAGTTTCCGCCTGCTTTTAATGCCAGTGCGTGACCGTCGCCTGTGCCCTCCCAGGAGTTAGATGTAATTTTAAATGTCTTACCAACCCCGCCCGTTGCAAGAATTACAGCAGGGGCTTCAAATAAAACTTCGTTTCCATTTTCTCGTCTGTAACCGTAAACACCAGCAACTTTGCCATTTTCCTTTAATACTTCAGTAACTGTCACTTCAGCAAATACCTTTAGATAACTTTCAGCATCCCCATGATCTTTTTTATCCTGCTGCTGCATTGAAACAATTTTTTGTTGCATTGTTCTAATTAATTCAAGGCCTGTTCGGTCACCCACGTGAGCAAGGCGTGGATACTCATGTCCGCCAAAGTTACGTTGTGAAATCTTTCCTTCACCAGTTCTATCAAAGAGGGCGCCCCATAGCTCTAATTCCCAAACACGATCAGGAGATTCTTTCGCGTGAAGTTCTGCCATTCGGTAATGATTTAAAAACTTTCCGCCCCGCATTGTGTCCCTAAAGTGAACCTGCCAGCCATCTTTTTCATTCACATTTCCCATTGAGGCAGCAATTCCGCCCTCTGCCATAACTGTGTGTGCTTTACCAAATAAAGATTTACAAATAATTGCTACTCGAAGCCCAGCTTCACGTGCTTCAACAGCAGCGCGAAGTCCTGCTCCTCCTGCGCCAATAACTACAACATCATAATTGTGGCGTTCCATAGGAATTTTCTCACTCATTGTTATTCACCAGCGCTTAGAAGAAGTAGAAATTGGTAATGGCCCCACTTGCGACCTGGCGGACATAAAGATCAGTTAATGCAACTCCAAAGAGTGATATCCAAGCAAAGTTAGGGTGGTAGTGATTTAACTTAGAAACAACTGTCCAAGCTTTATATCTAACTGGATGTTTTGAGAAGTTCTTTAATCTGCCACCAATTGTGTGACGGCAGGTGTGGCAAGAGGCGGAGTAAAGCCAGAGCAAGGTTGCATTAAGTAGTAGCACCAATGTGCCAACACTCATGTGCCCCCATTGACCTTCTTCATTTTTAAATGCAATTACTGCGTCGTAAGTAAGCAGAACATTAAATACAACTCCTGCGTAGAAAAACCAACGATGGCCATTTTGTAAGATCAATGGCGCTCTAGTCTCTCCTGTGTACTTCTTATGTGGTTCTGCCACGGCGCATGCTGGTGGTGACATCCAAAATGATCGGTAGTAAGCCTTGCGGTAGTAGTAACAGGTCATTCTAAAACCAAGTGGGAAGATCAAAATAAATAATGCTGGTGAGATTAAAAGGCCAAATAATGTTATGGAGCCAATTGGTGTACCAAAGTGGGCCGCGCCTTCAACGCAAACAGTTGATAAACATGGTGAGTAAAAGGGTGAAATTAAAGGTTCTGCAAAGTAATTCTTATTTTCAAAAGCTCTAAAGGTTGCATAAATAACAAACAAAATTAAAACGGAAAATGTCATTAATGGTTGTAACCACCAACGATCTGTGCGTAATGTTTTATCAGTTAGTAAGGCACGTCCTGCGGAAAATACGCCAGTCTTTTCAACTTTTGAATCCAGTAACGCCATGGGGTAAGTCTGCTCTTGCTAATTGCTAAGCGCTAGGTGAGAGTGCGCTGAGTGGATATGAAATCAACCACAAATTAAAAAATCTGGCGGAGGGCGTGGGATTTGAACCCACGAAGGTTTCCCTTGCCGGTTTTCAAGACCGGTGCACTCGGCCACTATGCGAGCCCTCCGTGGGCAAACTTACCTGCAACTGCGGTAGTGCCAAAATTTAGGAGGTTCTTATTCGGGAAGGGATAGCAATTGCTCAATCACCTTTGCCACACCATCTTCTTGGTGCGCATC
>Ga0315905_10007387_pt1 | contig 11148 bp, 12 predicted proteins | sample LakEriMetagenome_5_FD_203522 | JGI IMG/M metagenome (GOLD analysis project Ga0315905, IMG submission 203522) | Freshwater fungal communities from buoy surface, Lake Erie, Ohio, United States - Buoy 4 MA121 | ecosystem: Environmental > Aquatic > Freshwater > Lake | place: USA: Lake Erie, Ohio... | reverse complement strand
CGCGCCAACGCGGTTTCCACGTCGGCGAGATCGCGTTCGATGGCGTCGAGGTCGATCGGTGCGGTGGCGACAGGCTGCTCGGGCTCGAACGAGGACATGACCGAAGCGTAGTCGCAGGTAGCGTGTCGCCTCATGCCCACTCCCTTCCCGCCGTTCGACGGATCCGCCCCCAAGTGCCAGCAGTTCAAGGAAGCCCCCGAGATGGGCATCGACCCGTCCAAGCGGTATACGGCCACCATGGACACGTCCATGGGAACGATGGTCATCGCCCTCGACGCTCTGCGCGCCCCGGTGACCGTGAACAGCTTCGTGTTCCTGGCCCTGAACCACTACTACGACGGCATCATCTTCCATCGCATCATCAAGGGTTTCGTCTGCCAGGGCGGCGATCCCACCGGCACCGGTCGCGGTGGACCCGGCTATCGCTTCGACGACGAACTGCCCAAGGCCGGCCAGTACGAGATCGGTTCGTTGGCCATGGCCAACGCCGGTCCGAACACCAACGGTTCGCAGTTCTTCCTCATCAGTGGCCCCGACGGCGTCCGCCTGCCACCGGCGTACGCGTTGTTCGGCAAGGTCGTGAAGGGTCTCGAGGTGGTCGAGGCGATGCAGAACGTGTCCACCGGCCCCGGCGATCGTCCGCACACCGACGTGGTCATCAACTCGGTCACCATCACCGTCGCCGACTGAAACACCACATGTCGGCCAAGCCGGTGCAGTTGAGCCCCCAACAGGCTCGACGCATCGCGCTCGCCGCGCACGGTTTCTCCAAACCTCGTCCCACGGGGCGAACGGATCGTCGTCATCTCCGTAAGGTGCTCGATCACATCGCACTCATTCAGATCGATTCGGTCAACGTGTTGGTGCGAAGTCAGGAGCTTCCGCTCTTCTCGCGTCTCGGATCTCACGACAGAACGCTGATTCCCTCCGCCACCAAGGCCGGAGATCTGTTCGAGTACTGGGGACATGAGGCAGCCCATGTGCGAACCGAGCACCATCGCTTGTGGCGTTGGAAGATGGAGCAGTCGGTCCACGGTCCGTGGCGAAGTGCCGAGGAATTGCTGAAGAAGCGTCGTGGGTACGTGGAAGAAGTGTTCCAACGCGTGGTGGCCGAGGGGCCACTGGCGGCGGGCGATCTGTCCGAGCGCACCGAGAAGAAGGGTTCGTGGTGGGACTGGGACCACGCGAAGCTGGCCCTCGAGTATCTGTTCATGTGCGGGCGTTTGACGGCCACGCGTCGCGCGAACGACTTCGCACGCTTGTACGACCTTCCCGAGCGGGTGATTCCGGCCGAATATCTGAGGGCCCCCACTCCAGCCGCGCACGATGCGCACCGCGAACTCCTCGACATCGCCGGTCGTTCGGTGGGTGTAGGCACGGCTCGCGACATCGCCGACTACTTCCGCATCAAGTTCGGCGACGCCAAGCCGCGCATCGACGAACTGGTGGAGAGTGGCCGTCTGTTGCCCGCGGTCGTCCACGGATCGCATCAGAAAGTCTTCGTGCACGCCGACGCGCGCGTTCCGCGATCGATCGACGCGCGCGCGTTGCTGTCGATGTTCGATCCGGTGGTGTGGTTTCGTCCACGCGCTGAGTGGCTGTTCGACTTCCATTATCGAATCGAGATCTACACGCCGGCTTCGCAACGTAGATACGGCTATTACGTGTTGCCGTTCCTGTTGGGTGACGAACTCGTGGCGCGCGTGGACCTGAAAGCGGACCGGGCCAACGGAACGCTGCTGGTTCCCGGCGCATTCGCCGAAAAAGGTGTGGATCCCAAGGTGGTGGCACCCGCTCTGGCCGACGAGTTGCGCGAGATGGCGACGTGGTTGAATCTCGACGACATCCGTGTCGGCACCAAGGGGAATCTTTCCAAGCCCGTGCGTTCGGCTTTGTCGAGTCGGGTTAGCGTCGAGAAATGATTCGGCGTCGACGATCTCGCACCGCCCTGATCGCTCTGGTCGGAGCCATGTCGTTGGTGGTCGGAATCCTCGTTGGTCTCTCGTCGGGTTCGGGGACGCCGGTCGGAGCATCGGCTCAGGCTCCCGATGGTTTCGTCGTGTCCATCACGCCGGTGCGAGTTTTCGATTCGCGAGAAGCGTCGACGCCATTGAGCACGTCGTCCTCGGGCTCGGAGCGGGTGGTCGACGTCTTCGGGTCATTGTCAGCTTCGCCGGACGTGATCGCCGTGTTCGCCAACGTAACCATGGTGGGGGCCGGCGCGGATGGTTACGTCACGATCTTCCCGACAGGCCGTGATCGTCCGAACGCGTCGACCGTGAACTTCTCACGCGGTGAGACGGTCGCCGCCTCCACGCTGATCGCTCGCGGACCGATGGGTACGAGCACCGTCGTGGTGGTGACACCGAAGTCGAACTCGACGGTCGATGTGATCATCGACGTCTTCGCCTTGGTGACGAGCGATCCGGTGCGAACGGGCGCGTCGGTCGTGCGCACCGTTTCGCCGGGTCGGGTACACGACACCCGGTCGACTTCTCGCATCGGGCCCGGAGAATGGCGAACGATCCCGATCGCCGGGCGGAGTCTCGACGGCTCGAGCGATGTCGTTCCCGCAGACGGTTCGGTCACGGCGGTTGCCATCAACGTCACCGTGGTCAACACGTCGATCGCCAGTCGGCCCACGTGGATCTCGACGGTTGTCGGCACTTCACTGGCCAACGTCGACAAGGGACGTGTGGCCGCCAACTTCGGATTGGTACCCATCGCACCGGACGGCAGCATCAGCATTTACAACGATGCTGGTTCCACCGATGTGGTCGTCGACGTGTGGGGTTACGCCTCGACGTCGGGTGTGTCGGTGTCGGCTCCGGGTCGCATCGTCGTGCTGGATACTCCGTTCCGCGCCGTCGATTCGCGTCCCGATCCGCTCGGCCCCGGTCGGTCGGAGCCGTGGAATTTCGCCGACTTCAACCGCAGTCTGGCTTCCAGTCGCAACGGGCTCGGATCGGTCAGCGCGCTCATCGGCAATCTCACGGGTACCGATCTCCGCCGCCGTTACGCGGGTCTGGCGGTGAGCACGTTCCTCACGGCCTATCCGATGGCCGGGTCGGTGCCGCTCACGTCGAACCTCAATCTGGTCGAAGGAGACACCAAGTCGAACCTCGGACTCTTCCGCCTCGGGAATGAGGAGATGTCGGTGTACAACGATGACGGCTACGTGAACTACGTCCTCGACGTGGCGGCGGTCATCGTCGAATAGCACTCACCCGAAGGTGACGAATTCCCAACTATCGTCGCGCAGCATCGAGATCACCGTCGGAAGGGCGGTGATCATCCCACCGAAGTTGCCCGAGCAATCGTGGAAAAGCAGCACGAGTCCATGATTGGCGGATCGCGCCCGTCTCATCTGGCTACGCACACCAATGATGATCGACGATGATCCCGAATCCATCCGGGGCGCGCCACCGTTCCACATGGCCTCGGACCATCCCCAAGAACTCGTCAGCGAACGAACCCTGTCGTCGGTGGAACCGTAAGGTGGTCGGTACACCACGGGGCGGAGGCCGACCGTGTTCTGGATCCAGTTCGACGCGCTCTCCAACTCGGTGAACATGGTCGAAGCATCGAGGCTTCGAAGTCGAAAATGACTCATCGTGTGGTTCTGAATGCTGTGGCCGCGACTCGCCGTGTGAACAACCACCGATGGGAAACGTCGTATTTGTCCACCGACGACGAAGAACGTTGCCGGAGTGTCGCCGAGGAGGTCCACGGTTCGTCGGGTCTTGGTGGCACACGGACCGTCGTCGAACGTGAGCGCGACCTGTCCTGGTGCGGGCCATCTCACTCGCGGTGCGGCGAATGGGGCGGGCATGACCGGCAACTGTCGGATCTGAACGGACTCTCCGCGACGAGCAACGTCCAGCGTCACCGGTGGGGAGCCGTCGACTCCGGCCACGGTGACGAGTGCGATCGCGACCGTGGCCGCCACCACTCGAACGGAGAACCGTCGAATACTCAATTCACTTCGCCGGTCGACACGTCCGCGATCGTAGTCTGATGCCATGAAGCGACCGCCCATCGCCATCGCCGGTCGCGTGGCCGCCGCCGGTCGCGTGTCGCGCAGCGCCATCTCATTCGCCGGACGCGTGTACTTGGATGCCGTGTTGCGTGCCGGCGGTGAGCCGCTCACCCTCAGCCCCCGTGAGTTGCGACACGACGAGGCGCTTCAGTTGTTGAAGGGCTTCAAGGCGTTGGTGTTGATGGGCGGGGCCGACGTCGATCCGCATCTGTACGGTCAGCAACGTCAACCGCACGTGTACGGGGTCAACCCCGAGCAGGACCATTTCGAGATGGCGCTCGTTCACGCCGCCATCGAGATGAAGCTGCCCACGTTGGCGGTGTGTCGCGGCATCCAATTGGTGAACGTGGCTCTCGGTGGCACGCTCATCCAGCACATCGGGGACATTCCCGGGGTGGTTCAACACGCACCCGGCAAGTTCCCCGCGGGTCAGGACTACGCGTTGCACGACGTCGACATCTCACCGCGCACCAAGTTGTCGAAGGCCGTGGGTGCGACCAAGGTGAACGTGGCCTCGTTCCACCACCAGGGCATCGACGTGGTCGGCAAGGGCCTGAAGGTGGTCGCGCGTTCGGCCGACGGTTTGGTGGAGGGCCTCGAGCACACGGGCCGTGATCAGTGGCTCATCGGGGTGCAGTGGCACCCGGAGGACACCGCGGCCACCGACCCGCATCAACAGAATCTGTACGACGCGTTGATCAACGTGGCGCGGTAGGAGCGAGGGCCCACCGCAACGTGCGCACCAGTGTGGCGCCCGCGGGTCGCACCAGCGCTCGCTCGCTGACGGGGAACCATGGCAGGCGCAACGGGACACGGGTCCAAGCGGGCATCAGGCTGACGGCGGCCGCCGCCAACAAGCCGTAGGCCGGTCGAATCACGACGGGCAGCGGTGGCGTCAGCAACAGGTAGCGAGCAGCGTCACGGGCCTCGGCCGACGAACGCAACTCGGGTCGGTAGGCGCGCAGTCTCGAGCGCAACTCGCTCTGTGATGTCGGAGCGTTCACCACGCCGAGCGCGGTGGCGATGACCGCCATGTCGGCGACGTACTCGTCGTAGTCGGCGTCGGTCAGGCGCTTCTCTCCGAACGTTCGATGGGCGGCGATGAACGAGTCCACCTCGGCGATGTGCACCCACTCGAGTAGGTGTGGGTCGTTGGCGCTGTAGGGGCGACCATCGGATGCTGTACCCACCACCCGCGTGTGAACGCGCTTGATCATGTCGATGGTGCGCTGGGCCTGATCGGCCGGGCCGAAGGTGGTGGCGGCCAGGAAGTCGGCGGTGCGTTGCAGACGTCCCCACGGGTCGGCCTTGTAGTCGCTGTGTTGGGCCACCCCGGCCATGGCCAACGGGTGCAACGACTGGAACAGAAGGGCCCGCAGTCCGCCCACGAACATGGAGGTGTCGCCATGAATGATCCGGATGGGTCGGTCCTCGGCGAACCATCTTTCGCCCGGGGCCTCAAACAACTGGGCGGCCCGCTCTTCGGCATTCGGGCCCACAACCCTGGACTTCACGGCGTCGGCCACCGCGTCACGCACCCGAGCGACGACGTCTTGGGGTTCGATGGCCATACCTCATCGTCCCACGACCCTCGGACACTGTCCATGCGAGGGGGATACGCTCGTCACATGACCGAGGAGTCACCAGCGCCGAACCCCAGTTCCGATCGGATGCCGCGTTGGGTGTGGAAGGCCACCCTCGTCTTTTGGTTGGGCTTTCTGGCCACCATCCTCTTCCGCTACGCGTATTCGCGACTTTCGTCGCTGCTGATCATCGCGTTGGTGTCGCTGTTCTTGTCGTTGGCCATCGAACCCGGGGTGTCCAAGCTCGCGCGTCGTGGCTGGCGTCGAGGTCGCGCGACGATGACGATCATCCTGGCCATCGTGGCGGGCACGGTGTTCTTCATGGTCGCCATCGGCACCCTGGTGGGCACTCAGGCGGCAGATCTGGCCCAGAACTCCGATCGCTACGTGGACCGAACCGTGGAGTTCCTGAACGACACGTTGAACACCGACATCGACGCCCAGAAGGTGAACGACAGCATTCAGGATCCTGATGGTGCGGTGCAGAAGTTCATCCGTGGTCAGCAGGGAACGGCGATCAAGTTGTCGGTCACCGCACTCGGTCTGTTGCTGCAGGCCTTCTCGATCCTGCTCTTCACCTTCTACATGGTGGCCGACGGCCCGAAACTTCGTCGGGCCATTTGCAGTCGATTGAAGCCCGATCGTCAGGAACGGGTACTGGCGACATGGGAGTTGGCCATCGAGAAGACCGGTGGCTACCTCTACAGTCGCGCGCTGCTCGCCGGCGTGTCGGCACTCGTGCACTGGATCGCCTTCCAATCGTTGGGCACCGCGGCGCCCGTGGCGTTGGCCGTTTGGGTGGGGTTGATCTCGCAGTTCATTCCGGTGATCGGCACGTACATCGCCGGTGTGCTCCCCGTGCTCATCACGTTCATCGACTCGCCGGTGAAGGCCCTCATCGTGATCATCGTGATCATCGCCTATCAGCAACTCGAGAACTTCCTCGTCGCCCCGAAGATCACCGCGCGAACGATGGAGATCCATCCCGCCATCTCGTTCGGTTCGGCCATCGCCGGTGGTGCGTTGCTCGGCCCGGTCGGTGCGGTTCTCGGATTGCCGGTGGCCGCTATGGCCGTGGCGCTGGTGGGAGCGTCGGGCGAGCGGCACGAACTGATCCAGAATCCGCTCGTCGAGTCCCCGGAACGCAAGCCCCGGCCGGAACGTGACTTGTCCGCGGGGGCGCGCCGTCGGTTCCGTCGCGGTCGGGGAGTCTGAGGCGCGTGAGCGAGCCGATCGAGGCGTACCAGCCTCTGGCGGTCACCTATCGCAGTGACGTGTTGGAGTCCGTTCACCACGCGGCGGTGGTCGGGCTCGACCGGGACGGTTCGGTCGCATTCGCCTTCGGGGACGTGGAACTGCCCGTTTTTCCGCGGTCGTCCACCAAGCCTCTGCAGGCGCACGCGATGGTGTCGGCCGGCCTCGATCTGCCCGACGACTTGCTGGCTCTGGTGTGTGCGTCGCACGATGGTCGAACGATGCATCTCGACGGAGCGCGTCGCATTCTGGCGACGGTCGGCCTGGACGAGAGCGCGTTGGCCAACACCGCCGACTTGCCGTTGGACGAGAGCGAATCCCTGCGGGTCGTTCGCGAGGGTGGACGGCCGACCGCGCTGCAGATGAACTGCTCGGGAAAACACGCCGGCATGGTCGCCACCTGCGTCATCAACGGTTGGAGCCACGGTTCGGATTATCTGGACGTCGAGCATCCGCTCCAGAGGGCCATCACCGATGGCATTCCGGCTCTCGTCGACGCTCCCGTGTCGGGCATCGGTGTCGACGGATGTGGGGCACCCGCCCACGTGATTCCGTTGGTGGGTTTGGCGCGCGCGTTCCGCGCCATGGCGGTCGGTGAGGCCGGCGATGCCGGACGACGCATTCACCATGCCATGTCGTCGCATCCGGACATGGTGGGTGGCCCCGATCGCGATGTGAGCCTGCTCATGCGAGGCATTCCGGGGTTGATGGCCAAGGACGGTGCCGAGGGAGTGTTCGCCGCGGCGTTGCCCGACGGACGCGCGGTGGCCCTGAAGGTGGCCGACGGCGCCAATCGACCCCGGCCACCGTTGATGCGCGCCGCTCTGTTGGCTCTCGGCGTCGACATCTCGGGCGTGCGCGCGGGCGCTTTCGACTCGTTGTTGCTCGGGCACGGCGAGCCGGTGGGCGATGTGCGTATTGTCGGAGAACTGGCGCGCTTGGCGGGCCGCGGCTGATCGAGGGGGATCATGGCAGGAATTCCGTTCGTGGGTCCGATCGATCCGTTGCGCTACGCCGAGGTCGAGCAGATGAGCCCGCGCGTGCGACGGGTCATCGCGCGCAATCCGTCGAAGTTCACCTTCACCGGCACCGGCACCTACATCGTCACCGGCGCCTCCGGTGACGCCGCGGTGATCGATCCCGGCCCCGATCTGCCCGAACATCGCGACGCATTGGTGCGCGCCGTCGAGGACCTGAAGGTTCGCGCCATCGTGGTGACGCATTGTCACAGCGACCACGTGGGTTTGGCCCCGTGGCTTCGAGAGCAGACGGGTGCGCCCACGGTGGCGTGGAAGCCGCACGGCGAGGTGGGCGTGCTCGACAATGACGACGACATCAAGGTGATGGAGGCGTTGAAGCCACCGCCCAAGACCGCCGAGGAGATCGAGAAGGAGCGCGAGATCGCCCGTGCCGCGGGCCTCGACCCCGACGACATGGAACTGCACGAATCGGTGGACACCGACTTCGATCCGGACGTGCGGGTGAACGATGGTGAGGTGGCCGCGCACGGTGACGGTTGGACACTCACCGCGGTGCACACGCCCGGACACACCTCCAATCACATGTGCGTCTGCTTGGAAGAGGAGAAGGCCCTCTTCACCGGCGATCACATCATGGGATGGAGCACGACCGTGGTGTCGCCGCCCGACGGTGACATGGCCGATTACTTGGCGTCGCTGAAAAAGGTGCAGATGCGCGACGACCGGGTTCTGTGGCCCACGCACGGAGCCGCGATCACCGACCCGAAGCCGTTCCTGACCGCGTACTACGAACATCGTCTCGGTCGTGAGGCCCAGGTCCTGGCCGCCGTGGGGGCGGGGCTGAACACGGTGGCGCCGATGGTGCGCCAGATGTACGCGGCCGTCATCCCCGAGTTGCACATTCCGGCGGCGCGCAGCGTGTTGGCGCATCTCACCCAACTGACGGCCGAGGGGCGCTTGGTGGTGCGCGGTGGTGGCCCGGCTCGGCTGTCGAGCACCTACGACCTGCCGACTGGCTGAACCCAACTAGTTACATATAAAGTGACACTTCATGGACGTCCTTCGTACCCCCGACTCCGCCTTCGCCGCGGTTCCCGACTTCGAGCATCCCGTGACCTACACCGACGTCACCGCCGACGATGGCACGACCTTGCGCGTGGCTCACGTGGACGCGGGGCCGAGGAACGCCGCCAACACGATTCTGTGCATGCACGGCGAGCCCACCTGGAGCTTCCTGTACCGCAAGATGATTCCGGTGTTGGTGGCGGCCGGCCATCGCGTGGTGGCGCCGGACCTGGTCGGCTTCGGTCGCAGTGACAAGCCCGCGCTCACCTCGGACTACACCTATGAGCGCCACGTCGACTGGATGAGCCAGTGGTTGGTGGCCAACGATCTGCACAACCTCACGCTGGTCTGTCAGGACTGGGGCAGCCTCGTCGGTCTACGCCTGGCGACCGCGTTTCCCGATCGCTTCGATCGCGTGGTGTTGGGCAACGGTGGACTGCCCACCGGTGACCCCGAACCCAACGCGGCGTTCAAGGCGTGGCGCGAGTTCAGTCAGAAGACTCCGATGTTCGAGACGTCGAAGATCATCCAGGGGGGCTGTGCCGTGAAGCCTTTGACCCCGGAAGTGCTGGCCGCTTACGACGCTCCGTATCCCGACGAGTCGTACAAGGCGGGCGCGCGCATCTTCCCCACGTTGGTGCCCGCATCGCTGGATTACCCGTCGTCGAAGGAGAACCTGGCCGCATGGGAGGTCCTGAAGACGTGGACCAAGCCGTTTCATTGCGCGTTCAGCGACAGCGACCCGGTGACCAAGAACGGTGAGTGGACGTTCCGCAAGAACGTGCCCGGTTGCGAGACCTCGACCCACACCACCATCGTGGGTGGCGGTCACTTCCTGCAGGAAGACCGCGGCGAGGAGTTGGCGACCTTCGTCAACTCCACCATTTCCTGACCCTGCCGTTCTCGGTCGCAAAGGCGACTGTTTTCCGTCGCGTTCGCGACCGAGAACGTCGGTCAGCAGTTGGCGAGGGTGTTGCGGATCGCGTCGTGCTCGGCCTGGTCCACCGACAGGTTCCATGCCCGCTTCACCGCCACCCAGATGCGCACGTACTCGCATCGGTATCCGCCGTTGGTGGGCAACCATTCGGCCGGATCGCGATCGCTCTTGGAACGATTACTCGACGCCGACACCGCGATCAGGAAGAACGGCTGGCTCAGATCGTTGGCGAAGCTGCGGCGTTGGTCGGCGGTCCAATTCCACGCACCCGAATCCCAGGCCTCCTTCAACGCCACCACGTGGTCGATGTCGAAGCGCGATGAATCGGTGGTCTCGGTGTTGTCGTAGATGGAATACCAACGTCCGCTCAGGATCGCGCAACTCGACCCGGTCTGCACCGGTTCGAGCGACTCGGCGATGAGCACTTCCTTGCGCGTGTCGCAACCATCGCCATCGGCATCCACCCAGTGACGGAACAGGTCGCGGTCGTAGCCGTCGCCCCGTTCGGGTTCGATGCGCAGACCGACCGGATCCGCGGGGGGCGGGGGTGCCGGTGTGGTGGGCGGTTGCGTGGGTGCCGGTGTCGGGGGAGGTGTGGGAGCCGGCGTGCCCGGACTCGTCGCCGGAGTCGAGGGTGGAACCGGCGCGACGGTGGGATTCGAGCCGGGCTGTGACGACGGCGTGACGGTCGGAGCCAACGTGTCGCCGGCGGATGAAACGACGGTGGTCGACGAGGAGTTCGATGACGCGTCGGAGGTGTCGGTCACGACGGTGGTCGACTCGTTCGTGGGCGTGGTGGTGATCGCGTCTCGGAGTGATTTCTCGAGGGCGCTCTGCTCGCCGGATCCGCAGGCGACGAGCACGCCGAGTGAGGCGATGGTGGCGAACGCGATGCGATGGAAAGGAACTCGCTTCATGTTCTCAGGGTAGGCAACTATTTCGTGAGTCGCCGCAGTTGGGACTCCACGTACGGCCGTATTCGACGCATTCCACCTCTATCGGTGTACGCAACCCGTAGACGTGTGAGCGCGGCCACCACGGCGACACGATTCGGAGTCCATCCACGACGTTCGCACTCCTCGATCCACTCCGCCGGTGTCACGTGCCCTCGTTGACCGTTGCAACGGCGACACGCGGCGATCTCGTTCTCCAGGATGCTCGGTCCGCCCTTGATGCGAGGCACGAGATGTTCGGTCGTCGCCTCCACCAGTCGCACGTCGATGGGACGACGACACCAGATGCATTCGGACCCGTCGCGTTCGAGAATGATCGCCATTCGTGCGCGTCGGT
>Ga0315905_10007386_pt1 | contig 11149 bp, 11 predicted proteins | sample LakEriMetagenome_5_FD_203522 | JGI IMG/M metagenome (GOLD analysis project Ga0315905, IMG submission 203522) | Freshwater fungal communities from buoy surface, Lake Erie, Ohio, United States - Buoy 4 MA121 | ecosystem: Environmental > Aquatic > Freshwater > Lake | place: USA: Lake Erie, Ohio... | reverse complement strand
ATTCCTTCACGAGTTTTAGGAGAGATAAAGACTTGAACTTCATCACACATATCTGATAAACGCTTAACAACATTAAAATGACCTTTGTGTGGTGGTTTAAATGCACCCGGGAATACACCAATAACGTATTGTTTTTCCTCTAATAATTGTTTTGCTATGTGTTGTCCTAAATTCATTACTGCACAAATGATTTTACTTTAGATATAATTTCTGATTCAGATAAAACGGATTCTTTAATCTTTTTATCAATATTAATGAATTCGCGTTCTAACTGCTCTACTTGTTTTTTATAGTTTTCTCTTGATTTTTCAGCCGCTTTATCTCTTTTAGCCTGCTCATCAGGTGATAAAGGTTCATCTTGAGTTTTACGAAAAGTTGAAATAAACTGTTCTGGATTGGTTTGTGTTAGTTGTTCTAACCAGTCAAATAATTTACCTTGTTGAACAGCTTGATTAAAACCATTAATTTCGTTTTGATACTCTTGATCAGGAGCTTGATATAATACAAAATTATCTCCTAATTTATTTTTATAAGTATCTATATTTCCATAAACATTATTCCATGTTTGGATAACACCAACTTTAGGTACTCTACGTTCACGTTTGAAATTCCTTAAAAATGATACAATTGGGTGAGCATACACCATAATCATTAATGTATCATAATTAGACGCAGTGTTTAATAAACCTGGTACTTCTTTTCTTTTATATAGACCACCGATTAATTTAGCGGCATTAGATGCGGTAGTATCCCAAATAAACGCCTTACCTGATGAAAGTGCATTAGGTACGTCAACATCATCTACTTGAGCAGAAGCCGCTGTAAGGTTGTTGAACATTTCACTTGATTTATCTTCAATGTACTTATCTGGGTTGATTATTTCAAACCCAGGTGTTACACCTTTAATTTTATTTATTAAAGTCGACTTTCCAGCTCCGGCGCCTCCCGCCATGATTATCATTTTATTTTGAGGCATTGCTGCTTCCATTAATAAGTCAATTAATTTGATCATATATTAAATGTAAATAGGTGACCTGGATAAACCAAGCCACCTATAAATATTAATTTGTTAATTACTTATGTAAAGTTACAGTACCATTATTATCAATCAATATAGCACTCATATTTTCAACCCAATCACCACTATTCAAATAACGTTTACCATTGATAATTCTATCCTCAGGTTGGTGAATATGACCACAAATCACACCATTACATCCTTTTTTATGAGCCATGGATAGTGCTGTAGTTTCAAAATCATTAATATAATTAGTAGCAGCTTTAACACCACCCTTAATCTTTTGTGATATAGATTGATAAGGTAATTTTCTCCATTTGCGGTAATTATTATATACTCTATTTAACCATAATGCAAAATCATACCCAACAGCACCTATTTTAGCTAACCATTTATATTTTGTTATAAAAACATCCACAACATCTCCGTGAAAAATATAATAATTTTCATTCCTATATACATCATTTTCAACCCAAACTTTTGTATTGAATACATAATCTTCTCTAATTTCAATGCCGCCGAAGTGCATCCCAATAAATTCTTGTATAAATTCGTCATGATTTCCTCTAATCCAGATTATCTGGGTTTTATTAGATAATTTTAGTAATTTAGAAATAACTTTAGTGTGGTGTTTTTTCCACTTTGCTCCCCTATTAATAGCCCATCCATCAACTATATCACCATTAAGGATTAATAAAGGTGTTGGGTGTTTTTCTAAAAATTCTATAAATTCCTCTGCTTTAGAATCTTTAGTTCCTAGATGTAAATCCGATACTATAATTGCTTGATATTTCATTTCCAGTAGTTATGATGGTGTTTAAAAAATTCAGGGTTGTTTCTATTTAAATAACTTTTTATCATAATCCAAAACATATAACTAACTCCCTTATTTTTAAATCTTCGTGCTGATGTGAATATTCCTCTTGATTTATGAATCCAAAATTTATTAGATTTTACTTTAGATGATAGTGAATAATCTTCTGCAAATAATTCATCTTCTTTATATCCACCTAATTCCCAATATTTTTTAGTATTCCAATATTGAAACCCACCAACAGCAAATGGTGTTCCTAATTTTATACTTAATAATTGAAATAAGTCAAATAATCGAAAAACCCAATTCCATCCTCTTTCAGTTTGGAATGGTACTGTTAATAAATCTCCTTTAAAATCAGATATAACATCTAAAACATTTTTATCAAGTAACATTATATCAGCATCTATAAATAAAATATAAGGGGTATCAACTAATTTCGAGCCTTCAAGACGCGCTTTAGATGGATACCCCCCTTTAATTATTTCTATATTAAGAGAATGCTTATAATCAATTTTTGCCCTATATAACCATTCTAATGATTCTTTATCATCAGAATTATCTGCAATTATTACTTTAGTTCCTGCAATATTTTTTTGCTTACATATAAATCCTAAACAATCGTATATATTAATACTTTCGTTTTTGCAAGGAATTACAATAGTAAATTGATTATTATTCACATAAATAAATATTTCTAAGAAATTTTAACTGACGTTGGTAATAATTCAGTCATAGGTTTAGAATTTGGATTTTCTAATTTGTAGATTTCTTGAATATTTTTAAACATTTTAAAGTTAGATTCAATATCACTTACAACTTTTAATTCCCAACCTTTACCTTGAATTTTATCACCTTTACCTTCACCACGTGTATTTGCTTTAACCCACAAAATACCTGTATGAGTTACTTTTTCATTATGAGTTTCATTCCATGCTTGAGCATAAGCGGCTAATTGTAAATCATATGACGTATGTAAACTATTTGATGTCTTAAGATCTAGTAACCATATATTATCAAATAAACGAACAACTAAATCCGCAGTACCTGCGTATTCGTGTTCATCTGAGAATAAATGATATTCTGTTGCAATTAAATATGGTTTATGTGTATTCCAAAAATCTGCAAATTTAAGAATCATTCTCCAAACATCTAAATTGTATTTAGCATTACCATATTCATCAATCCAAGTAATTTCTTCCCCATTCAAAAATGCTTCAACAGCATTATGTACTTGAGTTCCTTCACCAGCTGCTTTTTGAGCAATGATATCACTGTTATGTCCTACATCTTTTAACCAAGAATGGAAAAATTGATTTTTAGGAAAATAATTTAATATACTGGATACTGAAGGGTAGTATTTACCATCTCTTCTGTAGAATCTTTGATCCAATACATTTACTTGTTTATTATCATTGCTGTATTCAACAATACGCTTGATCTTTGGATCTTTGATAATATTTACATTTTTTTCAATCATATTAATTGTAGTTTTTTCTTAAGTAAACTCTGAAGATTCAGAGGTTCTGTTTGCTCAAGAGTAGTTAGAAATGAATCAAATCCAATTTCATTTGCATCTTTACCATCTAATTCAACCATATAGACTTCCTTACCATACGACATCAATTTCTCAGCGTGTTTTAAGGCATCTTTTTTGGCATCATTATCTAATGCAATATAAATTCTATCAACATTTGATTTTACTATTTTTTCCATTAACTTGTTATGTAATACCTTTCCAAGTAATGGAATGCAATTGCGTTTAATTGTAATAGCATCAAACATACCTTCGCATAGTATGAGAGGTGCATTCCAATTTATATATAATTCTAAACCTATAATTTCCTTAGAAGCTACAGGTGGGTTTTTGTATTTACGATCTGAATCTTTGTAAGCGCGAGCTACAAAATAATTCAATATACCATTAGCATCGTACGATGGAATAATAACTCGACCAGCATATGGTCCTTCTTTACAGAAACCAATATTATATTTGATCATATCATCCATAGTAATGCCTCTTTTAGTCAAAAATCTGAATGCATGTTTTGCTTCGATTTGGGCTACTCTGTCAAGACCTTTATCGGTCATTATATGAGGTATTGGGTTACTTACTGATATGAATTCTGCGGGTAAAGCGATGGTCTCATCAGATACGCCATTTGTATTGATTGTAGTAGGTTGAATAAGTAAACTTAAGTCTTTAAATTTATCCGGTGTTGCTTGAGCTTGTTTAAATAATGCTCGTATGGTTTTTCCCTTCGCATCACAAACCCAACAATGCCAAAAATTTTCTTTCTTAGCAGTAGTACGTAAACTAACTTCTAATTTGTTTTTGTGGTGCGAACAGAATGGGCATTTAAAGGCATAATTGCCCTTACTTGTGACCTGCCCTTTGCCTAGTACTGATTCAACTAGAATTAATAACGCTGCATTTTCAATCATATAAGCATGAATATACGATCTTACTCTGCCTCAAACAAGTCTTTGCGGAAAAATTTACCTAAAATGTTATCATTTAAATAACGATCATCTTCTAACACATTGTATTGAAATAGATATTTTGTTTCCCAATATGTTAATTGTTTACTTGTTTTACACAGCTTGTACACATATCGCTTTAGATTTTCTTTTGGTAATTTTTTTACCTCAAGAGAAGAACCATAGTAAGTCTTCCAGTCACTTTCTGATATGACTAGTTTTTTGCTTGGTTTTTTACCACGAGCCACAGGTAGTGTTGCTAATTCTTTCTTTCCTAATTTTTTATTTTGTTTATGAAAGAATGCTTTTTTACCAATATATTGTTTGCCTGTTGTTGTATCTAAAGTACAATAAACATATCCATAATATTCAGAGGGATCAAAATTAGGATCATTAATTAGATCCTCAACCTGTGTAACAGGTTCCGTAACTTGTACCATAACTATATTTTATTTATAATGCAACGACCCAAATATTTGGATCAATGTTATTCTTAACTAATCCAGCAACACGAGTATTTCCTGCTACTAAATCATATTCATTTTCTTCAAATTTAACTGCTATAGGCATTTCAATAATACCTTTTTCAAATGCTTTTTCAAAGCGTTCTTTTTTTTCATCTTCTAAACTATCAAAATCTAAGTCAACATTACTTAAAACGCTTTTTATTTTTGATAATTTAGTAATACTTCCTTGTTGAGCTAATTCAATCCATTTCTCCTTACCCATTTCTTGAAATTCAGGATAACGATTTGCTTCCATCCATTCCTTTTTAAAATTAGGTTTTCTATATTGGATAGTGTTATTTATTTCTTTTAGTATATCGATTAACTTAATCATTATGTGTCGTATTTAACTAAGAAAGTCATATCTGTTTCTGATGAAACAGGGATTGGTTTTCCAAATTTAGCAACCATTAAAAGTTCATTTTGCTCATTGTATAAACCTAATGTTGTAACATATGGTCTAAAATCAGAACCTGTTGTAAAACCGGCCAATGATGATGATACGTTAGTTCTGTCAGATAGCAAAGTGGGATTGTAAGATAAATTATATTCACTCTCCTCAACAGTACATTTTACAAAATTTTCGTAAATTGTATGCTCATTTCTAAAATTAATATTAAATGATCCTGTATAAACTGCCATAATTATTTAATTTAAGAATATGTTATATTTGGGTTAATGTTGCTCTAGCTACGGTATCAGTACCATCAGATAGTGCATTTACCGTCCAAGTACAATAATAAATTCCTGTAACCAAACTAATATCAAGGAATGTACTATCCCCAGCACCTTCTGGTTGTGGGTTTGGTGAAAAACTACCATAACCTGGTATTACTAATGTTGTATTTCCTCTAAAACCTGTTACTACTTCAACTTTTAATCTAATTGTTACTGGCCCATTTGTAACTGTTATTGTTGGGTTTACTGTATTATTTCCAACTCCCCCCACATCGGTATTAAAATTAGTAATAACATTATAATCAAATGTAGCTGTAGGTGTTGTAGAAGGTGGTGTGCAGCTTCCACTAGATATAAATGTACCATCATTCCATCCACAACAATCCCCATTTCCTATTTTATAATAATTACCACCTGAAACATAATACCCATCAGGAGCTAATTCTAAACTAGAAGATAAATATAATCTTGAACCAGTATATAAAGTAATATTTGATGTATAATCACCTTCTATTCCTATAGAATCTATTACTATTGTGGAAGTATCTAAATAAAATTGACTACAATTACCTGATTCGCAGGCACTTGCTGAAGTTGAGCCTGAGCAAAAAGTAAAAGGACCATATAAACAATCTCTCCATTTACCATTAGCTAAACTACTGGTTAAGCGTTGTTCATAAAAGAAATTAGTACCGCAAAAACTTTCTGTTGGGGTAGTTAAGTTATGAGAATAACCCACAGTACTACTATCATCAGTAAAATACTGAGTGACTTTTGTATAAATTTTATTTCCTGATCTTCTTATCATTAATTATAAATATTTATTTTATCCTGGTTGTAATTCTTCGATGCCACCACCACCGCCGCCGCCACCACTTGGTGGACTTGATGGTGGGCTTTCTGGAGGTGGCCCGCCTATCCCTCCTGGGCTACCTCCTCCTGGGCTACCTGAACCTCCTGATTGGCAAGCCGAAGCATTACAATCTGCTAAAGCAGTTAAACCAGTTAGAATAACATAAGTTCCATTACCATCATTTAAAGGATCAGGACCAGTAATAGTAGCACATGTTGTACCACCATCAATTACATAAGTTAAATTAATCTCCTGATATAAAGTACTAATATTACTTTTACCAATTACAGTACCTGCATTATCACATCTACTCATGTTATAATAGTAAAATGTTGGTGAAGGGCTCGGACCTGGATCTGGGCTTGGAGATGAACCAGATGGGCTTGGAGATGAACCTGAACTTGGAGGAGAAACAGGACTGCAATCACACGATGATGGTGTAGTTCCTGTTATTGGAGATTTACCTGTTATATTAGAAATTATACCTTCAGATACATAGCATACTCCTCCTGATTCTAATTTAGTTCCTGAGCTTATAGTACCAACATAATAGAAACCACTATTATTATCTGAACATCTTATTAACCCAGAATAAGTTGGGCTTGGACTCGGACTCGGAGCTACATATAAATTAGCTGTTGCTTTAATTAAATAGTCATTATTAGTAGCAGTAAATGGATAAGTTAACCAATCTCCACTTCCAGTTTCTACAGTACTTTGATTATATAATGAAGTTCCATTCATCCAAACAGACATTGTTGCTGAAGCTGATGGGTAATTTCCAACCCATCCTATATCTGAAGGTGGATATAATGGAGATTGAGCAGTATAAGCAGTTCCATTATGTAGTTGAATATATTGGTATCCTGTTGATACCATTGTTGCCGCATTTCCTGTATTTGTTATTACAAATAAGTTAGTACCTACTCCTTTTGATTCATCTACCATCACAGTAGCATTTAAGTTTTGGCAAACTGGATCTGAGTATCTGTATTCTCTAGCTCTTACTACTTTAGTTGTTGATGCTGTACACCCATTACGATCTGCTACTTGAATATTCCAAGTTCCACCTGCTAAACCAACTCCAGTTAAATTAATAGTACTTGGATTTGGTGCTGAGCCTGTTGAGAATGAAGTTGAACCACTTGATACTAAGAAAGTATAAGGGGCTGTTCCTCCAGTAGCAGTAACTACTAAACTACTATCACATTCGTTATAAATAACAGAAGCACTTACTGAAGATACTGCTGGAGTTGATGAAATTGTTGCACTTCCAGAAGATGTACATCCTGTACTTGCATCAGTAACAGTTAAAGTATAAGTTCCTGTACTACCAGTAACTATACTTCCTGTAGCTCCTGTATTCCACAAATAGCTAAATCCATTTCCACTACCACCACCCACGGATGCTGAAATTTGTCCGTTACCAGCACCACATGAAGAATTAGTTGTTGTGAAATTTATAGATATTAAACTTACACTACTAATTGTAGCACTACCTGTAGCAGTACAACTATTAGCATCAGTAACAGTTACTGTATAAGTACCAGCAGGTAATCCTGTTGGATCTTCTACTGTTCTTACTACTGTAGATCCAGTAACCCAAGAATATGTGTATGGAGAAGTACCTCCAGAAACAGTTATACTAATAGATCCAATATCTTGACCTGGTTCAGGGCAATCTACTGTTGTTGAATTTATAGTTACTGTAGGTGAAGGAGTTGATGTTATAGTAACTAAAGATGAAGTACTACAAATATCATCTTTAACAGTTACTGTATAAGTAGCTGGTGCTAGATTTGAGAATAAAGTATTTGTAGTGAACCCTTGCCAGTTACTTCCTCCATTTATTGATGCAGAATAAGGAGCTCCATAAGTAGAAGATCCAGTAACTGCTATTTTACCAATACTACCAGCACCACAAGTTATATCTGTTTTGTTTGTAGTTACTGTAAATACATCTGCTGCTACAGTAAATGAAGAAGTAACAATTGTTCCTTCACTATCTTTAATATATAATATATTGCTACCAATAGGGGCTGTTGTCGATGCTGTTGGTTGATACCACTCACAATTAGCTAAATTATTATAAGTTCCACCACCAATTGAATATTGATAAGGAGGAATACCATAATTTATTGAAAAAGTTACAGGCGAAACACCCCCAACACAAACAATTGGTTGGTGTGTTTTAGACATTTCTAAAGGTAACTTATAAAGTTCTAAATCAATACTAGCGGTATTACTTTTTAAACAAGTATTATCATTTACAGTATAATATAATTTATAATTACCTGGTGTTACTCCTAAAGTTTCACATTCATCTATAAAAAGAGAACCTGTAATTAAAGTAACATCAGGGAAGCTATATCCTGTATAAGGATATGTGACTACTGAGCCAGTAGCAAGAGCTGTAGAATTACAACTATCAATATAGTCATTAGCTAAAATATCTAATTTTTTAACTCTCTGTACGTTTAATACTCTAAAATAATCATTTATAGCATTAGGAGGAGTAGGTAAAAAACACTTATAATTTTGGTTTGTAATGATTACCAAACCTTGAGAATAAAAAATATTTCCTACATGAACTTTATTTTGTAACTCGGCAATATACCCTGGAGGGGCATAATAACCAGGTTGTACATAATATCCTGTAAAAGAAATATCGTAAATATTACCATAACCATCATCAACCAATTGATAACTACTACTTGCGGTTAATATAAAATTATTAGGTTTTATTTGTTCACCGTAAATGTTTTGATTAAACGACATTACTCTAATAATATCGTTAGATGAAGTAGGGAAGTTATTTACAAATGATGGGTTCTCATTAAAATCAAAATAAGAACTAGTAGATATAGTACTAGATTCTGTCATATAAGACTCATAATATAATGAATCTAATAATGAGTGAGAATTAAGAATGCTAGAAGAATGATATTGGTAGTATAAGTGATTTATCTGACGATAAACTAAAGATTCATATTGACCTTCAGTTATAGGGCCATTAACTAAATCAATATTACCATTTATATTTTTACCTTTTAATATGGTAAAGTAAGCACCATCCTGAGGGACGCAAGCGAAATCAAGGTCCCAGTTTTTATTAGCTGTATAAGGAACAACGAATACATCTGGAGTACTCAGTTTTTTGAATGATGCCATTTAATAACATTTCTTTTATACTAGTAGTCTAACTTAATACGAATTAATGCTTCTTTAGTAAAGTCTTTTACTAATGGTTTGCTTAATTTAGCAACTGCTAATAATTCATTATTATCGTTATATAACCCTACAGTTGTGATATAAGTTTGTGGATTATCAATTAGTGTAGTATACAAAATATTTCCTGTACTATCAATAATTGATGGATTTGAAGTATAATTATATTCACTGTTCTTAATTCTTGTAAAGAAGAAACGTGATGAAATAGTTTCAGATGATTGTAATCTAAATAATCTTCCAGCTGTTGTAGCACCTAATATAGAAGTATATAATTTAGCATTATTGTTTTCGTAAGTGTTTGCTGTTACAGCAGGTGCTGTCATGTATCCTGTTAATGCACCTGGATTTAAAACTATTAAGCCTAAATCAGGGAACATATGACCGTATACTGTTGTGTTAGCAGGTGTTCCTGCAGATCCACTAACAATATTAAAATATCTATTACTATCAATAAATTGACTAGTAGTTAAAACAGTACTATTATCTGTTAAAGAAATAATTCCAGAGCTTCCACTTAATGCTAAGGTTAAAGAACCAGGATGTAAAGATTCTTTATATCGAGACCTTGCTACGTTAATTACAAAAAATTGACTTACAGCAGAACCTCCAATTTGAAAAGTTGCTTCTTCACTACCATAAATTAGGTTTCTATATTGTCCATATACAACTTTAGTAGAAGTAGAACTAGTTACGCTTGAATTAAAATAAGTTGAGCCTGAACCAGAAATGTGTGCATATTCAATAGAAAATGCTACTTCACCTGCATTGTATACGTCTAAATAAAATTTTGAAGCAGCTGCTTGAGTTGATGAAGTGGCTACTGCTGACAATGTAGCACTATCTCCACTCCATAAACCACGTACTACGGTTTCTGAGCTTATTACTGAGTCTTCTGTGTTGTATCTATTAAATGACATGTGTTAATTAATTAACTTTTTGAATGATTAAAGGAACTGTAATTCTAGAACCGCTATCTCTACCAGTTACAGTAATTGTAGTGGTTAATGAAGTGGCAGTAGTACCAAACAATGTGTTAATTGTGGTTCCAGTTAATGTAAATGAAGTACCGATTTCTGCTTTAGATAATTTAGTACCGCTTGTTGTATTTAATGTATTATTACCTACTGTAGCACCAGTAATACCAGCACCTTTAAAGGTAGAAACTAAACGAACATCAGCAACACTCATTACGTATCCATTAGTTTCAAAAGTACTATTTGCTCCTAAATAATTTAATGTTTGAGGAGTAATACTTAAAGAAGCACCTTGTTTTAAGATTATTGAAGTAGAACCTAAAGAAATAACAGGCATTTTGCTTGTACCTCTTGGTAAAGTTACTAATTTATAACGCATAATTTGAGCTTCATCTGGGAAAGCTTCAATGATAGGCATAGCTTCGATTGCTTCACCATAATATGCTGAGCCTGATGGGTGAGTTGGGTTATATAGAGTATAATCAACTTCATCATCTGCTAATGAAAATTGTGTAATCTGGAATGAGCCATCATTACGAGCTAACAGTTCGCGGCCCTTTTTGGTTAAAACCGCATCGACAGTTACAAAAGAAG
>Ga0315905_10007385_pt1 | contig 11150 bp, 8 predicted proteins | sample LakEriMetagenome_5_FD_203522 | JGI IMG/M metagenome (GOLD analysis project Ga0315905, IMG submission 203522) | Freshwater fungal communities from buoy surface, Lake Erie, Ohio, United States - Buoy 4 MA121 | ecosystem: Environmental > Aquatic > Freshwater > Lake | place: USA: Lake Erie, Ohio... | reverse complement strand
TGTATTGGTTGCTATTCGTATTTTTATCCTATAGTAAATATCCTATAGTATGGTTTATTTAATTCTATGTATTGTGATTGGTCTAAATATATATTGCCCTATGTACTGCAGTGTATATTTGTTTTGTTCTATGTTCATAAATGATTTAAGTATTTATCCTATAGGGATTTTGTTGCTATAGGTTTTTATTATTGGGTATAGTAATGATAGGGTAAATTTCCTACCAGACAAAATATTAAAACCCGGAAAAATGAAAAAGGGGCTGTTTGTGGCTTTTTGTTCTTGGGGGCTTTTATTTATCTTTTTATCTTTTAGGCTTTATGATTTTATGTTTAGTCTTCATTCTTATGCCTGGGATTCATTAGGAGGCTTTTTGGGCTTTGGGGATTTGGATGGGGTGGGGAGTTGGGTTGTTTTTCTGGAGAGGCCTTAGGGCTTTTGAGGGCCGTTGCGGGTGGTGGTTTGGGCTGCATTTGATGTATATTTTTTATTATATTTTTCCATGATAATTATGGATATTTCTGCTTATAAATATACCCGTATCTAATATGCTTTTTTGATGGATAAAATAATAGAATTTATATTCCAAATATTACATTGTATTTAAATAAAAATTTTTATTTTGTGCTGGTAATATATAGAAGATCTTAATTCATCTTACTAATATGTTCTATATATATTATGTTTATAACTTAATAGGGGTTTGAAAATGACAGTTTTTGGAATAGAGAATGCCGAAGATCTTATAGCTGCAATTAATGATAATAAAATTCTTTTTGAAGATAATGTACCCGATGATCTAAAGGGTCATGATTGTGTTGTTAATTGTGATAAATTTTATGAACATAATGATAAGAAAATACCTATTGTTAATTCTATGTATAACCTTATTAGAATAGGTGAAGATAAATTTAATTATATTGATAAATTTTTAGATATAGCATCTAAAGATAAATCAAGGAAAAATTCTTTCAAGAATCTTTATTTTAAATATCTTAATAATTGGGTACAAAAAGTCATTGAGTCTTATTGTATAGATAAGAGTAATGTAGAAATTATTTTAGAAAATGGAACCATAAAAAAAATAGATAATGCGATTGCTTATAAACGCAGAATTTCAGATTTTCAAATGCAAATTTCCATTCCTATATTATCTAGTATAGAGAATTCTAATTATTTTGTTGATATTGAAAATTCAATTAATGATATTTTAACATCCATGGAATATTCATCTATTGATGAATTTGAATATTATTATGAAAAATTTTTAAAATTAAAAGAAAATGAGAATATACGAAATTTTTTAAAAACTAATAACTATAGATTAGCAACGGTTGTATATTCTGAAAATGTACGTATTGTCTTAAATGAAATTGAAAAAAATATAGGACTTTTTAGCAGAGATTATAATCTTGATAATACAAAGTATACTGATTTTGATTCCGATATAAATATGATATTAAATGATATTGATAACATCAGGATGGATCTTATTTATAAGAACGGAAATAATAACGGAAGTATATGTCATAAGAAAAACATTGATATGTTTGAAGAATACTACAATAATCCAGATAATAATAGTGATTATTCTACATTAGAATATTCATTTAATAAACATAAAAATGATAATTGGACAACGTATATGAGTACGTATATGATTGGCCATAATTATGAAGATTATAAAGACATTTCTTTAGAAGAATTAATAAAAAATATTGAATTAGATCCAGGATATATAAATGAATTTAAAGAAAAATATAGAGGAATAGCAGTTTCTGGAGTTTGTTATATATTCATTGAAGACCTTGTAATCGATTATTTCATTAGAAATGTTAAATACAAAAAAACAAATATAGAATTTTTAAAAAACATTAAAAATTCTATATTTAATGAAATCAAAAATGAAATCAAAATTGAAGAATATTATAATTATTTAAAAGAATCAGAAGAAAGATTAAAACAATATATTGCTGCAGAAAAAATAGATAAATTAAATCCAAATTTTAGAATTTTTAATAATATTGATGAATTTAAATATTTTATATTATATGAATATAATATAACTTCTAGTAAAATTACAAAATTTATTTATGATTACCTGGCAACAAGTATTATTAATTATCTTGATGATATAAATAATATAGTTGAAAATATTGAATATATCAAAAATAAAAATTTTGATGAATTAATTGAAAAAATACATAGTGATACTTATTTGCAAAAAAACAATAGAATTATAATACAGAAGTTAGACAAAATTAGGGGTTCTTCTTTATCTAATTTTATTTATGAAAATAAAATAGACATTAATAAATATTGCTTTAGCTATGTTAAAAAAATAATGATGCTAGAAAGCTTAAATAAAATAGAGTATAAAAATTCAACTTTAGAAGTTACAGATCCATCTTTAAATGGTGTAGATATAAGAGGCTATCTGTCAAATGATCAAATAATTAAATTATGCCTACTGAATAGGGGAGATAATCCATTAGTATTACAACGGGATAATCATCATATAGATGGAAATACTCAAATGCCTAGAGTTCATTCATATAAAGAATCATTGAGTAAAGCCTCTGAAGCTGCTAAAAATTTTATTAACTATCGAGAACTTAGAAGGAATAGTGTAGTTTCAATTACAAAGTATTACAAAGGAAATAAAGAATCATTAAATGAATTTTTAAATAATTTAGAGAAGATACTAAAGAAACAAGTTCAAGATGAGGAAAATTTTTTAAGAAAAAGATCAAATTCTATGGGAATTATAGATAGTTTAAAAAACAATAATATTAAGGTAAGAGAGGAACCAATAATTGCAGATGGAAGACCAACAGAAAAAATAATAAATAAAGGAATTTTTGATTATGGCTCGCTAAATCAATTCAAACCTTTTACAGACCAATTTAAAAACAATTACTCATATATATGTACTTATTTTCAATTTCTTCCAGAAGAGGCTGTTAAGTTTTTTAGCTCTACCAATATTAATGATATAAAATACAATATTATTGAAATTTTAAATTTTATTAATTCAAATAATATGTATAAATATCTTCATGATAATGTTTGTAGTAGAACATTGGGATTTTTAAACGAAACTTTTAAAGAAAAAGATTTTGGAACAAAAAAAGAAAAAATAGAAAGATTTACCCAAATAGCTCAGCTATTACATAACTTTGAGTCTACGGAATATGAGATTATTTTATTAAGATCAAAATATTTAGAAAAATCATATTTAAAAAATATATTTGATCTTCATACTGTTATTGGAAATGCTTTTAATATGTCAATTGATAATGGAGTAAATATCATAGAAAAGATGGAAGAAATTAGGTCTGAAAATGAAAAAGCAATTCCACAAAAATATTTAACAGAAGATATGTTATATTGTATAACATCTTTAGATAATATAATAAATTCAAATGATGTAGATTTAATTATTGAAAAAATATTATCAAATAATCCATCTGAATCTGTTAAAAAATTTAAATATATATTAGGAAATATATTAAATTATGAAGCAATTAAACAATGGATAGCAATTGCGCAGCCAAAAGCAGAGGAGGTGTTTTCTCCAAGCTTTTCTACAGGTACATTTAGATTTAGAGTGTTAGGTGACTTAGATCCTTATCACTTTAGCGTAGGTGTTGATACAGGTTCATGCCAAGCAATTGGAGGTCCTGGAGAGTCTGCTGCAGTAGACTCCTTTATAAATCCAAATGCTGGTGTTGTTGTTCTTGAGGTAAAAGATGGTAATTCTTGGAATTTGGCCGCCCAATCTTATTTTCACTTTGCAGAAATAAAAGAAGGTGATATTATAAAGAAAGCAGTTATACTTGACAACATAGAAGCTGGATCTCTTCAGGATAAGTATGATAAAAAATCATTCTATCCAAATGCATATGCAGTTCTTGGTAATTATCTAAAACAAAAAGGGTTTGATATAGTTGGCTGTGGATCAAAACATACAAAAGTTCTTGGTCCGAATGAAGGACATAATCTATTTAATACAATTGAAATTGAAAAAGATCCTAGGCATTTTGAAATTGAAAAACACAATCTTGAAAGATATACAGATGTCATAAGAAATTATACTAATGATGCAATCATAATACTAGATCTTTTAAGACCAAAGTTTGAAATAGAAATGCCTAAAAATATAACCAAAACAGAACCATATATTGAGAAAGAATCATTTAAATTATTATCTGTTTATCTTAGAAAATTTGGTAATAATAAAGGATTAAATTTACAATCTTTATCAAGTATTCTTAATTCATTTGGTTTTAAAAAAGAATCTGTTAATGTTAATAGATTGATTTATAAAACTATTTAAAAAAAGTTTAATACAGGATTTTTTATGCATAATGAAATAAATTTATTAGCTAAAATATTGAAGTCTTTAAATATTTTAGAATATAAAAAAGTATTAAAAATAGCATCTAATTCATACTACAGTTCGGATTTAATAAGATTTCAAATGCCAGATGATGAAATGAGAGATGATGAAATCATAGATGAAAAAAGCTGGATGCTATACGTTGCAAGAGATCTGTCGGAAATATTAGAACTACACTCGCCGGCATTTATAGGTCGATCAAAAGCTTATGCCTGGTCAGCTTCAAATAATGAAGGACACCCTGTTATTATGAAGATAATTCCAAGAGTAGAAATCGATATATATAAAAAAATTATGAATATTAAAAAAACTCATAATATATCTATTCTTCCAGAAATTTATGATGTTAAAGATTTCAAAGAAATTCCATATGATCCTCCGCATATAAATACAGGATATGATGGAAGTCAATCAGAATATTCCATTGATTATGATAGTGATTCTGATGGTAATAATGATAATAATATATCATCTGAAATGACTGGAGTTGTAATAATGGAAGAATTGGTTAAGGCTCCAGAAGATGTAGTTGACTATATATTACATGGAATTCTACCAGGAGATAATGGTGCTTATTATAATAATTTGAGATATTATTTTTCAAATAATCAAAGTCTACTTATGATTGCTAGCGATATTTCGGAAAAAATATATAACTATATGAAAAATATTTCTAATAACTCATATGAATCTCTAAATATAGAATTAAATAATTTAAAATCAGAAACTCATAACTTTTTATATAATGAACTAAAAAAAATAAAACATCGATATGAAAAAAATTTAGAATCTGATCATTATATCGATAATGTTTTTGAAAAATTTTATAATTTTTTTATTAATGATTTTTTAAAAAAATCCAATATTTTAAATAAAATACTAGAGTCTAAACTAGACAAAGTTAAGAAAGAAATTAAGAAAATATTTGAAAAAACTCTTTACGATGAAAGTCCTTCCAAAACTCCTTCTGTTTTCAAAGATAGAGATCTTACTGGTTTTGCGGAAGGAATGAAAAAAATAGATGAATTAAATATTATTACATATGATTTGAACGATGATAACATAATGATGCGTCCAGAGTCTGGAGAGATTGTAATATCAGATGTTGGTCATTTTGCAGTAGGCGATCCATTTTAATAATGATTTTCATTGTTATTTTTACTATTAGTAATTAATTTAATAATAAATTATTAAATATTTTAAACACTAATTTATAGCTTTTATAATAAATAAATTAGCCATTTTTATATTTGAATATCAACTATATTTGATAGTTTTATTAATTATTTAAAATAGAAATTCATTTTTATCTTATTCATCAAGATAATTTTTTAGAACATCTTTACCAACTTTGTTTTCTATTTTTTCTACAGTTACATCATCACCAGTAAATTTAATACCACTGATCTTTCTCCAGGTAAACATACTTCCCTCTTCATATGTCCAATATGGAATATCTATATTATAAACATCATATACTGAATTTCTATCTTCATATTCGTCTTCATATTCCAAATATTCATCATTTTCTTTTAAATCTTTATTAAATGAATTACCTTCATCATCAATATCTTCATGAAATATATCATTATCAAACTCTATCCATGCCATAACATAAACATGCTGAACATACATATCAGACACAGAACAAAAATTGTATTTTGATCCAAAACCTGCTGAGTTTAGATAATCTACAATTTTATCAGCAATAATATGACAGATGCCTCCATAACCAATTTCTCCATGAGATTCTGAAAATCCATCTTCATCCTGCTCCCATTCATCGTAAACTTTTTGAGCTATAGCAGCCAGTTCATCCAACTGATGTCTTGATAGAAAATGTATAGTGTCACTAGACATTTTTAATATATCTTTTGATTGGCTATTCAGACCAAGATTATGTAGAATTTTAGATAGTTTTTTTAATTTATTGAAATTTTTCATGATACACCATTATATGTATGATTTCATAAAATTAAATAGTATTAATATATTTAATTTAAAATAATATTAAATATATTGGATATAAAATGTCCAAAGATATTATTACATTAGTAATAAAATAAATTTAAATTTACAATCTTTATCAAGTATTCTTAATTCATTTGGTTTTAAAAAAGAATCTGTTAATGTTAATAGATTAATTTATAAAACTATTTAAAAAATAAATATATTAAAATATACAGGTTTTTATGTTTAAAAAAATAAATAATTTACATAATATATTAAATAATATTAATCTAAAAATAGAATCATTAAAGATTTTTAAAATATCATCAGAACTAAAAAGACTAGAACTTGCTGAAAAATCAAATTCAGATAAATGGTCAAATGAACCTGATGATATATCCAATACAGATCGCTGGATGTCTCACGTTGCTAATGAATTAGCAAAAAAATTGAATCTATATTATCCAGCATTCATTGGAGCATCACTCAGGTCGTTATCAGCCAGAGGAGCATATGCATGGTCCGCATCTGATGAAGAAGGAAATTCAGTTATATTTAAAATAATAAATGGAAGAGAAGTTGTAAAGTATAAGAAGATTATGGAATTAAAAAAATCTACAAATAATCCTATATTACCAAATATATACTTAGCAAGTACATTTGAAGAGATAAAGTACAAACCTCCAGCATCTTCTGTGATAAGCAACGAAATGAATGGCGTTGTAATTATGGAAGAATTAGAAGCAATGCCTATAGACTTGTCAATGCTAATAACTGGAAATTTTATTAATGATTCAAACAACTTAAGAATTCTGGCATCAAATAAAGAAAGCTTACAAGTGTTGTGCAATGATCTATCTGTATATTTTTCGCAAAAAATATATAAAGATATTGTTAATAATTTTGATTATAATTATGAAGATAAAAAGTCATTTTCTGAAATTGAAGATTTTGCAAAAGAAAAATCATTAATTGCAAAGGAAGAAATTCATAAATTTATTTATATAAAATTTAGAAAAGATGTATATTTTGAATCAAAAAAATTTAACAATGTAATATCTATATATACTTGGGTTATAAATATAATCCGTGATTTTATTAATCAATTTTTTGAAAATAACAAAGATATAAAAATTTCCAATGTTATGGATTTAAAACGTTCTACATCTGAATATATTATAGATAAGTTAAAGGTTTATTCACATCAATCAAATTATAAATACAATATACCTGGCGCAATTGAGTTTAATAAAAATATAGAAAAACTAAGGGATATGAAAGTATTTCCCGCAGATTTGAGTGCAGATAATGTTATGTTAAGGCCAGATACAAAAGAGATAGTAATTTCAGATGTAGGTAATTTTTATTTTAATTAAAAATCAAATTGGCATGAAAGATACTAAATCATCGTAGCATGGACCAATTGACATATGGTTAAACTCTCTTGATACAGATGATATAACACTTATAACATCTCCATAGTTATCTGTAACAGCTGCACCAGATGATCCACCAGTTACTGGCACTGTAAACATGCATTTATTCTCTTGCTTAAACTCTCCGTTCCATCTGCCGTCATAAACTGGTAACATATCTGGATCAAAAACACCAGATGGATATGCAATTATACTTATCTTATCCCCAGGCTTTGGATGTCTCCTTGATAGCTCTTTGTAGGGACCTTCATTTGCGCTTAGTAAGCATAAATCTTTTGTAGTATCTACCTTTAAAATACTAGGATTTTCTTCTACGTTTGATCCTGCAACTATAATTTTTATAGAAGTATTTAGAGGTAGTAAATTTGGCATAAAGTTTTGACACACATGAGCTGCAGTTAGCCAGTAATATCTATCTTTCCATTTAACCCTAGAAGCAGTGCCAGACATAGTTGAACCAACTAGTTCACACTTATAACCATTATCATTACATGATAATAATATTTCTTCTTTATATAAGATTCCATTGCTTTGAAAGTAAGAATCATTTTTTATACAGGATATTAATGTAGATAATAATACTAATTGTCTCATTTATGTACCCCTAAATGAATCAAATTAATTAGTATATTATTTATTAAAAAATATAAATAATATTTTATTAATTACATATTTATTATTTTACAATTAGTATCTATAATTATCTTAGTTTATAGCTAGGATATTTTTGATAAATATTTTTCTACGCTAATATTGTTTTCAGCCCCAATCATATCTCCTGTTTCAAGCCATTTTTTTGCACCACCTAAACCTTGAAAATGAATTAATGCCAATATTTGCCCATCTGATAAGTTTATCGCTTTCTGGTATTTATTATCCTGCATTTTTCTGATTTGTGACAATCCATTCTTTAGAGTTTTGTCAGTATAGTTTTTCATAAAATCTTCTTGTAAATCTGGATTTTCCAAATAATCTTTATACTCATTAACCTCTAATCCTTTTGATTTTCCAAATTCTTTTATTTTACCCCACCAATATCTTGGCAAAAATTGATACTTGCCAAGTGCATTTGTAGTTTTGTTAACTGCATTATAATTTCCGCCACTCTCTATTTTTCCAATTTCTTCTTTCCATAGGTTATAATTAAAAATATTTTTATTTACTTTTTCACTCATATTTCCTCCAAAATCAATTACAATATTGATTGCCGATTTTATAGCAGGAATTGTTATTTTTGTTTTTCCTGATTTATTTTTTGACCATCTCAAGAAGCCTTTATATCCATAGTAATCAGAAATTAAACCATTAGCATAACAATAGTCATCCCATCTTTCAGCTGCCAGCTGCCATCTATCATCTATATACTTTAGTTTGCTCCATTCACCAATATTATAATTGGAAGCAATTTTATAAAAAAAATGTATTTTTTTAAACAAAAACATAATAAACCTTATTAATATTAATAACTTATATTATGATATCTAATATAAATAGAAAAAACAAAATTTATAAACTATATTTGATTGCTTCCAATGAAAATAAAAAAACAAATCTGCCAATAGGACTTGGTTTTGCTGCAGGACTAATTTTTTCTGAGCCTAATCTGTATAATGGCAGAGATGCAGATACATTGGTGCCAGAGGTTATAAACACTACAGAGGAGGAGCCAACGCTAGAGTATATTGAGTATATTATACAGCCAGGTGATAGTATATATTCAATATCTAAAAAATTCTTTAAAGGTCATACCGATAGAGCTGTCAAGGATATTAAGTCTAAAAATAACTTAAAAGATAGCGATTTAAATAAATTAAAAATCGGTCAAAGAATTTTGATACCAAAAAATCTAGAGTCATTTGTAAGGATAAATAAACTGGAAGAAAATAAGCATTTGAATGCTACAGAATATATAAAGAATTTTATAAAAGAAAAAGAAGGATTTTGTCCATTACCAGAAGATATAGAGGGTAGAGGTATATACACAATTGGGTACGGACATAGACTTGAAACAAGAGATGAGATAATGGAATACAAAATACTTAATGAAAAAATGAGAAAAAAGGGTAGAAAAAACGGAGAGCTTTATCCTAATGATCCAGAAATATTGGAAATATTTGAAAAAGATGTAAAAGAGGCTGAAGAAAAAATAAAATTTAATTCACTACCATCTTTAAGTCAAAATCAATTTGATTCTCTTATTTCTTTCACATTTAATACCGGATATGTACCAGATATATTAAATGATTTAAAAAATAATAATATAGAAAGTGTTTACAATAAAATAAAAAATCATAGCAATGAATCTAATGATACAGGGTTGATAGATAGAAGAAAAATAGAGGCAGAATTATTTATAAAAGATGGAGAAATAAGATGAATAAAGTTATTAATTATTTCAAGATAGCTACAGATAGCGAAAAGGGCCTTAGATCTCAAGAAGTAATTGAAAGGTATAATAAAATTGTTGAAAAATATTTGTTATCTTCTACCCCGCCAAATATTAAATCTTTAAAAGAAGCATATCATAACTTATCTGATTTGGAAAAAGAAAATGTTGCGCAACAAGTATCCAAAATAGATTATGAAGTTTTTACAAAAAAATACCCAGATGAAGGATATTATCTTGCTGCGGATTATAATGATATAGTTGAATCATTTGATTTAAAAAGAAAACCATATGGTTTCGTAGTTTATTCAAATGATGGTTCAGAAAAAATATGTGGTTATATATACGGATCTAATGCAAAGTTTCATGCAGATATAAGCGATATTAAAGATTTATTAAATTCCTCTGAATTTATAGAAAAAGATAACTCATTAGTTGGTCGCAAAGATGATATAATTTCTAGTTTTAAAACTGGAAAAATATTTTATGTAGAAAATCTTGCAACAACATCTAAATGCAAGTCAGGTCTAATGCCTGTAGGTTCAATTTTGATGATTGAGATGATTAAAGAAGTCAAAATTCAAGGATATAAATATATATATGCAGAATTCCTAAGAGATTCTTACGAATTAATTAAAGCTGCGGTAAGCTTAAATATATTTAATAAACTTGGGTCAGAAATTATATTTGATTCACAAGCTTTAGGGCTAGACTTTGGTGATTCAAGATCAAAGGTATTAATAAGATTATTATAATATATATTATAAATGTGGATTCAAAATATGAATAATTTAGGTATTAGAAAGAAGGCCTATATAAATGATGCCGTTATAAATCTAATCGTTGGCTCAGGCAAAATTACTGCAGAGTTACTTGGTAGCTTACCAAACGGAGGAATGTATAAGTTTGGTGAATGTACGGCTATGAATCTTGGCTCCAGAGGCATACAAATAGACTCAAAACCAGGTTATAAAGT
>Ga0315905_10007384_pt1 | contig 11151 bp, 11 predicted proteins | sample LakEriMetagenome_5_FD_203522 | JGI IMG/M metagenome (GOLD analysis project Ga0315905, IMG submission 203522) | Freshwater fungal communities from buoy surface, Lake Erie, Ohio, United States - Buoy 4 MA121 | ecosystem: Environmental > Aquatic > Freshwater > Lake | place: USA: Lake Erie, Ohio... | reverse complement strand
ATATATATATATATATATATATATGGATATATATATATATATATATATATATATGGATATATATATATATATATGGATATATATATATATGCATGCGGCTTCCGGCTTGAGCGGACCTCAGCAAGGATGCCGCCGCCACATCCAACATCGACGATGCGCAGGCCTCTGAGAGCCTCGCGCGCCTCTACTTTGCGCTGCCCTGCGGGCCGGGCTTTGTTTAGATGCTGTGCCATCATTGATTGACTGCTCATATGAGGAGGAGGATACATGCATTTGTTTAGATGCTGTTGATTGACTGCTCATATGAGGAGGAGGATACAGGCATTTGTTTAGATGCTGTTGATTGACTGCTCATATGAGGAGGAGGATACAGGCATTTGTTTAGATGCTGTGCCATCATTGATTGACTGCGTGGGGTTTGATGGTCAAGGGTTTTGGGTTTTTGGGGTTGCCGTGTTGGGGATTTTGCGTCAGGTGAGGGCCCAGGTTCACGTGGTGAGGGGTCGCAGCCCGCGAATGGAAGTATTGGGTGAGAGTAGTGGAAGTAATGGGTGAGAGTAGAAGTCAACCAACGCTGGGTTGAGAGGCGTCGCTTGCAAACACGTGACGCTGTTTTGCTGTGCTGTGATGCATGGCGATGCGTTGCGGGCTCGATGGAGAGAGGGAGAGCGAGAGAGAGAGAGAGAGAGAGAGAGAGAAGAGAGCGAGAGGGAGAGCGAGAGAGAGCGTAAATGATAAATGAGGGAGAGGGGACGGGTGCACACAGGAATGGAATGCGAAGAGCGTTGAAGGAATGCAGGGGCTTTTGCATGCCCTCCATGTCCCACCATCCCTGACGATCAGCGTCAGCCAGTGTGCACGCAAACGCGGGCTTGGGCACACAAATCCGGGCATGCACACGCACACACAGGCATGCGGTGCACACGTGGACACCACGTGTACAAGAAGACTACGAGCAGTACCGAGCCAATGGCGCCAAACTTGTCCACTTCAGCCTTGTCCACAGTTCCGCCGTCCAGCGTCGCGCTATGTTCGGCGGCGCCGAAACCCTTCGGCGCGCCTACTTACCAGAGTATCAGCTGGCACAGCAGCGCTCGCGGGGCGCGCACAGGAAGGGATGCATGCACGCACACCGTCAACGCACACGTGTTTTCGTGTGCGTTGGTCGCAGCTTCCACATGTTTTTTGCTGACCTTGCGTCGACCACCCCTTCTTCCTTGCCGGGCCATCGCTCGAGACGTGCCGGCGCCGGTGCGCCCCGAGCGGTGCGCACAAGCGCGCAGCGTGCACTGCCGCGGCACTCCTCACGGCCATCGCTCCCCGCAGCTGCCTCGCCGCCGCCCTCGCGATCACAGCCATTTATAAATTACTCACAGATTCAACACGCCCCTCACCGGCATGGACAGAATATTTCGCATCTATTCGTACAGTACTAAAGCCCAAAATTTGGGAATTTAGCAATACTGAATTTTTCCACTCGCTGGAATCCTGGTACCAAAACAGGCGTACCGGGTCCGAAAAGATGCGAAATATGCTGTCCCCTGCCGTCTGCTTAATTAAATTTAAACGTTCAATCCAGGGGACGGGGCCTGCAGGTGTGGAGAGAAAGATGGGGCGCTTCGCCCATCTCCTGTCGCGGGACGTGTTCGAGGCCGGCCCGGCGCCGGGCGCCGCCAACGTTCCGCATCGCCCGGCTTTGCCACCGGCCGCGGCCGGTGCAGGGTGCCTTTTGCCGCCCGAGAAGACGCTGGTGATCACGAGCTCTCCGTCCAGGCATAGCCCCCGGGCTATGCCTGCCAGCACCGACCGCGGGCACGGGCTCGTGCGCGAGGAATCGGTCGGACCCACGGAGCCGCTGCTGCAGCCGGCGCTGGAGACGCAGCTGCTGTTCCAACAGTGCTGCCCCCTCTCGGACCTGCACGGCCTCCAGGTGGACGAAGAGGATGACGGGGATGGCGAGGCGGCCTGCGTGGGGAACGGCGCCTGCGCTGAGGAGCCAGATCGAAGCAAAGACTTTTACAGTTCAGCCCTGTCGGGCGCCTTTGCACGGTCCGTCAATGCGAATGCGAACTGCAGTGGCGTCGAAGCGGAGCTGATTCTGCCCGGGAGCGTGCAGAGCAGCTGCATAGCTGCTGTCGCGCCGTTCGACCTGGGGCTCGGGCAGATTCAGTCTGCCTACACATTCGAGCGTTTTGAAAGCGCACAGAACGAGGACTCAAGCGAAGACGATGCACGCTCAGTCGACAGCTCCGCCTGGGAGAACATGAGCGTTACGAGCTGCGGAAACGAGCAGGAGGCGAGCCGCGGCGACGGGCAGGAGGCGAGCAACGTGCCGCCGGTGGACATCATCATCATGGCTGTGAAGGCTTCTCCCGCGCGCTCTCCGCTCTCCATTGTCCCCCTATCCACAGACAGCAGCAGCGTGAAGTCCTGCCGGTCTGGGTCTGTAGCTCGGGTGGTTCCCACTTCCCCCTATCACAAACGCCGAGCACGCGAATCGTGCACGAGAGCCTCAAAAGCCTCGGGTACAAGTGGGCGTGCTCACGCTGGGGAAGCGCATGAGCAGCCCATCCACCTTCAGCTTGACCAGGAGCTTGCGTACATCAAGGTAGCTCACATTGCGCGCACACACACATCCAAGGCCGAGCACATTCAAATACCTCCGATCCTTGCAATGCACACTACTTGTGTGTACAGTCGATCTGGCGTTTTCATCAGTCATCTGATGCACTTGGATGTGTTCAGGGTGCGATGCAAAAAACGGAAAAGCTGCTGCAGAAGCCATCCGCTGTCTGCAAGAAAGAAGCTTCTGGCGCAAAGCCGACTCCACGGTCAGGGCCAGCAACTCACCCTGCAACAAAGTTTCAGACGGGGGCGGAAACGCTCCCCACCTGAGATTTTTATTCAAGCTTATTTATTTTTATTTTTGATCTTTATTCATTTTATTTTTAATCTTTTCTTAAGGTATTTTATGGAATTGGCGGAGTTGTCGGTTGGGACCTCGCCTGGTGAAGGCAGAAAAAGGGGCACTGTGGGGCTGATGCTGTGGCCAGCAAAGAACAAGGAACTTATCATTACAGGTAAACAACTGAGGTCGGTGCAAGCTTGTCTCGCGTGTATGAGATGCCCCTCACTTCGATTCAAACGCCAGGTTTTGAAATGAAGTCGCAGGCAGCCCTTTCCGGCCTTATACTCGGCGATGCCGTCGTTGACGTGAATGGGGAAAACATTGAGAGTTTGTTGGCGCAGAAGGTTGCCGACAGGCTGTCGGGCCCCATGGGGACTCAAGTATCCCTGGGGGTTTCCCGGATAATTAGCAATTTCAAGACTTACCACGTGTTCGTTCTCACTCGCGACGTCACTGTCGAAGTCCCACGCAGCCCGATTAAGGAACAAAATGATTCTGCATTGCCCTTCCAGCAAAATCATTCTAATAACCCATGCGAAGAGCCTCGCCAAACGTGCAGTGAGGACAAATGCACAGACCTTTCATCGCCACATGTTGGAGCGCCTGCGGCAGTCACTGCAACAGCGCAGGACGCGCAATGGTCTGTCACGATGATTGGAGAGCAGACTCCCCGTGCCACGACGCCTCCGTTGAAATTGGCGCAGCCCCTGCTCCCCTCACTCAGGCTCGTCTTGCCACCACACTGGGGCGGGGGTACGTTGCGGGCATCACTTGTACCATCACCACGAGGAAGCGCCAACGCGGCGGCACCAGGTCAGAAAAAATAGATGAGTCCAGTAGCAAGCGATTCTGCACCTCGAATTCCTTTATGCATGCAGCGGCCATCATGTTAATTCTCCAAATATGTGCCATCGGTGATGTATCGCCTAGTTGATTGCGGCAGATGATCACACGCATACACAGTGCCGCTGCCACAGCAGGTTATTGGGACGTCGCCGACGATGGCGATAAACCCGGGACGTCCCAATATGGTGGTAAGCCCGCCGCAGCCCGCGCAGCTCAAGGTGCGCACACCGCTGGGCCAAATTCAACAGGCTGGGTAAGTGCTATGAGGGTAATTGCTAGTGTGGCGTGTGCGTTCCCGATGGGATGACGCTTGGATGGCGTTCACATAGTGTTTTGCAACCCGCTGCATTCTTTATCTTTTGTGCGGACTGAACCGTCGTGCGAGGATGTCGTTTTTTTGGCATCTGCCCATTCAAGTCCTTAACATGAAGAGTTTGCAGGTACCCCAGAGAGGCGCAGGTTAAGTCCTCGCCCGTTGCCCAGCTGCAGGTTTTCAGCCCTGAGGTCAGCCCAGGAAACGTTCGCAACCCGTCGGCCTCGCCGCTGACATCCTCCATGTTGCATACAAACATGACCACCCCACGCAAAGGCCTGGGCGCACCATCAGGAGCCAAGCCGCGCAGGTCAGTTGAAGCGCTTACGTGTATGTGCAAAAATGTTCTATGTTTTTTCCAGTACGATTGCTGCCGTTTCCTACTCGTCACTTTGGCCCAATGCAGGGGAGCACGTTGAAAATTGACGTCGTTCTTTTGACATACGTGGAGCATGGCAGACTGAAGGGCGATTGGGGGAAGTGTGAGGAGAATACAGCACCACCGGCTGGACATAACTCACCACGTCACGTCGGATCTGTCAAAATCCTCAAACCGGCGCCCCCGCAGAATCAGTCGAATGCAGCTGTGCCGCGCCGACCCCCTTTAAATTGTGTCAGGTGCTCCAACCCCTGAGCTCTCAGATGGCTCCTTGTGCACATGCATAGGCATGTAGACGGAGATGAAAATAATCGCTGACACTCGTGGAATGAAATAGGTCGGTGGGCACAATGGTACAGCCTCACATTGTCGACCATACTCGGCTTCACCTGGATTTCGTAGCAGACATTCCCATGGTTGCCGCCTTCAAGCCGCTTGTGCAGCAGGCCTCAGTCGGCATGCAGTGCTGTCACACTGCTGATACCAGCAATGAGCTCTATTATGACGAGGAGGTCGTCGCGGTTAGTTCTGTGTTACATGTATCCGGATACTACTTATCGTATGGGTAATTGTGCGCATCCGTGTGTGTGCCTGTGAGACGAAGACTTGTGCTCCAACGGCCCACTGCAGTGATCGCATCCGAGCCTGGAGGGCGAAGTTCATTTATTTTACAGGGCAGCCACTTGCGCGCCCCCCGGAGCTGCATGATCTCGTGCGTGTAGTGCGCGTGCTTGCTTGGAGATCATTCCTGCACGGATGTGCTAGGTTTGTGTGTACTTACGCATGTATTCTGCTAACGTGGTGCGCACACCGAGAACAGGACCTTGAAGTCTGTTCTGGCGGCAAAACAACGGTGCACATGCGGACATCGGTGTGTATGCGTGTGATGTGCACGCACCGTACACGTGTGCATGTGCACAAATGAGAGCAAAAAAGTTCTGCTTTGGTTTACATGCACTTGGACACATGCGCGGTTGCATACACCACACGCTCCCTCGCACGCTCGCGCACTTACATGTACGCACACACAAATCAATGCGCACGTACCAAACACGCACCTAGGCGGGGCAAAGATCAGGAAATGCCCCCGGGGGTTTCCCGCGATTCAACTCAAGCGTAAGCGACTTGATAACGTCTATTTCTGCGATGATGTCGCCGCAAGCCCAGGTAGACCTGCGTGCGCAAAAAAAACACTCTCATATATTCATGAAACCGCTCACACTTTGTTTTCCCTCTCAACAGAAGACGGTCAGCGCGCAAAGCGAGGATGCATTGGCGGGCGCCGGTCGCGAGCAACAGGGCATCAGTCGTGCAGGAGGCGCCAAGTGGAAATTCCCGATGCCTGCGGGAATCGGGAATATGGGAATCGGGAATATCCAAGGACGAGGAGGAGGAGGAGGCGGTCGAGGGTCTGCCCCTAGGATCTCCGCTCACGGCGACTCACGGGTGCTGCATGCACTTTACAATTCATTACTTCCCACTGCACTGCTTGGGTCTCACTTTTGGTCCTGTGCTTGTTGCTGCAGGGACTGCAGGGACCAGGCGGGGCACTTATTGACGCAGGAACCTCGGTGCAATGGAAAAAGCCGCCACGCCGACAATATATCAATTCCCTGTACACGCAATTTGAGGATGCCGCAGTGGCTGAGTTGCTTAACTCTACGATTCTAGAAATGGAAGTTGGCTGCTGATGGCCGCTCATTTGAGTTCCGCGCCCCATGCCTCCTCTCTCGTCCTCATCTTTCCGCGCCTACCGGCCAATGGCCTGAGATGGGAAGGAAGTGCGTTTGGAGAATGCCTGCGCCTGCCACTGTGCTGCTACGGTGTCACCCTGGAGAGGCGCGAGTGAGTGGGCGAGCGTGCGCCAGCATCATTACCGACGCCAGCAGGACCTGCGCGCAGGAAGGCCACACTTGAGCGTCCAGTTCACCACTCACACATTCTTGTACAGAACCTGTGTGCCCGTTTCTGCGGCTGCACTCCAAGGTTGGCCGCAACAGCCGATGTCTAGCTGCATTGACCTATTATTGCATTTCCCACCATCACCTTCTCGACCTTGGCAACACTGTGATTGAGTAAAACCCCCCCCACTTTATTTCTCGAGCACGTATCGCGCCCGCGTCAAGCACGCTAGGCTCAGTAGCTTCGTTTCTAGCGGCGTCGTCACAAAACTAAGCTGCGTGTATCTAGCGGCGCCGCTAGAGAGGTAACAATCGAAGCCGTGCTGGACGTGACAGGCTAATTCGATAGAACCAAAGAATACTAGTCCCCTGACCAAAGAATACTAGTCCCCTGACGTGGGAGCCCCCTCAATCTCGCTACCGCTTGTGCCTTCTAGGAAATCATTGCGTTCGGTCGTCATGCCGCGGCTTCCGAAGTTGATTGTACCCACCTGCTTGTCATACAACGGCAGCAATTTCCGCAACTGCTCGTCCACATCCTTCAATTCGTCATCTAGGGAGGTATCTTCGCCAGCATCTGCCTCTTCGCTTGCCTCGCCCTCCTTCTTCTTCTCTTCACTTAAAACTTCTGCCCTGTCCGGCGCCTGACAATCAGACACTCCAGCGGGATTAGGATACAAAAACTCGGCACGGGGCACAGCATTAGCACAAATTCAACGTCAAAAACTGCTATATCCTAGCACAGGTCATAATGTGCACGAACATAGGTTGGTCACAACATACTACAGACTCTGTAGTGCTACTCTGCTACATCTTGTAGCACCTGGTGTCGCAGGTCCGGTCGAGCCCCAAGGGGAAGCGCGTCTAGACGCATCAGGCGCGCATCTTCGGACTGCAGGCGCTTCAGGAGCAGCGCTTGCTGCTGCAGGCGCAGCTGTGCTGCCGCCACCAACCGCTCGTCGCGGTCCCCCAGTCGCTCTCCGCGGTCCTCTTGCTGCGTGAGCACTTTCATGCCGGTGGGTAGCAATGCAAACAGCCCAGACGCAGACCCCTTCTTTGAATCCCCAGCCGAGGTGGCGGGCCCACCGAACTCGCTCCCGCTTGTGCCCTCAAGGAAGTCGTTGCGCTTGTCCGTCATGCCGCGACTGCCAAAATTGACCGTTCCCACCACACTATCGTACGTAGGTAATAGTTTTTGCAGCTGCTCGTCCACGTCTTGCAATTCGCCATCCATTGAGGTATCCCCTCCTTCTGTGTCCTCCAACTCGTTGCTCAATTTGAGCACAGGGTATCTGGGCCGGCGTACAGAGAGCAACCCTGCCTGCGACCATCGGAGGCGACTTGCTGGGATGATTCTTTTCTTTATCTCCATCTTCTTCACTGACAGCAACTGCGTTGGCCTTCCCTTCCTCTGAACCGGAGCACCGCCCACGAAGCTCGCGTCAGCTGATGTATCGACCTGGATGGCCTCACCCATGCCTGCTGCCCCGTTGTCCATGCTCGTGTCAAACCTGAGATTTGCAGAATACGGAGCAGGCGTGGGCGGCGGAGGGTCAGCCGGTAGGGGCGCTTGAATGGGACCTAGGATTGAATCCGCCTGAATGTTGGCTGAAGGATTCACCTTTTGTGGTTGCGAGCCATCATTTGCCTTGGGCTCTTTGGGATCGCCGTCCACGTGCACGACATCGGCACCTGCGCCCTGAATGCCAGGGAAAGGCGCGCTGTACTGGGGGCACAGGGATGGCAGCAAAAAGCAGTTGTTACCCAGTGCCGGTCCGGTTACAGTTGCCCCTCCCGTAGCCGTAGAACCCCCTCCTGTCTTCGCACTGGCCGCCCCCGCGCCCCCGGCTGGCAAGTTAGACGGCGCTCCCCCTATTTCGTTGCCACCGGAAGCGGCGGCAGCGCCAGCGGCGGCCGCGTCGCCTGCTTGTCCACCTGCGCTGCTCGCCGGGCTCGCCGCAGGACTCTCAGCGGCAGTAGCCGCTGCCGTGTTGGCCGCCTGCCCAGCATCAGCGCCGGAAACAATGGCAGCGGCCTGCGATGCAGCACTGTTTGCGCCTGTTGTCCCCGCTCCCCCGGCCAAGGTGCTGCCACCACTCAGCGACGGCGGTGGCGGCGAAAACTCCTGCTGAGGGGTCGGCGGTGGCGGATGGCCGTTGAACAGTACCTCGCCGTAATGCTGCACCCCATTCATGATCGCCTCGGCCTGCAGGCCCGCCCTGCAGCGAATGAAGGTGGGGAGAGTGTGTATTTGTCAAGATGGCGGCCAGTGCGTGGGCATGTGGCAGACGCCAGGCATAGGCGCGGGCAGCGCGCGGAGCGCACGCGCGCCAGCAAGGTCCGGGTCGCAGCGAGACCCGTCGTGCTTGTCCGACGGCTTGAAGTCAAAGTCCTTGAACGTGTTTTCCCACTCGTTTTGGCCGTCGTCCGGGAGCGCCCCCGGCGCATCCGTGTCGGTGACGCCGCCGTTTTCGACGTGGAGGGTGAACACATTGTAATCATTACTGTAGTTTTTCCACAAGCTTGGCCACTTGTGCAGGCGCGGGCCGTCGATTTCCCCGCACGTGGCGCACGCAGACCCCATCACCGGCCTCGAGACCTCCGAGCCGTCGTTGGCGGTCCGCGCCGTGGGCCCCCCGCCGGCGCCCATGACCGGTGGCGACACGACGTACGCGAGCTCCGCGGATCCAGGCTGCCCGGAGCCGCTAAGGCCTAGAAGCACGACGGCGCAGCCCAGCACCAGCCCGGCCCCGACGCGCGCGCCCCTCCGCCACGCCCCCTGCGCGCTCAGCAGCTCGCTGCCGCTGCTCCCGTACAGCGCGCGGGGCGCGACGGCGTGCGTGCCCCGACCGTGCGGCAGCGCTGCCACCATACCGCCGCACGCACGTCCTCTTACGTGCGCCCGTGCATGCTTGCCACCGAACACGGCCTTCCCCCACCACTATCACTATTTTGGGGTTACATGTACGATGATGTACCGTGTCGTTTAGCGGTTGTCTGCACGAACCGACGAGGGAAAAAAAAGCGAACCGCGACGAGGGGGAAAATGCAGAGTTCAGTTTACGGGTTTCGGGTATGACGCGCATGAAGTAAAGGGTGGCGCTCGTTAGAATGCCTTAGGGACAAAGGGGCCGCAGCATGCGGGGTCGGGCGGGCGGCGCGGCGACGGTCGTGGTGCTGGCGGCAGCGGCCCTCGTGATGTCTCCATTGCGCTCGGTGCAAGGTCTGCACTGCGCGCTGCCGCGGCTACCTGGCGCGGCAGGGCGCGGCCGCGCGCGAGCGCTAGGCGCGAGCGGGCTTCGAATGCGCCGGGAGAATAACGAGACGCCGGCGATCACCATGCCCGAGCCCGAGTGGCGCGCACGCGCCGGGGCGCACCGCGAGCGCGTTCGCGCACTGCTCGAGCCCGGCTTCTTGGTCAAGCGCGAGCGCAGCAGCGCCGGCGCCGATGGGTTCTGGGCCCTGGATGCGGAGAATCCGATCTACAACTTCCTGCTGCGCTACTACAACATACGCGGCGCCGCTGGAACGCGCCGGCTGGCGCGCTGGAGCCCGGGCCCGAACGTCATCCTCGAGGGCGGTGGGTTCCCACCCCGCTCCGCCCGGTTAATTGACCCCGTCGCATGTGTATGTGTGTGTGTGTGCGAGAGAGAGAGAGAGAGCGCGCGCGCGTGTGTGTGAGAGAGAGAGCGCGCGAGCGAGTGAACGAGATAGAGCGTGTGATTGTGTGCGTCGCGGTTGTGACCCGCTCCCATGCTGGGCTCGCCCCCCCACACGCCCCCCCCTCCACGCAGCCAGCGAGGACGACGCAGAGGGGGACCACGCACTCTTGCACCCAAAGGCGCTCGTGCCCGCACACGAGTCTGTGGGAGGCCCGGGGCTCATGTACAGCCCCAGCCTAGTTCTCGACCGCGGAAACATCTCGTCATTCCAGTGGTATCGCGAGGTGCTGCGGGTGACGCAAGGTGTGTGTGAGCGCTCGCACACCATGGTGCGAGATACAGATATGTACATAGCTGGGAGAATGTCTCTAGCTACTACTGTGCGTGAGCGCTCGCACACCTCCACAACTTACATGTAAGTATGTTGTTCAACTAATGTTGTTAATACAACAGCTGTGGTTGGTGCCCAATGTTTGTTTTGTCACATCTCAAATGAGCCCTACCAGTAGGGTTGAGTGTTTAGGTCTACGTGTCATAAGAACACTATTGTTTTAGTGTTTAGGTTTTAGGTATCAAAAGAGCCTGTAGTAGGTCTCTTTTGACACTGAAGTAGCTCTCTTTTGACACTAGTAGCTACGTGTCAAAAGAACACCATTGTTTTAGTGTTTAGGTTTTAGGTATCAAAAGAGCCATACTGGTTTAGTGTTTGGGGGTTTAGTGTTTGGGGGTTTAGTGTTTGGGGTTTAGTGTTTGGGGGTCAGGCAGGTGTCAAAAGAGCCCTACTGGGTGGGTCGGGGTGCCCAATCGCGAGAGCAGATCCAGGGCACCCCTGGCACGGTTTTGGCGCCTGAATAGGGTTAGGGTTTGGATTTTAGGGTTTAGGGTTTAGGTTTGTTTCTTTGGTACAAATGTAAAGCTACACGTATAGCAGCGTCATGATGCGGTGTGTGTGGCGGTGTGTGTGCCTGAATATGTGGGGGCGGCAGGCAACGCTCCAGTTTTGAACTGCTTTGGGCTCCACGAGTGGGCCATGCAGTACCAGCCGCCCGGTGCGCGCGCGCGCGCGTGTGTGTGTGTGTGTGTGTGTGTGTGTGTGTGTGTGTGTGTGTGTGAGTGTCTGTGCGTGTCTGTGCGTGTGTGTG
>Ga0315905_10007381_pt1 | contig 11154 bp, 12 predicted proteins | sample LakEriMetagenome_5_FD_203522 | JGI IMG/M metagenome (GOLD analysis project Ga0315905, IMG submission 203522) | Freshwater fungal communities from buoy surface, Lake Erie, Ohio, United States - Buoy 4 MA121 | ecosystem: Environmental > Aquatic > Freshwater > Lake | place: USA: Lake Erie, Ohio... | reverse complement strand
GCTGCGGGGCAGGGGAGAGGGAGAGTGAATGGGGGGGGGAGAGAGAGAGAGAGAGAGAGAAGCATCCTGACCTTGCTGGGGGCGGGGGGCAGGAGGAGCCTTTGTACCCGTTGACCCCGGCTTCCCTTCCCACCGAATTTCGCATATGTTATACGACTCCCAGGTCCCGAGCAGCACCGGCAGCTGCGCGGCACTACCTGCTATCTCTTGCGCCTCCCTGCCAGCTTGCAATACATGCAGCAGATATAGCGGCTCCGATTACAGACAAAAGCTGTCATTTTTGCAGATAGAAAGTGTAAACAGATATTTGGTGAAGAAGCGCTTTCGATAATGCTCCTGCTCGCTGGCGCACTTGGGCCACATGAAGATTGACACTTACCCTCTGTTTGAATGGGTGGAGCGGGGTGCACGCACAGGCAGGTTTCGTAATAGTGGCCCCTGAGCATTGGTCAGCAGTGAGGCACGCAATAGCATCACAGCAAGCGCACGCAATAGAGTCGATCCAAGCCCAGCCAGGTACAAGCGCACTCGGTCATGGCGCACTCGGCCCGCTTTGCATCAACGTCCGAGAACTCGCACAGGACGCAGGAGAAGGAGCAGACGCACATGCAAAAAAGCACACGAGCGTGCTGCCGCGGCCCTCGAGCCACGGATGGCGATGGCAAGAATGCCCGAGTGCTGCTGACGACCTTTGTTGGGTTTACTTCACGTCTGGCTCCAGCGGACTGCCCAAGGGGGTGTTGTGTCAACACAAGTGCGCTTCTTTTTGTACCAGCGTGCGCCTCAAAGCTCCGTTGTGCGCCCGTGCGTGTGCGTGCGAGCGAGCGTGTGGGAGCGCGCCAACGTGGGTGCCTTGGCAAGCATGTTGATGCACGTTGATGAGTTGAGATGACGAGCTCTTGCTGATAGCCAGGCGCAACACGCAACAGGAGTGCGGTGGCGTATTTGAAGCATCATCCCTTGTTCGATGCACAACTGACGGGCGTAGAGGCGCTGCGTTCACCTGAGCTGCTGCCGCCGTCTCCTGAGGAGACTGACCTGCTGCCTCGAGCGTGTGCCAAGAGGAAGCGAGGGAGGGAAGGAGCAGAGGGAGATAGCGAAGGGGTCGAAGCGTGGCGGGTCTTGATCGCCTCAGCCTTCACCTTCGACCCCTCAGGTCACGTGGCGGGTGGGTGTGCAGCACTGTTGCACCGCGGCAGGGTGGAGCTGCCTGCCACCGTCGACTTGCAGGCGCCTCTGACCTAGTGTGCCACTTACACACATGCACTACCTATCGTGCCACTTACTCATGCACTGACCGCCACTCACACACATGCCATACATGCCACACAGCCGCCGACATCTTTGGCGCTCTTGCGCGCGGGTATGTGGTGTGTGTAGCGGGGAGAGGCGAGATAAAGAGCGACCTGGGAGGCTGTCTCACCTCCTTGGCCGTCACGCACGTCTGCTCCACTCCCGCCCTCTGGCGCTCGGTCTGTCTCTGTGCGTGGGAGGAAGGAAGGGAGGGGAGGGAAGGAAGGGAGGGAGGGAGAGAAGGATCCCAGAGAGACAAGAGGCAAGAGGCAGAGAGCCAGCACGCTGCAAGCACGTGCTGCGGCAGCAAGCAGGTGCTGCGCCTCGTGGCCCGGCTGCCGAGTGGACAGGTGAAGAGTGTCGCCCTGGGCCAGCATAGAGACATAGGGAGAGTTTGGGCCTCGGCCTGCACGTGCGCCTGGAGGGCTGGCATTTTCGGCTCTACTCATCTGGCAACGGTAGCTCTACTGATCTGGTGCTTTGCTCTTCAGACGAGAACTTATGGTACTTGCACTTATGCAGGTGCGAATAGAGGCAGCAAATGTGGGCGGCTTGCGGGTTGTGGCGCTGGGGGGCGAGGTGATGGGGACAGACATTGTACTGCGGTGGGCTCCTCTGGTAACGTTTCGAGTACCATGAAAAGAACGTCCTCCTGTTTTGCCTGCGATTGTGCCTTCAATTGTTCGCCACAATGTTAGCTTGTCTGCTTGTCCAGCTGATATTTTTGACCGCTGACCGGTGGTTTGATTTTCTTTGGGTGCCCACATTTTTGCAAATGCAGGTCTGCCTCCTGAATCTCTACGGATGCACCGAAGCTACCGTCTATCAGCTTGTCTCCCCCCGCCCTCGCCTCTGCCACTCACGCCCCCCCCCCTGGGGGCGGGCGTGACCGGTCTTGTGGACTGCGTATCTCCACCTCTCCCCGTCCCATCTTTCTCTCGCACGCCCTGAGGGAGACCGGTGGGAGCCAGAAAGACGAGGGGCGCTGGAGCGGGGTACCAGGTTCAGGACGCAGGAGAGGAGCAGCACGTGTGGGGAGTTGTGACTTGGTGCGGCAAGCTGCAAAGGGAGCGCAGGGCAGAGAATCGTGAGAGGGAAGGCACAGGCCAACGGAGCAGACAGAGAGACAAGGGGGCGAGGCGCGGGCAAAAAGCAACCGCCTGAGAGCACTGACGCGCCTGGGCTTGACGGGCAGGCACGGCGGATGGCGGTTGGCGATGCCGGCAACCTGCTCGGCGAGCCCTTGCCTGGCGTCCGCGTCGCCGTGCTGCCTTGCGAGCAAGTGCCGCAAGCTGAGCCGCAACAGCTGCCTTTCCCAGCGCAGTTGCTTCCTTTCCCACTCCCTGGGCGCTGGCCTCTGCCCTCGCCTGGGTCGCATGCGTGGGAGACCGGCGAGCTCGTGATACTTGGGTTGCAAGTGGCCAAAGGGTATACAGGTCCACCAGAAACGTCGGCGTCAAAGTTCGGTGAAATCGAAGCAGGAGGAGCGATACGAGGACCGGGGCCGGTGCAAGAGGGGCAGAGGCGGGCGCAAGAGCCGCAAGCGCCCACCGAGCGCTTCGTGCGCACAGGAGATTTAGTCCGAAGAATCGATGCGGGGTTGGTGTTCGTGGGGAGGGTGGATCGGCAGGTTAAGCTGCACGGCGTGCGCTGTAATCCGGCCGAGGCCGAGGCCGTTCTGCGCTCCTGGTGATGCGAGCTTCGTGTGTCAGGCGTGTGTCAGGCGTGTGTCTGGCGTGTATTCATGGAGACATGAGGCTCCTTGCACGTGGATGCGCATGCGCTTATGAGCGTGTGTACAGCTGCTCTGCACCGTGTTGCAAGCAAGAGTCTCACACGTAGCCACCCTGTGCAGTGCTCTGGTGCACGAGGCCGTGGTGGTGGTGCAGTGCAGAGTAGTAGGGGATGAAGTCATCGATAGTGCAGCGGCAGAAGCGCAGAGGTTGGTGGCAGGCGTGCAGCTGGTGAAAGAGGCTGAGTGCCTCTTGAGCGGCTCACCAGCCCAGCTAGATGCAGACGCTGACTGGCGCCTGGCGTTGCACCATCTGCTTCATCTCCATTGCAAACGACACCTCCCCGGTCTTGCGCCCTTGCCTCGACCCCGCACGCACGCAAAACATGTCGGACGCAACACATGTCGGGGCCGCACACCAATTCAACTCGCTTTCCCTTAGTTTTGTGCTACTTGCACGAGGCTTGCTCTCTTGGAGCTGGCACGCCAGCTGGCGACGACTAACGACTCATTCGCGGGGGGGGGCGCAGCGTCGCAGTGCCCTACAAGCTACTACGCTGTCTCCCACTTTCCAACACTCCCCTCGGGAAAGATTGATGTCAATTTTTTTAAGATGAAATGCTGTCTATTTGGCTCCGCGAGTGCGCATGGAGTAGGATGCCTGGTCACGGCCCCAGACTTGCCTCTCTCACACGCTGGCCCAAGCTGCGGGGGAGAGGTCTTTATTCAAATGCGGTTGGGTGCCACGTCGCTCATTGCTGCACGAGCAGCCTGTACGGCAGCGGGACTGTCTGGTGAAGCTGTGGCACCAGTGCCAGCACCAATGCCACGAGTGCCGCCAGTCCTCCAAGCACGCCGAGCAGCCCAGGCGTCTTGTCCTGACGTGGCACGCGCGTCGCTACCGGGTGACAAGCACGCCATACAAGTGTCGTCGGCAAGCAGCGTAGAAGTATTGATGGACCTGCCTCAGCGCTTGCGCCAGGTGTGGAATGAGGTGCTACGGACCGATTTTGGCCTGGAGAGGGGAGAAGCGGAGGCCGGCGATGAGTACTTTTTGGCGCAGGGCGGCTCGAGTGCAGACGCTTTGTGCTTAGTTCATCGTTTGGTGTGCCTGCTTGGGGTGCATCATGCTTTACCCACTCCTCTTGCTTTCAGGCGCAAGCTCTTGGAGTACGTGCTCACGCGTCCTCAAGCGCAGGTCATTGGTTTCGTGCAACAAGAAGTCATTCGTTGCGTGCAACAAGAGAGTGCTGCGGCCGGTGCCAAGACAGGCGCCCAAACAGAGGAGCAGCCTCGGCAAAAAGAGGAGAAGCATGGGCTGCGAGAGGAACATTCTTGCCATATGCTCGACAATGAGGAGCAACCTCGCTGGCAGCTCGCCTTCCCCTCGTCCTCCGCTTGCCCGCATGAGGCAGCAAGTGGCAAAGAGGGTATGGAGCAACGTAGGCGTCAAGGCACAGACGTTTGCAGCAGTTGCGGAGACGAGTGCGCGTGTGACCGAGTAGAGACAAACGCACGCGAGGTGTCGCTGGGACTGTTGCAGTGGTGGAGGGGCGGGACAGCGTTAGGGCAGAGTGCTTTACACAGGGTGGAGCCAGAGATAGCCGAGACGTGGGGCGACGCTGAGCAAACTGTGCTGCAGCTGGCTGCAAACGCCGTCGCCGTGCCGCCGCCTCCCAGGGCGAAAGTATCTCCGGACTCCTCGCCTCCCTCCACCCCGCGACCAGCGCGGCAGTTGCAACCTGAAGAGCTCCACGCGCTCCATGCGGCCACCGATGCTCAGTGCCTCGAGCACTCGGACACAGAGGAGCAAGGGAGGATAGACTGGCACGTGAGCACTGCGTGGCGCTCCGACTTGCTGAGGTCTCCTTCCTGGCATCTATCGCATGCTGGGGTGGGAACTGGCGCGATACTGTCAGTCGTCGGCGGGAGTCAGTCAGTCCGCGCAGCCAGCTTGGGTGCCTGTTTGGTGCATGCCTTGCGCTCCACCTCCATACTCGCCGCGTAGCGCACTTGTCACTAACATTCCCTCCTTGTGTTGTTTGGATGTGTTGTGCGGACATGCACCATGCGGCCGCCGCCACGGCAGGTGCGTGGATGGCACGGCCCTGGTGCTTTCATACACGCTTCCTTCAAGACAGGTCTCCCCAGCAGCCTTTTTTCGAGTGTGCTCTTGCTTGTGAATGCCTTTGCCTTGGCTTGCCCTTCCGTTGTGCCCGTTCCCTCCCTGTCTCCCCCTCTCCCCCTCTCCCTCACGCCCTCTCTCGCTTCCTCCCTCTCTCCCTCCCTCTCCCTCTCCCTCCCTCCCTCACTCACTCACTCTCTCTCCCACCACCTCCTCCCCTCCACCTCCTCCCCTCCCTCCCTCCCTCCCTCCCCCTCAGAGTGTATTTGGAGCGGAGTGTATTTCTGATCCGTAAACGATACGATACGATTTATTACTCTCCTACTGCGGTCCGACAGTGTATTTCTGATCTGTAATTTAGGATCGAGCCAGCATCTTCTCCTGATGTATGTCCCTTGACATTTGTGTCGTGCAGGTGGTGATAGTAGGGTCGCACATGCACATGATAGCATGCATCGACATGGAGAGCGGCGAGCGACTATGGACCACCATTCTTGATGGTCGTGTTGAAGGCCCCGCTGCTGTCAGGTCGCGTGTGAGCACGCAAACCCAGCTCCGCCGCGCTTTGTGCCCAAAGTGCAGCAGCAAGGGCGGTGCAAGAAACTGGGCTTTGCGCTTGGCCCAGCGCGTCTATCCTCTCTTCTGCGTGTGCACGAGCAGATACGGCAACGCGCTGGTACTCGGGGAGATGACGCGCTCTGCACCTGCTTATGTGCAGCGCCGGTGGCCGCATCATTATCGTGGGCACCTATGGCAACACCCTCTATTTGCTGCGTGCAGCCTCTGGCGCGGTACTTCAACGCATTCTGCTCGACCAGCCCGTCAAAGGCGCCGCGTATGTCGATATGCTGTCCAACATTATGTGCGTCCTTGTGTGTCCTTTTGCCCTCGTTGCTGTGTGCGGGTAGTGTCGAATGAGCGAATGATGGACTGGACGAAGGTGGTGCTAGAGCCTCGCTCGCATCAGAGGCTGACTCGCATCTTCTTTGCATGCTGTGTTTGGTGCTGACCAACATGTGACGCACGTGTTTCTCTCACATGCTCGACAATCAGGTATTTCGGAGGGCATGATGGACAAGTAAGGCAGGTCTACCTCTGCCACTCAGCCCTCTACTCTGGAAGAGAAGTGCGCGTGGACGGTGAGGCAGTGGGCGCTGCGGTTTACTCTGCTCCTGCTCCCCTCTACCCGCCCACGCACACAAGTGCAGGTGAGGTGCCCATCCGGGAAAGGCAAAATCCGAGAGATGGGCAAGGGCAAGGGCGGGCAGCATCCTCCGAGGGGCGCGGGGTGCAAGCAGCGCATCTCCCGATGCAACAGCTCGCCGCCACCTCGGTCATCGTGTGCTCGACAGGAGGAAGGGTGGCATGCCTCCGCTTTCCTTGCTGGCCCTCTTGGTCGGCGGCGGGAGTCGAGGGGCAAGCACCCCCTGCTCCACGCAGCACGACGAAGGTGGTGTGGAGCGCCGAAGTGGGATCGCCCGTCTTTGCGTCGGCCACCGTGTGCCTCCGCTCGCAGCTTGTGCCATCGGCCGAGAGTTTCGTTTTGATTCCGTGTGCGGGTGCGCGCCTGCTCGCCTTGGGAGCTTTGACGGGGGATTTAATTTGGAGCTTTTCGTCTCGAGGTCCTCTCATGTCGGCCGCACTCTTGGTGCCCCCTCGTCTGCATTACGAGCAAAACAAGCAAGACAAGCAAGACGGCATGTCTCGCATCATCTTGGGCTGCCACAAGGGCTGGGTATATTGCGTGGAGCCTCTTGATGGCCGCGCTTGCTGGCAGAAACTGCTGGTGCCCCACTTGAATGCGCCCGTCGCAGGTGTGCACCCCTGTCGCCGACACCATGCCAGCCCGCGTCTACGTGCTGCTTTCTATGTTGGCCGTTATAGCAGGTTGGCCAGTGCTGGAGCCTTGTAAGTTCTGAGTTTGACATTTTGTGCGTGTCCTGTGACGGTGCACCGTACCGTCTTTCGCAGGATCGGCCTGCTACTTTAAGAGCGAGGTTGGACGTTGTGTCTGGGCGAGCAGCAGCAGCGGGTAAAACGCCTTGTGTGTGCGTGTGTGTGCGTGTTATACACACACACACACACACACACACACACACACACAAACACACAAACACACAAACACACAAACATACAAACACACAAACACACACAAACACACACAGCGTTGTGGTGGCACTTTCGGTTGCAAGTGGCGAGAGGTTAGTGGCGATAGAACTTGGAGGCCCCACATTCTCGTCGCCCGTGTTCATCCCTGCAGAGGTCGAGGCGCAGGAAGGCGAGGCGACGAGCGTGTGTAGGGACGTGTCTCGGAGGGGCTCTGCTGTTGACGATTCAAGCTCGTATCGAGGGCATGCACAGACTCATGCACATGCGAGCTTATTTGGAAAGCTCATCGTGGGCTGCCGTGACAACCACGTCCACTGCTTTCAGATCACTTTTAGTGCAGCTTACAGGCTCAGAGTAAGAGGCACGTGTGAGGCAGAGTAACAAAATCTTCATCCAAATGGTCCCACAACACTTGTACTACTAGTAGTGTTGAGTCGCTGGTCAATAGCCTCATCCGGTGTCCCCGGGTCGCGCACAACCAGAAGGACTTCTTCTCAAGGCTGTGCGGCGAGTTTGACCCCTAGTGCCTGGTCTGCAAGCGGCCTCCTCACCATTCGAAGCGCTCCACCAGCCTTGCCACCGTTTGCGCTCGGCTCCTGGTTGCCGACACTCGCGCCTGCCTCAATCGGCTCGAGAAGCCAGCGGATATTCGGGCTCCGTGATGAGCGCATGGGCCACCACGAACATCTGCGAGCATAATCGACGCAAGGCAGCTTTACCGCAGGTTAACAGCAACTGCATGATGCTGTCAAGATTGCGTGTCGGTTGCGGAACTGGGGGAGCCGAGTCGCAAGGAGTAGCATCGTTCTCTCCTGCGTGCCGAGGGTGACGAGTACTACAATGAAGCTCTCTAGGACCCGTGCACGTTTTCTGTCTAACTCTTGGTCCGGATCCAATTCTATCAGTTGCGCTCGTGGCCGCAGCTCAAGCAGTACGCCTGCATGCATCCCGATGATTTACGCGCATGCGTGTAAAGCACAGAGATCTTGCACAACTGTCACCAACTTGATATTCAAGAAACGCGTCAGACTCACGATGATAGAATCTGTTCTACGGAAAGAGACATTCTACGATTCGTCAAGAATAGATTGCACACATAGAAGATCCCAGAATAATCACCCAGGAGCGTCTTCAGACAGGGCTCTTCGTAGTTCTTGACAGGAAACACTTGCGTCACCCTCTTGCTCAGTCACACAGTCACCAGCACTTTATCAAGGAGGCCTCTTGCCAGCCAGCACAAGCATTTGATTTGAAAAAGTGTAGCTGTGACTGACTATGTGTAAAGTGTTGAGGACAGCAAACAGCAAACGAGGTGCTGTCATAACAGGCGTGGCCCAGCAGCCGATTATCATGCCCCTCATTTTCGGATTCGCGATAATGCTGTAGTGAGCACGACGCACGATGTTTTCGTGGATCAGCGCAGAGAGAACATATATGTTCAAAACAAACCCGCTCGTGCTTCCGGGAGCACGTAAGCTCTTTTGAGTGACGGAGGCAACATCCGCCTTCCTTATCAGCGGCAGTGAACGAGAGTCCGGGTATCTTTTTGAAATCCACTCAAAAGCCAACCAGCTGGAAGTGGTCTGGGAGATGCAGTTGGGACCTCGGGGTCAGAATATATTGCTCTGCGCTCTATTTTTGCGCCGCATGTGTGATTGCTAGGTCACCCCGCCCGACACACCGACCGCAAAGGTGGACGACAGGTGCCACAGGGAGCCGAAGAAGAAGAAGCACAGAATTCCAGATGCAAGACCGTCGTTTTCGTGCGTATCCCTGTCTTTAACCCTTGCAAAAACGCTCAAAAGAATCTCCAGTCTCGATACTTGTGGGAGGTAACTTTTGGACTTTGGACTTTGGAGATGGTAACATGTCTCTCGCGTGAATAAAGGGATCCAACAATAAACGCAAAGTGCACGGGAATGCCTACGCTACAACCTTGTTCTTTTTCTCTCTCTCATGAACACCACTTGGCTGAACACGCAGGAGAGTGATTGTGCGCACACCCTGAGTGACGCCCGCATCTCTGTCCACGATAACGTGGCCAGCGCGTACTTTGTATGAACAACACAACCAGCCCTCACAGTACGCACCCCTCATCCGCATTGGGCGAGGGGTTCGGTCCCCAATACAGGTGACGCTGCCGCGGTCTGACGGACTGACTTGATCTGTAGACTGACATCACTGATGCCCAAACCACGCGGCACAACCGCGGGTGGGGCGGAGGCACGCTGTAGGAGCGAGCGTCTCCGTCAGGGGTCAGACCTATCGCCCTTGCTTACTGGGTCCTAAAACCTGAACCTTGGGAACAGGGTGTTCCTTTAACCTTGCTTGAAACGGTCACGGTCCTCGGTGAACTTAAGTAAGAACATTGGTTGTACCTGAATCGCTTTCTGGGCCCTTGTAGATGATTACCCTCTCTCAGATGATTACGTTACCACGAACTAAACACTCACAAAGTCACAAAGATACCTGAGATCTATGTGCGCTCTGAGCATCGCTGAACTCAGACAATCCCATAGCACAGGGCCTGCAAACAGCACTCTTGCCAGAAGTGCATCTGGAGGTGGAGCAGCGCCGTTGCCTGCACGCCTTTGTGTCAGCGAGGTTGAGTGCAGGCACACAAAAGATAGGATGATTGCACAAGGACAGACCTGAAAGACGTAGAAAGGGTGCTCCCCTTTCTGGGTGCGACCAGTCTAGGCACATGCTCTTCTTGACGGGCAGGCTCGCGAAGACCGGAGCTATGTTTTTGCTTATGTGATTTACAACAGCGCTCGGACAACGGTGCAGGGACTGCCGGCACTTGTATTTGCGGCCCGGCGGTGTAGAAGCCAATGCAAAAAAAGGACTGATGGGACTGCGGGGGCGCCTCCATCTGCGCCCACTGCCGACGGCTTTACGTATGTAATCTTGGCATGATTCAATGAATGATGAATGATCAGATTTCTGAAACCCAGAATCCCGAAGAAGTGTGTCTTAAGTCTCTCAGCGTGCCGGAAAGTGCGATTTAATGAGACGAAAGCACAAATTGTGATCAAGGTTTTGTGTTTTCAACAATCAGTGCAATCATCTCTCATGCGGTTGTATCAAGCGCCTACTCCTGGCTGCCTTAATTGCCGCAGGCCCATTATATTGGCCTCCGCACAGTCTGCGGCACTGCGCACCCTGAGTGCTTGCTAGCTGTTGACTTAATCCATGGAGGACTGCAGCTTTTGCCTCCGAGACAGAGGCTTCTCGCGCAGGCACACGGCAACGTGAAGCTCCTCCAGGATGTCGTCGCGGTGCATGACGCTGCGGACTTTACGTGCCTCGCTGCCGGGCGCCGAAGGGATCATCCGGGGCGCCGCGATGGGCGTCGCCGCTGCCGGCAGCTCCGAGTCGGTGCGCGGCAAGAAGTTTGGTTCTGCGCGCGAAGAGAAGAAGGTACTTGCACACCTCGGCAAGGTGTCGTCGCGCGCGTCGCAGGGCGGTGTGAGGGTTGGAATATAAACGATATGTACAAAATGACTGACGTGTGGATCTTCATGTTGAATCATTCAACAAGAACATGAAGGCGTTAGGGGTTCTTGAGAGCAAGTGGAATCCGATTCGTCAAAAATTAGTGCGGCGGTTACTTGAGGAGCAGGATAAGGTGTTACGGTCCTACTTCGCACAGAAAGGGGGGACACGAGGTCAAAGAGGGGAAGGCACTCATGGCCAAGGTCGGGAGCATGTCAAGTGGGAAATGTACGTGTGAAGTAAGAGCGGAAAGTGTGCGAAACCAAGATGCATGACCAAGGGGAGTGCAAGGGATGAGTGGGGAAGGTTTTCTAGTGTGGTAGGTTTTATTCATTTAAGCTGTCGTTAATTAAGTTGTCACTGTAGATGTACATAGTAGAGGTCTAAGCGAGGTGGA
>Ga0315905_10007377_pt1 | contig 11157 bp, 4 predicted proteins | sample LakEriMetagenome_5_FD_203522 | JGI IMG/M metagenome (GOLD analysis project Ga0315905, IMG submission 203522) | Freshwater fungal communities from buoy surface, Lake Erie, Ohio, United States - Buoy 4 MA121 | ecosystem: Environmental > Aquatic > Freshwater > Lake | place: USA: Lake Erie, Ohio... | reverse complement strand
TAAGTGTTGCACTTTGATTAGGCTTAGTAGTTCCTTTAAGGATACCCATAAATGCATTATCAGTAGCACCCGTCATTACAGACCTTTCGTCTGCTAAGGTCTTAGCTTTATCAATAGCTTCTTTATTAGCTTCCATATAAGCCTCATCGTTTGCTGCAATCTTTTCAAAGTCTACATCTTTTCCTGTAATGTTCTTAAACTGATTAGCAAAAGAACCAAACCACATTGGACGCATAATTGCCTTGTCCGGTGTAGATATTAAAGCATCAGCTTGTAGCTCAATAAAATTTGTATATTTCTTACCTGATAAATTCCAAATCTGCTGAATCTTATTAGCTACAGTATTTTTGGCTTTGCCTCCTTTAATACCACTTGCTTGATTTAATATTGAAGTATCAATTAATTTTCCTGATAAAGTATCAGTAGGAAATATTCTATTTGTTTGTTTACTATTTACGTTTTCCATTATAAGAGGCGCATCAGTAGACATAATAACTCCTTTATACTTAACTCCTTCTGTAAATGCTTTTGGGTCAGAGATTAAAGCAAATCCAATGTTTGAACTTAACTCAGATATAAACCTGCCTGTACCTGCAAGTATCGCACGGTATCCTTGCTTGTTGATGTAGTCAATTACGTCATCAGCAATTGATGTACTTACATAAGTATTAGTAAGCAAGTTCTCAATAGCTTCTTCAAATGCACTATTGATAGCATTAATAATCTCTCTTTTTTCTTTTGGTATTCTACCTTCCTGCTCTAAGTTAGCAACTGTTTGGTTGATTGTCTTACGAGCTGTACGGATTGGCTCAGTCAAGTTATAATCCATCAATACAAACTTAGCGCCACGTTGAGCACTTGCAAATGCGTCAAAGTTTAATGGAGATACCTTACCTGTTCTCGCTATCAAAGACTTTGCTTTTGTAGATGGTCTCATTGAGTCGTTATACTCAGTGATAAATGCGCTACCGGCAGTCAAGTCATTAGGCTGATGCTCGTGTAGTACGTTTAAATGAACGTAATTATTTAGCGGACTGATTCTATCGCCACGAATAATTGCTGCAGTGTATTCAGCTTTCTCTCTTAAAGATTCGTTTACACCACGAATATCTTTAATGGCATCTTTCTCTGCTTGGTTAAATGAATTGTATAACTTTTCATTGTCAATGTTTCCATCAGCATCTGAGTACTGATTAAGTATGTCTTGTAACATCTCAGCTTCACGCTCAGCAAACTGAGATTTGCCTGCATCAATATGTTTAATAGTAGCTTTTAAATAATTAGCAGCAGGATTTACTTCCTTGTTTCCTTTGTTAGATTCAAATTCAAGTTGAATCATATAAGTCATCATCTTAAACTTAGACATCAATGTTTTATTAGGGTCAAGTTTAAATGACTTTGCTACCTTCTCTTCAGCTTTTTCTAAAATATTTTGAACCTTCTTAAGTTCTGCGCTAAACTTAGCTTCACCTTCTGCAGCTTTGTTTAGTATTGAATTAAATATATCCTTTGTTTTAAAGTCTCCAAATAATTGGTCTATATTAAATAATGGGTTTCTTCTTATCATTTCAAAAATAGCGCCCTTCTTTGTAATTAATGACTTTGCTCTTGAATATAACCCTGACAATGGAGCAACCTTAGATTTTTTTATAGCAGAGGTTAACACCTTGCCATTATTGATTGCATTCATTTTCTCAACCATCAACTGCGTATAGTGAGGCAGGTAGTTGTTATTGATATTACCGATAACCTTAAGTAAATTCTTTAACTCAGTATTAGTTAAGCCATCTACTGCATCAGTACCAATAAGTCTACTCAACTCTTTAGCCAAATCTCTTTCATCTTTAGTAGAAAGCTCAGAGCCATCAACAATAGATTTTTTTACTGCATCAGTTAGTTCCTTTCTTTCCTCTGCTAACTCATCTTCAGTAAGCTCAGTCTCTTCAACTTGAGGAGCAATATCTTCTTTGTATTTACGCATAGTCTCTGCTTCCTTCTCGTCAATCTCTTTCTCGTCAAGCATTTTCTTAACAGATGCTGCGTAATCTAATTCGTCATCTTTAAATACTTTATTCTCAGAAGCATTGAATCTGTCAGCTAACTCATCAGCTTTTGATTGCTCATTATCAATCTCATCAAGGATAGCTTGAACGTCTTTAGTTACTACAGACTTCTCGTCAATTGTAAGTACTGCTTGTCTTGCGCCAAACATATCAACCAATTCTAAGTAACGACCAAGGAATTGATTAGGTATAAGTGTTGGGTTCATAGAAAATAATCTATTCAATGGTCCTACTAATCCATCAGCAATACCAATCTTAGTAACGATGTTCTTCTTAGCCATCTTTAACTTGCTCTTAGCTACGTCAATCTTATCAGCATACTCTGCGTTTGCAAACACCTTAGCCATATAGTCAACAAAGTTTGACACTGAAATTTCGTTCAGCATATTCACCTTACCAAATCTTGATACAATATTAGCTGCTTGGATAGATGTAATCTTTCCTTTTGACGCCATCTCTCTAATGTCCTTAGCCAATTCCTTAGCTGCATCTCTTGACAAGTCTCTGATTTGCTTGATAACAAGCATCTTCTCTTCTCTTGAGATATTGGTAATGTCTTTTAATGCACCAAGCACACGTCCAATTGACACAGCACGCTTAGGTGCAGCACCCATTTTAGTTCTTGCCTCACGCTCCATTATTTTCTTCTGAGCATCATTGGCATTTTTATATACATCTGAATTTCTAATTAACGTATCTAAGTTAGATACAATCTTAGCGTCAGCTATATTATTTCTTTTTTGACGTGCAATTAATGCATCAGCTTTAGTCATTAATGCATCGTACTCTACTTGTATTGCAGCAATCTGACTAACAGCATTGATGCCATCAATCACGTCACGGCTATTTACATTGTTATCTTTAGCAACTTGTTTAATTGCCGCCTCTAATGTAACACCTGCATCTACTAATAATTTAATAGCTTTAAGGATAGTCTTCATTACAGGCAATGCTATATTAACACCAAGATTCTCTTTCTCAAACTTGTCAATGTCTTTAATTACTTTGTCAAGACCTGATTGAATCTTTTGAAGCGTTGTCTTATCGTTAGGGTCTAACGCAAGTAAATCATCCAATGCACCTGTTACTTGTTCTTCAACTGCAGGCTTAGCCTTTGCTTTAGCCTTAGCTTTCTTAGCCTCAACCTTAGCTTTTTCCTTAGCCTTTTTCTTTTGCTCTTTATCAAACTCTTTCTTCTGAATTTTATTGTAACTATTAGCTATTGCTTTTTTAGCTTCACCTAATGTTTCGTACCCATCAGTATTAATATCATTACCATCAACATCTTGAGCAGTAAAATAGAATGTTTTATCTTCATCAGTTATTTTAGTAATAGTTCCTACCTCATCACCATCAATATTAGTAGCCTGCATAGTAATTGACGATATGTATGTAACTGTTCTGCCACTATCCGTTTCCCTTTCATCTTCAATATAGTCAATGGCATTATATTTAGTAAATGGCTCAATTGCAATTTCAGATACCTCCATAGGGATATATTGTTCTTCTTCTTCTATTACAAGTGTAGGCTCAGCCTGAACAGGTTCAGCTTCTATATCTCTTTCTTGTAATCCTTCAGGACGCATAGATATATCACCCATATCTTGCTCATCAAATTGAGAGAACTCTTCAGGTAGTAATCCAATCTTTTGTTCTGCAAAAGAACCTTCTTCATATATCTTATCAACTAACTTCTTAGCACCTTCAATATCACCTGCCTCACGAAGTTTTCTTGCCTCGTCTCTGTCTTTCTCAATTTTCTCATTAACACCTGAAAAGTTTACAAATGCATTTTGTCCACGTGTCTCAGTAGTCATAGCTCGTCTTGCAAGTGGAGAGAACATACGCACGTGTACATTCCAAGCATTCTCTTCACCTTTAGGACCAAATGAATTGCCTAACTCAGCGTGTCCAAAAAAATCGTGTACAGCACGAAATAAATCATTTATAAGCAAAGGTTTGCCATTGACATCTTTAAACTTACTCTTGGCAAGTAAAGGATTTTCTTTTCTTTGCTTAGCAGTAATTGCAACATCTCCAAATCCTGATTCTGTAGAGAATATTTTAATACGCTTATTGTTTCTCAAGTCATCAATCATTTCTTGAGAATTGGCATAAGGCTCTTCATTATTTATTTCTATAGTATATCCTGCATCTAAAAATTCCTTATACTGCTCTATAGTTTCCTTTGCCATTGCCTCATATGCCGCTTTGACCTCAGGGTCATTAGGCTTATGCTCCATATCAATAAAGGCTTGGGCTAAGCGTTTTGCTCTTGCTTCATCAAGTCCTCTTGAGCCAAAGTATTTTGGTCTCTCAGTTCCGAAAATTCGTTGATAATATCTATTCGCAATTTCCGATACTGCCTTGATGGGCTTATTAAAGAGTCTGTTTCCTGAGACAGGTCCACCTGTTGGTTTTGTTGTTGGTTCTGCATTTTCTTGTATTTGAGTTGTTGGTTGTGTCTTTAAAGACACTGTAGGTTTTATATCAAATAATATATCAACAGACTTAACTACAGGTGATTCAACACCTTTAGTTTTGTCTTCTTTATATTTATTCATTAATTCATTAACGTCAGCAAATTCAACTTGAGGGCTTGATTGATTAAGCATTGTGCTTAAAGTAGATAAAGCATCCTGTTTAGCTGCTTGATTTGCATCTGCTCTATCTCCAAATTGGAAACCAAAAAAGTCAGCTAATTTTTTAAAAGCCTTATTAGACTTTCTTGTTGCAACTCTTCTCTCGTTTGGAGTTCCTTCACTTGTGGATGTTGCTGTAATATAGTTATCAACTAATTCACTTAATTGTCCTCCTATTTCTTGCGACTTCTCATCAGTGATGACTTCTTGGGTCCCTGTGGTAACGACTTGAGGTCCTTGGTCTCCTTCGACCACTTGCTGCAATCCCACTTCGGGTTGTTCTGTGCGTAGCACGCCTTCATCTGTTGTTTGTTTTTGAATGGCATCTTGTTGTTTTTTTAATGTTTGTAATTCCTCAGCAGCCTTAGACCACTCAGGAGATGTTACAGATAATTCAGAGTCAGGAGCAACTAATGCTTCTAACTCAGCAATTCTTGCTGTTCTTTTCGCAGTAACTTCAGGAGCTTCTATAACCACTGCTTCAACTTGTGGTTTAGACTCCATTATAATCTGTTGTATTTGATTGTTGAGGTCAGCAATCTCTTGCTTTTCTCTTGCTATAAGTACATCGTCTTTATTCTGAATGTCAGTTTTTAATTGGTCTCTTTGTCTAAGTAAAGTAGCAATTTGAGCCTTCTCTACATTAGTAACCTTTAAGTCTTTTACAGCATTTGAAACCTGCTGTACCTTGTCAAATACATACAATGATTGCTTTGCTTCATCTTCTGAAATCTCACCATCCTTTACTTTCTTAGTTAAGTTCTTAGATAATATATCTCTTGACTTATTAGTATTAGCTATTTGAATTTGCTCTGCTGTAATAGGAGCATCTTTTGATACATTAAATACTTGGTCTAATTTTGTGTCAGTGTCTTTCAATACAGCATTTATCTCTTCCTTAGACTTGTATGTCTCAACAAGATTAGTTACCTTGTCTCTTGCTTTCATTGCATTGATAGGAGCTGTAAAGACCACACCACTACCTGCACCTGTTACAAATGCGTCAGCAACACCTTCAAATGTAGGCTTGTTACTAAGCACATTCTGAGTAATTTGAGTAGCTGCCTCTTCAATACCTTCACCCAATAGACCAATAGGAGCACCATACTTTGTCAATGCACCTTTATAAGCCTGAACTAAACCATCTCTAAAAATATTCTTTCCTACTTCTACGCCTTCTTTCTTAACAATGTCTTTGTAAACCTGACCAATTGTACCTGTACCAATTGCACTAAATACAGTCTCAGCCGCAGACATACCCAATGCTTTTACCGTCTTTTCAATCTCAGGCATATCAGGATTTTCTTCTCCTAATTGTTCTCTATTTTGCTCAAGAAATCCGGCAGTACTAATTGCTGCTAACTCAGCAGGAGCAAGTGTAGCTCCTCCCATCATCATAGCTATACTTACAGGAGCAGACTCTACAATGCTACTTCCAAGTAATTCAAATGCATCACCATAGTTGCCCTTCTGTATATTGTCTACAATACCTGAACTTTCGTATCTTTCTTTATTAAATTTAGCAGTAACCTCTTGTAATCTTTTCTCTTCTTCGTTTAGCTTATTTAATACGGGATTGCTTATGCCAAACTGTTTTTTAAATGTATCAGCGTTAGCTGCAATGTCCCAACCTGTAGCCCAAGCCAATGCATTCTGAGGTATAGATGCAATATTGATAACTGTCTCAGGTATAGATGCAACCATCTTCTCTAATGATGTAAGACCTGATAATGCTCTTGTGCCTATGTTTTTTAAGTAAACATTTTCTTCCTCAGGCATTTCAAGCGCTCCTAAATTCTTAATTAATTTTTCCTTCTTAGGTGGAGCCATCTCAGGTATAACATTTGTTATAGTCTCAGGAAGAGGCGTAACACCTGTTGGCGTTGCAAATCCTGTCTCTGCTGCTACTTGTCCTTCTCTAAGAAATTTAGGAAGCGGTTTTGACGAAACCAAAGAAGTATCTTCCGAAGGTAATTCCGTAGTACCTTTTTTTTTTAATTCAGGCTGAGCACCTATACCCATAAGAGCTTTGTAGTCTTCAATACTTTTACCATAACCTTGTTGCGTAAATAGATTATAAGAATCATTCAATGCGTTAGGATTAGTAGCAATTAAACTCTTAAAATCGTCAATGCTTTTACCATATCCTTGTTGAACAAATAAGTTATAGGCATCTTGTATTGCTTGCTCGTTCATATTTTTATTTTATATCAATTAGTATTTTGAACCTACTCCTGCAGGATTTACAGCCGGTGGAGTATATCCTTGAACAGAAAACGGATTAGCAGGAGGAGTAGTTCCTAATCTTACTGCTTCAGCCGTTGCTCTGCCCGATGGGTTAAAGGTAGCACTTTTTATAAAGCCACCTTGATTTACTGCAGTACCAATATTTGGATTCCCTGTTAGTAACGGTCCTGCTGATTTTACAAATTCTTGTGCAGTCATAATTCTTCCGTCTGCACCTCTAAATGGCACTTTTCTTTGAGTTACCTTACCTCTTTCATCAAGAAGTGAAACGGTAACACCTGATGCATCTCTTGTAACACTTTGCACTGCAGGATTAATGTCTCTAAAGAAAGTAGTAGCACCTTGAATAGCTGTGTTATCTCCACCCCATAATGCGCCAACTTGATTAGCTATATTTACTGCATTTCTCTTTTCTTGTTCATTAAGCACTTCCCATTGTTGTGGCTGAGGCCCAAAAGGTTGGAATCCTGTTGGCTTAATATCTTTCTCATTATCTAATCTTGCTAACAACTGAGTTCTAACCCAATCTTTAGCCTCTGTTAATTGAGCTTTATAATTAGCTCCATCAGTATCTATTATAGGTAACCCTGTAGATGGATTAATTTTAATTAATATTTTACTCTTGTCTTTAGCCGCCTCTTCTTTATCATAAGTAAATGAATCTTGACTATATGTACCCAAATTCTCTGTTAATACTGAAGTGATATTGTATGGATTAGCAAAGTATGAATTTATCTGTTGGTCTATAGCCTTATTTGCATTATCAACCACAGCTTTTACAGCAGGGTCAGTAGATGCTTCATTTTGTTTCAAACCCAAAAGCTCAACTACACTACCTTGCTTAGTAGTAGTAGCGGCAGTAAATAAAGTATTCTTTATCTCACCCATATTCTTTACCGTATTATTAATGGCTGTATTAGCATCCCAAGTAGGAATATCTGCTAATATTTTGCCCTTTAATACATTTACGGGAGCTACATCTTGAGTCAATTCCATCACTCCTGTATCAGGATTAGGTCTCATTATACCAACATTTACCACACCCGTTGATGGGTCAATGATAGCTTTAGACTTTGAGAAATCAGCGAAGCCTTCTATTGATGCCATATTAGCACCTGTCAAGGCTTGAAGTTTACCACTTTGGATACCCTCCATTTTAGTCTTATAATTGTCTTGATATAACTTTTGTAATTCAAATAATGTATTTGTGCCATCTATGTAGTTCTGTCTTCTATATGTATAATCTTGTAGCTTCATTTGACCTGACTTTAATAGTCTATTGTCAATCATCTGTTGCTCCATCATTGAATGCGCATAATCATTTGTAAACTTATTGGCATCCTGATACTGTCCTTGTGGTGCATTTTGTAATACGTTTTGAAATTCACGTGTAGCTTGGTCGATGTCAGCTTTCTTTTTATTACGAATCTCCACCTCTTGTTTAAGCATATCAGATATGCCTTTGCCGACTTCAGCCCAATTGACTTGACTATCTGCGTTTCGTTCTGCGTATTTATAATATGTAGCCATAATGTTATTCGGTTTCTTTTTTATTATTAACTACCACCTAATCCGGGTACATTAAAAGGATTTGTTATAAATGGACTTGCGTTTGCAAACGGATTTGTATCCTGTGGCAATGCAAATCTATCAGGTCTAACTGAAATAGGATTCCCTAACGCATCTGTACTTTGCTTAGAAAATAAAGGAACAAAAGTACTAATACCTTGTTGTGCAATACTTTGAACACCTTGCATCCCTTGTTGAGTAGCTTGAGCTGCTAATCTTTCAGCTTCTCTCGCTTTTAATTGTGCACCTGCTACTTCTTCTAAATCTAAATTATATCCAAGCCCTGCTAAACGAGCTTCTTCTGCAGCAGCTAATTTCTGAAGGTTCATTAAGTCTTGACCCATTGCTGTTCTTATTCCTGCTTGTCCTTGTTGCTGTGCCATTTGAATACGTCCTGCTGTTGCAGCCGCACCTCTTTCGCTCTCTACTCCTGCTTGAATAGCCTGAGCGCCTTGAGAAAGCAATGCTTCTCTTTCTAATTCATATGGTTCTTTTTGGATACCTAAGTTCTCATAAAAGTTTACCTCAAGTTTTTTTCTTGCTTCTGCCATAGCCTCTTCGGCATCTTTTTCTGCCTGACGCTGTGCCTTTTTCTGCTTACCTGCTTGTGCAAAAGACATACCTGTAGTTCCTGCTGATAGTGCTAAACCACCTAATGCTATTGCTGTTGTTGTTGCGATTGCCATATTATAATATTTTTATCATTTCATTTGTATAAGAATCTCCTTTGACGTATCCAAGTTCTTCGTACATTCCTATAAGACTTTCGTTTTTAATTAATGCGTAACTATATTTACTTCCTGATTTTTTACAAATCTCTGTCAAAGCTGACACCAATAACTTAATGGCGTCTTTTCTTTGTAGCTTGTTGGTATATTCCTTGTTCGATATTATCCAATCTACCCAAGCTACTTTGGAATTAGTCAGATACATAAAGCCGGCACATATAGGCGTATCACTATCATAGACTATGATACCACCTTTACCATCGTTAGGAAGGAAATCTCTCTTAGGAGGTTCCCATCCCCACTGTTTCCACCATCCTACGAGAATATCATCGTAATCGGTTTCGCTCAGTTCTTTTATGATTAAATCCATATTGCTACAAAGATATTAAATTTAAGGAAAACTTTTCATAACTTCTGTCTGAACAACAAACAGTTCAACCTTATCTATAGACGAGTTTTCGATATTAAATGTACAATAGTGTCCAAGTACCCCGTGAGACTCAGCAACCGAGTTCTTAATATACAAGAAAAAGGCATTTTGTATAGGTATAGCAGTAGTCCCCGGTATTGTGGTATCAATGGTTAATTGGTTAATACCATTAACTAAATCTACTGAAATAGCCGTTACCTTACCGCATAACACCGGAGTGGTATAAGGAGGCACTGAGAAGTATAAAAGGTCTCCAATACTGATAATGCTACCTATTTCTATACCAATTGCAAACTTAACCACATTGCCGCCTGTAACTTGAGTGCTTCTTCCAATACCATTTACGCTTCTTAAAGCAAGTTCACCAACAGAGTTGTTTCTAACAAATGCAAAGAAAGAGGCTTCTTTTTTCTCAAACCAATTGGCATCAATAAATCCTGAGTATTGCAAGTCAGTCTCTAAAGTAACCCCCCATTTAGCATCACCTTCTAAGTTAATGGTCTTAAATAGCTTATTCTCAAGCGGTGCTGTATTGAATACGCTTTGCAATGTCGATGGAGTATAAGCTCCTGCGGCATTACCAATCTTTACAAACCAAGGCGCATAGAAAGTATTTCTATTCTCATTTACATTATGTCTGTATAAATCACCCCCTTTAAAAGTATAGAAATAGTTGTTCATTCCTATCATCCAATCAGGATAATAAGAGTAGAAGGATACCCATCCTCCAACCATATCACTAAACGATAATGTATAATTTGCCATAGTTATTTATTTTAACAACTAAAAGTTGAAAGGTTAACAGAAGGATTATCACAAGATACAACGCAAGCACTACATATAACGGCTCCTGTTGAAATATAAGCACCGTTTAAACAAGCATCAAAAGTAGAAGAAGTTTGTCCTGAAAGTATTATTGGAAAAATTAATTGAGTGCTTTCTCCTACCCCACAACTATTTCCCGGTAAAACATATTTTACGCTTACTTCAAAAGTACTATCTGCATCTACAGGAGAGTCAACAGAAACCGAGGCTCCCATATAATCATCAATTGTTCCACCTACGCAAGGCTGCATATACCCACCAACTCCTGTTACTGTTGGACTTGTTGGTGCACTACAAGCTGTCTCACAGGCTTCTAATGTAGAGTACGTACCTGTTCCATCACCCGGGTCGGTACAAATTCCTTCAACGCAATTATATGTAATAGGGACGCATTCTGTCTCACAATCCTCTAATGTAGAGTAAGTACCTGTTCCGTCACCCGGGTCTATGCAAGTTCCACTAACACAATTATATGTAATAGGAATGCAACCCTCTTCACAAGCCTCTAATGTAGAGTAAGTACCTGTTCCATCACCCGGGTCTATGCAAGTTCCACTAACACAGTTATATGAAACTTCAGGAGGTGCGGGACAAGTTATATAATCTGTAAGTTCTCCGTTAACATCAACTTGTGCTGCATAGTTAGTCCCTCC
>Ga0315905_10007376_pt1 | contig 11159 bp, 7 predicted proteins | sample LakEriMetagenome_5_FD_203522 | JGI IMG/M metagenome (GOLD analysis project Ga0315905, IMG submission 203522) | Freshwater fungal communities from buoy surface, Lake Erie, Ohio, United States - Buoy 4 MA121 | ecosystem: Environmental > Aquatic > Freshwater > Lake | place: USA: Lake Erie, Ohio... | reverse complement strand
CAGCTCCTGGAGTCGATTTTTGCTGCCCTGTTGACTTGCATAGGCTCGAGTAAGTTCGGAGGATTCCCGTTGCAGGCGCTCGGTATCGTTGATCAATTGAAAGAGTGGGGTACCGATACTGACCGTATCTCCCTCGGAAACGAAGATGCTTTGAATGGTGCCGCTCCCCATGGCAAAGGCTTCGTATTGATTTGTGGCCTTGATCAGGCCTGAGGCATACACCGATTCGGTGAGGGTCTTCCGGGTAGGAAATACGACCTCCTCTTTATCTTGGCTACAGGCACCTATGTTCCCGAGGACTAAGAGAAGCATAACTGTTCCGAGGTGTCGGTGAAAGATTGTTCCCGTAGCCATGCGCTTGCGTTTGGATGAATTCAAATATCCCCTATAGCAAGCAGAAATTACATGATAAAAGTCAGTTGGTGGGATAAGTGAGTGGTAGAGAAGAAAAATGGGAGTATCCCTTTTTGAACATTTTTCTCAGCTCCCTTGTTTCCTCTACATGAAAACCGTCATTTGGATTGCAGGTAGCGTATTGATTCTGGGGGGAGTGATTTCTTTTTTTTCATTTAGATTTAAAGGTATCGAGACGCCGAACTACAAAGTAATTAAAACCTTGGGTGAGGTCGAAATCAGGGAGTATCCCCAAATGATTCTCGCACAAACCAAATTGGGTGGCAAGCGTTACGACTCCAATGGAAATAACGGCTTCGGTGTCGTGGCAGGCTATATTTTTGGTGGAAACCGGCAGCAACAGAAGATTGCCATGACTTCTCCAGTTATCATGAACATGTCTGATACGGACGCTTCCATGTCTTTCGTGATGCCCAGCCAGTACCAACTATCGGACCTTCCAACTCCCAATTCCAATGCAGTTTCTTTGGTAAAACAAGATACAATGACGCTCGCAGTCTTGCGTTTCGGAGGATTCAGTTCGGATGAAAAAATAGCCAAATATGCCCAAATCTTGACCCAGGTGTTGCAAGAAAAAAACATTCGGACCAAGGGTTCTCTCCTTTACATGGGCTACAACGCCCCTTGGGATGTGATCAATCGCCGAAACGAGGTGGCCTTCCAAATTGATTCAATCCAAGAGTAATTTTTCAAGTTCCTCTTGCAGCTAGAATCTAGAGGCTACTCAAAAACTAGTGTAAAGTGGGTAGGAAAAGCTACAGCTGAGCTAAGACTCTTCGCTTAAAGTGCCACCGACACCCTACCAAGCGACCGAGACCACCGGCACGCTGAATAGAACAGTAATGCTAAATACGGTGATAAGCATAGCCCCAAGAACAATAGCGAATTGTAACTTCTCCTTGTGAATGACCGAGGTGATACCAAGCATAAACAAGGCAACTGCAAGTAGAGCGGTTAGCATGTGAAGCTTGTCACTTTGTTCGCTTGCGACCTCGCGTTCCTTTAGATAGTGTATCGCTTGGTTCATTGCTTCCTCTTGAGGTAGGTATAATTCGTCCATGTAAGAAATACAATCTGGTAGTTGACTTTCTGGGCTCTCTAGTAGGCAGGGCAATGCGAATTTAAATAGCTCCGTTGAACCCGCGGAGTAGCCTGAGTAAATATCACCCCCTTCACTAAGTATTTTTTGCTTTTCTGCCCAAACAACCAGGTCAGTCCTGAATTTAAGTTCTGAGGTTAAATATAGGTTGTTGGATTTACTAAAACCTTCCATGTATGAAGACAAAGCATCATTGGCTTTTCCACCGAGCAGAGAGGATTGAACTCCTGCCCAGGCAGTGATCACAGAGATGATGCCGAGCAGTATAACAACCGCAACTTCTTGCGTGAATAGTTTGATAATTTTTTTCATGTTAAATTTTTTAATGACCTAGTGCCCATCATTTTTCATTGCAGACTAACTCGTTTCGTTCTTGTGAATGGGTTGATTGCATTTCATTTCTTTAGACAATTTTAAATTAAATTTATCGTAAGTATAAAAAAAAGCATGTATTGGTAAGCAACCTAGCGGCATTTTTAGCGATTTCTTTCCTTTCGTGAAGGTATTTTGCATAAAATCATCCTGATTTTATGCAAATCGTATGCAAACAAAAAAGGAGCTACGAATTTTGACCTCGTAACTCCTTGCTAACTAAGTCGGGGTGACAGGATTTGAACCTGCGACCACACGCCCCCCAGACGTGTACGCTACCGGGCTGCGCCACACCCCGATGTGGAGGGCAAAATTATAATTTTCTTCAAATTTTTACAGCCGCTGCCTAAATTTTGCTCGCCTTGGAAACTAGTTCACTCATTTCAAAAAACCACATCGCTTTCCTTTCCATTTAACAGCCACTAAAGTGGAATCTTAGGCTTTAAAATCCGCCTAAAAAAATCCAAAAATGCCTTGACTTTCAAACTTGGCAGAAAAGGGATTAATCGTATCTTTGCCGAATTATTTACAGAATCTAACACTGAATCCGACTAGTTTATGGAACAAGCGCTGATTTATTTAGTCCCTGCGCTGGGACTTGTAGGCCTACTCATCATGGCAGTAAAGTCTGCCTGGGTGACCAAGCAGCCCACAGGAGATAAGAACATGGTGGAACTCTCCGGCTACATCGCCGATGGCGCCATGGCATTTTTGAAAGCGGAATGGAAAGTTCTTTCCTACTTCGCCGTGATTGCAGCCATCGTTTTGGCTTGGTCAGGTACATTAGTACCTACCTCTAGCCCTGTTATTGCTATTTCCTTCTTGATTGGCGCATTCCTTTCTGCCCTAGCAGGTTACATCGGAATGAAAATCGCTACCAAAGCCAACGTACGTACAACTCAAGCGGCACGAACTAGCCTAAAGCATGCTCTCAAGGTATCTTTCACCGGCGGGTCTGTCATGGGTCTTGGTGTTGCTGGATTAGCAGTTCTGGGCCTTGGTTCCCTATTCATCATATTTTACCAACTCTATGTGGTATCGGTAGGTGCCGGTGTCAATGGAATTGAAATGGAAAAAGCACTTGAAGTGCTTGCAGGCTTCTCACTTGGAGCGGAATCCATCGCACTTTTTGCCCGTGTGGGTGGTGGTATCTACACCAAAGCTGCTGACGTAGGAGCTGACCTAGTAGGTAAGGTAGAAGCCGGTATCCCTGAGGATGACGTACGTAACCCAGCGACTATCGCAGATAACGTAGGTGACAACGTAGGTGACGTAGCCGGTATGGGCGCCGATCTTTTCGGTTCTTATGTGGCTACTATCCTCGCTACCATGGTTTTGGGACGTGAAATCGTATCTGTAGACAACTTTGGTGGTATCGCCCCAATCCTATTGCCAATGGTATTGGCAGGACTTGGTATCATTTTCTCTATCATGGGCATGGCCTTCGTAACCATCAAGGATGACAAAGGAGATGTGCAGAAAGCATTGAACATGGGCAACTGGTCTTCGATCGTGTTTACCGGTATCGCTTCTTTCTTTATTGTGAAGTACATGCTTCCTGATACGCTTTCTATCCGTGGTTATGAGTTTACCAACATGGATGTATTCTATGCAATCATCCTTGGCCTAGTGGTAGGTACCTTGATGTCGATCATCACCGAATATTACACCGCCATGGGCAAGCGCCCAGTGCTTTCTATCATCAAGCAGTCTGCTACCGGACACGCGACCAACATCATCGGTGGTCTTGCAGTAGGCATGGAGTCTACCGTACTTCCTATCCTGGTTTTGGCAGGTGGTATCTATGGAGCGTATGAATTTGCTGGTTTGTACGGAGTAGCAATCGCTGCTGCGGGTATGATGGCCACTACTGCCATGCAGTTGGCAATCGATGCCTTCGGACCTATTGCAGACAACGCAGGGGGTATTGCTGAAATGAGCCAGCTACCTGAAGAAGTTCGTGGCCGTACCGACATCTTGGATGCGGTAGGGAACACCACTGCAGCTACAGGTAAGGGTTTTGCCATCGCTTCTGCAGCCTTGACTTCTTTGGCTTTGTTTGCGGCATTCGTGGGCATTGCAGGCATTGACGCGATCGATATTTACAAAGCGGACGTACTAGCCGGACTATTCGTGGGCGGCATGATTCCATTTATCTTCTCTTCCTTGGCAATTGCTGCAGTAGGTAGAGCGGCTATGGACATGGTAAACGAAGTAAGACGCCAGTTTCGTGAGATTCCAGGCATCATGGAGTACAAGGCCAAGCCTGAGTACGAGAAGTGCGTAGAGATCTCTACCAAAGCTTCTATCCGTGAGATGATTGCTCCTGGAGCAATTGCTTTGATTTCTCCAATCATTGTTGGATTCATCTTTGGTCCAGAGGTACTAGGAGGCATGCTTGCAGGGGTTACTGTATCAGGAGTATTGATGGGTATGTTCCAGTCCAACGCCGGTGGCGCATGGGACAATGCGAAGAAGTCCTTCGAAAAAGGAGTAGAAATCGATGGAGAGATCTACTACAAAAAATCTGAACCACACAAGGCATCCGTTACCGGTGACACGGTAGGGGATCCTTTCAAAGATACCTCTGGTCCATCGATGAACATTTTGATCAAATTGATGTCTATTGTTGCCTTGGTCATTGCACCACATATTTCTGAAAAACCTCATGGAGAGGCAGCTGAAACAGCGCTAATCAACAAGGAGGTGAAGAAGGAAATCAAGATGGTTGATGGCAAGGAAGTCGTGACCGAAACCATCACCATTACCAAGTAAAAAATAAGTCACCCACTCATTTTTTAAAAGACTCTCCCGAGAAGGAGGGTCTTTTTTTTGTGTTTAAATTTTGAAGAGAAAAAAATCTGCTTCGATCAGTTTTCCAATCAAGTAGCTAACTTAGACTAAGTTTTGACCTGTACCGTAATGCTCCAACTTACAGCACTACATCATATCGCAATTATTTGCTCGGATTATGCCCTTTCCAAAAAGTTCTATACCCAAGTCCTTGGATTCAAACCGATTAAGGAAGTTTACCGAGCCGAAAGACGTTCCTACAAGTTGGATTTGGAACTTAACGGAACCTACCTAATCGAGCTTTATCGAGCTTTTTTCTTTTCCGGATCCTCCCAGTCGAGTCACTGGACCGGAGGCCTGTGGACTTAGACATTTGGCTTTTGGCGTTGCGGATATTCAAAATGAAGTCGAAACTTTGACTAACTTAGGAATTAAGGTAGAACCCATTCGGGTCGATGAACATACGGGGAAGAAATTTACTTTTTTTTCGGATCCGGATGAGCTGCCAATTGAACTTTATCAAATCTGACAATGGCTGAAAATAAGACCCAACCCACAGCTGCTTCCGTAGATGCGTATTTGCTCTCCACTGCTGCTCCCAAAATGAGAGAAGATGCGATGGCACTCAAAAAAATCATGGAAGAAGAGACTGGAGAGAACGCCGTGATGTGGGGAGAGTCGATTGTAGGCTTTGGTACCTACAAATACCATTACCCAAGCGGTAGAAAAGGGAAATTTCTGATTGCTGGCTTTTCTCCCAGAAAGGCAGCTATTTCTCTCTATTTGATGGCCTGTATGGAGGCAAAGTTCGAGAACCTTTTTGCCCAATTAGGCAACTATAAAACAGGGGCTTCTTGCGTTTACATCAAAAAGCTTTCGGATGTGAATGAAACAGTCCTACGTGAACTCATCAAACAGTCTTTCAATTTTATGAAGGAAAAATATCCTTCTTGAAAAAAATCTAGTAGTATCTTCACCCCATGCGTTGGTCGATTGATTTTCCCATTCCTGCTTCTCCTTTTCCCATCAGCCACTCTTCCAAAGTGGTCAGCCTCGGATCCTGCTTTGCGCAAACCATCGGAAAAAAGATGCAAGCAGCAAAATTTGAGGTGCTCATTAACCCCTTTGGAACACTTTTTCATCCGCTCAATTTGGCCGAGCTCCTCAAACTAGCCATTCCTGCCGCACCCATGAATCCAGCAGGAGTAGTGGACCGGGAAGGTGTTTTTGTGCATTATAAGGCCCATTCTGACGTGAAGGGTGCAACGGTAACTGAATTAGAAGAAAACTATACCCGGCAGCTACTACTCCTGCATCATTCCCTGAAGAAGGCATCCCACCTGGTACTCACCCTAGGTACCGCCTGGCTATACAGCCATCGGGAATTAGGAAAGGTGGCCAACTGTCACAAACAACCCGCAGCCCTCTTTGAAAAAAAGATTTCTAGCCTGGAAGAATTGGAAACTGGACTTCGGCCGGTCTTGAGAATGCTAACTCAGATGCATCCTAACCTTAAAGTTGTCCTGACCCTCAGCCCTGTGCGCCACACCAAAGAGGGAATCGCAGAAAATCAGTTAAGCAAAAGCTTGCTGCGTGTGCTCTGTGCCCAGCTGGAGCAACAGTTGGAGGCAGTCACTTACTTTCCCGCTTATGAAATAATGGTGGACGAGCTCCGAGACTACCGCTTTTATGCGGCTGATTTGGTTCATCCCTCAGAGGAAGCAGAAAACTACATTTGGGAAAAATGGCAGCAGTTTAGTTTTGGATCAGAAACCCAGCAAAAGGTAGCCGAAATTCAAAAAATACAGCTCGAACTGGCCCACCGTTCCTTCAATCCCGATTCTGAAGCACATCGAAAGTTTCTCCATAATTTACTGGGCAAACTGGAGCGGCTTCAAGGGGAATTTGATTTTTTGGATGAAATCCAAGACGTGAAATCCAGACTGGCACGCTAGGTTCGTAACCCCAACTCAAAATTTTCCATGTCCGCCAACCGACTCCTTCATACCCAAAGTCCCTACCTGCTGCAGCATGCCCACAATCCCGTAGATTGGTATCCCTGGGGTCCAGAGGCATTGAACCGCGCCACAGCAGAAAACAAACCCATTTTGGTATCCATCGGCTACTCGGCTTGCCACTGGTGTCACGTGATGGAGCGGGAAAGCTTTGAAGATGTAGGCACCGCGGCACTGATGAACCATCACTTTGTCTGCATCAAAATCGACCGAGAAGAGCGTCCCGACCTAGACAACATTTACATGGATGCCGTGCAGGCCATGGGACTTCAAGGAGGATGGCCCCTCAACGTCTTTTTGATGCCCAACCAGAAGCCTTTCTATGGAGGCACCTATTTCCCTAACGGCAAGTGGAAACAGCTCCTAGGGAGCATTGCCGATGCCTACGCCGTCCATGCGGATCAACTCGCAGAAAGTGCCGAGGGGTTTGGGCGGAGTCTCAACCGCAAGGAAACGGATAAATACGGCATTCAGGCCGAAGAAGGGGACTTGGACCCAGACGAATTGGTGGAAGTCATCACCAAGCTATCCGCCCAGTTTGATTCGGAATGGGGAGGGATGAACCGTGTTCCTAAGTTTCCCATACCAGCCATCTGGCACTTTGTTCTCGATTATGCGCTCCTCGCTTCACGAGCCGACCTGCAAAAAGCTGTATTTTTTACCCTCCAAAAAATGGGGATGGGAGGAATCTACGATCACCTTCGCGGGGGCTTTGCCCGCTACTCCGTCGATGGCGAATGGTTTGCCCCCCACTTTGAAAAGATGGGCTACGACAACGGGCAGCTGCTCGAACTTTACTCCAAGGCCTTTCAGGTCAGTCAGGATCCCTTTTACTTGGAAAAAGTGCGGGAAACCAAAGACTGGCTCCTAACCGAGATGATGCAAGAAGAAGGCGGCTTTCATGCAGCCCAAGATGCGGACAGCGAAGGAGTGGAGGGGAAGTTTTATACCTGGACTGCCGCCGAACTGCAGGAACTCCTCGGAGCGGATTTTGGCTGGTTTAGTAGTTTGTATTCCATCATGCCCGAAGGCAACTGGGAAGAAGGGGTCAATATTCTTTTCCAAGTGGAATCCTACGAGCAAGTGGCCAAGGAGCAGGGTATTCCCTTCGAAGATTTTCTCCAAAAGCTCGCAATTGTCAAAAAGATATTGCTTCAGCACCGCAACCAACGGATCTATCCAGGCAAGGACGACAAGGTCCTGGCTGGCTGGAATGGATTGCTGGATATTGGTTTGATCCAAGGCTATTTCGCCTCTGGAGAGGAGGAGTATTTGGAGCTTGCTCTGCGCAACCTAGATTTTGTACAAGTCAAACTCTTTCAAGCTGGGACATTGTACCGCAGCTACAAAAATGGGCAGGCCTACACCCCCGCTTTCTTGGAAGACTATGCAGCCTTGATCCGAGCCTCCTTGATGGCCTTTTCGGCAAGTGGATTGTCTCGACACCTCACTTTTGCGCAAACGCTAGCAGAGGTGGTTTTGACACGGTTTTACGATGCAGAAGATGGATATTTTTACTTCAGCGACCCGACTGCAGAAAAATTGTTCGCCAACAAAAAAGAACTCTTTGACAACGTCATTCCTGCTTCGAACTCCATCCTTGCACGCAGCTTACATCAACTTTCGCTCCTTACCTACCAGGAGAATTATGGAAAAATTGCGGCGCGCATGCTGGGTGGGATGAAGGAACTGGTGCTGAAGGAACCTGGCTTTTTATGCAATTGGGCCAACTTCTACTTGGAGAGCCTCGTGCCCACAGCAGAGATCGCTATTGTGGGTAGGGGAGCAAAAGAAAAAGCCCTGGCGCTGCTGAAAAATTACCTGCCCAATGCGGTAGTTGCTTGGTCCGAATCTCCGACAGCTAGCGTCCCTCTTCTGGAAGGAAAACTGGGGGATGCCGAAGGAAATGCCTTAATTTACGTATGTGTAAATCGCAGTTGCCGCAGACCAGTGGCTACCGTCGAGGAAGCACGTGCATTGGTACCTCAGTTGAACTAATTTGGTGGACACGCTATTTCCGGACTATACTTTTTCAGAGACTGAAGGCGAATCTCAATTCGTCGATGTCATCTTGCCGGTACCCATTCCCCGAATGTTTACCTATAAGGTACCCAAGCAGCTTCAGCCTCTACTGCAGATTGGCTGTCGGGTTTTAGTGCAGTTTGGAAAGAAAAAAGTGCTCACTGGCATCATTGGCCGGGTACACCAGAGTCCACCGCAGGCCTATGAGGCCAAGCCTGTGTTAGACCTGCTCGAGGAGCAGCCTAGCGTCAATCCCTTGCAAATCCGATTTTGGGTGTGGATGGCTTCCTACTACTGTTGCCACATCGGCGAGGTAATGGGCGCTGCCCTCCCTTCTGGATTGCGGCTTTCCTCCGAAAGTAAAATTCAGCTCCATCCCGAGTTTGACCTGGAAAATTCTTCCTATCCCTTGGATGTCCGGGAGGAGAAAATATTGGAGGCCTTGGCCACTAAAGATGAACTCAGCTACGAAGACTGCGAGCAGCTTCTCGGCGTAAAGGCCATTCATCCCATACTCAAGAGTTTGGTAGCCAAGGAGGCTATTTTGATTTTTGAAAAAGTTCAAGAAAAATACAGTCCCAAAATCGAGACCCGGCTGCGCTTGAATGCGAGCTACCTGGCACCTGGAGCCTTGGAGAGACTATTTGAGGAGTTGCAAGTCAAGCCCAAGCAGGAAGCGATTCTGCTTAAGTTTTTGCGGGATCTGCCCGTTCACCAGCGCCCCGAACTCAATGCCAAAGGCCTTGCCAAGGCCAGTGTATTGGAGGAGGGAGATTCAGAAAGCTCCCTGAAAACCTTGATTAAAAATGGGGTGCTCGAATCCTACACCCAGTTGGTGGATCGCATCCCAGAGGAAGCAGCGGAGCGGGAGGCTTCAGGCCTGTCGGAAGCCCAGCAGGTGGCGATGGATCAAATCAAGGGACACTTTGAAAGCAAGCAAACGGTTTTGCTCCAGGGCATCACAGGTGCTGGCAAAACCGAGATTTACATCAAATTAATCCAAGAGGCCCTAGGCAGCGGTTCGCAAGTGCTGTTATTGCTTCCAGAGATTGCCCTCACCACCCAGCTCGTAGGGAGGTTGAAGCAGGTCTTCGGATCCAGCATGGGCGTGTATCACTCCAAGTATTCGGACAACGAACGGGTGGAAGTCTGGAATGGGGTCTTGAATGGGCGTTTCTCCTTTGTGGTAGGCGTACGTTCCTCCCTGTTTCTACCTTTTGATAGCCTGGGATTGGTGATTGTGGACGAGGAGCACGAACCGAGTTACAAGCAGTTTGACCCTGCACCCCGCTACCATGCCCGAGATGCAGCAATTATGCTGGCTTATGTTCACCAAGCGCGCACGCTCTTGGGATCAGCTACGCCTTCCTTTGAATCCTATTTCAATGCAGCTCTGGGCAAGTACGGGCTGGTGAAACTCTCAGAGCGCTTTGGAAAGGCCTCCTTACCCGAATACCACCTGGCAGACCTCGGTGCTGATCGCAAAAAAAACTTACTCAAACTAGATACTACTCGGGTGCTGCGCGAGCAGATTCAGCGTGCGCTAGAAAATCAAGAGCAGGTACTCATTTTTCAAAATCGCCGCGGATATGCTCCTTTTATGCAATGTGAAGATTGTGGCTGGACTGGGCAATGTGTGCAGTGCGACGTGAGTTTGACCTACCACCAGTTTGCCGCCGAACTCCGCTGCCACTACTGTGGCTATAAGGAGAAAATTCCATCCAGCTGTCCTGCCTGTGGGAGTAATCAACTTAGTACCCAGGGCATGGGGACCGAGCAAATTGAAGAATCCTTGGCCTTTCTTTTCCCCGAGGCTAGGATGGGTAGAATGGATTTGGATACCACCCGCTCCAAGTATGGCTACCAGCGGGTCCTGGATGAGTTTGCTTCAGGGCAAATTGACATCCTCGTAGGTACTCAAATGATCACCAAAGGCTTGGATTTTGGACGAGTAACCGTGGTAGGAATCTGGGATGGAGACCGAATTTTGAATTTCCCTGATTTTCGCTCCGGAGAGCGCGCCTTTCAGCAGATCACCCAAGTAGCAGGGCGAGCAGGAAGAAGGGCGGCCAAAGGCCATGTGGTCATCCAAACACGCAATCCAGAGACCGAGCTCTACAAAAATGTAATCCAAGGGGATTATGACGATTTTTATCAGTTGGAGTTGAAAGATCGCAAGGAGTTCTACTATCCGCCATTTGTGAAGCTCGTGAAGATCACCACTCGCCATGCCGTCTATGGAACGGCAGAGAAGGCAGCCCATTCGCTTCATCGGGAAATGGCAAACCTTTCCCTCAAGAAAATCGTGTTGGGTCCCGAAAAGGGGAGCATTGCTCGGATCAAAAACCTCTACCAGCTGGAGTCTTTGATCAAGTTGGACCGTCAAGGGGATACTCAATCCGTATTTAAGGAGCGCTTGGGGAAGATTTTGGAGGACTTGCAAG
>Ga0315905_10007375_pt1 | contig 11160 bp, 12 predicted proteins | sample LakEriMetagenome_5_FD_203522 | JGI IMG/M metagenome (GOLD analysis project Ga0315905, IMG submission 203522) | Freshwater fungal communities from buoy surface, Lake Erie, Ohio, United States - Buoy 4 MA121 | ecosystem: Environmental > Aquatic > Freshwater > Lake | place: USA: Lake Erie, Ohio... | reverse complement strand
GATGACCTCGTAACGCCCTGGCTGCAACACCTCAATCTCCCAAACGATCGTATCGGCAGAACTTGCGATGCCTGTAAAGTAAGAACAATTGGGGGCCGTGTTGCTGCGCCGCACCGAGGGCCCCGAACATTTTCCATCTTGGGCAGGCAACTCGGTGCGTGCCCGCTCGGGATGGCCAACCAAGAACGGACGCTTGACGCGCCCCGGCTCGAGGACCTCCCGCTTCCACGATTCCTTGGCCTCGTTCATCGCTCGGTACCGGTCCGGAAAACGATCGCGTATATCCACATGTTGTCCCGGATCCTCGATCAAATCAAACAATCCGCCACTGGCATCGCACAAGAACTGATCCTGACGCATCGCAATTTTTCCACCCCATTGAGTAAAAAGAGAGCGACTGCGGACGGAACCTTCAGAACCCAACAACTGCGGCGCAAGGCTGATGCCATCCAACGCGCGATCGCCAGTGGCTGGAGCCTCAATCGGCGTTCCGGTCAATTCACAAACGGTCGGAAGCAAATCGATGGCACCGCACAATTGCTCGAGCCTGCGAGCCGACGGCACCGTCCCAGGCCATCGAACGACCAGCGGAGAACGTACACCTCCCTCATCCGTACTCCCTTTGCGTCCCTTCATTCCCCCATTCCATCGATGACTGTTCGGTCCATTGTCATTGAAATACAGAATGATCGTTTGTTCCGCGATCCCCAACTGATCGAGACGCACTAGGATCCGACCCACGTTCGCGTCGATATTTTCCACCATCGCGACCGCAGCTCGCGTCATGGCCTCGTCCTCTTTCTCTGTGGCTCGCCCGGTATGACGATGACGAAGCTCACGATGCTTCACCCGCTGATAAAACTCATCGGGTACCTGCATGGGGGTGTGCGGGGTGTTGAAGGCCACGTAGCAGAAAAACGGCTTGGCGCGATGCTCATCGATAAATGAAATCGCATGATCCGCAAAATCATCGGATACGAAGCCATTGCCACGACATGGCACGCCGTTCCGTTCCAGCGGGGGTGAGAAGTAATCGCCCCAATGCCCCGAACAGAATCCGTAAAATTCATCGAATCCCCGTCCATTCGGATGATAAGGATACTGGGACCCATTGTGCCATTTCCCGAATACTGCGGTCGCATAGCCGCGTTGTTTCAAGCGATCCGCCAACGTGATCTCATCGAGATTGAGTCGCTCGTCCCCTTGCGTGACCCCCAGGGCGCCGCCGCGGGGATGGTACCTGCCTGTCAGGAACTCTGCGCGGGTGGGAGCGCAGACCGGACAAACATAGAAGCGGTTGCATACGGTTCCCTCGTTGGCCAAGCGGTCGATGTTCGGCGTCAGAAAATTGGTGTTCCCTTGAAACCCAAAATCCCCCCACCCTTGATCGTCCGAAAGAAACACAATCACGTTCGGAGGCCGTTCTGCATCGCGGGTTGTGCCTGATGTTTCCCCAGCGACCTGACGCAAAAAACCGTTCGCGAACATGACGCAGGAAGCGACCAGGAGTTGGGAAAGGATTCGCAAGACGTTCATGCTGCTATCGTTCTCAAGAAAGGAATGCAATCGAATCGGTGTTTTTCAAAAAACCGCAGACCCGGCAGCGAGTCGCTCGATGGGAAACGGCAACCATTTCGAGTAGACTCAAGTTCCCATTTTCACGGTTCGTTGTTTGTACAAACAGCGTACCAACGATTCGATCCCGTTGTGTGCATCGACTTCCATCGCAGAATTTTTTCGAATCATTCTTCAGGATGAACCATGGTCTTTTTCCGCTCTTCCAATCGACGATTTTTTCTCCAAGGATCAGCTGCCAGCGCAGCACTCCTCGCAACCACAGGACCAAGCTTGGCTCGCACGGTTTCCGCCAATGCAGAAATTCGGCTGGCCTATCTGAGTTGCGGCGGTCGCGCGAATGAATTGATGGGTGCCTTTGAAAAGATCCCTGCGGTCAAGGTCGTCGGAGTGTGCGATCCCGACCCAAGCCGGGTGGGTAAAGCCAAGGAACGCTTCCCGGACGCCAAGACCGCGTCCGACCTCCGAACCTTGATTGACGACAAGAACATCGATGCCGTCGTTGTCGCGACCTGCAACCACTGGCACTGTTTGGCCGCCATCTGGGCCATGCAAGCTGGCAAGGATGTGTACGTCGAAAAACCTCTTTCCCACACCCAATGGGAAGGGGAACAAACCGTCGCCGCCGCGCGCAAATACGCTCGCATCTGTCAGGTGGGAACGCAACAGCGATCCGACCCGATGCAGGCGCAGATCAAGAAATTCCTCCATGACGAACAAGGGATCGGCAAACTAATCCACGTGCGAGTCAATCGTTACGGGGTTCGCGGTCCGATTGGCAAACGGAACGAACCACTCCCCAAAGATCCCGCGATCGACTTCAATCTGTGGCTCGGGCCCGCTGCGGACAAACCGGTATTCCGCAACTCCTGGCATTACGATTGGCATTGGGATTGGAACACCGGCTCCGGGGAAATGGGAAACTGGGGGGTTCATGTCTTGGACGATGTACGCAATGTCGTCTTCCGCGATTCGGTGGCGGTGCCTCGTCGTATCCTGGGTGGAGGGGGACGGGTGTTGTGGGAGGATGCGGGGGAAACTCCGAATGTGCATGTCGTCGCATTCGACACCGGCACACTCCCCGTCGTGATCGGCCTGAGCAACCTCACATCGGCTCCCGACAACAACAAATCCCCCAAGGTTCCCGGCCCCTCGAGCGGCTACATCGTGGTTGGCGAAGGAGGCCGGCTCGAAGGACAGCGGGGATCCGCTCGCGCCTACGACAACAACGGCAAGTTGATCCAAGAGTTCAAAGGGAACAGCGGCTCTGGGCATCAAGCCAACTTTGTCGATGCGGTGCTCCAACGGGATCCGAAGATCCTCAATGCGGAGGTCCAAGTCGGACACGACTCCACCGGTTGGTGCAATTTCGCGAACATTTGTTTCCAAGTCGGCGAGCATCGACGACTCAGGGAATCCGTCGAAGCAGCCCAAGGCTTTCCAGGCTGGACATCTCTGATTGAGGAAACTCGCGACCATTTGCATGCCCACGGCATCGGCCCGGACCATCCGTCCCTGGTGATGAGCCCGTGGCTGGAATTGGATCCCGAGAAAGGACGATTCCGAGGTGAGTATGCGGACCAAGCAAACGCATTGTTGCGCCGAACCTATCGCGCTCCGTTCGTTGTTCCGGAAACGGTTTAGTCGATGACCAACCCATCACAAACTTTGGCGGAATTGAACGCGAAGTTCGCGATCGCAGACCGCCTGCGCTTCGATCTTCAACCCAGCGGCTTGATCGTTGGACAGGTCAAATCGGAAAACTGCCAGGGGCAATTCTTTCTCCATGGGGCCCATGTCACGCATTTCGAACCTGCCCGGGCGACTCATCCTCTTCTGTTCATGAGCAAGGAGTCTCTCTTCGCGGACGACAAGCCCATTCGCGGCGGCATCCCGATCTGTTTTCCTTGGTTCGGCCCGTCGTCCAATCCAGGCGCGCCCGCTCATGGATGGGCCCGGGTAGCCAATTGGATCGTCTCCAGCACCAGCGCGACCGACAATTCGGTGACCGTTGTTTTGGAGATGTCGCACGCACCGTTCGACCTGCGTTATCGGATCCGATTCGGGGACACGTTGACGACTGAGTTGACGGCGACCAACCGTTCCGACGATGAGGTGACTTGCGAAGTCGCGTTGCACACCTATTTCGCCGTCGGTAGCATCGATGCCGTCTCGGTTCATGGCCCCTTGGAGGAGTTGCCTTTCCTGGATCAACTCACGGGCGAAACGCGTCCCGCAACGGGCGAGTCGATTCGCTTCACCCAGGAGACCGATCGCGTGTATCAAGGCGAAGCGCCGACGATCTTGCTGACGGACAATTCGTGGAATCGGACGATTGAAATTACTTCATGGGGTTCCTGTTCGACGGTGGTCTGGAATCCCTGGATTGCCAAATCGCAGCGGATGGCTGACTTCGGGGACGAGGAGTATCGGTCGATGGTTTGCGTCGAAACCGCCAATGTGAAAGACCGCCGCATCGTCCTGGGCCCAAACCGCGCATCGACGACCTGCGTGACCCTAAATCTTCGCTCTCCCCGTACGACGGACTTCTAGTCCGTCGTACGGGAAAATCCCGTGAAGTGCCGCCTAACTTCGGCGCATCGTATTGTTCAAAAGAATGATCACGGATCGAGGATTAGCTCTGTTGTGATCTAAAGGCGTTCATGAGCGTTTAATAGCGGTTTCTGTTCCCCGACTGTTCTCTTTCTGCCCAACCATTTTTCTCCCCGTCGCATCCAGAATCGCTGTGATATGGCAAGATTCCGTGTGACCGGTGGTTCGAGGAGTGGGAGAAACAAGCGATCATTGACAAGGCTACCGAAGACGTTCGATTGCAGAGCGCTATCGGCGACATCACTCCGGCAGATTGCTTGGCAGGACTCAGCCAATTGATCGGCTCCCAGTGTCGTATCCTGGGAAGAGATTGCTTGTTTCTTTATCCCTCGGTGGGTATCTCTCTTTCTAGACCATCTTTCATCGAGAATCTAGGAAGCCGGACGCTGACGCTCGTGCCTCGACCTAGAGTGCTATCCACTCGCATTTCACCGCAGCAGTTCTCTACGAGTACCTTGACCACTGCAAGTCCGACTCCCAGTTTTCCATCGCGGGAATGCTGAGATCGGTCGCTGCCGCGCGTCAATCCAATCATGCTGCTTTCCGACATTCCGATTCCGTTGTCGGATACCTGTATCTCGTAGGAATTGGGAGAAAAACCGAGAGTAAAAGTCACTTGTCCATGCTCCACATCCGGATCCCGATAACGCATCGAATTCGAAATGATGTTGTCGACGATATGCAGCAATCGGGCTGGGAACCATTCGATCGATTCCGAGCTGATATCAATACGTAAATTCATATTCTTTGCATCATGGAGCTTTTGCTGAAAACGAAATATTTTTTCGATGAATCGGCGAATCGGAATCTCAGCTACCGAGTCGAGCTGTGGCATAAGATCCTCTGCCAATTCCCAATCCTCAAACAAGCGATCGAGGTGCTCGCTTATTTGCGAAATTTGCTCCGACATTTGCGCTAGATCGAGGATTGGTCCATCGTTGCGAGAGGCGATTTTCAAATCCATTAAGCAGTCCTGTAGAGCATGACGCAGTACCTCATCCCTTCGTCTTAGCCTATCGACCTCAAGCTCCAATTCGACGACATAGAACTCCAAATCCGACATGCGATCTTGATCCGAAACAGTACTCTGATGGTTTTTCACCATAATCATGGTTCCATGGCTCGTACGATGAGCTTCTTCGAGAGTGGAAATATCGAGCACTTCCGCAACGAACACAGTTGTTATTGCGAATGCTCGTTATCCTGCGACTTGGTTATCGTGTAGGCGTCATCGCCGTTTTGCTTGGTAAGGCGGAATGAAATGCCAACGTGTTCGGCTCGCGATCCTAAACAGTTCAAGACAGATTTCCTTGTTCGAGAAAGCGTAGAAAACGTGATATCCGGGACCGGAGTGCTTCGGTGCCACCGAAGGCTGGATCCGCGTTTTTCCTTCGAGCAACAAGTAGTGCGGAGTTTTCATGAAAAGCGTGTGCATCGACTTAGCCCCTTTTGGAATGGGTCGCATCAGACTCGGACCGAGACCGACGCTCCCGCCGAACATACCACCAAAGCCAGTGAGCAAAGATCTAATTATCCAAATTATGACGAAATGGCCTTCTTTGCTTTGCTCGAGATCGCGCAAATGAGACAGGTTAGGCAGCGAAGAGGTTATACGCCGGGGAGAGCAATTCGCATCAGGATTTTGCGAGATCGGAGTGCCTGCACTCGATCGTGTTGGTCGCTGGGTTAGCTAGCGGGCTGTGTGCTCAGGGCGTTCGCGATGCGTCCTGAAATTCGCTAGGATTGGTTTTGCGTTTCCCGTTTTTCACGTGGTCGGACGCGAAACCGCTCCGGTATAATCCGTCTGAGAGGTAATGTCTCGGCACACGTACAAGCGATTTTTTTCTGTCCCACAGCAGGAGATGAGGGCGAGTCGATGGCACGTATTTGGACGGAAGACAATGCGTCGTTGGAAACCGTCAATGCGTGGATCCATGGAATCGGATTCGCTTTGAGTATTCCCGCTGGGTTCGCCTTGGCTCAACTCGCCCTTCATTACCATCCATCGATGGTCATGGCTTGCGTCGTGTACGGACTTTCTCTCTCCGCCATGTATTTGTTCTCTACCCTCTCCCATGCGGTTCGGGACCCCAAGGGTCGGCACCGAATGCGTTCGCTCGATCAAGGGGTCATCTACACCCTGATCGCCGGCACCGTCACTCCGTTCATTTGGAGCAGCATGCAGGGATGGCCGAGAATCGCGATGATGACGTTAGTCTGGCTCGCCGCCGCCGCTGGTTTTTACTCCAAAGTCCTCGCCAAGCATCGGGTCGATAATATGACTGCCGTATCCTACATCATCATGGGCTGGCTCCCCGCCACGGCACTCTTCTGGTCGACCAGCACGATCTGCTTTCTTACCATGCTCCTGGGTGGTTTGATCTACACGCTGGGTGTCTTGTTCCTTCAAAATGATCATCGCGCTTGGTACTTCCACCCGGTGTGGCATGTCATGGTTATTCTGGCGAGCGCCAGTCACTACATCGGCATTGCGCTGTTCGCCATACTGCGTTTGGATCGATAAAGATCGCTCTCAGATCGTTTCTTTGCAGTGCAATCCCCTTATTTCCTTGAATTAGGGGGAATTACCCGTTTTGGAGTCCTGAATCGGATAAGGTGATCTGAGTCCCTTCCGACTCCACGATCGGATCGAGCGCTTACGATGTCCATGAACAACAATGTTGATTCGAAGTTGGTTGCAGGGGTACACGACTAACTTTTGCTTTTTGAAGCGCCGATCAGGATCAGTCTGCAATCGTGTTTGGCGGAAAACGTTGCCCAGTTTTGTTTCTGGCAACTGGCGAGTGATTTTTTTGTGATTTTGAAGGAGACTATGATGTCAACAGCCACTTGGCGGGTACTCAGTAATGCATGCTTCGTCGCAGGTTTTTTATCGGTAATCGCGTCCATCATGATCTGGTTTCTGTCGAAAGAGCCAGACCTCGCCCACGGCGAGCGATTTGGGATTTTCGTTGGCCTCTGGGCTCCCACGTTCTTCGCACTATCCAATCGACTTGTTAGGTATGCGACTGTGTGATTGGAAGAGTACCTTTAGGAACGGAAGCCTTGTCCCCCCACCATCATGGACCCATTTCCGCGTCCGGGTAGCACCTACCAGGTTGGGATGAAAAAGAGACAGCCATCGCGTGAGCGATGGCTGTCTTTCAATGCGAGTTTAAGAGAACCTGGCCGCGCGCTACAGGGCTGACTCAACGGACACTGCGGTCAATGACGCGTTGCGATCGCGGTCACTGAGGCTGTGCATTTACCGTCGTAGTGCCTTTGCCAGCGCGGTGGACGAATCGAGCAAAGCCCGCGGAGTGGCTTACTTGAGTTCGACGGTAGCGCCAGCTTCCTTAAGTTCGGCTGCGACTTTCTCGGCGTCTTCCTTGGAGACCCGTTCCTTGATCTTGGCAGGCACGCCTTCGACCAACTTCTTGGCATCCATCAGGGACAGGCCGGTCAAGTTCTTGACGACCTTGACGACATCGAGCTTCTTGTCGCCGAACGCGGTCATGACGACATCGAATTCGGTTTGAACGGCTGCGGGTGCTGCACCACCGCCACCGCCATCGGCGGGAGCCGCCATGACAACAGCGCCGCCGGCGGCAGCTTCGATGCCATGCACATCCTTCAAATAATCACTCAGTTCCTTGGCTTGCTTGAGCGTCAGGCCGACGATCTTCTCGCCTAAGGTCTTGATTTCTTCCGCGTAAGCGGTTGCTGACTCGGACATTGCTAACGATCCTCAACTTGGAAAGAAAACACACAAATGAAACGCACCGGCGAGAATGAAAAACCGGCTAGTTCGACACGTACACGATTATCCTGTCGTCGCCGACAGGCGTTGGATTGTTTACCCCTCGCTTCCCTCGCGATCCTCGATCATCTTCTTGACTTGGCCCGCAATCTTGCGGGCGGGTCCGACCAGCTGCCCGGAGAGGGTGCTGCCCGGTGACAAGATTTGACCGACGAGCATCGAGATTTGCTCTTGGCGACTTGGCCACTTCGACACCTTCTTGACCTGGTCGGCGGACATGGCTTCGCCGTCCATGACCCCTCCTTTGATTTCCAACTTGGGGAAACCTCCGGAGTCGACCATTTTGGTGACGCTGCGGACCAGGGCGACGAAGTCTTCGCAGCCCCAGATCACCGCCAGGCTGCCCGACTGGTTGTCGAAGGCAGGCCGAAGGGAAGTTCCTTCGGTGGCCCGGGCGGCCATCGTTCGCTTGACGACCATCAGCTTGATCCCTTGATCTCGAAGGGCTTTGCGGATGGCGTAGTTTTCATCTCCGGTCATGCCGATAACGTTCGCGACGATCGCATCCTGGACTCCATGGAGTCGATCGGCGATATCTCGGCTGACCAGCTTCTTAACAATTTTGCTCATGGCGGCACCTCGTTCTACATCGACACGCGAACGCTCGGGGACATCGTCGCGCAGATGGCGATCGACTTGATATAGTTACCTTTGACGGAGTTGGGTTTGAGCCCTTGCACGTACTGGACGAACGCGCCGATGTTCTCGACCAACTGGCCTGGCTCGAAGCTCAGCTTTCCGACGACGGCGTGGACGTTTGCCCCTTTGTCGTTTCGGAACTCGACTTTCCCAGCCTTGTACTCTTTCACCACGCGGGCGACGTCGTTGGTGACGGTCCCAGCGCGAGGAGAGGGCATCAAGCCGCGAGGTCCGAGAACTTTTCCGAGCGGACCGACCATCCCCATCATGTCGGGCGTGGCGATACACACATCGAAATCGAGCCAGCCTTCTTTGATGCGTTTGGACAATTCATCAGCACCGACGGCATCGGCCCCCGCTTCTTCGGCGATCTTGGCCAGATCCCCTTTGGCGAAGACCACGACCCGCTGGACCTTGCCGATCCCATTCGGGAGAACGACGGATCCTCGGACGATTTGATCGGCCTGGGCGGGATCGATCCCGAGGTTCATGTGGATTTCGACCGTTTGATCGAACTTGCGAGTCGGAAACTTCTTGAGGGTTTCCACTGCCTGTTGGAGTGGCATCGGAGTCTTGCCCGGCGCTTTGGCCAGCATGGCTTTCATAGCTTTGGTTGGTTTTACCATTCGTGATTCCTCTCGATTAGCCTACGACCTCGATCCCCATGCTGCGCGCGGTTCCTTCGATCATGCGTCGCGCATGCTCGAGGTCGCGGGCGTTGAGGTCGGCCATCTTTTTGTTGCAAATATCGTCTACTTGAGCACGCGTCACCTTGCCCACCTTGGTCTTGTGCGGCTCGGCGGAACCGCTGGCGATTCCGGCGGCCATCTTCAGGAGGGCAGACGCGGGCGGGCTCTTGGTGATGAATTCAAAACTGCGATCGGAGTAGCACGTCACGACCACGGGGATCGGGGTGCCGTTGTACTCGCGCGTTCGTTCGTTGAACTGCGAGACGAATTGACCGAGGTTGATCCCGAACTTGCCTAGGGAGGTTCCCACGGGGGGCGCTGGTGTGGCTTTGCCACCCGGCACCTGGAAAGCGGCTTTTCCTACTACTTGTTTCGCCATTTCAAAAGATCCATGGATGGATGGTTTCGAACCGTGGCACCGACTCGACGCGAGTCGGCGTTACAGCATCTCGATCTGCCAGTGATCCAACTCGACCGGTGTGCTGCGTCCGAAGATGTTAATGATGACAGTGACTCGCCCGTTGGCCTCGTCGATGCGATCGACATCTCCTTCGAGACTCTGGAAGTTTCCTTCCTTGACTCGAACGCGATCGCCCGGACGGAACGGGATCGAAGTCTTGGGTGTATGTTCCTCGTCGACGTCGGGATGAACCAGCTTGATAATCCGCTCGACATCCAAATCGGACATCGGGGTTGGCTTGCCGTACGTACCCGTGAAATCGCCGATACCCGGCGTTTCACGAACGAGGAACCAAGTGTCGTCATTAATGACCATCTGGATCATTAGATACCCGGGGTAGAGCTTGCGTTTGACAACGCGCCGCTTGCCTGCCCGGGTGAATTCCACGACGTCTTCGGTCGGAACGAGAATCTCGCCGAAGCACCCTTTGAGATTGGAGAGCTTGATCCGCTTTTCCAAAGCTTCACGAATGGTGTCCTCGCGGTTGAAGGCAACCTTGAGGATATACCAATGCATTTCGCTTGGAGCCGCTTCAGCCCCTTGGGATGGTGTGGAACTACTCACTCGAAAACCTGCGCCAGTACGGACGAATCACCAACCAATCGTTTCTCTCGGACCATTCCGATCGTGCAACGATCGCTGGTCAATCTCCTGGCGATTTGGCCTGCCGCATGCAAACGTGTTCAACCCATCGAGTTCGATGGAACCTATTTGCCGGGGAGGCCCGCCAAAAAATCAACTCACTTTCAAGAAATCAAACAACAATTGCCAGAACGCGTCGTAGCAAAAGAGCAAAATCGCTAGAAAGGCCATGGTGAATATAACGACCATGGACGCTCTGTAAAGCTCAGTTTTGCCGGGCCAGGAAACCTTGCTCATTTCCGCCTCGACGGCGATCAGGAAATCAGCGAAACGGGGCCAGTTGACCAACCGGTACCCGAACCACATCCCCAACGCAACCAAGGTCAGCGGAATCCAAAACCGACCGGTCTGCCAAAAATTCGCGGCTTCGCCCGAACCCCCCGTACTCGCCCACGCTCCCATCGCCTCGTGCAGCTGCCAGCCTCCGAGCCAGCAAGCCAGCCAAATAGCCAAGCAGGTGAGTTGCCGAACAATCCGACCCTGCTTCTGTTTGTACAGCGCACCGGTCAGGAGCTCGCTCCCCAAAGATCGACTGAGTGATTCGTCAGTAACCGTAGCCATGACTATCCAGGCGGTTGGGTGGGATGAAAAAAGGACTGGAGGGGACCCTGTGGCAGTCGCCAGCAGGGGCGGCAGGAATCGAACCCGCAACCCCCGGTTTTGGAAACCGGTGCTCTGCCAATTGAGCTACACCCCTTTAACGACAACATCGCAAAGCCTAA
>Ga0315905_10007374_pt1 | contig 11160 bp, 7 predicted proteins | sample LakEriMetagenome_5_FD_203522 | JGI IMG/M metagenome (GOLD analysis project Ga0315905, IMG submission 203522) | Freshwater fungal communities from buoy surface, Lake Erie, Ohio, United States - Buoy 4 MA121 | ecosystem: Environmental > Aquatic > Freshwater > Lake | place: USA: Lake Erie, Ohio... | reverse complement strand
TAGGGCCTTGGATGAGGACGTCAGGCGCCGGGTTGCCCCACGAAGACCAGGGCATGTTTAGCTTTTGCAGCACTGTGAGGTAGCGGAATTCCATGTCGAGCTGCGTCACGTTCTTGCAAGCCAGAATTTCCTTCGGAAGGAAACCAATGAGGTTATCCCGAAGGTCAAGCTGCGTAAGGTTGGTGCATTTGCCAATGGTGCTGGGCAACGTTTCCAGTGCATTTTGCGGTAAGGCAAGCTTACGCAGGGCGGTTAGTCCCCCGATCCCAGAGGGCAAGCTCTTCAGCTGATTGTTACAAATGATCAATGTCTCTAAATGCTCCAGCTGGACGCCACACGAGTCAGGAAAGTGCTGCATCTTATTATCAGACAGGTCAAGGAAGGTGAGGTTGGACAGGTCCAAAACAGCTGAAGGCAAGAATTCCAGGTCGCTTTCTGTCAGAGTCAAACTGGTCAAGGCTGTGCACAGCGTAAAAGGCTCAAGTCCCATCTTGCGCCCCCCTTCACAATTATATTTGACTAGCTCCAACTGCGATGTGACTCGACATTGACGCATTAGACGCAAGAAGGCCATAATGCTCTCAAGACCATCTCCCGCCGTCAGCACATTCGGACCCTGCACACAACACAACACATTTAAAAAAGGGGGAAATTTATGTGCGATGCGTGTGGTTGTATTTGTGTATTTGTGCGTGTGTCGGAGGGGCGATGGAAGGTAAGCAAGCCAATCTAATCCGACAGAATTCAGGCAATCCAATATCGTTTATGTGTTTTGCTGCGCCAAGTACAACCACGCAAATATACACACGCACAAAACACCTGCAGGTCCACTTCCTCAAGATTCAAGAACTTGAGATTCATCATGTCTATCATGTCGGCGGGAAGCATCTTGAGTTGTGTACCCCCCAAATCTATGTGCGTGAGATTTGTGAGATCGGCGATGCTTGACGGCAGAAACGTGAGGGGATTGCCTTGCAGTTCAAGCTTCTCCAGGTAAATCAATTGCATCATGGCCGGCCACGGCACGCTCCACAGCGAATTGTGGCTGAGATCTAAGTGCATGAGCTGCGACAAGTTACATAACAAGTTTCCAATGCCTTCAATCTTGTTGTGGGAAAAATTGAGAGACGTCAAATTTGTGAGACGAAATACTTCGTCAGGCATGGTCTTCAAGTCATTTCCTGCCATGGAGAAGGCGCGTAGGCACATCATATACCGCATCGTCCGTGGCAGGTCACGCAGGTGAGGATTTTTGTCCACATTCAAGGCTTCCAGCCTCGTGAACTCGACAATGGACGCTGGCAGTGCCTCGAGCTCATTATGTGCCAACACTAGCTGCGTCAGACCGTGAATGCCAAGAACCTCTTGCGGTATCGCCAGCAGATCAAACTGCTCTAAGTTCATCCTCGAATCTTGCTGGCCTCTGAGAAGGCTGTCAAAATAGCGCTGGATCTCCTTGCCACCTCGCTTTGAAACAGTTATGGGCGGGCACGTGTAGCGCTCCATGTCGAGGTCCAACACGCGCAAGTTGGTCAAACGGCCCACCTCCCACGGCAAGGCGGCAAGCTCATTTTTGATCAAATACAGCTCCTGAAGCGAAAAGCAGTTTCCAAGCGATGGCGGAAGCGAAGAGATGCGATTCAGACTCACATTTAGACTCGTCAAGTGCCTCAGTCCGCCTATGCTCTCTGGCAGAGTTTCGAGCATGTTCCTCGTCATCACAATAGTGTGCACTGCATCGTAGCTCAGCACATCGAGCGGTATTGTGTCGAGGTTGCTACTGTCCAAGTCAACCGCTCCTGTATCCTTCATCTCTTGGATCTTGAGGAGGTAATGAGACACGGCCATGGTGCCCATCGTCATGACTCCGGGCGGTGGACTTTCGATCGGGTTCTCGTCGAAGTCTGCAACCTCGAGTGATGGCAAAAGTCCTACTTCTGCCGGAATGATGGTAAGCATATTGTTTGACACGTCGAGGATGCGAAGGGCAATGAGCTCCTTCATACCCGGTGGCAGTCGGGTCAATTCATTGTGCGACACCGACAATTGAACGAGCTTCACGCACATACCAATGCGGTTGGGCAACGCGCGCATATGGTTGTGGTCGAGAAATAGCTCTTGCAATTGAGTCAGCTTGCAAACATGCGAAGGACACTCGCTGAGCTGATTGCGGCCAATGCGAAGGAGCGTGAGGGCCGTAAGGCTGGACAGAACATGCGGGCACACTTCAAAGCGGTTTCCCTCCAGGTCTAGATCTCGCAGCGCACTTAACGTGCTCATCGACGACGGCAGATCACCCAAAACATTATCTTGCAACCTCAGCACCTTCAAGTTTTCACACAAAGAGATTACGTTGCCGAGCTCTGCAATGCGATTATGAGCGAGCGACAAGCGCCACATGCTATTTCGGAGCATCTGAAACTCGGTGGGCATGGAAATGAGAGCCAGGCGCTGCGCTTCTAAGCGCCCATGCTTCAGTGTTGCCACCATTCTGCGCAGATAGTCAAGCACGGCGACACCGCCTTTGCGCGAAACCTCCTTGGGCGGCATTTCCATGTCCGGCCCGGGATAACCAAGATCCAACGTGCGAAGGCGTGTTAGCATTCCCAGCTCAAGCGGTAGCGTCCGCAACTCATTGTTTTTCAACGAGAGCAGAGTAAGGCTGTGCATTGCAGACACCACTGGCGGTAGCGTACTGAGCTTGTTGTTGTCCAAGTTCATGACCTCAAGAGACTTGAGACGACTCAGCTCTTCTGAGAGCTCAACAATCTTGTTGAATGACAGCGTCAGCGTTTTCAAGCCCGAGAACTGGTAAATGCCATTGGGTATGTCCGTAATGCCCTTGCTTGAATACGTGAAAATGCTGCTCATGTCAGAGACCCGCATCAAGTTGAGAAAATCGAACATGCTCTCGACGCCTTCAGGAATTGTCTCTGGGGGTGGGGAGCGCACGAACGACGGATCTAACAGCAATTGCTTCAAATACGGCTCTCCGTAGACGAGCGGACACCGAAATCGGGAAATGTCAGCGATCTGATACGGCACTGCTGTCAGTCGCTCGCATTCGAGACAGTTGAGCAGCGTCAAAAGTGTCAATTTGCCGATTTCGGCCGGTAATTCGTAAACTGAGGTGTGAGTGATGATTAGTTCTTCTAGATTGCGCAGCTTGCCGATCTCGCGAGGCAACCGCCGGATCTTGTTGTATCCAATATTGAGCACCTGTATACAAAGAAAAGTCAGCCACACGGTGTCTTCTCTCCCCCCCTCTTCTCCCTCCGCACCACTGTTTTCCTCCGTCCTCGCAGGCGGGTCCGGCTCCAATCTTTCCTCCACGAGCCGTCTCCTAGCTTTCCGATGGCGGTGCACGGCAACTGCCTTCTCGGTTCGCGGCAAAGGTGCACGGCCACTGCCTCCTTATCGGGACGCGGGGCACACGGGCGGCGACGCCGCCCGTTTGCTCCGCGTCCCGGCGCACGAGAAGGAAATGTACTGTATCGATAGAAGGAAATGTACTGCTGTGTGCTCCGGCTCGCCAAATGGCAACAAACATGGCAACACGACAATGGGAATCACAGCAGGCACAGTAAAAGAACCTGAAGATTTGAAAGACTAGCAAGCTCGACCGGAAACTCGGTGAGTTCGTTTGAGTCCACTAGCAGCTGCTTCAGCTTGTGCCAGTTGCCGATGCATTTCGGAAGCTTCAGGATGTGGTTGCTGCACACATCAAACACCTCCAGCTCCCGCATGTTCACAAGATTCTCTGAGATCTTTGTAATTTGATTTCGGCTGGCGTCGAAGAGTTTGAGCGATCGTAAGTTGACCAGCACCTCCTGCACCTCGAGCAGATCATTGCTGGGCACTTTCAGAGTGTGCAGAACTCCCATCTTCTGGAGCGCGGCTGGGAGAACTTTGAGCTTGTTTTTGCTGACATCCAATTCCTCAAGGTTTATCAGGGCACCGATCTCATGCGGTAAGCTTTCGATGACATTGTCGCATAGCAGGAAACGAACCACTTTGTCCGGGCGCATGTGCACTTCGTCTTTAAGCTCCTGAGGGAAGCAGTCGAGACCCATCGATTGCAAGTCCAGCGTTCCAACCTGCATGGCATCATTGAAGCGCGACAGATAAGCCACAATCGTTTCGATCCCCTGTCGCACTGTCCCCTCAGGCGGCGACAAAATCTTGAGTTGCGGGTGGAAGTGGCATTTGGTCAGCTTGGGGCAACCTCCGAGCTCGAAGGGGAGCGTCATGCCGTCGGCCGGCAAAATGTCAGACACATCCAAGCTCGTCAGGCATTCACCAACATAGAGAATTTCAGCCGGAATCTCGTTGAGCCCAACGCGCGTGAGATTCAGGTTGCCCGTCTTGCGTGCCTCGGTGAAGCGCTTCAGGTATTTGATCACGCCGGCCTTGCCCTGACTGAGCACCTTTCTGTGCGGGAAAACCAGGGGGTTCAGCTCGTACTCAATGTCTTTAAGCTTGGACAGCTGGCCTAGCTGCACCGGAATGCGCTTCACGCGATTGTTCTTAAAGTCGAGGAAATTGAGTGACGCACACTTTGCAAGCTCCAGAGGCAGGGCCTCGAGCCGATTATTGTCCAAATGCAGCATGCCGAGAAACTTGAGCTTGCCGATCTCCGGCGGAAGCACTTTGATGCGGTTGTCGCTCAGCCGCAGCTGCGACACAACCTTCCACAAGCCGATGCCAGGCGGCAGCGTTGATATCTCGTTGTCGTGCAGCCACGCCACACGCACGTACTCAGCCAGGACCGGGTCGACGGCCATCGAGGGCACCATCTTGAGCCCGAGCTTGCTCAGGTCGAGCTTTCCGCCCTTGCGCGCCAGGGCGCACCGCTTTTGGATGACGGGGTCGTCCTCGGCAAGGTCCCGCGAGCTTGTCGTGGCAGGCGTCTCCGCGCGGGGCTCGCTGCCTGCAGCAGACACGCCCTGCGACGCCGGCCGCGAGCCCGCGGGCGCTCCCGGCGCCATGTTGAGTGCACGCCCGGAGCTCAGTGCAGCTGCTACGCGCCGGTTCACCCCGCCTGCGAAGACATTCCAAACCTCCACGAAAGTTCGTGGAGCCAACTGCAAGACACAACACACACACAACTGCCCACTGTGCAGAAATGCAAAAAAATCCCATTGGCAGCCGCTGTGACGGCGGCTAGTGCGTCCGCCGCAGCGATGCCACCCCAGGGGTTCGCGCTGGTCGGCAGAACAACCGTGAGCAAGGACTACAAGGAGGGCGCGAAGGAGATATGGGTCACGTCGGCCATGGAGCTTTTCGGGCCGCTGGTAGAGCTCGTGAAGATCGACGGGAAGTTCACGATGCAGTTTGTGCAGAACGCGGCGCCGCAGACGGTCCAGTTGGGCGCCCACAGCCCGTGCGTCTGCGTGGAGAAAGTTGTCAACAACAAGCTGGAGGTGACGCCGATCTCGGTGCGGATGGGCGGGAGTGAAAACGACCCGGTGGTTTTTGGGACGTGCGGGCCCTCTGGGCTCAAAGGGCTTGCTGCCCGCATCGCTCAGCCAGGGCTGGCAGAACAGGACAAGCGCCGCGTGGATTTCGCCGCCCTGCAGGCTGAGCTCGCCGCGCTCGAGTCTCTTGGCATCGACATAGAGGCTGGGGCCAAGGCAGCGTCAAAGAAAAAGCAGGAGCAAGAGTCGGCTAGCGGCGGCTTCAAGTCCGACAAAGAACGCGAGGTAGAGGAGACACGGGAACGAGCCGACGACTGCTTCTGGGAAGGCATCCATCATGAAAAACTGGACGACCCGATTAAGCTTTTTTACTGCCCCTTGATCGACAGCCGCGCAGAGTGCGGCTTGGGTTCGCGCCTGGCGTACACTGAGGCAGCCCGATTGTTTGGCCGGTGCATAGACCTCGACAAGACAGAGCTCACATACTACGCCAAGCGCTGTGCGGCACTGTGCAAGCTTCGCATGTTTCCTCGAGCGCTCTTGGATGCCAAAAATTACGCGGACGTGCGGTGCTCCAACTCTCTGTTGTGCCCTGCCATTGCCTCGCTAGCGTGCTCATGCAATGCTCTGTGGCCCTTGTTTGCGCAGACTGACTCGGGTGGTGAAAAAAACAGGCCAGAGTCTCCCACGGGCCACTGCCTGATGGGCACTGTCTTTGACGGGCTCAACAAGTACAACGAGGCCATTGCCAGTCTGGAGAAGTCGCTAGATCGTGCCGAGATCATCCCTTACGATGGCTCCCGTGTATGGTCCACAGGCACGCTGGTGAGAGACAATCTGAAGCAGGCCGTTGATAGACGCGAAAAGGTGGCAGAGCGCGCTCGTGTAGCCAACCAGCATGGCGTCGAATGGCGAGCTCGCGGCGAGTTCGGCCGCGCTGTCCCGTGCCTTGTAGAGGCTGCGCAGCTTCAGAAGGATTGTGTCGGAGATTTGCACTTGCATTACGCCACGTGCCTCAACAATCTTGGCTCTTGCGTAGAGGCCATGGGTAACTATGATGACGCAATGATCAAGTGTGGAGGAAAAGACGTTAAGGGCGCGCTGGGGTGCTACAAGCAAAGTCTCAAAATCACAGAGGCAGCTTCGCCGGGCGAGCTTCGCGTCATGGTATGCTCAGCCCGGCACCTGCCGCACGTGATGCCCGGTGGATCACTCCAAAATGGTGAATGGATTGAAGACGGACAGAGCTGTGACACCTACGTTCAGATGCAAATAATCCACGGCGAAGGTATCTCGCACAGCAACAAGGCCGTGCAAACCAAGGTGGTCAAGGCCGTGCAAACCAAGGTGGTGGTTGACAACTATCAGCCCACTTGGAACCAGGTGCTCAGTCTCAAGTCGCCGCGTGGTGACCTGTCCGTCCTGCTCCGTCTTCTGGGCCGCAACCCCCAGCGTGTGGCGTTTGAAGAGGCTGCTGCCCACAAGCGCCATCTTCTTCAAGGTCTCCTTGGGCTCCTCTTGAGTGTCCCTGCCTGCTTCTGCCCTGCGCTTCTGCTCTGCACCTGCCGGCCGTGATTCATGCAGTCTTTATTTGCCATCGCAAAGTGATTGCAATGGGTCTGGGTGTCTGTCCATTCTTCAAGACACTGATGCGATGGATTGTGCATCGGCAAGCAGAACCGGTGAGTCAGTTGAAAAAGCTCAAGGCGGAAATAAGTCAGCTGAAGGAACGTCTCCAAAGGCTTAAGGAGATCGGTAGAGCGAAAGAACAAGAACGGAAACAAGTAGAGATGCATTTGCACAGGGAAGCCAGGCATGTCGGACCGCTCGATGACACCATACAAACACTGCAGCGAGAGGAGGAGGAGTTGATGGCAAGAAGCCGGAGCCCAGAGCTGCAGGACCGCATAGTCGGCCAATTCATCTATCCTATCAGCAACTTATCGTCGGCGCTGAATGGGCAGGCATTGTCTTGGATCAAGGAGTGGTTCGAGACTCCTGACCTCGATGGAAAACGCGTGCGTGGCGAAGACTACGGTGTCACAGCATTACAGGTCGAAATGAAATGGATACCCGAGTGTAGCGAATATGCCACGCGCCTGTGCAATATCGGTAATCTCCACCGCATCCTGGGAGATAAGATTTCTGCGCGCACGGGCGGTGTGTGCGATCAGTATAAGAAAGTGGAAGAAAACTACAATCTTGCTGAATCACACCTCGAAGCATCTTTGGCGGCCATGGAGCGAGCCAAGAGCCTAGTGACGAAAAAGACCTTGAGCACTCTTGAGGCCCTCCGCGTCGAGGGTGGCCTTCGACAGGACCCCGAAAGCCCCGAGAAAGGCAAGGCAGGGAAAGGCAAAGAGACCAATGAGTACCTCGTGGTGCTCGAGAACCTGGCCCTGCTGCACCATTCGCGCAGCTTGGCTCTTGTCTTTCCGAAGGGTACACCTGAATCGGTCAAGGCAGCGTTTGATGGCACCCGCTCCAAGAGCGAGCGTAAAGCTGTGCAGTTGCTGGAGCAAGTCATGCAGCTTCGCTCAGATCTCACTTGGTGTGCTCATAACAAGCCGCGAAAGGACTGCCCAGAGTGCAAGGACACTAATTGTGAGACTGAGGAGTTTCTGCGGTTGATGCGCACCCTTTCCCAGTTCCATGCCGAGAACGGCAAGTACAAAGACGCATTTCCAGTACAGGAAAAGGCGCTCCAACTCGCCAAGAAGCTGCACGGCGACAAATCGCGTGAGGCAGCCATGGACATGGAGATTCTGTGTCAGATGCACTTGCGATTGGGCGATGCACACGTGGTCAAGGGTGATCATGGCAGCTGGGTCATTGACTCCAACGAGAGCTGGCACTGGGACATGGTGGGCAAGATTTGCCGCAAAGTGAAGAGAGCAGCAGGAAGCGTGCATGACTTCTCCAAACAGGAGGCCGGGATGCTGCACAAAGATGAAGAAAACATGCTCCTCGTCCAAACACGCATTCTCAATCCCCCCCCTATCATAGACTACTCGGAGCCCAAAGACCAAGACCCGCTCTTAAAAAAAGCCCAGGTCTTGAGCCTTTTCCTCTCGCTCGCTGCTTTTTGAACAAAGTTGATTTGGGGCATAGAACCCTGAGAGTTGACTGGCATCGATGAGTCGACTGGCAGAGATGACTCAGAGTTGAGGGGCCGCGCAAGCATCCCTTGCCTTGAGTTCTTCCGTGTATGACGTGCAAAGGTGTGGGCAGGCTGAGGCCGAGCGACGCGTCAAGACAAGGGGCGCGCTCGGCGACATCAAGGTCGGTCGTGCTGTCGCCAGCAAGCAGCGTGCTCCGGACACCGAACTTGTGCGTCTGGACCTTCAGCGCTGGCCCAAAAACTTCTTGCACACCAAAGCGTCTTGATTACTTGTTCTGGCCTTGTCGGCTTGTCACACACAGACTTGCGCTGGCCTTATCACACAGAGACTTGCATGTATCACACAGAGACTTGCGTTCGCCTTGTAACACGTTGCATCAAACTTTTCAACAATCACTACCTAATTCCGCCAGATTGAGGGCGGGACATTTCACAGCCTAAATTAACACTGTTGGCTCAGCTGAGCCGAGCGCAAGGCGCAGCGGGTGTGCAAGTAGCTGCGTCAAGCTAAGCTGCCGCATGCTGCACGTGTGCTCATCACACGTGAGTGCAAGGAGCATCAATCGGCCACGTCTCATTGCCGGGGCCTTGTCTCTCCTCCTCCTCCTCCTTCTATCCTGGGTTGGTGTCAAAAAAAACAATCCTTCTTCTCCTCCTCGCCTGGAGATGCGCGAGCGCCACACTGCCGATGCTGTCTGCAAAATAACTATATCATATGCTGGCGGCGTGATCCTCTTCAAGTCATGCTCTTGGCGTCATGCTCTTGGCGTCATCCTCTTCAAGTCTTCCTCTTGATTTGTTGAGAAGCTAGTCGGATGGTAGAACGGTGGACAACAGTTTATGGGCCGATCTCGTCTCCTACTGTCACACCTGCCAAATGCCCACGCAATCGCCAAGGACGCTGCACGCGCACAACGAGCACCAGCACGCCTGAGCGGGTGTTGTAATTGCCCGCGGCACCGAGCTGCAGAGGTGGGGCAGACGAAGCGAACAGGGGCGTGTGTCATGCGCGCCCGCCGTGCCCGCGTGCCATAGGCTATCCCACGCGTGCTGGCCAACTGCCCTCCATCGCCAACCCGCAGTGCTTTTCGACCATAAGGAACGAGGTCGGTCTTGCATCACCACAAACAAAAGCAAATTTTCTTTTGTCTGTCAATTAAAGACATAAATTCCATTGTCTTCATACCGAGCGCCGACGTCACACTTGTGGCATCCCGGATGCGCGTTCCGCCCACCTCTGGCCAAATGCACTACGGGCTCCGGGCTCCAAGGCGATGACTGCGCAGTGGGCCCATGAGCCAACGACGCAGCTGGGTCAGCCTTGACCGTGTGCATACCCCGCAGACACGCGACCAGCGAGTTTGTGTCGCACTCTCCATTCGCTTTTTGCAGCTGCGCCAGGACTGAAATCAAAATAAATAAAAAGAAATAAATATGTATAATATATATATATGTATATATATATATATGTTATATATATAAAGAAATCTTTAATTACAAATTTAATACCTATATATTTTTCCTGTACGTAACATTAAAAAACATTATACATCTTCTCATTCAATTAAAACCGAAGGTAAATAACGAGCTCAAATTCTCTTTTAAACACATATTTATTGAAAAAAATATAATAACGTAAGTATGTATGTGTATGCATGTATGGATTGTGTGTATGCATGTATGGATTGTGTTACATGTGTGTGTACATGTATACATGTATACATGTAAACATTCAAAATAAATATGTAATACATACATGCATACATGCATACATACATACGTATATATATACATACGTACATACGCAAATACGTATGGATGTATGTGTGTGTATTACACACACACACACACACACACACACACACACACACTACACACAAACAGGTGAGCATGACTGTGCCCCTGAGGAACCCGGGCTGCCAAAAGGGCATCGTTGCCTGCGCAGCATCCATCGCCATTGGCAACGGCATGGAGTCGGCGCGGTGCTCCCTGCGGCGCGTCGCCTTCCGCGCTGTCTTGAACAGAGCTGCAGGCTCAGACGACCCGCAGACCCCCGACCTTCGGCCCGCATTGGCCTCGCAGAGAGAGTTTATTCGAGAGAGAAGGGTTCGTTTATTCATAATGCAACACACGCCGAGGGCGCCTACAAAACCAAAACTCTCGGAAGCCGGCTAGGCTCTCTATACTAGTAATACTACATACTAGTACGCACGTTACTAACTAGTCCGAGTCGTCGTCGCTGCTGGTCCCGCCGAGAGGCGGGAGGTCGACGTCGATGCTCGCGTCGCTGGGAGCATCCTCGACGACACCCACATCGCCGTCGCAGTCGGGGCACGCACGGAAGGTCTCGCAGGCAGAGAGACCATCAGGAGGTGCTTCTTCGCGATGACGCAGGGACCGCCAAAAATCCCGGCCAGGGTCCCAGCCGCTGTGGTTGGAAGCGTCGACCACCATGACTTGAGAGCGCACAGGCATCCAAAGGCTCCGTTCGAGGGTCCATCGGTTTTTGGCGACGGCATCGACCACCATGAGCGCACCATCCAAAACAAGGTCATCTTCGAGTCCGTCCAAAAAGCGGAGGTCGGCGGGGGCAGACTCGCTCCTTTGCTTTTCCGCCTGCTT
>Ga0315905_10007373_pt1 | contig 11160 bp, 9 predicted proteins | sample LakEriMetagenome_5_FD_203522 | JGI IMG/M metagenome (GOLD analysis project Ga0315905, IMG submission 203522) | Freshwater fungal communities from buoy surface, Lake Erie, Ohio, United States - Buoy 4 MA121 | ecosystem: Environmental > Aquatic > Freshwater > Lake | place: USA: Lake Erie, Ohio... | reverse complement strand
CAGACACTCTTTGTTCCACGGTGATTCACTCATCCGTAAGTTCAGTGAGAATCAGAAATCCCCTACTCACCTGGGTGGGTAGGATTCTCAGATTCAAAAAAATTAGATTCAATTATGAAAATCGCTTTCAATCCTGAGCTAGATTCATATTTTTAAACCAAAATCAGCGGTTTGATTTATGATTACTGTAAAACAAGGCCGCTGAGTACCATCTAATAAGTCTCTCAACTACCTACCATTTCCAATTATGCCAGAAGAAGCACCAGAATTGATGACCGTTAAAGAAACTGCGGAGTATCTGCGCATTCCGCTGCCTACGGTCTATTACCTCGTCCAGCGCGGCCAACTTCCGGCAGTGCAGATTGGCGGCCGCTGGCGCATCAAGCGGAGCCTCCTCGACCGCGACATTCTCAAGACCGAGGGGTCCGGCCAACCGACTGTTCTCGTGGTGGACGACGACGCCCAGTTGCAGACGATCTTCAAGCAGTTCCTCAAGAAAGCCGGTTTCGGGCGCATTGTGGTCGGCAGTGGTGCGGAAGCGATCTCTTTCGCAGAAAAGCAGAAGTTCGACCTCGTCTTCCTCGACCTCCAACTGCCCGATATTCCAGGCGACGAAGTCTATCAGCGGCTGAAGGAAATTCATCCGGACCTTCCCATAGTGATCATCACGGGTTATCCGGACAGTGATATCCTCAGCAAGATTCTCCAGAGCGGTCCGGTGACGGTCATCAAGAAGCCGATCGAACTGGATCAGCTGAACCGCACGGTGAAGCAGCTCGGGCACAAGGGCATGGAAGTGCCTGCCTGATTAGGAAATTCCTAAGCTTTCAGCGGAGCGCCTGGAGACGGGCCTCCGCTGATTTTTGTCCGCCAGGAGTTGCGCGGTCATTGCCAAATTCCGCTGCGCCTTCCCGTTTGCCCGCCAGCGGGGAGTCTTTCATAAGTCCCGGCCTATGGACTTAACTCAGATCGCATACGGCACATGGAGCGGCGGACGCTTCATGCACTTTGGGGAACAACTCGATGAGCAGCGCTTCATCGACGCCATCCGGCTGGCCTACGAAGCCGGCTACCGCACCTTCGTGACGGCGGATGTTTATGGCGTGGGCCGTGCGGACGACATGCTCGGCCAGGCGCTCGCCGGCATCGACCGCTCCAGCTATTGCCTTGTCGGCACCGTGGGGCATGACATTTACTCCGGTCTGCGTGACGGAGCGAAGGGCTACGCTCGCTTCACCGATCCCTCCCTGCGCGGCCCCGAGGGCTACGCGGAGTATCTTAAGATGGCGACGGAAAAGTCCCTCGAGCGCTGCCGCACCAACTACTTCGATCTCCTTTTCCTGCACAATCCCGATGAGCGGGGCTATACGCATGAGGCGGTCTGGAAAGGACTGGCGGAGGTGAAATCCCAGGGCCTCACCAAAATGCTCGGAGTCGCTCCGGGGCCGGCCAACGGCTTCGCCTACGATCTCATTCACTGTTTTGAACAGTACTGTGAACTGATCGACTGGGCGATGCTCATTCTCAATCCGCTGGAGCCGTGGCCGGGTTCGCTGGTGCTGCCGGCGGCGGAGGAATTTGGAGTGAAGGTGCTCACGCGTGTCGTGGATTACGGCGGTCTGTTCCATGGTGATGTGAAACCCGGCCATCAGTTCCGCCCCGGAGACCACCGCACCTTCCGGCCGGCCGGGTGGGTGGAGCATGGCTGGGAGAAGATCGAAAAGATGAAGCCGGTTGCAGACAAATACGGCCTCAGCCTCATCCAGTTCGCCAGCCTGTGGAATTTGGCGCAGCCCGCAGTGGAAAGCGTGATTCCGACCTTTATTCAGGAATCCGGAGACGACGCCCGCGCCATTGAGGACAAGATTCGAGATCTCGCCGCGATGCCCAGGGTGGCCCCCTTCACCCAGGATGAGATTGACCTTGTGCGCAGCATTGGCGACAACACCGGCTGCATGATGCTCAAGGGCGCGAGCCGTCGCCATGACACCAGTGACCGTCCGGATGAGTGGGCCATGCGCCCGGAACTGGAGGCAGTGGGTTCCAAATGGGGCCTGGCTTCGATTCCCTGATCTCAGTCTCCCGGCACTTCGACGACACGCCCGGCGGCAGCGGCCCACGCCCTGTCACCGGGCGTTCGTTTGATGAGATGGAGTCCGGTAAATGTGCCAAATCCTGGCAGGATAAGTGTGCGGCCGCGCTGCCAAAAGCATGGCACGTGCATACGGTTCACCCGGCTGCGGCCCAACCGAAGGCCCGGGTGAAGGTGCCCGCAGACTAGCGGCGCGACAGGGAGGTCATCCTCCGGCGGGTGGTGGCGCAGTTGCCAGGGACCCAGCATCGCATCCTCAGGCACTATCGCTGCGCCGGGCAGCCATTCATCCCAGGGCACGCGCCGGTCATGATTGCCCGGCACTACGGTCCAAAGGATCCCGGGGTGACGGGCTCTCCAATCTTTGAGGCGCTGCAGCATCTGCTGAAAGCCGGCAGGACGTGCGTGAAAGAGGTCGCCAAGTACGACAATCTCCCGGGCACCGGTATCGGCTGCGCATTGGCTCAATTTTTCCAGCACGCCTGCATCAGGGCCTTCTGGCAGCGGGATGCCGGCCTCACGAAAGATCTGCGTCTTGCCTAGGTGCAAATCGGCGACAAAAAGCCGTGCGGACGCTTCATCAAACGTCGCGCCACAGGGCAGCAGGTGGAGTGGCTGCCCGCCATGCGTGATGGAAATGCCGGCGCACTTCACGGAGCCCCGACGAGAGCGCGGCCGGTGTAGGTGGCGCCATTGAATGACCACGCCACGCCGTAACTTCCGGCTCCGTCGCTGTTTTGCATCAGCACAATCACCGTACTGCCGCCGTCCGGCGGAGTCAGGAGCACGAGGCTTTCCGGATTGGGCTGGAAGAGATCGGTCACTGCTGCGGCCGGCAGGCTGACGGCTTTTCCGTTTACGCTAACTGTCAGGGCCAGTGAATCCGTGGGGGCTTCCCCATCTGTCCCCTGAATCACACGGCCATTCACTTTCACCTCGCCGTTCCCACCCTTTTCGATTTTGTTCCTGGCCGCGTCGAACGGCAGCTTCTGGACGCTGGCGGTGAGGCCTCCGGCGGTGGCCGTGGCTTTGGCACCTTCCGCTTCCACTTTGGCCGGCGATTCCTTCCAGCTTTTCAGCGGCTTGAGCCGGCTGGTGTGAATGTAGCGAGCCAGATCGGTCCCGGGCGGTGGCAGCAGTTTTGCCCAGTCACCCTGCACGGATTCAACGCTAACGACTGCGCCGGACACAATCCTGCCGAGCACTCCTCCATCCAGCGAGGTCTTGGCCCGGAGATTCGTGTGGCCGTCCGGATCCTCCACGACACGCAGGGCTTCCAGCAAATAGTCATCCACCTGAGACTCTGCATGGAGTGAGGAAATGGAACAAACGGCACAAACAACAGCGACCGGAACGGAGAGGAGTTTCATGCCGCAACCTGTCATCACATGAAGCTGCGGCAAGGTGGAAATCCCGGAGGGGCTCCTATGGTTTACCGGCAGCGGCGGCTGTTTCCAGTTCCGTTAGCATCCGCGCCAGGCGGTCCGCTGGATCCTCTGATCCCACACGCGAGGAGATGCGTCCGGCCCACAGAGGAAAAGCGAGCGGTGTGAGACGTTCACAGCGCTGCAGGATGAATGCCTTCTTTTGCAGCGCCTGCAGGGTTTCCTGCAGGCGGGCGAATTCCAGATGCCGCTCCAGGACCTCGCGCCGCGCCTGGGCGAGCAGTAGATTGTCCGGATCATATTTGGTGAACACATCATAGAGCAGGCCGCTGCTGGTTTGCAGGCTGCGCATCGTGCGCGGGGCTCCCGGCGCGGTTTCCATGATCAGACCGGCGACACGGGCGATTTCCCGGAAGTGGTGCCGGCCCAGCTCCGCTGCATTGACTGATGCCAGCACGTCCTCCATCAGGCCGTCTGGCGTGAGCAGGGTGCGCCATTCGCCGGCGTCAAGGCCGAAGGGCTCTGTGCTGTGCAGTTCCACACCGTAGTCATTGGGCGTTACCTGCAGTGTGAGCGGGCGACCGCGGCCGAGCCGATAGCCCGCCAGCGTGCCGATCGCGGCATTCACAAGCCGTCCGGCAAAAGGATAAAGATACAGATGATGCCCGTCCCTTGTGGCGGTTTCCTCGATCAGGAATTCGTCAGGGAAGGGGATGCGTGACCAGCGGGCCTGAACCTTCAGGATGGGCTCCACCATGCGCATTTCCGGCGCAGCATCCGGTTCGCCAGCCCGGAAGCGCCGCAGCTTCTCCGCTACGGCGGCAGAGAGTTCGGTAGAAAGCGGGCTCTTGCCTCCCTGCCACGAAGGAATTTCTCCATGCGCCTTTTTCCGATGGGGCGGCTGCACCGTGGCGACCAGGCCGTTGATGCGCACCAGTTCCCAGCACCGGCCGCCAAAGATAAAGCATTTGCCGGGACGGATGCCGGCAATGAACCACTCCTCCACACTGCCGAGCCGGCGGCCATTCTTCAGCCGCAGGGAAACACCGGCATCTGAAACAATGGTGCCGAGGCTCATGCGGTGGAGCCGGGTAAGCCGCTCATCGGAAAGTCGATAACAGCCTGAGTCATCGCACTTCACTTTGTGATACTGTGGGTAGGCGTGCAGCGCTCCGCCGGTGGTGATGAAGGTCAGTGTCCACCGCCACTCTTCATCGGTCAGGCTGGCAAACGCGTTGGTGCTGCGCAGCTCCGCCAGCATGCTGTAGGCATAAAATCCGCCTCCGGCCGCCACTGTGACGAGGTGCTGTGCCAGAAGATCCAGCGGCTTGATGACAGGCCGCCGGGCCTCAATGCGGCGCGCTTCCAGCGATTCCCGGGCCGCTGCGAATTCGACCAACTCCAGCGCATTGGTCGGCACGCCCACGACCCGGCTCACCGCTCCCGGCCGGTGTCCGCTGCGGCCGGCTCTCTGCAGCAGGCGGGCGATGCCCTTGGGGCTTCCCACCTGAAGTACCTGAGCCACGGGTGAAAAATCCACGCCCAGGTCCAGGCTCGAAGTGCAGACGACGCACTTCACCGATCCTTCGCGCAGTCGATGCTCAGTCTGTTCCCGCTCGGCGCGGTCGTTGCTGCTGTGGTGCATCGCCAGTTGCTCCGCCCAGTCGGGGCGCGCCTCCAGTAATTCCTGAAACCAGATTTCAGTCTGCGAGCGCGTGTTGGTGAAGAGCAGCGTCGTGGAAGTCTGCTCAATGCGCGCGATCACATCCCTGACAAGTTTTGTGCCCAGGTGACCACTCCAGGGGAAGGTTTCCATTTCGGCTGGAAGCAATGTTTCCACTTCGATGACTTTCCTGTCCTCCCCGTGGATGAGCGCCCCCTGGTTTGCACTGCTGCCGAGCAGGACCTGCATGGCTTCCGGCAGATTGCCGATGGTGGCCGAGAGTCCCCACGTGCGCAGGCCTGGTGCCAGGGAGCGCAAGCGCGCCAGGCACAGTTCGGTTTGCACCCCGCGCTTGGATCCCATGAGTTCGTGCCACTCATCCACGATCACTGCGCGAATCCCGCTCAGGGATTCCATCTGGGCCGCATCGGAGAGCATCAGCGACAGGCTCTCTGGTGTGGTAACGAGAGCGAAAGGCGGTGACTTTTTCTGCCGTGCCCTCGCCGATGAACTGGTGTCGGCGGTGCGGGCATCCACGCGCAGCTTCATGCTTGCGCTATCCGGATATTCCTGCAGCCCGCGCACGGTGTCTGCGGCCAGTGCCCGCAGGGGCGTGATCCACAGTACTCGCAGCCCCGGTTCATGCGCATGGGCAATGACCGGAGCCAGCCATGCCGCCAGTGTTTTACCCAAACCTGTTGGGGCGTGAATCAGTCCGCTCTTTCCCGCTTCGTAAGCCCTCCAGGCATCCAGTTGAAACACCTGCGGTTTCCAGTCCCGTGCCGCAAACCACGCGGTCGTGGACCGGGCGGTAGTGCTGTTGTGGCGGGCTGAGGAGGTTCGAGGCATGGAATGCCCTTAAATACGACTGAGTCCCGACACGAGTCCTCTGATTTCCGCGGCTGTCTTTTATCACTTAAGCCAGCAGTGGCTTGATGACATGGCCATGAACGTCCGTCAGCCTCCGGTCCACGCCGCCGGAGAGGAAGGTCAGTTTTTCATGATCAATCCCCAGCAGGTGCAGCAGTGTCGCGTGGATGTCATAGACTTCCGTCGGTGCGCGGCGGTTGAAGGGCTTGTAGCCGAATTCATCACTGGGGCCATAGGTGACGCCGCCGCGGATGCCGCCGCCGCAGAGCCAGTTGGTGAAGCAGAAGGGATTATGGTCGCGGCCTTTACCGCCCTGAGTGCTGGGCATGCGGCCAAACTCTGTTGTCCATAGGATGATCGTATCGTCCAGCAGGCCGCGCTGCTTGAGGTCTTTGATAAGGGCTGCTGCGCCTTTAGCGAATCCGCGCGCGAGCGGGCCGTGGTCACGTTCGACGTCTTCGTGGCTGTCCCAGTTGCGGCGCGGGAAGCCATTGTCGTTGCCGCTCCAGATTTGCACAAAGCGCACGCCGCGCTCGAGCAGGCGGCGGGCCGCGAGGCATTTGCGTCCGAAGACGTCCATCTCCTCCGCTGCGTTGATCTCCTTGGGCCAGTTCTTCACATCGTCGCGAATGCCGTACATCTCTTTGATGTAGGCCGGCTCTTTGGAAATATCGAGCGCCTCGGGCGCGGCGAGTTGCATGCGGGCAGCGAGTTCGTAGCTGCGAATGCGTGCCTCCAGCCGTCCGTCGCCTTCACGCTGTGCGGCGTGGGCTTTGTTGAGCACGGACATGAGATCTCGTGCGGCGGTTTCGCTCTGCGGTGTGGTGAAGTTGGCGCGCTTGTCAGGAAAGAGATCGGCGATGGGGGTTGCACTGCCGGGATAAATGACCGTGCCCTGGTGCTGCGCGGGCAGGAAGGCGGCGTCCCAGTTCTTCGTGCCGTTGGACGCCAGGCCGCGGTGATCCGGCAGCACAACAAACGCGGGCAGATTTTCGTTCATGCTGCCGAGTCCGTAACTGACCCACGCTCCCGCGCTGGGAAATCCCGGACGGTTGAAGCCTGTGGCCTGAAGCAGCGTGCCCTGGGAATGCACGCCGGTCTTGCCCACCATGTTGTGCACGAAGGCCATCTCATCCACCACCCCGCCGAGTTCGGCGACCGGTTCACTGAGCATCTTGCCGCTTTGGCCATAGGGCTTGAAATCCCACACCGGCCGGAGCCACGGCCCGAGACCATTCTGAAACGCCTCCACATGCTCACCGAAATCACTCGGCTGCCCGTGGCGCTTCACGAGTTCGGGTTTGAAGTCGAAGAGGTCAATGTGACTCGCCGCCCCGGCCATGAAAAGCTGCACCACCCGCTTCGCCCTCGGTTTCACATGAGGGGTGATGATGGCTTTGGACTCGCTGGAAAGGAGAGACGCGAGTGCGAGGCCGGGGAAGGTCTGGAGGAGTGTGCGCCGGGAGAACATGGGCATGAGAGATTAAAAAGGAGGAAACGGAGGTAACAGAGGTCAATAGAGCGGAGCGCTGCGGCCGTATGGTTTGCCGTCTGCTCCGGGAAGCATCATGCGGTGGATGCCGTCGGTGAGCTTGAGTTCGTGGAAGTTGATCAGCAATCCGAGCGGGACGTTCAGCAGCTTCATGTAACTCATCAGTTGGGCCTTATGAATCGGCAGAACTTCCTTCACTGCTTTGGCTTCTATCAGCACGCACCCCTCCACGAGAATGTCGAAGCGCAGAGTTTCTTCAAATACCATGCCTTTGTATACGATCTCCACGGCCCGCTGTGCTTCCGCCTGCATCCCGCGCAGATCCAACTCCCTCATCAGGCACTTTGCGTAGATGCTCTCAATCAAGCCCGGGCCTTTGAGCTGATGCACTTCAATGGCCCCGCCGATGATCTCGCCGGTAAGCCCATTAACCTTCAAGTAGAGCGGATGCCTCATAGTAGAATTCTGTTACCTCTGTTTCCTCCTGTTCAAAACTAATCCACGAACACGAACTCATTGAGATTCAGCAGCACGCGGCACACTTCCGCCAGCCCCAGCTTCTTCATCTCCGCCACCTCCTCCTGTGAAGCCGCCCTGCCAACAGCCAGCCACATGGCTCGCTGAATTCTCTCCTCCGCACCCTCCGCCTCCTGTTCCACCCGTGCGGCGAACTTCTTCGCAGCTACAAGCGTGAGCTGATTATTCAACTGCGCGAGCGCCTGCAGCGGCGTGATGGTCTGACTGCGTTTGTCCACCAGGATAGAAGGGTCGGCGCAGTCCATCGTGGCCATCCACGGCTGTGGTTTGCTGCGCACGAGGAAGCGATACACCGAGCGGCGATGGAGCTTCGAATCGCTCAAGTCTGCGAGGTGATACTGGTAATGCGGCGAGTGCTCCGGGTGTTCGATCACGAAATCCTGAAAGGCCGGACCGCCCATTTTCAGGTCCAGCATGCCCGACACGGCGAGAATGCTGTCGCGCACTGCTTCGGCCTCCAGTTTGCGGCGGTTCGCGCGCCAGTAGTATTTGTTCTCGCCGTCCTTCGCATCGTTCGCCGCATCGCTCTGAGAACTCCGCTGGTAGGCGGCGCTCAGGACGATCTGGCGGTGCAACTTTTTGAGCGATCCTCCGCTGTCGCGGAAGTCGGCGGCCAGCCAGTCGAGCAGCTCCGGATGCGATGGCAGCGCGCCCATCCTGCCGAAGTCGCTCGGCGTCTCCACCAGTCCACGGCCGAAGTGATACTGCCACACGCGGTTCACGATGCTGCGCCACGTCAGCGGGTTCTGAGGATCGGTGATCCACTTCGCCAAAGCCGCACGGCGCTGGCCTTCCGATGCTCCTGCAGGCAGATCGAAACGCGACGGCAACTGCGGCAGCGCAGCGATGCTGCCGGGCAGAGCCTCAGGGCCGGTGCGTTTCACATCGCCGCGGGAGAGCACGTAGATGGGCCGCGGCGCGCCACCTTTCGCGCCCGTGCCGGTGAAGGCCCCGCTGCCCGTGTGAATGGTGCCGCAATACACCCGCGACGGTGCCGGCAGAGCCTTGAGCTTCGTCTCCGCATCCTTGAGGCGCTGACTGGCTGACTTGAACTCCGCCGCGCCGGCTTCGCCCATCACGGCCTCCAGCGTCAGACGTTTCGCCTCCTCCAGTTTCGCCACATCGGCGCTGCGACTGGCAAACTTCTTCTCATCCACACCCGGATACCAGCCATCCGTAAGGTTCGTCCGCTGCCAGCGCACCGGGGCCTCGATGCTGTCCAGCGCCGTCACGGCGACACCGGCGGCAAGGTTCCTGCCTGCGGCGTCCATCACCTCCAGTTCGGCCAGGGCAAAGATGAAGTCGTTCATCCGCGGCGCCAGCTTCGTTGCCGTCACACGCACATAGCGCGCCGTAGCACCCGTACCGTAGCTAACCGTCTTGAGCTTCGGATTCGCAAAGTCCTCCGCCGTTTCATCCGCCAGCATGGTCACGCTGGAGGCAAATGCCGCATCGTCACTGGCCTCCACCTTAAAGCGCACGGGAAACCCGAAGCCATCGCCGATGCCGTTGAATTCATCGTGACAGGGATGCAGCACCACCTGACTCAGCGTCACGCTTTTGCCCAGATCCACCTGCACCCACTTCACCTTGTCCGGCGCCTGCTCGATGTTCGAGTGATAGCCATTCTGTGCGGCGAGAGAAACCGCCGGCTGCTTTGCCGCGGCGATCATCTTTTCCAGCGCGGCCATGGCCTCGCCACTCTTGCCCGCTGCGGCTGTGGTCAGTCCCTCCACCTTCGCCTTCGCGGCATCGCGCTCTGCTTTCAATGCCGTGCGCTGCGCCGCGATGGTTGGATCGGTGTCATATTCACGGTCCGCGCGGTCCACCGCGGCGAATACCGCCTGAAGACTGTAGTAGTCTTCTATCGGAATGGGATCGAACTTGTGATCGTGACACTGCGCGCAGTGGACCGTCAGTGAGCAGAAGGTGTTCATCGTATTCGCCACCATGTCGTCGCGGTCCAGATGCCGCGCGATCTTGCCGTCTGTCTTGTCCTCCGGCACCTCTGCATGGCCGATGAGATCCCAGGGGCCCGCAGCAATGAAGCCCAGCGCCTCAATGCCATCGAGCGTATTGGGGAAGAGCACATCGCCCGCGAGCTGCTCCTGCACAAACTGTGCGTAGGGCTTATCCTCATTGAATACACGGATCACATAGTCGCGATAGGGCCAGGCATTCGGACGCGGCTGGTCCTTGTCGTAGCCGTGGGTGTCGCCATAGTGTACCACATCCAGCCAGTATCGCGCCCAGCGCTCGCCGTAGCGCGGTGACGCCAGCAGCCTGTCCACCAGCGCCGTATAGGCTTGCGCATTCCGGCCAAAATCTTTCACAAACGCCTCCACCTCCTCCGGCGACGGCGGCAGCCCGGTGAGATCAAAGTAAAGCCGCCGCACCAGCGTGCGCGCATCCGCCGGCGGCGCAGGCTGCAGGCCTTCTGGCTTCAACTTTGCGTCTATATAGTAGTCCACCACATTCCCCGCCACCGCCGCACGCGCAGCAATAGGCTGAAGCGACCACCAGGGAGTGTCCTCTTTAGCGGGGACAGTTTGAGTGAGCAGGAGGGAACTGAAGGCGAGAAACCGGAGGGGAATCATGCTGGATCATACGCATCAGCAGGGCGTAGTCCATTCACACGTTTTTGGGAAAGCGCGGACCGGCACCTTTCTGCGGCTGAGGTGAAATCTCACTAGAGCGCATCTCATAACAGTTTAAAAAGGATGAAGAAGAAGGCGAGGTGGAGGAAGTCTTCGCAGTTTTCGATATAACGCTCGTAGCGGACGGTCAGGCGGCGGGAGAAGCCCGGCCGGGAGAAGAGCCGCTCGACTTTCCATCTTCGTTTGTAGCGGCGCAGTTCACGGCCGTCCCGGGTGCGGCGGGTGCCGGTGCGGTTGGGCGCGATCGTGCGGATGCCCATGGCTGCCATTTCGGCGTCCAGCGGATTGCTGTAGTAAGCTTTATCACCAATGAGCCGCTGCGGCAGCGCGCTGGTAAAACGGCAGCGCACGGTCTGCACGGCGAGCTTCACCCCGGCGGGCGAAGCGCTCTCCACTCACACGGCAACTGGATAAGCCATGAGCGTCTGCCATTCCCATGATCTTGGTGCCTTTGCCCCGCTTGG
>Ga0315905_10007371_pt1 | contig 11161 bp, 9 predicted proteins | sample LakEriMetagenome_5_FD_203522 | JGI IMG/M metagenome (GOLD analysis project Ga0315905, IMG submission 203522) | Freshwater fungal communities from buoy surface, Lake Erie, Ohio, United States - Buoy 4 MA121 | ecosystem: Environmental > Aquatic > Freshwater > Lake | place: USA: Lake Erie, Ohio... | reverse complement strand
TCGTCTTTGATGTCTGAAAGTATTTTTAAACCCTCATACCATCCAGAAGACTGGTTTCTTAGTGCTGTGACTTTAGTGTTAATCATTTTTTGTGGCGTCTCAGTATAAGGCGAAGGCTTAGATTGTAAATCCATAACCTTTACTAAATAAACTCCGCTGTTGCCTTCGATTGGTGCAGAAGTTTTACCCTTTAAAGATGGATTGAAGGCGGCGCCGATTATTTTTGCTTCAACGCCAATTCCGTTTATCATCTGAGATGCAAAAGTAATAGTAGAATCTGCGCCGGCATATTGTACTGATTTACCGTAAGCTGCTGCTGCTGATTCAAGGGTTGGGTTACTACCCAATTTTTTTGTTATCATAGCCGCTTTCTTTTGGTTTCTAATGATAACCTCACAACCAGGTCTCGCGGCTGCTGCGTCCTGAACACCTTTGTTGTTTATTTTATCAAGCGTAACTACCACAAATTGATCGCCAACACTAAAAGGCTCGCTCACATCTCCAACAGAAGCTTCAAAAGCCCAGCGAACAAGCGATCTTGCGTCTTGAAGCGCGCCCACAGAAAAGTCGTTTTCTTTAACCAACGAAGGATTGGTTGTCAAGCTTAGGCCGTTTTTGGTGATATACTTTTGAAGCGCGTCTTTGGTTTTTTCTGAAGAAGCTCTAATAGCATCAAGGCTCGATTTGTTTACCGTTTCCTGTGAAGCAACTACATCTTTAGCTACATAAGCAATTTTATATGCTGGCTTAAGATCTTTTTGAGTAATAAGGTCAATCACATGATAACCAAATTGAGTTTTTACCACTCCCTTTGATCCTGGTGTTTTGTTGAAACAAAAGTCATTAAATTCAGGAACCATTGCACCGTATCCGAAAGTCCCCAAATCTCCGCCCTTAATTTTACTTCCGTCGTCGTTTGAAAACTGAAGCGCAAGCATAGTGAAATCTGCACCAGCTGTAATTGCATTGTAAATACTATCTGCTAATTTTTTCGCAACAGTATCTGTTCTTAATGGCTGACCTGTTTTAGTGTCGGTAGTTGCAATTAAGATGTGTCTTGCTTTTGCACTGTCAGGAATTTGTTTTGACCCTAATAGTTTTGCTAAAACATAACCGCCGTTATCTATATAAGGTCCATAAACTGTTCCAGACGCTAATTTGGAAATAGTATCTGAAACCATTGAAGATATTTTAGACTTCGGTACGAATTCGTCTTTGAAATCAATGGTAGATGAATTTCTAGAAACAAAGTTTTGAGCATTAGAATCAAGCTGGAAAGAAGACTTAATTCCATCAACCAAAGCAAAAACTTTAGAACTATCTTCTTTACTAGGAAGTTGACTAAAAGTAATATAGGAAAGATTTCTACCTTCTTCCTGCTTGAACAAATCTTTATGGCTGTTCACATAATCTTCTACTTCCTTGTCGGAAACTTTAATATCTCCATCTGGAATATCAGAATAAGGAACTGATACATAAGTTATTGAAGAAAAGCTTATTTCGTTTTGGATTTCCTGATCCAATAACCATTTAGGACAATATGCTGCAGCATTTAATAAAGAAGAATATTTAGTAACTGTTTTATTTAACTTAAGTGGGTTTACAATTTGAGCATTAATTAGGTCTCTTTGTTCCCCTTTAGATTTTTGAATATTTTTAAGTGCGTCCTGCGCCTTTTTAATGTCGAGTTTTCCTGTGAGCGAGTCTTTTAATGTTGGCTCCTGAACGAAAGGATTAATAGGGTCTTCGCTTAGAAGAATATATGATAATTCCTTAGGAGTGAATTCTATTCCTAGTTTTTGGGTTTCGCTGGCAAAAATTCTTTCTGCAACAATTTGATTCCAGATTTGTTCCCTAATCTGATAGGTTTGAATACCACCGGGCCTTTGTCCTGAACGCTGAGCCTGCTGATCTTCGGCTTCTTTCACTCTTTTATTGAACTCTGCAAGCTCAATGGTTTCGCCGTTTATCTTACCTATAGAGGTTGATATAGAACCAAACAGGCTACCTCCGCCTTGTTGGGCATCCATTAATATAAAACCAATTAAACTCATGGCAATAACAACAATAACTATTGCTGCGCCTTTTTCACGAATACTTTGAATAATTTGCATATCTATTGTATATAGTTAGTTTACAGGTCGACAAAAATAAGGTAAAATAGGGTATTCACAAACTAAAGAGCACCTGTATTGTTTGATGGAATAAAGATTAACCATATTAAAATAGTGAATTTTTTTATTCACCAGAGCTATGTTGATAAATGAAAAAATGGTGGATAACCGTCTATTTTTAATATTTAAACCTTAGTTTTTTGTGAATTAAAATCGATTGTTTTAATAAAAGTTATAATTCGTTTTTTTTAAAGACAAGTTTTCCAATCCCTATTAACATAGAAATTGATGAGAAGGGTAATTTTATTTTAAACAGGGTGGTTTTATTAACATTTGTTGATGAGGCTTAAAATATAACTTCTTTTTAATCATCTTAATAAAAACAAAATGTTAGTTTACTGTTTATAAAGGTGGATAAATCAAAGTTTTTACTTTTGCAACAGTGTTTTAAAAATTTTCTCCACTTATCAACACCCCTAATAATAATAAACCTTTAATTAAATAATAAGTATTAATAGATATTATGACGGATATCAACATTAAAGAAATAGCATCTTCGGTTGCGGAATTTGGATATTACAATAAAACATTAGATCCGACTTTAGATTTATTTAAATCAATAGATCAACTAAAAAAGGAAAAAAATGCGGTTATCCTGGCTCACTATTATCAAGATCCGGATATTCAGGATATAGCTGACTACATTGGTGACAGTTTAGGATTAGCTCAGCAAGCTAAAAAGACAGATGCAGCTATTATTCTTTTTGCCGGTGTTCACTTTATGGCCGAAACTGCAAAGATTTTAAATCCTTCCAAAAAAGTTATTATACCTGATTTAAATGCAGGTTGTTCTTTAAGTGATTCAGCGCCTCCGCATTTATTTAAACAGTTTAAAGAAAAACACCCCGATCATATAATTATCACCTACATCAATTGTAGTGCAGAAATAAAAGCGCTTAGTGATATTATTTGCACCTCTTCTAATGCAAGACAAATTGTAGAAAGTTTACCAAAAGACCAAAAAATTATTTTTGCACCGGATAAAAATCTTGGTGCTTATATTAACAAAGTAACAGGAAGAGAAATGTTGCTTTGGAATGGATCATGTATGGTTCATGAAATATTCAGTTTAGAGAAGCTTATTAAATTAAAAATAAAATATCCTACAGCTAAAGTTCTGGCACATCCGGAATGTGAGGAAGCTATTTTAAATTATGCAGATTATATTGGAAGTACCACAGGTATTTTACAATACACACAAACAGATAATTCAACAACATATATTATTGCTACTGAAACAGGTATTCTGCATCAAATGCAAAAAAAAAATCCATTAAAAATATTTATTCCATTACCTCCAAACAATAATTGTGCATGTAATAATTGTCCTTATATGAAATTAAATACCCTTGAAAAAATCTATCTGTGTTTAAAATATGAGTTACCTGAAATTACATTAAGTGATGAACTTATTACATCCGCACAAAAGCCTATTGAAAAGATGTTATCAATCAGTAAAAGTGTAGGATTATAACATCGCTAATTACTTTTAAAATAATTTTCTATTCGGTCTTTTATATTTTCTCTGATGTTGATGTAAAATAAATTGATATCACCGATATGGAAATTCTTCTTATTAAAAAAGATTTTTCCAAAAACATCTGGTTTACAACTCCAAAGAATATTATTGTGAATTTGTGCATCAACAACTTTAGGTACTATTTTATTAAAATTTTTCAAAACTCCTCCAGCATTTTTTTCTATTGAAACATGTTCATGATTATTTGATTCCCAGTTCAACGGATTTACAACGCCATAATTAATTGTATTAACTCCTTTTTCATCATTAGGTTCATAACCTTTATAGAAAGTTCGCCAGCTGACATAACAACTATTTTGCTTTTTATTTTTACATAATTCTATTGATGAAAAATATTCCAAGGGAATTGGCATGCCAATTAAATAGGCAGCAACTAATTTTTCCCCTAAAGGTTTATTATCAAAATAATCTTTTAGTAGTCTTGCGGCATGAACTGTTCCCTGGCTATGTCCCGCAATAATAATTGCTCTCCCAGAATTATAGTTTTTTAAATAATAATCAAAAGCAGCTACAACATCCTCATAAGCCATATCGAAATAAGACTTAGCATCAGTTTTATCAATGTAAAAGGATTTTATATGAGCTTGTCGGTATCGAGGTGCGAAAACCCTACACGAACCGTTAAAAACACTTGCTTGGTATAAAATAGCGGATTCATCCGTTTTTTTATTAAGTTCTAAATCTTCTATCGAAGCATTCCAGCCATTATTCATTTCGTCGGTATAAGTGGTTGGATGAATAAAAAATACATCTACAAGGCTATCTGCTTTTTCTTTAAAACGAATTTGAGCTGGTATACTGTCTGAATTATCTTTAATCCAAGGATGTGCTGCCCAATTTTCTATTTTGCTGTATATAGATGAAACTGTATTATCCCCACTTGTCAGCATAGGTTGAGAAAAACCAAACCAACAATAAGTAATCAGTAATAGTGATAAAAGAGTTTTTTTCATTAAAAAAAATTATTTTCATTTTTTAAAACAATACAAACCTATAATCTTTTTGTTTTTAAAAAGACACATATCGTTTTTGAAAGCAGTATTTATTTATACGCTTACCGCTTTTGGTGGGCCTCAAGGACATCTGGGTATGATGATGAAGCAATTTGTTACCAAAAGAAGATTTTTTTCTGAAAATGAGCTTTTGGAAATGAATGCTTTTTGTCAACTTTTGCCAGGTGCAACAAGCACACAATTAATCACTTTATTAGGATATAAAAGAGGTGGATATATAACCGCTGCTATAACTTTTTTCATTTGGATAATTCCGGCTTCTCTAATTATGGCTTTATTATCTTTCGTTTTGACCGACTATGCAGAATTATCAGGCATAATGCAACTGTTACACTTCATTCAACCTATGGCTATTGGTTTTTTGTTGTTTGCTTTTTACAGAGCTTATTCAACCTCAGTAAAAAACCTCACCCATCATACAATCATGGTCTTTGCCGCCATTCTTTTGTTTCTTTTTTTTAGATCACCATGGATAATACCAATTATAATATTTCTATCTGGTTTACTCACCTATATTGTTGGTGAAAAGCGAGGTAGTTTTTCCGAAATTAAAAAACCATCATTCAAATGGGGTTTTTTAGTATCCTTTTTTTTTCTATTTCTTTTTGTAGGAATTCTAAGTGAAATATCAAGGAAAAAACAGTGGGAAAATAGAACAGCATTAAATCTTATAGAAAATAATTATCGATTTGGAAGTTTGGTTTTTGGTGGAGGTGATGTGTTGATGCCGCTGATGATTGATCAATATGTAGCGCGACCTCAAAATGAAAGACTTTTAAAAAGAAACCCTGGTATTATAGTACTATCAAGAGAAGATTTATTGTCGGGCTACGGATTGGTAAAAGCCATACCAGGTCCTGTCTTTTCAATTTCATCATTCATAGCTGGCGTGTCTCTAAAAAAAGAAGAAACATATTACAGGCTTGCAGTAATATTTTTAGCAACCATTGCCATTTTTTTACCAGGCGTGTTGTTGCTGTTTCTTTTTTATCCCATTTGGAAGGGTATTAGGGTTCATACCGCAGTAATAGCTTCTCTACAAGGTATAAATGCAGCGCTTGTTGGAATTATACTATCAACTATATTTTACCTTTGTTTAGACCTAAAAAACATGGGTTTAAACAACAATTTAAATCAAGCATTAATTAATATATCAGTAATAATTACAACATTTATATTATTGAATATCAATAGATTTCCAGCAACATTAATAGTTTTGATTTGTTTATTGGTCTCTTGGTTTGTTGGCGGGTAGTTTATAATAATTGTTATTTATTATTTCATCGGCAACGGCTTTTGGTAACCAATAGTCTATTGGTGCACCACGTTTAATTTTTTCTCTAATCAATGTTGATGAAATTTCTAGGAGAGACGTTTCTACAATTTTAATCTTTGCCCCGAGTGTATTTTCTATAGCAAAACCCGCTCTTGAATATACAATCAGGTCAAAACTTTCAATAATATATTGATAATTAAGCCATTTGGTAAGATTACAAAAACTGTCACCCCCCATAATCAATGAAAATGTGTGATTAGGATAACTTTCTGTGAGGTATGCTAAAGTATTTGACGTGTAAGATGGTTTAGGGAGCTTAAATTCGACGCTACTGGCTTTGAGCTTAGGATTGTCTTCTATTGCTATTTGAACAAGGTGAAGCCTGTGCCATTCGTTTAAGAGGGTCTTAGTTTCCTTAAGTGGATTTTGTGGAGAAACAACAAACCAAACCTGATCGAGGTTTTCATGATAAGCTACCTCGTTGGCAATAATTAAATGTCCGGTGTGAATCGGATTAAAAGAACCAAAATATAAACCAATATTCATATAAATATATAAAAAACTATATAATCTCTTCTATTATAATATTTTCTGCTTCTTCAAGCCTTAGGCTTAAACTATAACCGGCTACCACAACAGAAATTGGATCTTTTAAGGGAGCAATTTTTTCTACTTTTATTTTTTCTCCGGGCACACATCCCATTTCCATTAGTTTTATAGAGGTGGTAGTGTTTTCAAAAGACCTGACTATTCCACTTGACCCCACTTTCAACTCAGAGAGCTTTATATACATCATTTTTATTTAGCTTGCAAAAGGTAAAATTAAACACATACTATCTTAAATGCTTTCTAATCAAGAAAAAAATAATCGAAAAATTAAGTTCAGGTTTCAAAAGAAAATAAACCTCAGCAATAGGATTATTGTAAAACAAACACTTCTTAAGCTATTTAAGAAACAGAAAAAGGCGTTGTGTTACTTAGACATTATTTTCTGCTCAGACGAATATTTGTTAGATATTAATAAAGCAAACCTTGATCACGATTATTTCACAGATACCATAACTTTTGACTTTACACCGAAAGGTCAAAAAGAAACCATAGGAGAGATTTATATTAGCGCCGACAGGGTAAAAGAAAATGCTACTACCTATAAAATCTCTTTTCAAAACGAACTTTTGAGGGTTATGATACACAGCACGCTTCATTTGTGTGGCTACAAAGACAAGAGCCCTTCTCAAAAAAAAGAGATGACACGTCTCGAAGATCAATTCATCAAAACCCATCAACGTTTATGTTCCACGTGGAACAAAAGATAACTAGGGAGAATGTATGTTTCACGTGGAACCTTCTTTTTGATGTTTAAATACTCGTGTATATTTGCAGAATATGTTTAATGAATATGATGTAATAGTAGTTGGCGCCGGACACGCAGGCTGTGAAGCTGCTGCCGCTGCTGCTAATATGGGAAGTAGGACGCTTTTGGTAACTATGAACATGCAAACTATCGCACAAATGAGCTGTAATCCAGCCATGGGCGGTATTGCAAAGGGCCAAATAGTAAAAGAAATTGATGCATTGGGAGGACTTAGTGGAATTGTCACAAACAGAAGCATGATTCAATTTAGAATGCTCAACAGATCTAAGGGACCCGCAATGTGGAGCCCGAGAGCTCAAAGCGATAGAATGTTGTTCGCACAAACATGGAGGGAATTATTAGAACAAACCCCAAATCTTGATTTTTACCAGGATATTGTAAGTGAATTGATCATTAAAAATGGCGTTGTTAATGGTATTGTTACGGGTCTAGGGCATGAAATAAGGTCAAAAGCTGTTGTGTTAACCAACGGAACCTTTCTAAACGGAGTAATTCATATCGGAGAAAAGAATTTTGGAGGAGGACGCGTTGCAGAAAAGTCTTCGACAGGAATAACCGAACAACTTGTTTCCGAAGGGTTTGAAAGTGACAGACTTAAAACGGGAACACCTCCCAGAATAGATGGAAGAAGTCTCGATTATTCGAAAATGGAAGAACAAAAGGGCGATGATGAAATTTCGGGCTTCAGTTTTGCAGAAAAACCATCGCTTTTACCCCAAAACCAAAGAAGTTGCTGGATTACCTATACCTCACAAGCGGTTCATGATATTTTAAAAGAGGGTTTTGATAGTAGCCCAATGTTTCAAGGAAGAATTCAGGGAACAGGACCAAGGTATTGTCCAAGTATTGAAGATAAAATAAACCGTTTTTCAGATAGGGAAAGACACCAGCTTTTTGTAGAACCAGAAGGATGGAATACGGTGGAAATATATGTTAACGGTTTCTCTACATCTTTATCAGAAAATGTTCAGTATCAAGCACTTAGGTTGGTTCCTGGTTTTGAAAAATGTAAAATGTTTCGTCCGGGCTACGCAATTGAATACGATTACTTCCCACCAACACAATTAAATTTTACCCTTGAAACAAAGGGGATAGAGAATCTCTTTTTCGCCGGACAAATAAACGGAACAACAGGTTACGAGGAAGCTGCGTGTCAGGGATTAATTGCCGGCATTAATGCACACAGAAAAGTAAGCCAACAATCTCCGCTCGTCCTCAAAAGAAGCGAAGCTTATATCGGCGTATTAATAGATGATCTTATAAACAAAGGAACCGATGAGCCCTACAGAATGTTTACAAGCCGTGCCGAATACAGAACACTTTTAAGGCAAGACAACGCAGATATACGACTAACCTCCATTGGGCATCAACTGGGTTTAGCATCAGATGATAGAATAAGGGCGCTTGAAAAGAAAATAAACGAGGTGGAAAATATTAAGCTGACGCTTAATAATACAACCATAGAGCCAGAAGAAATAAACAACTACTTAGAAAGCGCACACTCGTCACCGTTACAATTAAGGCAAAAAGCATCACAAGTAATATTACGCCCCGGAATAAATATGACGGGGCTGCTTAATAATACCAAAACGCTTTCCCAAAACCTAGCTGGTTTTTCTGCAGACGCTATCGAGCAGGCAGAAATTCAAATTAAATACGACACCTATATTCAAAAAGAAAAAGAACTTGTCGAGAAAATGTCGCACCTGGAAGAGCTGGCTATACCCGATAGCTTTAACTATGAAAAAATAAATTCTTTGAGCACAGAGGCGCGCCAAAAATTTATCAAAATAAGACCAGCCACGCTTGGTCAGGCCTCGAGAATATCAGGAGTAAATCCCAGCGACATTCAAATTTTAATGGTTTTCATGGGTAGATAAAAAATTTTTAAAAAATCAATTGTGAACAAAGAAGCCATTTTCAATCAAACGTCTGAGTTTTTAAAAAAAGCAAACATCAATATCAAAATCATTGACAACCAAAGGCCTTGGGGAGGATTTTTCGTTATCGATGATAATAGTGCACAAGCTTTTGTTGAACTGTTTTTTCCAACAATAGATAAAATAGAACTTACAAAAGGAAAAATAAGTCCGAAAATACTTCTTGTAGAACCTCAAAAGAAATTAAGCTGGCAATACCACAACCGAAGAGCAGAAATATGGAAACTCGTGGAAGGCGAGGCTGGAATAGTAAGAAATAACAGTGACGAACAAACGCTAATTCAAAAAATGGTGCCTGGAGAAACTATCCGACTGCAACAAGGAGAAAGACACCGGCTCGTTGGGTTAGATACCTGGGGAACTATTGCTGAAATTTGGCTTCATACCGATCCTCAAAACCCGAGCGATGAAGAAGATATTGTTAGGGTAAGCGATGATTTTGGAAGGTAAAAATTAAAGCGAACGGTAGTTGATAAATTTAGAAAGCTTTATAACATTGTAGTAATATACGTCTCTGTCTTTTTTATCGCCCCTTCTTTCGCCAACCCGAAGCGCAAAATTTACACCCTGCTGTCGGAAAGAAAGTGCAGCGGTTTCCGAACTTAGTTTATCAAGAGGAACATATGTTGTACTGACATCATCCAAATAATCCGTAAAAATAAAATGATACATAAACTCGTAATTTAAAACTAGGTTTTCAGCTAAGTAAAACCGAAACCCACCACCAACTGGAAGCGTAAGTTGAAATTTTGAATATTTTTTTCTGTTGGGATATTCTTTCAAGCCCTGACCCTCAGTACCAAGCGGTTGTAAAAACACCTTTTGTTTATTATCATTAAATGTATAAGGATTAAAGTGAAAAACCCCAACCCCGGCATATAAATAGGGGGTATAGAAATAATCTTCAAGCGAACGTGGCTCAAATTCCACCCCTACATTAAATTCTGTAAGCGCACTTTTAAAACTTAAATTTCTTTGATACAACTCCGGATCACGGTTTTTTTTATCATCACCATGAATTCTTCCATAGCTCAAACCCGCCCGTAAACAAAATTTTGGGGAAACGATTCGTTTGATATCTGCACCAATAAAAAACCCCATTCTTTTTAATGGCATATTTCCTTCCACAAGGTCGCCGTTGTAGGAAGAGGTTCCAGTAGCTGCCTCAATAATCCATTGGTTCAACAATTGAGATTTTGCGGGCAAAACATAAAAGCACAGCAGAATCAAAAGAAACCTCATAATTAAAAATGGTTGCGGTAGCCAAAAGTACTTATATTTTTCAACAAACCATAACCATCGGCCGCTGATTCAGATCAACAATAAATCTTAACCAACCGTAACATTTCTTATTTTTGAAAAGAATAAACATACTTTTTAATTCTATTTATGAAAAAAACGCTGTTATCATTTTTGCTTGTTGTGTTTACAGTAATATCCTATTCACAAAGGAACATCATTAAAACCAACCTTTTTAGTCTTGCGCTCAACAACTATAACCTTACTTATGAACGTGCGCTTACCAAAAAAATAGCTATTTCTGCAGGCTACAGAATAATGCCAAAGGGCACCGCCCCACTTAAGAGTTATATCGAAAACTATGTTGGCCGTAATGATTTTGAAATCAATTCTTTTCGGCTGGGCAATAGGGCGCTTACCTTGGAAACTCGGCTTTATCTTGGAAAGAAAACCTTACAGGGCTTTTACCTGTCACCCTATTTAAGATACACTGATTATAGTTTTATTTTTCCAATAACCCATCCACAAAATATTGCCTCAAACGGAGCAATAACCAACCCGCCCATATTACTTACGGGTAACATAGAAGCGCTTTGTGGGGGCT
>Ga0315905_10007369_pt1 | contig 11161 bp, 9 predicted proteins | sample LakEriMetagenome_5_FD_203522 | JGI IMG/M metagenome (GOLD analysis project Ga0315905, IMG submission 203522) | Freshwater fungal communities from buoy surface, Lake Erie, Ohio, United States - Buoy 4 MA121 | ecosystem: Environmental > Aquatic > Freshwater > Lake | place: USA: Lake Erie, Ohio... | reverse complement strand
ACCTGCTGCAGATCACCGTTGGCACTGTAATCGGTCATGACTTTTCTCCCTCGTTAAGCGAAAGGCTTGCCCCCGGCAGACCCTCCACGGTTTCGCGCACCACGCGTTCCGCTCCGGCATCGAGTGCGGCCTTTTCGGCGGCATCGCGCAGGGAACGGGCGGCGCTGATCCGGGTTAGGATCGGGTGAGTGTTGACAATTCGGTCCAAGGCCGCCTGCGCGTCAGCATCCCAAGGGAAGTCACGGCGGAGCGTGGTTGGCGTAGCAGCGGCGCTGTCCATCTCGCTGCCCAGGGGCAGGATGTGGAACAGGGCGTCGAAAAGGCCGTTACAGACTTCTTGCAAGAGCCAAACCGCCCCCGCATAGCCCATCATCGGCGTACCCGTGGCGCGCCGGATGGCGGCACCGGGGAAAGAAGCGGCGATGAAACTTGGCGCGGGGCCAAAACCGCCCTTCATCTCGGCCAGATACATTTTCTCGTTGATCGAGCCCATCACCACCAAGGGGCGGTGCTGTTTCATCAATCCCCGCACAGCTTCATTGTTGGTTTTCTTGCCCGGCAGACGCGCGACAGCAAAGGCGCAGGGCAGACCCAGATCGGATTCAAGATAGTTGCGCACACCGCGGGCATAGGTCTCGGTCGCCACGATGCCGAAAGAGGCGGTGGCGAAGAAATCTTGGGTCACTGACCGCCACAGATCCCACACCGGTTTCAGCGTCGAATGCTTTTCGCGGGCGATGAACGGCTCGGGGTCCAGCCCCAGCATCTCACCCAGCTTGCGCAGGAATTTCGTCGTGCTGTCCATGCCGATGGGTGCCTGCAAGTAAGGCTTGCCCAGAACCTCGGCCAAGCCGCGGCCAAATTCGCGGTACATCACGATATTGGCGTCAGCATTCACAAGGTTGCGCATCTCGGCGACATGGGCGCCCAAGGGCATAACCATGTTCACATCCGCGCCAATGCCTTCGACCAGACGGCGGATCTCGTGCAGATCGGATGCCATGTTGAACACGCCATACATCGGCCCAAGGATGTTCACGCGTGGACGCGCACTCTCGGGGCGGGCGGCCTCATGCGGCATCCGGCCCTTGGTCATGCCGAACTCGGTGAAGATCCAGGTCATGGCCCGGTCGGCGCATTCCCACTGATCTTCATCAATCGTGCGCGGCAGGAAGCGTTGAATATTGGTGCCCATCGGGGTGACACCGCCGCCGATCATCTCGGCAATCGACCCTGTCACCACCACCGCAGGCAAAGCCGGGTCGAGCGTTTTCCAAGCCCGGCGCATCGCGCCTTCGGTGCCGTCGCGGCCCAGTTCCTCTTCGCCCAAGCCCGTGACCACAATCGGCAGTTCATGGGGCGGCAGCGCGTCGGTGTAATGCAGCACAGATGTCACCGGCAGGTTTTCACACCCAACCGGACCATCGATCACCACCTGCAGACCCTTGACGGCACAGAACGCATAGATCGCGCCCCAATAGCCCCCTGCCCGATCATGATCTTGAACTAGCATCAGATCATCTCCTCGGCCTTGGCGGCGCGCGCCATTTTGTCGAGCTTTTTCTGATGCATGGCGCGGAATTCCGGCTGCAGGTTCGGCGCACCTTCCCAGATGCCGGCGGTGTCGCCGTGGCCCACGCCTTCGAAGAAGGCCTTCATGTCATCCAACCGGTCTTTGCCAGAAATGGCGGCGTTCACGACCTGGCCCAGAGAACCAGCGCCCGCCGGACCCATCAGGGGGCGCGCGGAAATCAGGTTGGTGAAGTACAAGGACGGCACGCCGGTTTCCTTGGCCTTTTGCACCACAGGCGTGGTGCCAATGGCCAGATCAGGACGGATGGCTTCCATCGCCGACAGGTCATCTTCCAAGGACGCGCGGAACTTTACCTTGACGCCGCGTGCTTCCAGCCAATCCCGATCCGCCTCGCTCCAGGCGGTTTTGGCGCAAGCGGTGCCGACGTATGGCACATTCGCACCGGATTCGATGAGGAGGCGCGCGACCAGAAGTTCGCTGCCTTCATAGCCTGAAAGCGTGATGGTGCCCTTAATCGGAACACCCGCGAGCGCGGCCTTGATGGCGGGCAAAAAGGCGTTCTGCGCGGCTGCGATCTTGGCGGGCTCGACGTTATAGGCATCCCCAATCGCAGCCAGCCAAGCGGCGGTGCCGTCATGGCCGACCGGGGCAGAGCCCACAACCTTGCGGCCGGCGTTTTGGAATTCGCGCACGGCGGCGGTGTAGAAGGGGTGAATGGCCGCCACGACGTCGCAGTCTAGGGCTGCATAAAGCTCACGCCATTCGCGGCAGGGCAGCACGGGACCCGCAGCCAGACCCATGGGCGCCAGCATCGCGCCGATCATCATCGGGTCAGCCGGGAACATCTCGCCCAGAAGGGCCACTTGCGGGCGGTCAGAGCGGGCTGACGCGGGCGCAGCCACTGGCCCCGCCTCGATCTCGGCGCGGGCATATTTCAGCATCGCCCCGGCCAAAACGTCCTTGGCCTCGGCATGAGTGGGGATCCCAAAGCCCGGCACGTCAATGCCGACAATCCGCACCCCGTTGATTTCACTGGGCAAAAGCTTGAGCGGCACACCGCTGGCCGTGGGCACGCACAGGTTCGTCACCACCACCGCATCATAGCGGTCCGGATCGGCCAACTCATGCACCGCGTCGCGGATATCCTCGAAGAGCTTCCCCGTCACCAAGGTTTCCGAGTTAAACGGCACATAGCCGACCGACCGGCGCGCGCCATAGAAGTGCGAGACAAACGTCAGGCCATAGACACAGCAAGCCGAGCCAGACAGCACCGTGGCCACCCGACGCATCCGCAAGCCCACGCGCAAAGACCCAAAGGCCGGGCACATCGACTGTGGCTTGTCATGCGGACCTTGCGGGTAATCTGCCGCGTATTGATCCAGCAGTTCCGACTGACCCGCTGCGCGGGCGGCCGCCTCCATTGTGGCGGCACCGGCATGACAGCCCATACCGTCAACCGGGGCCGTCATTGCAGGCGCTTCCAGATCAACAGCCTTCACCGCGGTCAGCGGTGTGTCTTGGGCATTGTCATAGCCGATTTCGCTCATTTGCGTGCCTTCCGTGAGGAGAGGCGCTGCAGCGCGGCTTCAAGTTGTGCGAGGGCGTCGAGATCAAACATCGTCATACACCACTTCGAGAGATTTCTTCAGAACGGCGTTCTTGCCGCGCATGTCAGCGTCTGAGGCCGGGGTCAGCACAAAGTCGGCCCCCGTGGCTTCGGCCGAGAACAGGTTCAGAAGACCATCCTGGCTAAGCGGAGCCGGGCGCACGGGCGGGGCCAGTGCCACAGCCTCAGCGAGGGCCGCAAACATTGGGCCCCATTGTGATTCGTAGCTGCCAACAATCTGATAATTCGCGGATTTCTTGCGCAGATCGTCGTCTTGCGGGATGGCAGCCAGTACCGGGATCTTCACAGACTCTGCAAAAGCCGCCGCCTCGCCCGTGCCGTCATCCTTGTTGATGACCAGCCCCGCGATGCCGACATTGCCGCCCAGTTTGCGGAAGTATTCCACCGCCGAACACACGTTGTTGGCGACATAGAGCGACTGCAGATCGTTGGAGGCAACCAAGATCACCTTCTGTGCCATGTCGCGGGCAATCGGCAGACCGAAGCCACCGCAGACCACGTCGCCAAGGAAATCGAGAAGGACATAGTCAAAGTCCCAATCGTGGAACCCGAGCTTTTCCAGCAATTCAAAGCCGTGGATGATCCCGCGACCACCGCAGCCGCGGCCCACTTCTGGCCCGCCCAGCTCCATCGCGAAGACACCGCCCCGCTTGAAGCAGACATCGCCGATCTTCACCTCTTCGCCCGCCAGTTTCTTGCGGGTCGAGGTTTCAATGATCGTCGGGCAGGCTTTGCCGCCGAACAGAAGGCTGGTGGTGTCCGATTTCGGATCACAGCCGATGAGCAGCACGCGCTTGCCCATTTCGGCCATCATGTGGCTGAGGTTGGCCAGCGTAAAGGACTTGCCAATGCCGCCTTTGCCATAGATCGCGATGATCTGGGTTTTCTTGGTTGGCTCACCTTGCGGGATTTCCAACGAAGGCTCCTGATGCGCTTCGTCGCGCAGGCGGGCGTCGAAATCTTTCAGATTTGGGATGTCGAGCGTCATGCGTGGCCTCTCCAATCGAGGATCATTTTCAAGCAGGCAGGATCAGTGAACGCAGTCTCATAGGCCGCCGTGGCGTCGGTTGCGGGGCGGCGATGGGTGACCAGACCGCCCAGCGACAAAGCCCCGCCCTCCACCAATTGGCGCGTGGCGACCATGTCGTCGGGCGCCCATTCGGCGGCGATGCGGAACCGCGCCTCTTTCATGAAAGCGGGCGGAAAGGCGAACGACAAAGGGGTGGTGTAGAACCCGGCCAGAACCACTTCGCCGCCGCGCTGCAAGCGACCGATCAGCGAGTTCAACAGATCGGGCGCACCTGAGGCGTCATAGATCGCGCGGTAGTCCCGGCGCGGATCGGCGTCTGGGGTGGTTACCTCATAGCCCATCGCGCCAGACTGGCGGCCGGGGTCAATCTCCCACACGGTTGGCGCCGGGGCGCCCGCCGCGACGGTCAGCCGCGCCAGCAGGCGGCCCAGAACTCCGTGACCCACAATCAGATCGGGCAAGGCGCGGTCAAAGCCCGCCAAGGCATGCCGCGCAGTGGCGGCCAAGGCCAAAAGCGCGCCCTCGGCCCCAAGGCCGCGGTCAATGCGCGTCGCCCGCGCGCCCGACGTCACCAGATAGCGCGAGGCGCCTCCAAACAGCCCACGCACCGGGCCGTCTTCGGTGGCCTCAAAACAATTGGCGCCGGGCACGAAGACGTGGTCTCCGACGACAAACCCGCTTTCAGCGCCCGCCTCGACCACTTCGCCTGCTGCTTCGTAGCCGGGGACAAGCGGATACCCCATGCCAGGAAAGGGCGGCATGGTGCCAGACCAGAACAGCTTTTCGGTGCCAGTAGAAATGCCGGAATGCGCAACCTCAACCACCACATCCGCCGCCGATGGCGGCGTCAGGCCCAAAAGCCCGACCGACAGGTTCTTTGGCCCTGACAAGATGACGGCGCTGGTTTTCACATTCACTCCCTGAAGCATTCAGATGTCACGGGCTGAGACACGATCTGGATTTTGCTTAGTGTCATTCTAAGCTTACATGTTTAACTGTCAAACTAAATTGACACATTTTAACTCGTTCCCTCACCCTGAGACCCGCTCAGCTGTGATGACCGAGGTGACATAGGGTCGAAAACCCCAATGAATCTTGATGTTTTCAAAGCCTGCGGCGACCAATAACCCCGATATCTCGGTCATTGAGCGGGTCCGTCCGGTTTGCATCGCCAGCGTATAAAAGGCGAAATAGACATCCGTGATCGGGTCCGGTGCAGCACCGCCGGACATCGGCTCGGAAATCACAAGCCGTCCGCCCACCGGTAAGGCCGCATGAACCGACGCCAAAAGCCGGGCAACCGTCGAATCATCGTGATCGTAAAGCACCCGAATCAGGCTGATGGCATCCGCCCCTTGCGGCAGCGGATCATCGCGGAAACTGCCGGGGTGGATGGTGCAGCGCGCGCTCAGCCCCGCCTTGGCAAAGCGCGCCGTCGCCCCGCCCACCACGACGGGCAAGTCAAAGAGGTCCAGCTGCGGCCCGTTGTAGGCCTGCCCGACCGCCGTCAGAAACGCTCCGGTGCCCCCGCCGACATCCAGAAGGCGGCGCACCTTGGAGAAATCCACCAGCCGCAAGGTGTCCTCGGCCACAAGGGTCTGGCTTTGCGCCATCAGGTCAGAATAGGTCGCGGTCACCTCAGGATCGCGCGCACCTTCAGCCCCGAAGACATAAGGCCAAAACTGCGCCAATTCGCTTCTCTCCGGCCCACGCAGCAAAGCGACCGGGTCGGCCAGATCAGCGTAGAAGGCGCGGTGATGGCGAATCATCGCCTCTAGCCCCGGCACGCCCAAGATCGAGGCGCCACGCAGCGTCAACGCAAAGGCCCCATCACGGCGGCGGCGCAAAAGGCCAATTGCAGCACCTGATTGCAGCAGTATCTGCAGCCGTGGCACGGGCACCCCACAGCCCGGCGCGAGCGTCTCGGCCGTGGCAGGCCCTTCGGTCAGCTGGTGCAAGAGGCGCAACTCAACCAAAGCGACCAGCGTTTGGGAGCGCACAAACCCTTGCACCACGTCAAAAATCGCGGCCCCCTCGGCGCGCGAGATGGCGCGCAATCCCGGGACCCGCTCTGCAAAGGCTTGAAACCGGCGCGACGCGGCCAACCGCGTCACCCAAGCGCCCAAAGACGGCCGCCTGGTTGCGTGATGGGGAATGTCCGCCATGTCAGATCCGAGGCTCGCCCTGCGCAAAGGCTGGGGCGACCGGCGTCATCCGCTCGGCATAGCGGCGCACCATATCGGCCAGCATCGCCTCACCCGGACAGGCGGGGATCGATGAGATCGCGCCGCCCAGAATATCCTTAAGGCGGCGAATGGCGCCCTGCACACCCAGTTCGGCCACGGCATTGGGCCGGTGATGCATGGCATCCTGCCCTGCGGGTTTGCCCAAGGCGTCGGCATCATAAAGCGCATCGCGCAGATCATCAGCGACCTGAAACGCCTCACCAATCCGCGCGCCGAGTTCTTCCCATGGTGCGGCATCCTGCCCGGCGGCAATCGCGCCCATCTGCGTGGCCGCAATGAACAGAGCCCCCGTTTTGGCACGGTGATAGGCGGAAAGATTGACCTTCGCCTCACTCTCCCAACCTTGGCCGGCGCAAATGCCATCCGGCATGCCCGTGCGGCGCGACAGCACGCGAATCAACTCCAGCGCCCGGCCCGGATGCTGCCCGGCGGCCTCGGCCAAGACGTCAAACGCCTGCACGATCAGGCTGTCCCCGGTCAGAACCGCCAAAGGTTCGGAAAACGCTTTGTGAACCGTCGGCTTGCCGCGCCGCATATCGGCATCGTCAAAGCAGGGCAGATCATCATGCACAAGGCTTGCGCAGTGGATCAGCTCCAACGCGATGGCGGCGGCGTTGGACAGATCGGGGCGATCATCGCCGCAAGCCATGGCGACGCTCAGCAATATGGTGGGCCGGATGCGCGCCCCGCCCGGTGTAACGGCATAGTGCAGCGCCGAGGCGAGCTTGCCCGGCGCATCCCCTCCCTGCGTCCGCGCAAGGACAGCGGCAGTGGTGGCATCCAGTCTTGCGACGATCGACATTGGCTCTCCCAACCCGGCTTTGCCGGCGCGGTATGGCGAAGGTGTCAATTGAAAATGACACCAATATGTAAATCATACTGGACAGTTTGCCCGTCCGAGTCAACAATCGCATCCTGATGAAAGACAGGTTCAGCCCAAAGGTGATCGTGGTCGGTGCAGGCATGGGCGGCCTCAGCGCCGCCATTCGGCTGGCCGCAGCTGGGCTATCTGTGAGCGTGATCGAGACGCAAGACAGCCCCGGCGGTAAGATGCGCAGCCTGCCCAGCGCCGCAGGCCCGGTGGACGCCGGCCCGACGGTGCTGACCCTAAGGTCCGTGTTCGACGCCTTGTTTGAACTGGCTGGAGAGCGGCTGGACGATCACCTGCACCTGATCGCGCAACCAATTCTGGCCCGGCATTGGTGGCTGGACGGCTCAAACCTTGATCTCTTCACCGACCCCGAGGCGAGCGCTGCCGCGATTGCCTCGTTTGCCGGACCAAAGGCCGAGGCGCAGTTTCGCAGGTTCAACACCCTGTCAGCCCAGCTTTACACCGCCTTTGACGCGCCGATGATGCAGGCCGCAAAGCCCGCCCTTGGCGCGATTGCATGGAACGCGCTGCGCACGCCGGGGGCATGGCCCGCGCTGCAACCGGGATTAACCCTTGGGCAGCATTTGGCGCGCAGCTTTGATGATTCGCGCTTGCAGCAGCTGTTTGGGCGCTATGCCACCTATGTCGGCGGCGCGCCGCATCTGTCGCCTGCGGTGCTGGCGCTGATCTGGCAGGCCGAGGCGCGGGGCGTTTGGGCGGTTGAAGGCGGCATGCACCGGTTGGCCGCCGCTTTGGCAGCATTGGCCGAGCGGCAGGGTGTCACGCTGGAATATGGCCGCACGGTGCGCCGGATTGATCGGCAGTCGGGCCGCGTGACCGGGGTTGTCCTGTCGGATGGGCGCACGCTGAAATGCGACGCGGTGGTCTTCAACGGCGATCCGGCGGGCCTTCTGGCTGGGCTTTTGGGCAACGGGCCGCAACAGGCCCTGCCCCCGTCGGCGGCCCATCCGCGCAGCCTGTCGGCTTGGGTCTGGGCCTTTGCGGCCACGCCCTCGGGCGCGGATCTGATCCATCACAACGTGTTCTTCGGCTCTGACCCCGCCCGCGAATTCGGCCCGATCGCGCGCGGTCAGATGCCCGACGAGGCCACACTCTATATCTGCGCTCAAGACCGCCACCATGGTACCCCCACTGGGCCAGAGCGGTTCGAGATCATCATGAACGCCCCCGCAAAAACCAGCCAACCTCTTGGAGAGATTGACCAATGTCGCGCCCGGACCTTTCCTCAACTGGCCCGCTTTGGCCTGAGCTTCGACCAGCCGCCAGCGGACAGCACTCTGACCACGCCGGCGGGGTTCTCGGCCCTGCATCCGGGGTCACAGGGGGCGATCTATGGCCGCAGCCCACAAGGCACGCTGGCCAGCTTTCAAAGGCCGGGGGCGCGGACGCGGCTGCCGGGTCTTTATCTGGCGGGGGGCGGGGCGCATCCGGGCGCGGGGGTGCCGATGGCAGCATTGTCCGGCAAGCATGCGGCCGAGGCGATACTGAGCGACCTGACTTCAGCCTCTATGTCGCGCCGGATGGCTATGCCTGGTGGTATGTCGATGGCGTCTCGGACGACGGGACGCGCGCCGTCTCGGTGATCGGCTTTATCGGCTCGGTGTTCTCGCCGTGGTATGCTTGGTCCGGTCGCCGCGATCCGGCCAATCATTCCTGCATCAACGTGGTCACCTATGGCCCGGGCGGGCGGTTCACCATGACCGACCGTGGCCGCCAAGCGCTGCGGCAAAGCCGCGATGCGCTGCAGGTTGGCCCCAGCCGGATGGCTTGGGTGGGCGGTACGCTGGTGATCGACATTGATGAGATTTCAGCCCCCCCGATCATCAGCCAGGTACAGGGCCAGATCCGGCTGACGCCCAGCGCGGTGACCAGTGTTGAGGCGATGCTGACGCCAAGTGCCAGCCATATCTGGCGCCCCTTCGCCCCCTCAGCGCGGATCGAGGTCGATCTGACCCAAGGTCACAGCTGGAAAGGCCATGGCTATTTCGACGCCAATTTTGGCACGGCCGCCTTGGAGGCTGACTTCAAGCGCTGGACTTGGGGGCGCTACCCGCGCAGCCATGGCGGCACGACCTGCTTTTATGACGGTCTGCGCGCCGATGGCTCGCCGCTCGCGCTTGGCCTTGATATCAGCGCCAGCGGTGAGGCGACTGAGATCGTGCCGCCGCCGCTGACCAAGCTTTCGCGCACCAACTGGGGCATTGCCCGCGACACCCGCTGCGATGCGGGCGCGCGGCCACGTCAGACTATGGCGATGTTGGATGCCCCATTTTACAGCCGCTCGGTCGTACAAACCACGATCGACGGCGACACCGTGCAGGGCGTGCATGAGGCGCTAGATCTTGGCAGGTTCCGGTCCCCCATCGTCAAGGGCATGCTGGCCTGCCGGGTGCCGAGGCGCGCGAACTGGCAGTTCGATCAGGCGGATTGATCGGGGTTCATCCGCCACAAGCTGTAATTCAGCGCGCCTGCCACCGAAACCCAGATCAGATATGGCAGAAACATCAGCCCCGCCAGCCAATCCAGTTGCCAAAAGGCCAGTGTTGTTGCCGCAACCGAGAGCCACAGACAGACCATAACCCCCATTGCCGCACGCATCCGGTGCAGGCCAAAAAACACCGGCGTCCACAGAGTGCCAATCGAAATCTGCGCCGCCCAGAAGGCCAGCGCCTGACCAGAGTCAGGCAGCTGCGCAACCCGCATCGCAGAGAATGACATCAACAAGTAGAGCGTGGTCCAAACCACGGGGAACATCCAGTTCGGGGGTGTCCAGCTTGGCTTTTGAAGCGCCTCATACCATGCACCGGTCTGGAACAGCGTGCCAGTTGCAGCCGCCCCACCGCAGGCCGCCAGAAAGGTCAGAAACAAACCCCAGTCCATCGCGTCACCCCTTACGGTTGCTTACCCTTGCAGGTAAGTCACGCACGGGCGCGGTTCAATGACCGATCGGCACGATCCTTGGCTTCCAACTGCGCAAAGACCGAAAAAAGCGCCTCGGAGCGGCTGTAATGGGCGGTGTTGCGCGCCGCCGCGTCGACCAGGAAGGCCACCTCAGGCTGCGGTGGGGCGTGCAGCATGGCGGATTGCGGCAAAACCACCGATACGCTGCTGCGGACCAACGACAGGCCAAGCCAACCCAGCTTTTGCCGCCCCGTGGTGCGGGCGCGGTGGGTGACGCTGTCATGGTCCAGCCGCGCCAAAGCACCGCCAATGCCATCATAGACATGGCGCGCCGCATAAATTCCGGGGCGGCAAGACAGCGGCAAGGCGGGCACGCCAGCCTCAGAGCGGGTATAGAACGTCGTCGCCTGCGCCAAAAGCCGCCGCGCCAGCGCCTGAAGGCGCGGATCGGGCTGCGGGTTGGCGAAGAGCGCATCAACACTGATCCCCACTTCGTCCAGCCAATCCAAGGGCAGATAGACCCGCCCGGCGCGGGCATCTTCGCCAATGTCGCGGGCGATGTTGGTCAACTGCATCGCCAGACCCAGATCGCAGGCCCGCGCCAGCGCATCGGGGTCGCGCACCCGCATCAAGACGCACATCATCGCGCCGACGGCACTGGCCACGCGGGCGCAATAGCCCAAAAGCTCGGACATCGTGGCATACCGCCGTTCCGCGGCATCCCAAGCGAGCCCCTCCAAAAGGGCATCGGGCAGGGCGCGCGGCATCTCAAAATCTTCGACCACAGCGGCAAAGGCGCGGTCAGCAGGGGCGTTGCGCGGGCGGCCTTCAAAGACCAGATCCAGCCGATCGCGCAAGCCCAGCACCGCTGGGGCCTTGTCGTCGCTGTCATCCACCGCGTCATCGGCCAGCCGACAAAAGGCATAAAGCG
>Ga0315905_10007368_pt1 | contig 11162 bp, 9 predicted proteins | sample LakEriMetagenome_5_FD_203522 | JGI IMG/M metagenome (GOLD analysis project Ga0315905, IMG submission 203522) | Freshwater fungal communities from buoy surface, Lake Erie, Ohio, United States - Buoy 4 MA121 | ecosystem: Environmental > Aquatic > Freshwater > Lake | place: USA: Lake Erie, Ohio... | reverse complement strand
TGTGTGTGTGTGTGTGTGTGTGTGTGTGTACATATGTACATGTAAACATATGTACATGTACATGTACATATACATATGTACATATACATATGTACTCACAAGTTTCGTCCTGAGTAAGTCCGCCCATTATATTGTGCCATGTAAACACATGGGAAAAAAAAAATTGGACACATCGCGAGAGAACCCCGCCAAGGCTCTCCCCTTGTAACGACTTTCAATTTATCTTTTTATTTTTCCATCACTCTACGTGGGATTGTTTTATCAAATATTTTTTTATTTTTTCCCCATGTGATTACTTCGAAAAAAAGGGTCGAACTGAGTTAAGACCGCCTTTCAAATTACTTGAAGGCTTGTGACTTATTTATACATAGATATTAAACATCTTATATCAAATAAAAAATATTTTTTTATTTTTTTCCCATGTTTTTACTTCGACCATTAAAGGCTTGTGACTTATTGACTACATAGATATTAAACATCTTATATCAAATAAAAAATATTTTTTTATTTTTTCCCCATGTTTTTTAAAGGCTTGTGACTTATTTACTACATAGATATTAAACATCTTATATCAACACTCCCAACACTCCTCCATTATCACGATGTCATTCTAGACCTTAATATATATATATACGTATATATATATATTAAGGTCGATGTCGTTTTTAGACCTTAATATATATATATATATACACACACACACGTGTGTATAATACATACATACATATGCATACACACACAAAGACACACACATTGGCGGAAGAGAGGGCCTCTCAACCTGTGTCTCACTCGCGAACGCGCTCGTGTTAAAAGAGACCTAGTACAGTGTCAAAAGAGACCTAGTACAGTGTCAAAAGAGACCTAGTACAGTGTCAAAAGAGACCTAGTGTCTCACTCGCGAACGCGCTCGCGCACACTTACACATACACGCATAAACACACGGACACACACATAAACACCCATACACACACACACACACACACACAGGCGTAGTCGTGAACACTACCTGTTTCAGAAATTTTCAGCTTGCCGCGGGATACTTAGACAAAATCTTGGCCGAGGGAAATAAAAATTTCATGGTCCGGTCTACCCAATAACACCTTTAAAAGGACCAAAAAAAAAAAAAACCTGGTCTAGAGAGCAGTCCATATCTGGGACTCCAATTAGCGCGGTCCCTGTTTCGTTTATTTGCTTTTCTGCATATACGCGAAAACACACATACACCGATACACACTGATATGCACCGATCTTAATCGATATGCACTGCACACACAAACACAAACACAAACTCGCAAACACGCGCGCGCGCGCGCTCTCTCTCTCTCCCTCTCTCTCTCTCTAACTCTCTCTCTCTCTCTCTCTCGCTCACACACACACACACACACACACACACACACACACAGGCGAGGGCCCACCCTCGCGCGACATCGGAGTTTGTGGCGAGTTTAGTCAGGTTTAGGCTTTAGGTAGGATTTGGGCGCCCCTCCAGAGAAGGCGGGCGTGCACACACACACACGCATACACACACACAAGTGCAGCCAGTGGCGAGATTAGTTAGGGTTTCAAGCGCCATGCATATCGGTGAGTGCGGCTATCTCTGCGCCCTGCGCGCCATTGGGGCTCGTGGTGAGTTTAGTTTGGGTTCAGACTTTGATTCATTTTTAGGCAACTACCTGTAAGTGCGGCCATCTCTGCGCCAGAACTAGCGCCACAGTGCTTCAAGACGAAAAATAAAAATTCGAAGGAGTTTTATAGTGAGGCCCCCCCGAATGACCTTTAAAACTTCTGGATGTAAATCTATTTTCTATTTTTTGACGATGGCAGGCGACGGGGACGTTGCCGTGCGACCAGCGGCCACTGGCGCTTGGGCTGCGATCCGACAGCGCCGGCGCGTTTCATCCGCGCTATCTGCAGCGCTTGTGCTGGCGGCCTTCGCGGGCCTGCTCGGCGTAGCGGTCGAGCGCGCGTCGTCTCCGGGCGCCGGACAGCGACGACCCACTGCGAGCACCTGGGGCGGGGGGCGGGGACTGGGGTCCGGTGGCGGCGGGCCGCTGTCGCTGCTGCAGCAGCGCCTGGACGCCTTCGACGAGGACGACGATGACGGCGACGACGATGACGACGATGATGACAGCGTCAATGTGCGGGACGACATGCTGGCCAGTGCTCCCTCGCGAAGAACACAGTCGCTCTCGTGGCTCGACTGGACCGAGGACGACATTGAGCGGGAGGAGAGGGGCATAAAGCAGCGGCTGATAACGATCGAGCAGGGGCTCATTGCGCAGCCGCAGCGCCTCAACGAAATGAAGGTTGCGCTGGGCAAGGTGTATGAGTATTACGGCCCAACAGGCAAGCTGCGCGAGGGCGTGCCCGAGGCGCTCAAAAGCGTGCAGGTGCAGATGCAGGCCGCAGAGGATGAGATCATGCAGAGCGAGCGGATGCGGAAGCTGACTGCGGACATTAGCGCCATCCGGGAGGGCGCGAGGCTCTTCCTCGCGGCACAGAAAACGAAAGACTATACTCAGGACTCGCTGCTCGACTGGACGACAAAAGCGCAGGGCACGTTGATGAAGTCCTCGGACGAGCATTTTAAAACGCTGCAGGCGCACGTGCGCGACGACGCAAGCGACGTATCAGGCTTAGTCACTGACGTCAAGGAATGGCGGCGTGAGATGCGCCGCACAATTGACCGCGCTGTTCGCCGGAAAAAAGAAGAGCTGGAGGCAAAGGGCAAGGAGCTCATGATCAAGTTCTTTGGCGGGGGCGACAGGCGCAAGGGCCAGGCCAAGGGCCTCTGGGACGCCATCGAGGACGAGGCAAACGCTAACGTGACCAAAGGGATTGCGTCCTCTTTTGCCAAGTGGGATGCTGCCGTGCGCGCGATGGATGGATCCATGCAGAACATCAGCTCCGGCCTCGATTGGCTGCCGGCAGTGATTGAGGCGTGGGACTTGAATGTGACTTGGCGCCTCGGGAACCTGTCGCACTCCTTAGCGCGCTTCAAGGAGATGCAGGAGAACGTGACCACGCCCCTCAGCACCCAAGGGACGCAGCAGTGGAAGGACGTAGAGGCGCTGCAAAATGCCATCGACGACATGGCTGAGCAACGCGCTGTCTCAATGGACCCGTGCATTGGCGCTCGCGAAACGGTCGAGGCGCTAACCGTCCTAATGGAAATGCTCACCGCGCGCTCGCACGACCTGCTGCTCGATGACCTGGAAGGGCAGAAGAAGCTTGATGCTGTGCGCAGCGCGTTTTATGCCCTAGAGAGCAAGCTTTTGAATGAGGAGGAGAAGAAGAAATTGTTGGGGGTGTTGCTCGGCGACGCCAGCGACAAGAATGACACAGCAACGGAGGCAGAGAAGTCGGCGCAAGACCTGTACTCCCAGGTCGCTAGTAGGTCTCTTTTGACACTCTAGTAGGTCTCTTTTGACACTAAGAGAAGTCGGCGCAAGACCTGTACTCTCAGGTCGCGCTCTCCTCTTTTCATGCGCCGCGCACTAGCCGTTGTTGCGGGTTGTGTGTGCGTGCTCTTGCGCGACGCCAAAACCACGTCTAAACTCTAGGTTTAGGGTTTAGGATTTAGGGTTTAGGGTTTATTAGTCGCTCGGTGGGCTCAAGCCCTGTGAGGCAGAGCATGCTCTTGCGCGACGCCAAGACTTCACGCACACACATGTATCCTCCTCCTCATATGTGATGCAGAGCATGCTCTTGCGCGACGCCAAGACCACACATTTGTCATATGAGGAGGAGGATACATGTGAGGCAGAGCATGCTCTTGCGCGACGCCAAGACCACACCTAAACCCTAACGGACCCCTCGGGAAAGTCTCGTCAGTCTCAGACCACTGACGCGTGTTGGCATGTGGTGCAGACGATGGCGCGCATCATAAATGAGCAGAAGGGTGTCTTGGACGAGCGCGCCCTCATCCTCACGATCTTGAAGCTCTTATCACAGCAAGACTACTCGAAAGCCGAGGAAAAAATGCAGGACCTCGCGCGGCTGTCGCCTATGGCCGGCATCCTTACCTTGCTCTCCCAGCGCAACTACCGCAATCCTTCTCAAGCACACCGGGGCAGACAGGCTACTGCTGCGCTGGTGGAGTGGCGCGCACCCGCAGCTGCTGATGGAGATGGTGACGGCGAGGGCGGGACACACGAAGCTGTGGACCCCGACATTTACACGCAGGAGGGTGGGCGGTACAAGTACGGCATCCAAGTGCGAGATTCTGAGGAGATCCGCGTAGTCAAGGGCATCTTGCTCAAAATTCTACTCCAACTCGACGAACAGGAGGCCAACCTGCAGAAGCAGCAGGACCTCTGGAACGAGGTCTGTCGTAGGTCTCGTTTGACATTAGTAGGTCTCTTTTGACATTAGTAGGTCTCTACGAATGTGACCTCTGGAACGAGGTCTGTCCCAGCGTGTGACCTCTGGAACGAGGTCTGTCCCATGGAACGAGGTCTGTCCCAGCGCCCGTCTGCCCCCCCATGCTCGTGCTTGAAGCACTTGAGGACTTTGTCTCCACATGCGCCAGCATGTCGGAGGCCTGTTTTCGAGGTTTGGGAACGAGCGAGGCATGGAGGGACAGAGAAGAGAGAGTCAGGGGAGAGAGAGAGGAGAGAGTGGAGAGAGCGAGAGGAGAGAAAAGAAAGGCGCTTCCAGAAGGAAGAGAGGAAAGAGGTGTCATATAGAGAGAGACAAACAGAGAGAGGGAGGCAGAGGCACATGGAGAGGCGGAAGTGTCGGAGGTGAGATGCAAGTCGGAGCAGTGTCAAAAGAGACCTAACATAGTGTCAAAAAAGACCTGTTATAGTGTCTGGTCGAGGTGTCGGAAGCAGAGAGGGCGTCTTGACGAAAGCCACGAACCCCGCGGACGAAAGCTTGCTTTGCCGTTGCACCCCATGAACCCTCACCACATATACATATACCTTTACGTATACGCATACACGTACGCTGATGCCGCGTGGGTGTCTCGGTGTTGTGTTGTGTTGCTAATGTGTTGCTAATGTGTTGTGTTGCAGATTCTGAGGGCAAAGCGTGATGCGCGCATCAAGTGGGACAAGACCCTGCTCCAGCATATGGAAGAGGTGTGCAACGCGCGCGCGTGTGTGTGTGTGTGTGTGTGTGTGCGTGTGTGCGTGTGTGTGTGTGTGTGTGTGTGTGTCAAGATAGGTATTTAATATGTAGGTTTGTGTGTGTGTGTGTGTGTGTGTGTACATCTGTGTGTGTGTGTGTATAAAAACATACACATACACACGCACACACACGCACACAGATACATATACATATTCATATACATACATACATGACATACACACATACATATCCATATACATACAAACACATATAAATTACACACATTCACACATTCACACACATACAGGTGAGCAACTTGAGCACGAGCATCGAAAGCCATCGAATAGCAAGCGACCTCAACAAGGCCCAGCTCCAGTACCGCGAGGAAGCCTTCAACGCTACCCATTCAGTCTTTGTCATCCAGTCGAGGATTTTCGAAGAGGAGATCGCCACCCTCCGCAAAGCTCTCGCGCGCACCAAGACCAAGGTCGTCCCTGTCTGTTTCTGTGTCTGTGTCTGTGTCTGTCGAGTGTGTGTGTGTGTGTGTGTGTGTGTGTGTGTGTGTGTGTGTGTGTGTCCATGTACCTCTCTCTTGGCTTTGCGTTTCTGTCACAAGGTCCTAGGCTGGGAGGGAGTAGAGGTACGCCAGTTGGTCCGTGGGCGGTTGAGGGAAGGTAACGGTTTTGCGTCAGAGCTCGCGCGCCAACTCTTGAGGATGTACATATGTATGTCTATATGTATATGCATGCGTGTGTGTGTGCGTGTGTGTGTGTGTGTGTGTGTGTGTGTGTATGTGTATGTACGTATGTACATGCGTATGTGTGTGTGTGTGTGTGTGTGTGTATGTATATACGTATATACGCATGTATGTATCTATACACACGCACACACAACCAACGCGGGTCTCAACTCACGAACGGCAGGTGGAGGCCTGCGACTTGGAGAGAGAGCTGAATGGCGGCAAAGAGACGCCCAAGGCAGCGGAGGCAAGCGCGAAAGCAGCGGCGGCCTGGAAGGTGCTGATGGGGCGGTTAATCAAACACAACTCCACCAGCAAGTTCCTCAATACTCTGGCTCCTGAGGTGCTCGGGACGGGCGCAACTGCACCAGCGGCCCGTGGTGAGCGTGTAAGATTAGCGAGCCGCAACCACGAGGTGGCAGTCAAGAACCAAGTGCTGGACAGTTTGAACGACGCGTTGCGCAAGTTGAACGCAGCACAGGAAGCGGAGCGCAAGCTGCACAAAACTGTTGCCGTCGGCCGCACTCGTCTACGCGAGCTTAATCTCCAGCTTGGTCTCACCCATCTTCTGTCTTTCCCCTCCTCTGTGAATGGGCGTGGCGTGCTTTTTGCGCGCGTGCATGCATGATGCCGAGCGAGGGCCTCGGTGCAAGGCGGTGCGTGCAAGCCGCACAAGCGCTCATTTTTATTGTTATCGTGTATGCGCACGCAAGGACTGGCGAACTGAAACTTTGGAGTCGTGCGCAGCTCAAGCGAGCATGCTCACGCAGCTAGCCCAAGGCAAAGACGTCAAGCGCCGGATGCCGTTCGACTTGAGCGATCTTCCCCAGCACCGCGGCCGAGAGAACTTTGCCGAGGAGAAGCACGCGGTCCATGAGTTTCTCAAGGCCCTCCGAGCTCCGGCCACCACTTACCGGCAACAAAAGGACGACTTGGACTCCAAGATCGCTCTTGTGAAACGAATAGCTGCGCAAAAGAAGGCTGCAAGTTCCAGCAATCTTGGTCTTCGAGGTCTGCCTCGCAGAAGTGCAGGGCCTTGGGGGCAGGCCTACTTTGTTGGGGCGCAGACTCAACGTCCTCACTGGCATTGATCTGGAACAACGGTAAATTAAATTTTGTCTTAAGCTTTTTCTCGCAATGAGCTGAGTCGGCCCGTTGCATCGGCGAGGGGTTTCTTTATTTACAAAAGCGTGGTAGTGAGTCGAAGCCCCCCCCCGACCAACTCCCAACCAACTACGCCTGTCCTCAGACCCGCTCGACCCACCAACAACCCCTTGTCGGTCGGGCCATGCGTCAGCTTTGTTACGGTAGCGTACACACCAGCCTGACTGATAACGCCCCGGTCAATCGGCCAAAATTCGCCGAGTTGAATGCGCAACTTTCACGCTGACAAAACCAAGGTGGCGTGCGAGGGTGCGAGAGTGTTCTGAGACGGGCAAAAGTTTGTGCACTGGTACTGGTCCAGAAGATGTTCTTGTAATTGGAGGCACACCATCGGTGCACGTGATGCCGTAGCCCTCTAGTCCTTCCTTCCTCATCTGTCACATCACAGTCCCGCGCGCACGTGCGTAAGTACAGGGAACACGCATGCATGAGAGAGAGCGTAAGCACACACAAACACGAGGCCTGTGCTGCGTCTGTGGTGAAAGACACAACGGGCGGTCAGACCTCGTGCGACTCATTCCAATGGAGCAAGGCTTCTTGTTCAAGTTCAAGAAGTTCCTGGCGGTGGAGCTCATGCATCTTGGCGTCAACCGCTTCGAGGGTTCGTATCCAACTTGCGCGTCTGTCTGTCTTCTCCTGTTCTTGCTTTTGCTTGATCTCAAGCTCAGCCCTGATTTCTTCTAGGCGCCGCATCTCCTTTTCGCGGCGCACTTGTTGATGCTTCACGTGCTTGCGCCGCAACTCCTTTTGATTCAGCATCAATTTGCGTACCGAAGTACGCGGTCGATACGCAGCGGTGGGGTGTGCTTGTGTCCAGGGTGTCTGTGGTGCTTGTCCTTTGTGCCTCCGCTGCCGCAACCCAAATGGGATTCGAGCGCCAGGGTACGATGCACTTGGGTTATGGATCCACGCGTGCGGACTTTGCAGAAATTCCTTGATCACATTTAAATCGACCTTGCCTGCGAAGTGATCAAAGCAGTGGCGGAAGGCCGAAAACGGCCAGTAACGACCTGTCGTGCTCACGTCCACCGCAGGTTGATCAGGCGTGTCACCTGTGCTTGAAACCGAAGGGTCAAGACCCTTCTTATCTTGCACGGCAAGCCCTTGGGGTGGGAGCCCGCCAAATGAGACAGCCTTCTGTGTACTGGGCCTGACGCTGGCCTCAGGCAGATCGCTGGTGACAATCTCCGTCACCGCTTCTTTGCTTATAAAGTCGGGAATAAGCTTGACTTCTGACAAGGTGGCGACAACAGCTTGGCGCAAAGCCTTGTTCACAAGGTCCGGGTCAACAGCGTCTTGCGACTCACTAGCACCCTTTCGATCATTGAGGTGCCTAGAGTAAGCGTCCCGCGTTGCAAATCGCGCGCAAAATTCTTCGCGCAGCATTCCCCGGTCTCCCTCCTGAGCCAACGCAAGGCATTTTTCAGTCAGGACTCGCTCCACGCTTGGTCGCGGCATGTCCGTGGAAAGATTGAAAGAAACCTGGGATGATCTGGCTTCACGGTCATGACTTGGTGTCGGCGCAGGCGGATCGGGCTGATGAAATCGTGCATTCCACTCGGACTTTTCAACAGGGTTGCTCTTGACACCGTTGGATCCTTTCGATCGCATTTCGAACAGCTTGGCCTTGGTTCTCCTCTTGGTCGACCGAGCATCGGGCTTGTCGTCTTCGAGATCTATCTTGGTCTCTCCGTGGACCAACCATTTGGCTGCTATCAGGGCTGCCCTGCAGTAGCGCCGGAAATTAAGCTCTCCTGCTGCTGCCCCGTGTGAGGAGCCTGTTGTCCCCAGCGCACGGCGAAAGATGCCGCCAGCTTGCTCTTTTGTCAGGCGCCGTTCTAGTTTTGCCACCACTGCAGGGTACTTTGCGGCTGGTTCTTTCTTTGCTCTCTTTTGTCGGAAGGGGTCAACGATTCTGTTTTCTTTCAGGATGTCTGCAGGCATGAGCCCCAGGTCTGCCAGACACCGAAACCACTCATGTTGGTCCATGCTGCTACGTCGCGAGCCCGTCTGGAGCGATGAGTGCCCTTCTACCACACAGAACCTTTCAAACACTTCAGGGTCTAGAAGCAAATTTTCTACTTGATCGAGAAGCTCATCAACTCCATTAGGGCGCGGCCGCGGCAGCGCCTCGAGGATCTTTGCGTAGATTTCTGTGTTTTGTGCGGGTGCCAGCTGAGGTATGACAGGAGGACACGAGGTGCGCCCCCCACCCCTGCCTCCTCGTTCCTCCTCGACAGCCTCCGGTTCGCCGTACACATAGATCTTGGCGACGAACTTTGCAGCGATCTTGTAAAGCTCATAATTCAGCTCCCCTGCTGCGATAAGAGCTTGGGTCTTAGCTTGCACCATTGCTGCTCGGAAGCAGTTTGTGCACTGCTTTCTTGTCAAAAGCTTCCTCTCGAGCCCGTCAATCGCGGGGATACGACCGTCTCCGCCTGCCGGCAGATCTTTGGCAGGTTTGCTTTTGATAGCTCCGTGTGCACGTCCCAGCTCGCCCGATTTCAGAGCCCCCACCTCATTTAACATGTACTGAAATTCGTGCAGGTCCATGCTCTTTTGACGCGATCCGCTCTGCAGAGCTGAGTGCCCCTCGACCATGCAATACTTCAAGAACAAATTGAAGTCCAACAGAAAGTGCTCTACCCTATCCAGCACGGGATCCTCTGGGAGCACCTTCTCCTCTTCGGCGCCCGGAGCAGACGGCGGCGCATCTGGACAGTGAAAGCCGGCTGGCAAGTTGGCAAACAGCAGCCTTCTTCGCTCCTCTCGATATCCCTCCAGTTCTCGTGGCATGCCCCACTTCAGCGGCGACGTAAGAAGCGTTTTTGCTGCCAGGGCCTTTTTAGAGGGCCTGTCTTGCAGGACGCGTTCCATTTTGAGGCCAGAGGTGGACGCTACAATGCTGGCCTGCGGCACCGCGCGCATGGACTTGTCTGGGCCTCGCGTCAGGTAGCGCGCAACGGCAGTGGTTGCAGCGCAGAAGGAGCTGAAATTGAGCTCAGCCACGCTCATCTGTGACCCACGTAGCCCAGTCCTGCTGACCCGCTCACTCACTTCCTTACGCTGCTTCGCGGCCGCGCTCGCGTCCCGGAAGATGCTGGCCGCCATGGTCTTGCTGATCCTGTGCGCGGTCTTCAGCAGCGCCTCGTGGGTCGGAGCGGCGGGCGAGTCTTCCATAACCCCTAGGCTTTGTAACATTGTGATGAACCCGCGCAGGTCCATCATGGAGCGCCGCTCACTCTGTTGCACGTCCGAGTGCCCATGGAAAACGCAGAAGCGCGCAAAGAGCTCGCTGTCGAGCATCACGGACTCGACCTGGTAGAAGAGCGCATTGTGATCCGCCTCCTCCTGCCATATGGGCTGCGCCTCGTCGTCGACATCCGCCTCCGCCGCGGCCTCGTCTTCCTCGGGCACCTCCTCGGGGAGCTCCCGGATGGGCGCGGGGTGCCTCACCCGCTGCTGACGCAGCGCCGCCTGCTGCTTGTACATGGCCGATCCAAAAAAGAGACCAAGAATCGCACCCAGTGAGGCAGTTGGCCAAGAAAAAATAAAAACGGGTATTTACAGGCCTTCCCTTACCCCCTTTTGTTTGGTTTAGGGGGGGGCAAGAAGGTCCTATTTTGGTTTCGATTCTTCACGGCAGCGAATGGCAGCGTACGGAGCTGCCGTGCCGGTGGCTGCGATGGAGCCAGCAGGGCCGTCGCGCCGTGCGTTCTACGCGAGATGTGCACTGATGGCGACCATCGCCACCGCGGTCGTTGTAGGCTCGGTGCTGGTGATGGCGGACAAGCACGAGGCGGCTCCAGCGGGACACGAGCTTGCCGGCGCGTATTACGCCGTAACGAAGCCCCCTGCCTTCAACTTCAACAGTGAGTTGCCGTGCTCTCCTGCCGGCAGTGAGCCCATTCTGCAATCCCAGCGGCGGCAGCAGCAGCAGCGTCACAGCAGTGTCTGCTGCGCCGCCACGAGACATGCCGGCAGCCTTTGCCTGCCGGCCGTTTGCGGGGGAGCTGCTGCTCTGCGTGAGCACCCGAGCGGCGTTTGGACAAGGGCGCAGCAGCGCAGCGGGGTTTGAGCGAGAGAGAAGGCAGTTGCTTTCTGCACGTGTGCCCTGATAGGTTGGAGACAGCACCGCTGTCTCGTAGATGCGGTGCGGTCGCGTTGACTTGTGCTCGTTGACAGG
>Ga0315905_10007367_pt1 | contig 11162 bp, 11 predicted proteins | sample LakEriMetagenome_5_FD_203522 | JGI IMG/M metagenome (GOLD analysis project Ga0315905, IMG submission 203522) | Freshwater fungal communities from buoy surface, Lake Erie, Ohio, United States - Buoy 4 MA121 | ecosystem: Environmental > Aquatic > Freshwater > Lake | place: USA: Lake Erie, Ohio... | reverse complement strand
ACAAATTCGAAAGAATTACATATTCAGAAGCTATCGATATTTTACTCAATAGCAATCACTACAAGAAGAAGAAATTTAAGTTTAATGTAGAATGGGGAATTGACCTACAAAGCGAGCATGAACGCTATTTGGTAGAAAAACATTTCCAAAAACCAGTGATCATCACGGGTTACCCAGCGGCAATTAAGGCCTTCTACATGCGAATGAATGAAGACGGAAAAACAGTGGCTGCAATGGACATTCTAGTGCCAGGAATTGGAGAAATCATTGGCGGTAGTCAACGCGAAGAAAGACTTGAAAATCTGATCGCAAAATGTGAACAGTTTAATATTCCACAAGACCATTTATGGTGGTATCTCGAAACACGAAAATTCGGAACATGCGAGCACGCAGGTTTTGGTCTAGGTTTTGAAAGACTCATCATGTACGTTACAGGAATGCAAAACATCAGAGATGTGATACCGTTCCCACGTACGCCGCAAAACGCAGAGTTCTAATCGAAACCACTATCTTTGTTAAGTCATGTTGAAGCAAACCTTACAACAAAAATTACAGCAGAAGTTATCTCCTCAACAAATTCAGTTGATGAAGATGCTTCAGATTCCAACCATGGAATTGGAGCAACGCATCAAAGAAGAAATGGAGATCAACCCTGCTTTGGAAGAAGGTATGGATGAAGAGGTAAACGACGATGCAAAGACCATGGAGGAAACCGAAGCCGAAATCGAAGCTGATAATTCAAAAGACAGCGAAGATTTTGATTTACGAGACTACATCGACGAAGACGACATACCTGAGTACAAGCTTTACACAAACAACTACAGCAGTGATGATGAAGATCGCCAAAGCCCTCTAGGCGCTGGTGGCTCATTTCAAGATGCACTCTTCTCTCAATTAGGTCTGCGCGACCTCTCTGAAAAAGAAATTCAGTTGGCAGAATATCTCATTGGAAATCTGGATGAATCAGGATATTTGAGAAGAGAACTTCCATCGATTGTAAACGATCTGGCCTTTACTTCTAATATCTCATCAACCGTTGAGGAATTACAAGGCGTGCTTGACATCATTCAAGAACTTGATCCAGCAGGAGTTGGTGCGAGAGATTTAAAAGAATGCCTTCTAATTCAAATTAGAAGAGTTGAAGAAAAAGATGAGGATGTAGATCTTGCTGAAGTGATTATCTCAAAATATTTTGATGAGTTCACAAAGAAGCATTACGAAAAAATTGCAAAAAAACTTGAGTTAGAAGATTCTGAATTGAAGCCAGCTATTGACTTCATTCTTCATTTGAATCCAAAGCCAGGTAATAGCATGATGGAGTCGTCTCGTACCATTCAGCACGTGACCCCCGACTTTTTATTGACGGTTGAAAATGATGAATTGAAACTCACATTGAATAGCCGTAATGCTCCTGAGTTGAAGATTAGTAGAGAGTACAAAGAAATGCTTCATCACTATTCGAAGACTAAGACTGTAGAGCAAAAGGATAAAGACGCCATGATGTTTGTCAAGCAAAAGATTGACAGTGCAAAATGGTTTATAGACGCTATTAATCAACGAAATCAAACGCTGCTATTTTGTATGCAAGCTATCGTTGATTATCAAAAAGAATTTTTCTTGAGTGGAGATGAAACGAAACTCAAGCCAATGATTTTAAAGGATATTGCTGATCGTGTTTTGATGGATATCAGCACCATTAGCCGCGTTGCAAACAGTAAATACATTCAGACGCCATACGGCACCTTCTTATTGAAATTCTTCTTCTCAGAAAGTCTATCAACGGATGAAGGAGAAGAGGTTTCATCACGAGAAGTGAAGAAGATTTTAAAAGATGCTATTGAAGCGGAACAAAAGCGCAAGCCGTTGACCGATGAGAAGCTAGGTAAATTATTAAATGCAAAAGGATATAACATTGCACGCCGAACTGTAGCTAAGTACCGCGAACAATTAGGAATTCCTGTAGCCAGACTCAGAAAGGAATTATGATTATTCGCTTAGCCAAAATTTTATCTCTCATATTTCATCCACTTTGGATGCCTTTGATTATTTACATTTTGGTTAGATGGCTCGATCCATATTACATCGCTCCAACACAAGCTGATAACTTTGTACTACTGCTTTTGATAGTAAATATCATTGCCCCTGCCGTTTCGATTCTCATAATGATAAAATACGGTTTGCTTAGCGATATTGAATTGCGAAATCGAAAAGAACGTTTTGGCCCATATCTTTTGGTCATTTTCTATTACATCTTGAGCTACACTATGCTCAAATGGAAAGGGCCTATTCTTCCTCCTGAAGTATTTAGTTTCTTCGTTTCCGTGATTCTTTCTTTGGTTGTTTCACTTACGATAAACATGTTTTGGAAAATATCGGTGCATCTTCTTGCACAAGGCGGAGTATTCGGAACATTGTTGGCCTTGAACTCGCTTCATAAATCGGACATCACAGTCTTCCTTATGCTATCTGCCATTGGTGCTGGTTTGACTGCCTATTCACGACTAAAATTAGAAGCGCATACGCATGGACAAGTTTATGCAGGATTCTGCTTAGGCGCTTGCATGAACTGGCTAGTGATTAGCCAGAAGTTTATGATTTGATTTGTTCTTTTGCTTGTAGTTGTTTTTCCCAATTCCAAGCATCTCGGAGACCCTCCTCAATTCCTAGTTTCGTTTTCCAACCGAGCAAACGTTCGGCTTTATCGACATTCGCCCAAATTTGTTCCACATCACCACTTCTTCTTGGGCCTATTTTATAATTGAGACCTTCGCCAGTTAAGGCTTCAAATGCTTTGACAACCTCGAGGACAGAATTACCTCTTCCTTGACCGAGATTGAAAATCTCGAATGTAGTATTGGCATTCATCAGCCATTCAAGCGCCGCAAGGTGAGCTTTAGCGAGATCCACAACATGTATGAAGTCACGAATGCACGAACCATCAGGTGTAGAATAATCGATGCCGAAAACAGTAAGAGTATCCCTCTTTCCAATGGCAGTCTGCGTTATAAAAGGAACGAGGTTATTGGGAACACCATTCGGAAGTTCACCAATAACACCGGATGGATGAGCACCTATCGGGTTAAAGTATCGAAGAATTGCAGACTTCAGAGCAACCTTAGAATGACAAACATCCTTTATCATTTGCTCACAAACCACCTTCGTATAGCCATATGGTGAAGCGGCGTTCTTATCAGGACTTTCTTCTGTAACTGGCAGCTGTTCTGGTTGGCCGTATACAGTGCAAGAACTAGAAAAAACAAGATTATGCATGTCGAACTCTGCCATAATCTCTAGCAAGATGGCCAAGGAACCAATATTGTTGGAGTAGTACTCCAACGGTTTATCTACAGACTCCCCAACTGCTTTAAATGCAGCAAAGTGAATAACAGCTTCTGGCTTCTCTATTTCAAAAACCTGACGAAGCGCTTCCCTATTTCTACAATCAATTTCATAAAAATTTGGAACCTTTCCAGATATCTCCCGTATCCCATCCAAAACAGAGATATTCGAATTAGACAGATTATCTACGATTACAGGGTCATACCCCGATTGAATCAATTCAATAACGGTATGCGAGCCAATAAAACCGGTTCCACCTGTAACAAGGATTTTCATACAAGGAGTTAATTTCTGATAAGGCCAACAAAAGTAGGCAATTCAAAACTTTTTTTTACAAAAATGAAACCTTTGAAATGAATAAGCAGTAATAAAGCCTCAGACTTACCTAACCTAACAACATGAACACATCAATGACTTCGCCAAGGTACGACTTGTCGTATCTGAACCAGGTCTTTCAGGGGAATCGCGAGATGATCGATAACATCATTACGCTCTTTCTTCAGCAAGTACCTGAATATATACGTGAAATGGAGGAATGCGTCAAAAAGAACGAACCTCTCTCACTACATCCTCTTGCGCACAAAGCCAAGTCTTCTATTTCTATGCTTGGCATCAAGGATATGGAATCTGACATCTTGCGCATTGAGAATGACAGCAAGCACTTACGAAATTTAGATGAGCTTCCGAATTTAGTTCACAGGGTAAAAGAGAATTGCCAAATTGTGTACTACCAGCTCCAACAGCAATTGCAGCGCGCATCCTAAGCGTGCATGTATAAACGATATAGGGTGGAGGGCCGCTCTCGGTAAGAACTAGTTTCTGAAGAGGGCGGTTTTTCTATTTAAAAATGTTGCTACCTTGCCCCCGAATCCTAGCTAGTTGAATGTGACTTACGTAATATGTTGTTTTCCTTAACAGACGAAAGAGACTTACGAGAACGAGGCCTTACCAGTGCAGAGTTGATGAATACGATTTATCGTTTTACTCATCAAACTCAGCCTGTTCATTTGGACAGACCATGCACAACAGGAGATGGTATAACGATTCTCAAAGCGTCTGATGCCAACCACTATCTCTCTATTTTCGAAACAGAGAGTCAAAAGAAAACTATCATGAAGTTTGTGCCGGCTTCGGGCGCGGCATCAAGGATGTTCAAACACATCTACCAATATCATCCAAAAAATATCGATCAACTCACAGAAGAGTTTATTATCAACATTGATCTCTTTCCATTTTTCAATCTACTCAAAGAAGAATTTTCTAAAGAAGATATTTCTCTTTCCAAATTGATGGATGAAAACAACTGGGAAAGTATTTTCAAAAGAATATTATATACTCCTGGATTAAACTACAGTATCTATCCAAAAGGTTTAATTCCATTTCATCGCTATCCAAACGGTGAAATGCTCACTGCTTTTGAAGAGCACATTCGTGAGTCCATAGACTATGGCCGCGAAGCAGATGGCACATGTCGTCTTCATTTTACGCTGGCTCCGCATCAAGTGGATCTTGTAATTTCTTTTTTGGAAAAAACAGTACAAGCCTTCCCTTATGAAAAGTTTATCTTTCACCATAGTATTCAAGCGGCTTCTACTGATACCCCGGCAATAGATAAAAATAATGAAATAGTGCGTGATAAGGAAGGAAAGATCATCTTCCGCCCTGCTGGTCACGGCGCTTTGATATATAATCTTCAAGAGATCAATGAGGATATTATCTTCATTAAAAACATTGACAACGTTACCACTAGAGATCAAAAAAACGAATCTCTTTTTTATAAAAAAGTTCTTGCTGGTCTACTTCTAGATTTAAAAAATCAAGCCGATCAAATTCTACTTGATTTAGAAAACGACGTTGCCACATCTATAGCCAGAGGACTTCAATTTATTGGGCAATGGTTCTACTCTGACGTTTCATATGATATGATGCCAGATCAAGCTCGCCAATTCATTCAACTCCAACTAGACCGTCCTATGAGGGTTTGTGGTATGGTTAAAAATGAAGGAGAGCCAGGCGGCGGTCCATTCTGGGTAAAACTCTCTGATGGTTTTACGAGCAAACAAATCGTAGAAAAAAGCCAGATCGATCATCATGATTTGAAACAAATGAAGATACTTTCAGAGTCTACCCACTTTAATCCAGTAGATATTGTTTGTTCAATTAAAAACAGAAAGGGAGAGAAATATTCATTAGTAGATTTCATTGATCATAGCGCGGGTTTCATCTCTGAGAAATTCCAAGATGGAAAAGTGATCAAGGCTTTAGAATTACCAGGACTATGGAATGGTTCAATGGCTCTTTGGAACACCGTTTTTGTGGAAGTACCTAATTCTACTTTCAATCCAGTAAAAACAGTAAACGATCTTCTTAGACCCGGACATCAAGTCCTTTAAAATCTGCGACTTCTAGTTGTTTATTGCAGAAAAGGGTTTCTGTTTCTTCTTTATTTGATGCAACGCAGATTATTCTACTCGCCGAAAATTCTTGTACCAAATTCTGATACCATAAAATTGCGTTTGCATCAAGATGCGATGACGGTTCGTCGAGCAATAAAATATTAGTCTCACTCATAATTGCCAAGCCTAATTTCACACGTTGTTTCATCCCACTTGAATAAAACTTCAAAGGCTTATCAATCTGAGCTGAAAGCCCCATTTTTTCTGCAACTTCACCAAGGCTAAGATTATTTCGAAAACTTTTAAATGAAGAGAAAAATTGAATGTTTTCACGAAGTGTGAAATCTTCATACAAGGTCATATACGGTGTTGCAAGCGCTACCTGTTTGTACACTTCTTGAACCCCGATCATTTGATCATTTTGCTTCCAAATGATTTTGCCTTCAGAGGGTGTGAGATAGCCGCTCAAAATTTGTAGGAGCGTTGATTTGCCGCTTCCATTAGCGCCTAGAATAGCAATACGGTCGTTTTGGACAAGGTTCAAGGACACTTTGCGGAAGATCCACTCCCGCTGAAATCTTTTACCAATATTGTCCAGCGATATTTCCACGAATACTAATTAAAGTCCTTGAGGACCACGAATAATACCTTTATCAGAAGTGCGAATAAATTCAAGAATAAACTCCTTCTCTTCTGTATTTGGTAATTCCATTTCGGCTGCGTGAATAGCGCGAGAAGTATTGCTATTGTGAACGTAAATCATTCGATATACATCCTCAATGTGAGCAATGGTCTCATTCGCAAATCCTCTTCTTCTCAGGCCAACTGTATTAACACCAGCAAAGCTCAATGGTTCGCGTGCAGCCTTGATGTAAGGCGGAACATTCTTTCTAACCAAGCTACCTCCAGCGATGAAGCAGTGCTGGCCAATTCTGATGAACTGTTGGATAGCAACTACCCCTTCAATCACCACCCAATCGTCAATGGTTACGTGACCTGCGATATTCGCCGAGTTTGCTATAATACAATTATCACCGATGAATGCATCATGCGCTACGTGCACATACGCCATTAATAGACAATTCTTTCCAACCTTCGTTTTAAATCTATCTTTTGTACCACGATTCAATGTGCAACATTCGCGAATAGTTGTGTTATCCCCTATTTCGGTGGTAGTTATTTCTCCATCAAACTTTAAATCTTGTGGCACCGCTGAGATTACTGCTCCAGGGAAAATTCTACAATTTCTACCAATTCGAGCGCCGTCCATAATGGTAACGTTGGGGCCAATCCATGTACCATCGCCGATTTCTACATCACCTTCGATGGTTGTAAAAGCGCCGATTGTTACATTTTGTCCAATTTTCGCTCTTGGGTCGATCACATTCATTGCGCTCATACAGCTTGCGTAGCATTAGTTTCTGTAACAACTCTGTCTCTAACGACTTGAGCTAGCATGGTAGCCTCGCTCACTTCTTTTCCATTTACGTAGGCGATACCCTTCATATTAACCAAACCTCTTCTGATAGGAGACTCAAGAGTAAGTTTGAAAATAATAGTATCACCCGGCATTACTTTTTGTTTGAATTTTACTCCATCTATTTTCATGAAGTAGGTGCTATAGTTTTCTGGATCTGGAACTTGAGAAAGAGCAAAGATTCCTCCTACCTGAGCCATCGCTTCTACTTGAAGAACACCCGGCATTACTGGATTACCAGGGAAGTGCCCCTGAAAGAATGGTTCGTTCATCGTCACATTCTTTAAACCAATAACACCATGTGCGTCCATTTCTAGAATTTTATCTACTAGCAAGAATGGGTAACGGTGAGGAAGCATCTTCTCGATATCATTGATATCGTATAGTGGCTTTTGGAAAATATCGAATTTTGGTGCCTCGTCCTTTTGCTTTTTAACAAGCTCTTTTAGAATCTTGGCAAACTCAACATTTCCGTGGTGTCCTGGGCGTGCAGCGAGGATGTGACCTCTGATAAAACGACCAACTAAGGCTAGGTCTCCTACTATATCCAACAGTTTATGTCGTGCAGGTTCATTTTCATATTGAAGCTTAACAGTATTCAAAACTCCAATACCTTCTACTTTTACTTCTAGGTCTTCCTTTCCAAGAAGCCTTAAAATATCCTTGATTTGATCGTCCGAATATGGCTGGTCTACCATTACGATAGCGTTATCAAGACTTCCTCCTTTGATCAATCCATTCTTCGCAAGAACTTCTAATTCGCGAAGGAAAACGAACGTTCTACAACGAGAAATTTCCTCAACAAAATGATTGAGTTGATACATGTGAGCGTGCTGTGTGCCCAAAATCGGGGAGTTATAATCAACCATTACAGTTAATCGGAATTCCCCTCCTATAGTTGGAACTGCTAGCATTTCCACTCCTTTGACACTATCCTCAAACGTGATATTCTCTGTCAAGGTCAGATATTGTCTTTCCGCATTCTGCTCCTCATATCCAACAGCTTCAATAGCCTGTACAAACGGCCAAGCACTTCCATCCATGATAGGAACTTCCGGTCCGTCTAATTGGATAAGCGCATTGTCAATCTTGCATCCATAGATGGCAGACAGAACGTGCTCAGTCGTGTAGACTCTCGCTCCATTTTGTTCCAAAGTAGTACCGCGTTGGGTTCCCACTACCAAATCCGGATCAGCTTTGATAATTGGCTGATCAGGTAGATCTACTCTTTGAAATCTGTACCCGTAGTTTTCTGGTGCAGGCAGAATAGAAAGATTCACAGGTGCCCCTGTATGCAAGCCTACACCTGTGAGGTGTACTGCTGATTTAATTGTTCGCTGCTTAGAACTCATGATGCGAAATTAATCTGATTGACTGCGAAAATAGGTCATTCGCTCAAACTACTAAAAAATAAAAATGCCCCCTTGAAAGGGGGCACTTTATGCAATATCATAACCATCTTAGTTACCCAACATGTAGAATACACCTACAGAGATTACTTGATTAGAAATTTTATCATCTGTCTCCAAGTCTGGATCAGCAAGATTTGAAAGACCTTGAGTTAAACGAGCTTCAACACCAAATCCTGATTCTGTTTGGAAACCAAGACCCACATTGATACCGAAATCAGTACCATTGTAAAACTCTTTCACGTCCTCATCAATTGATTCAGAAACAGTAGTAGTTCCTGCAGAATTTGTAACAGTCGAAGTATAGTCACCAGAGTAATTTGCTCCCATCATCAATCCAATATAAGGACCAGCCTTAACATGGAGCTTTTCTCCAATTCTAAATCCAATATTTACAGGAACCTCAATGTAGCTAGTTTTAATCTTTGCATCATATTCAGTTTTTGTAGTTGTACCTAGAATATCAAAAGATGAAGTAGACTTATCAGCAGCTCCTTTGATAGAGAAATTCAATTCAGGTGCAAGGAAAAGTTTATCTCCAAGATCCAATTGAAGAGCGGCACCAACATAAAATGAAGTAAGCATTGATGACTCTTCAACATCTCCAACTTGGTTCGCTAGGTTAAGACCAGCGCGACCTCCGAAGTTTAATTGAGCAGAAGCTACAGTTGATGACATAACTGCAGCGGCAGCTACCATCATAGTAATAATTTGTTTTTTCATAAATGTACTTTAAGGTTTTGTATGGCAATTATAGTCAAGAATTCTATTCAAACAAAAAATAAGGTAAATCCCGTAGAAATGCGCACATGCAGGCCAATACGTTTGTCCCACAAACATTTTAAAATTATAACCTCATGAAAAAACTAGTTATTGCATTTGTTGCATTTTTGATGACCACCTGTGCAGTTGCGCAAGAATTTGGTGAAGGAAGCAACAGACTTCATCTTGGAATTGGAGTTGGAAGTGCTTATGCTTACAGCGGGTCTTCTTCTAGCATCCCTCCTATTCATGCCTCCTTCGAACATGGAATCACCGATAAAATTGGAGTCGGTGCTTTAGTAGGCTACACTGCCTCTACTTGGGAGCAGAGCTTTCTATCAACTACCTATGAATGGAAGTTTACTTACCTGTTAGTGGGCGCACGTGGTGCTTATCACTTCAAGACAGACGATAAAATAGATTTGTATGGCGGTGCAATGCTGGGTTACAATATCGCTTCTGCAAAGTTTGAGTCCAATGATACTTCTCTTAATGCCTTCATCAAAGAGCCTAAAGTAGGCGGGGTTGCAGTAGGTGCATTTGTGGGCGGTCGCTACAACTTCAATGAAAAAATCGGAATTTTTGGTGAGCTTGGATATAGCCTCGCATACTTAAGCGCTGGTCTTTGCTTTAACCTTAACTAAGTCTTAAAGAAATATCACTACAAAAAAAATCCCGATCAGAATTGATCGGGATTTTTTTATTAAAATTTTTCGATTAAAACTTAATCGCTAGACCGCCTTGGAAGAATGATCTCGCCATTCCTATTTCTGAGTAAATACCAATGTTCGGCGTGAAATAATATCTCGCACCCATGGTGCATTCCATTGCAAAAGGAATAGGGCTAATTGATTCTCCTTCTACTCTTTCCGGGTTGTTTGACTCATATTCCAACTTTCCCCACTTCGTTCCACCACCGAAACCAAAATAGACATCAAACTTCTCTGTCACTTCCCAGTGACGATTGAAACGCAAGCTGATTGCGTTGACCTTATAAGAATATGAATCCTCATATCTGTTTGTAGTAAATGTGCCTGTTTCATTTAACACTTCATAATCGTACGATTGCTTGAAACCGATGTTTGATGCAAAGAAGTTAACTCCTAAACCCCATTTATCAGAAATAGCATATTCCAATTTTGCAAAGATTGGGTTGTGACCAGTTAGATCAATTTCAGCGCCTTCCTGCTCGATTGCTTTTAGGATTTGACGACCAAGCGTATTCGCTCCATAGCCTGCTGAAATGATTACATCTCCTTCTTGAAATGCCTGAGCCTTCGATTCAACAGATGTGATGGATAGCGCAAAAGCAAGCGCTGCGAAAATGATTTTTTTCATGTGATTAAAGGTTGTGTTTAGATATTTAAATTACGATTGGCGTTTTCCAATTACGATGCCAAAGTATAATAAAAAGTTAATTTCACAAAAAAGCCCCGCATTGCGAGGCTTTTAAGTTTATTCTTTAAAGATGAATTATTTATTCAAACTCATTCTAATTAAATTCAAAGCACCACCAGCCTTAAACCATTCGATTTGCTGAGCGTTGTAGGTGTGATTCACCGCGATCACATCTTTTGAGCCATCCTCGTGAGCTAACTCAAAGTGTAACTGCTTATCCGAAGAGAATGAAGTTAAATCAGTGAAATTGATCATATCATTTTCCTGAATTTTATCATAATCAGCCTCATTAGCAAATGTCAATGCGAGCATACCTTGCTTCTTCAAGTTGGTTTCGTGAATACGTGCAAACGATTTTACCAAGATGGCACGAACTCCCAA
>Ga0315905_10007365_pt1 | contig 11163 bp, 5 predicted proteins | sample LakEriMetagenome_5_FD_203522 | JGI IMG/M metagenome (GOLD analysis project Ga0315905, IMG submission 203522) | Freshwater fungal communities from buoy surface, Lake Erie, Ohio, United States - Buoy 4 MA121 | ecosystem: Environmental > Aquatic > Freshwater > Lake | place: USA: Lake Erie, Ohio... | reverse complement strand
GACCGCCGCGTGCGCCGCCTCGGCCGCCGCCCTCGCGTCGGCCTGCCGCCGCGCCCACCCCTCGTCGTCCATCCCGACCCAGTCGTACCGGCTCCCCGCGCCGAAGAGCACCTCGCGAACGCCCTCGAGGCACCGGACCTTGTGGTGCGGCGCGCGCTCGCCCGCCAGGTACCTGCCTCTGCCGCCGCCGCCGCCGCCGCCGCCGCGTCGTTTTGTCTCGCCGCGCCGCAGCGGCGCCCCCGCCTCCTGCTGCGCCTCCTCCTCCTCCTCCTCCGCCTCCTCCTCGTCCGCCACCTCGTCCCGCCCCTCGAGCGCGACGCTCCACTCGTGGTCGTACTCCCCCTCGGCGTCGATCAGCACCGTCACGCTGCCGGCCCTCCTGCCGGACGCGACGTCGTCGAACGCCGAGTCGCCGATCATGACGAGCTCGTCCGCGCGCACGCCCCAGCGCGCCGCGATGTGCTCGAGCGCGTCCGGGTGGGGCTTGTGACGCAGGCCGCACTCGCGCGTGATGGCCGGGTGGAAGGGCGGCGTGGTGCTGCTGTCCGCCTCCTCTGCCGCCGCCGCCGACGACGGCCCGGCGGCGGCGACGCCGGGGATCCAGTGCAGCGAGTGGAAATGGTGCAGGCTGCGCAGCACGTTGCGCGTGACCAGGGCGCGGGGGACGCGCCGCGCGTCGAGCTCGCGCGCCAGCGCCAGCGCGCCGGGCGCCAGGCGCATCCCGGCGATGGCGGCGTGCTCGACCTCGGCGATCGCGCTCAGCGCCTCGGCGCGCGCGCGCTCGGTCGGCAGCGAGGCGACGTGCTCGAGGATGTCGGTGCCGGCGGGCGCGCCGATGCGGCGGCGCATCTCCTTGAAGTCGATCTCGCTAAAGACGAGAGTTCCATCCATGTCGAACACGCAGCCGCGGATGGTGCGGCGGCGGGCGGAAGCGGGAGCGGCGTCCGGGGGCCGCTGCTGCTGCTGCTGCGCGGTCGCCGCCGTCGTCGCCATCGCCGCCGCCGATGTGGTCGCGTTGCGCCTGCGGGTCGACAGGGCGCGCGCGCTCTGGCCGAGGCGGCGGAGGAGCATTCGACTGTGTCAACCGCCGGCGATTGAACCCGGACGCGGCCGCGATCGACAGTCGGTGTGCGTCCCGATTTGGCAGCAGGGGTCTGTTTGTGGTCAGCAACCGAGCTGGGTCGTTCGGCGAGCGCAAGGGGCCAAGATGGGCGAATTCGGGCGGTGAGCGTGTCGATCAGCAGCTGAGGGTCAGTAGTACTCGCATTGGGTGATCGAGGATCGATTTTGGCGAGGGCGGCGGCGCGCGAGGTTAAGTTGTCGTCGGCCGATGGCGGCGGCGGCGCGCGCGTGCGCGAGCGCGCGACTGTAGCGCAAGCATTAGCCGACCACCTTCTTCCACCCATTGCATGCATCACACCTCTCTCGATCAGACACATCTCAACGCACCGACATGTTTGGCGGTGGCTTTGGCGGCAGCCTAGGCGCGCGCGCCGCGCGCAAGAGCCTGTCGTCCTCTTCTTCTTCCCACGCGTCGTTCCATTCGACGACACGAGCCACCACCCGCCCCGTCATGGCCGCGCGCGTCGCCCTGCTCGCCGCGGCCGCCGCCGTGGGCGGGCTCAGCCGTCCGCTCCTCGCCCACGCGGCCGCGTCCGCTTCAGCCAACCCGTCGACCGCCATGCCGCCGCGCTGGTCCGTCCGCCGCACCGTGGGCGACGGCGCCTGCCTCTTCCGCGCCATCGCCCAAGGCGCGAGCCTCGCCGACGCCGGCGCCGAGCTGTCGCCCGACGACGAGGAGCGCCAGGCGCGCGCCCTGCGGTCGCAAGTGGTGCAGGCGCTGAGGGACCACCGCGACGACATCGAGCCCTTCTTGCCGGGCATCGCGAGCGACTTTGACGCCTACGTATCGCTGATGGCCCGGCACTCGACGTGGGGCGGCGAGCCCGAGCTGGCGATGGCGGCGCAGCACGTGCTGCGGCGCCCGCTGAGCGTCTACTCGGCGCGCCTGGCGGACCGCCTGGCGCGCGCCGGAGGGCCGTCGGGCGGCGGCGGCGGCGGCGCGGGCGACGACGACGACGCGGCCGGGGGGCTCCCGCCGCCCGTCGTCACGTACGCGGAGGACCTGCTCCGCGACCCGGCGGCGCCGCACGTCGTGCGCCTGCTTTGGAGCGGCAACCACTACGAGACGCTCGTGGACGAGCACCGGGCTCTGAGGTTGAGGGAAGAGGCGGCAGCGGCCAGGAGAGGAGGGACCTGCGGCGGCGGCGGCGGCGGCGGCAGCGACGATGACGGCGGCGGCGGTAGCGGGCGATCGCGGCTGTAATCATCCTTTTTCTTTTTCATTTTCGTGTCACCGTTCCTCTCTACTGCGCGTCCGCGGGCGGCCGGATCACGTCCAGCCCCCCCAAGTACGGCCGCAGCACCTCCGGGACGACCACCGTGCCGTCGCGCTGCTGGTTGTTCTCGAGGATGGCCACGATCATGCGAGGCACGGCCACGGCCGTCGCGTTCAGGGTGTGCACAAACGCGGTCGGCGCCGAAGGCGCCGCCCCCTTCTCGCCGCCGCCAACGCCGCCCTTATTCTTCTTCCCCCCCGCCGCCGCCGCCGCCGCCGCCTTGCCCTCCCCCGCGCCCCCCTCTCCCGCCCCGCCCGAGCCGCCGCCAGGCCTGTACCTCAAGTTGAGCCTGCGCGCCTGGTAATCCGTGCAGTTGGACGCCGAGGAGATCTCCCCGTACCGCCCGAGGCCCGGCATCCACGCCTCGACGTCGTACTTGCGGTATGCCGGCGCGCCCAGGTCGCCGGTAGGCATGTCGAGCACGCGAAAGTGCAGGCCCAGGTCCGCGTACAGCTTCGTCTCGAACTCGAGGAGCTCCGCGTGCAGCGCGTCGCTCTGCTGCGGGGTCGCGATGACGAAGAGCTCGACCTTGCTGAACTGGTGGACGCGGTACAGCCCCTTGCCCGCGCTGCCCGCGGCGCCGGCCTCGGTGCGGAAGCAGTGGCCGAACGCCGCCATCTTGATCGGCAGCTGGCGCTCGAGCAGGACGCGGTCCATGTAAAACCCGCCGAGCGGGACCTCGGCGGTGCCCGTGAGGCACAGGCCGGGCTGCCCGCCCGAGACGGAGTAGACCTGCGTGTTGTCGGCGCGCGGCTGGAAGCCGCACTTTTCGAGGACCGACTCGCGCACCACGTCGGGCGTCGTGACGGGCGTGAACCCCGCGGCGGCCGCGCGCTGCATGGCGTAGCTGACGAGCGCGAGCTCGAGCATGGCGGCCGCGTTGCGGAGGTAGTAGAACTTGCTGCCGGCCACCGCGGCGGCGGCCTCAAAGTCGACGAGGTCGAGCGCCTCGGCGATGGCGACGTGGTCGCGGGGCGAGAAGCCCTCGGCGTCAAAGTCGCGGCGCGGGCCGACGAGCGCGACGAGCGCGGCGTCGCCCTCGTCGTCCGAGCGGGGGACGTCCGGGTGCGTGTCGTTGGGCACGCGCTGCCCCTCGGCTTGCAGCTCGGCCTCGGCAAGGCCCAGGGCCGCCTCGAGCTGCTCGAGCTCGCGCTTGAGCGCCTGGCCGCGCGCGATCAGGCGCGCGCGCTCCTCGGCGTCGACGCCCTTTTGCTTGACGGCCGCCGCGTTGGCGTTGCGCTCGGCGCGCAGCGCGTCGGCGGCCTGGCGGCGCGCGACGACGCCGTCGTACAGCTCGACGACGCGGCGCGGGTCGGCGGCGCTGTTGCGCGCGCGGCAGTTGTCGGCGACGGCCTCGAGGTTTTCCTTGAGGTACTTGAAGTCGAGGTGGGCCTTGAAGGTGGCCGCGTGAGGCGGCGGGGGGGCGGTGGACGCGCCTGGGGCTGCTGCTGCACCCGCTGCTGCTGCAGACGAGGACGACGCCTTCTTGGTCTCGACCTCTGCCGCCGCCGCAGAGACCGGGGCCAATCGCGCGATGGCCGGCCGCGTGGGGAGGCCGCACCCGCCCCGCCGCACCATCGCCGCGCGCCCGCGGGCGAGCAGCGACAGGCGGGAGAGGAGCATTCTTTCTGGTCGGGTCGGCGGTCGGGCGTCGGTGGGGGGTGGTGTTTGTGGTGCTTTGTGGCGCCGCGCGCGCCGAGAGAGGGCGGGAGCAAGAGAGAGGACGGTTGCGATGGATGTGCGCGTGTTACTAGTGCACGAGAATTGGTGCTTCATGCGCGGAATTCACCTCGACCTCGATCTCAGCGGACGCACGCGCGCTAATCGACCGCGCGCCGCCCGCGCCGCCCGCGCGCGCGCGCGCGCTCCGCACTCCGCACTCGGCCGCCGCCGCAGTCGACTCGCAGCGGCGCGCGCCCGCCCCCGCCGCCGACCCCACCCCTTCCCGCCCCCTCACATGAACGCCGCCGCCGCCGCCTGCTGCTGCTGCACGTGCGCGGGCACGGCCGCCGCGGGCGCCGCCCCCTGCGCCTCGTACCCCTCGAGCTCCGCCATCAGCGCGATCCGCCCGCTCTCCAGGCACTCCCTGAGCTTCTCGAGCGTCGACTTGCCGACCTTCGGCACCTTGCCGACCCGCGCGAGGTTGGCCAGCGTGATCTTCTCGGCGAAGCCCCCGGCGATCGCGCGCGCCGCCGACTGGTACGCCTGCGCCTTGAAGCGCCACTTGGTCGGGTCGCCGCCGGGCAGGCAGCCCGGCTTGTCCTTGACGAGCGCGAAGATCTTGTCGGCCAGGCCCGACAGCGCCGCGAGCAGCGCGGCGTTGGGGCCCGCGCCCTCGGCCTCGCCGAGGCCCTGCTTGGCGGCCTTGAGGGCCGCGGCCCCCGCCTGCGCCGCCTCGGCGGTCATGGGCGCCTTGCCCTTGATGGCGCCGAACGCCTCCTCGGGCGTCAGGAAGGGCACGCCGAGGGCCTCGGCGAACGCGCGGTCCGAGTCGGCCGCCTTGCCGCCGTGGTCGCCGCTGCGGCCCGCGGCGTCGCCGACGAAGACCGACCGCGCGCGGTCGATCGGGGGCGCGCCCGGGCCGCGCAGCTCCTCGAGGAACGCCCACATGCCCGTCTGCGGCTTGCGGTACGCGTTGTCCGGGTCGCGCGACGGGCACAGCAGCACGCGGCACGGCACCCCGAGCGTCGCGGCGACCGCGGCCGAGCGCGCCTTGACGAGCTGCGCCATCTTGCCCGCGAGCTTGGTCTGCACGCCGCCCTGGTTGCTGAGGATGGCGATCTCGTACCCGTCGCTGTGGTAGCGGCGCACGGTCGCGGGCACGCGGTCGTTGAACAGCACCCAGTCGTCCTCGTCGAGCGGCCACGCGCGCCCCATCGCGCCGCTGCTCTTGACGTTGACGAGCGTGCCGTCGAGGTCGAACGCGGCGACCTTGGCGCGCGGCTCGACGGCGACGTCGCCCTCGGCGCCGCTGACGGTGCCGTCGGCGCCGACGCACGTCCACATGAGGGGGAGGGAGGCGTCGAGCCAGTAGCCCGTGGCGGCCTCGAGCTCGCGCCCCTCCGGCTCGGGCCCGGGCTCGGCGCGCGGGACGTGCCGCTTGGGCTTCTTGGAGCTGCCCGGGCTGCGGCCGCCGCCGCCGCCGCCGCCGCCGCCGCCGCCGGGCGACGCCGCGGCCTTGGCCTTGCTCTTCTTCTTGGCGGGCGGCTTGCGGCGCGCGGGGCCGCCGTCCGAGTCGGAGTCCTCGTCGTCCTCCTCGCCGTCGCTGTAGCTGTCGTACGCGTCGTCGTCCACGCGCTTGGTGGGGGCGGGCTTGCGCTTGCCCGCGGCGGCGGGGGCGGCAGCGGCGGCGGCAGCGGGCTTCTTCTTGCTCGGCGGCGCGGGCTGCTTCTTCTTGGCCTCCGCCTCCTCCTCGTCGGACGCGAGGTCGACGACCTCGGCCTTGGGCTTGCGCGGGGGCATGGTGTGGTGCAAACAGGGGGGGAGAAGGGTGGGCGGGCGATGCGCGCGCGCGCCGGGTGAGCGGTCTCGGAGAGCGAGGGGCGGGTGTGTCGGTTGTTCGACGCGCGGGTCGCGTGTGCGTGCGAGCGTGCGAGATGGGCGCCGCGTGTGAGGTTGAGGAGGGGCGCTGCGATTGGGAGTTTGCTGTGGTTTGGTTGTGGAGGAGGAGGTGGCGATGACGGCGCGCGCGTGCGGAGTAAAAGGAGACGTGGCGAGCGATGCGGGCACCAAGACTGCCTGCTGCTGGCAAGGACAGAAACGCGCTGCCCGCCCGCCCCTGCCCGACGCCCACACCCCCGGACGCCCTCGTACTGAATCCTAGGTCCGGAACTCGCATGACCAGATAATCGGCCGCGCGCCCGCGGTGCGCGCGCCCGCGTCAATTCGATTGGCGACGCGCGATGGCAGCATCACCTGTCGTCCGCGCGCCGACCCGCCCGCTGCCCCTTTTCCCCCCGGCCCCACATCCAAGCGACGGATGGCGGCGCTGGGAGTGGAGTGTTCGACGGCGCGGTAGCGCGACGACATTGACAGCGCGCGCGACCCCGCGCCGCTCAAAGGCGGGCAAGAGCGGCAACGAACGCGCCGGCGACGACGACGCCTCGTTTCCGCCGCTCCCGCCGGCCCCGCCGACCACCTCCACCTCGTCGTCGTCGTCGTCGTCGTCGCCGGCCGCGACCCGGTCCGGCCGCCCGGCAGGCCCGCTCCCGCGCCAGTCGTACCGGCGCAAGCGCGACGCGGAGGAGCTCGCGCGCCTGAAAGCCGAGCGCGAGGCCGAGAGGAAGCGGGCGGCCGCCGCGCCCTCGCCCGCCGCCGCTCCCGCCGCCGCTCCCGCCGCCGCCCGCTCCTCCTCCTCATCCTCAGCATCATCGCCGCCGCTGTTCCTCGTCGACGGCTACAACGTGATCGGCGCCGACCCGTCGCTCCACGCTTTGGGGTTTGACGGCGCGCGCTCGGCCCTGCACGCCCGCCTGCGCGGTCCCGCGGCCGCGGGCCTCGCGCGCTTCTTGGTCGTGTACGACGCGCTCGGGCGCGTGGGGGGAGGAGGAGGAGGAGGCAGCAGCAGCGGCGGGCGGCCGTTTGCAGCAGCAGCGGCGGCGGCGCCGACGTCGTTCGGCGAGGCGGCCGCCGCCGCCGCGGCCGAGTTCGGGCAGGTCGAGGTGTGGGCGCTCGGGCGCGGGCTGCGCGCGGCGTACGCGGCCGACCGCGAGGCCGACACGCTGCTGATCGACCTGGCCGGGGCGCTGGCCGGGGCGCCGGGGAGCGGCGGCGGCGGCGGCGGCGGCGGCGGCGGCGAGGCGTCGTCGCTGCAGGAGCGCCGGCGCCGCGCGACGGCCGCTCTGCGCGTGGCGGCCGGGCCCGTGGCCCTCGACGGCAGGCCGAACACCACCCTCCCGCCGCCCCCGCGGCAGGTCTACGTGGTCAGCAACGACCAGCGCGTGCAGCTGGGCGCGGGCACGCTCGACGGCGTCTTGAAGCGGGCGCTGCGGGCGGCGGCGGCGGGCGGCGGCGGCGGCGCCTCGCCCGAGGAGGAGCGCGCGCGGGGTAGGCGGCGGCGCCTGCGCGCGCAGGATGGCGGGTCGGCGTCGTCGTCGGCGGGATCCTCGGCCGCGGTCTCGTTCGACGAGGAGAGCGAAGAGGGCGCGGAAGACGGCGGCGGCGATGTCGAGGCGGTGGCGGCTGCGACGACGACAGACGGCCCGCCGGCGCGCCGCGCACGCCGCGCCCTGGCCCCGCTCCCGCCGCCGCTCGACATGTCGGTGCGCGCGACCAGCACGCAGTTCCTGACCAACGAGCTCGCAACGTTTGCCGCGCGCGCCAGCGTCGATTCGGCGGCAGCCGCAGCGGCAAGAGGCGGCGGCGGCGGCGCCAATGACTCGCCGCCGCTGAGTCCCGACACCGACACGGAGCAGTGGGCGGCGCAGGTGCTGAGGATGCGCCAGGAGCGGCGGCGCAGGGCTGCGGCTGCTGCTGCTGCGGCGGCGGCGGCGGCGGCTGCGGCGGCGGCTACCGCAAGTTTGGAGGAGGAGTTGGATGGAGGAGAGGACGAAGAAGAAGAGGAGGAGGACGACGACGACGACGCAGCGCTGCTGCCGCCGGACGATGCTCTGCTCGCTGAAGAAGCGGGCGCGAGCACGGCCGCCCTCGACGCCTTGCTCGACCTAGATCTGGACTCGTTGCTGGCCGACAACGAGGTGTAATAACGGCGAGAAACGCCGACAATCGTGCAAGAATCGCTTTTAAACAAGTAATTTTTGATTTTTTCGAGAGCGTTTTTGTTTTTTTTTTATGCGCGAGACCGCAAGGGGCGCCCGCGCTTCCCGCCAAGCGAACAAACACCATCACGCCGCGGCCGCCAACCGCTTGCCCGCCTGCCCGCCCCGCTCCCGCGCCGCCTCGGCCACCTCCTCCCGCTCCTCCACCGTCATGTACAGCCCGTTGGTCGTGTGGATCGTGGCGCCCGTCGTCAGGCCGATGTCCTGCCCCGGCACGAGCGCGACCCGGTACCGCCGCAGCACCACGCTCAGCGCCACGACCGCCTCCATCACCGCAAACTGGTCGCCCACGCACTTGCGCGGGCCCCCGGAGAACGGGATGTAGCGGTAGTCGGTGTTCTGCTCGTTGGGCTGGGGCCCGTCCAGGGGCCCGAAGCGCTCGGGGACGAACGCGTCGGCGTCGGCGCCCCAGACGGCGGCCGAGCGGTGGATGTTGTAGACGCTGATCATGACGTCCTGCCCGCGCTCGACCACGTACCCGCCGAGCGGGAGCTCGTCGCGCGCGCGCGCGCGGCGCAGGAGCACGGGCGGGTGCGGGTAGAGGCGCATGGACTCGAGGACGCAGCGGGTGACGTAGCGCAGCTGGGCGTACTGCGCGGGGGAGGCGACGACGAGGTTGCCGCTGTCGCCCGGTGCGCGGGGGGCGCCGCCGCCGCCGCCGCCGCCGCCGCCGCCGCCCCCGGCCGCGTCCACCCCACCGAGCACCCGGTCGACCTCCTCGACCGCCTTGCGCATCTTGTCCGGGTTGAGCGCGAGGAAGTACATCGTCCACGTGAGCGCCGACCCGGTCGTCTCGTGCCCGGCCACCAGCATCGACAGCAGGTCGTCGCGCAGCTGCGTCGACGTCGTCTCTTCGCGCGCGGCGATCAGGAAGCGCAGCACCGACGGGTCGGCGTCGTTCAGGTAGCCGCCTGCGGGCTCGGCCTCGACGTCGACGCCGCCGCCGCCCGGGGAGGTCGACGCCTCCTCGCCCCCGTCGCCTCCTCCTCCTTCCTGCTGCTGCGCGCGCCGGCGCTCGGCGGCGGCCGCGGCCGCGGCGAACGCGCCCATCTCCTCCTCGTCGACCATGGCCTTGCAGCGCGCGATCAGCTCGGACGTCGTGCGCCGGATGAGCGCGACGGCCTCCTGCGCCTTGCGCTGCCGCGGGGACAGCAGCACCGCGATCGCGGGCGGCAGCTTCCAGAGCGGCAGGAGGTCGGTCGCGCGCTGCTCCGTCTCCTTGAGGGAGGTGTACACGGCCTGGATGAGCGGGGAGTCGCGCGTGAGGGCGTCAAAGTCGTAGTTGAAGACGGCGCGGCCGATGACGTCGAGCGTGAGCTGCGAAAAGGCGGCCTCCATGTCGATCGCCCGCCCCGTGCGCGCGGCCTCGCGCAGGCGCGTGTCGCACAGCTGCGCGGCCGTGGGCGAGAAGACGCGCGCGAGCATCTCCTCGAGGTAGGCGCGGTGCAGCGAGGGGCTCACGGCGCGGCGGCGCGTGCGCCACGCCTCGCCGCCCGTGATGGCAAAGCCGTCGCCAAAGAGAAACTCGGACACCTCGGCGACGAGCCCCTTGCCGTAGACGTCGCGCTGGGCGTTGTCCGTCGCGCGGAGGACGTGCTTCGCGCACTGCGGGTCGGAGATCACGAGGAACGACGAGACCGGGCCGGTGGGGAGGAGGTAGACGGGGCCGGACTCGACCATCCACTTGAACAGCGCCTTGAAGAGGGCGCCGCCGAGCAGGTCCTTGATGTCGTCCGGCTTGGCGTCGGCGACGGGGATGTTCTGTTTGTTTGTGGGTTTTTTTGCGTGGCGTTTTTGGCGGGCACGACTCGTGAGGTGGAGAGAGCGGCGACGGGCCGCGCGAGGCGAGCGCCGTCTACACCGCCTTGCACGAAACGCACCCCTTTGCCCGTCCACAGCAGGTTGAGCTGCGTGAGCCACGCGGGGCTGGTGAAGGTGGCGCCGGCGCCGGCGGCGTCGATCGACTTGCCCTGGGTTGGGGTTGTGCGTGCGCGCGGGTCGGCGGTTGGGCGATGGGGGGTGAGCGCGAGGGGGCTGGGCAGCAAACCGCGACAGCAAGCGCCGAGCGATGTTTGTGCGTGTGTGCGGGCGCGTGTCGGCGATTTCTTTGTTTGGGCGGGGGAGCGGCCGACCCCGCGACACCAAAGCGTCGTGCGAGCAATGCCACGCGACACATGCCCCTCTCGATGCCGACGAGCGCACCTGCTGGCTGTCGTCCGCGTCAACCTTGCGCTCGCCCGGCTCCTGCCCCGCGCGCGCGCGCACGGATGGCCTTGCGGCGGGCGCGGCCACGACGGCAGCTCGACTGGGAGGGGTGCCGTTCCTGCTGCTGCTGCGCGCCGCGCGCGCGCACACGCCGCCCCGCTGCGGTTGCAGCAATGCGCCGCGCATCGTCTGCATCGTCGAGGTACCAGTACTGGATTGAAGCTGGGTTTGGGAGAGTGAAATGTTGCCGTTGTCCGCCTCGGGTTGATCGCGCGCGCTTTGGCCGGCGCGGCGTCAGCGGCGTCTGCCGAGCTGCCGGGCCGCGCCGCGCCGCGCCGCGCGCGCGCGCGAGAGCCGCCAAGAACCCCGTGCTCGTGGCCACCCTCACCGGCTCCCCGCTCGCAGAGCCAGCCAGAGAGCTTTTTCGCTTGCGCTAGGTGTAATGCGTTTCACGAAAGAGAAAAGAGAGATGCAAGGGTGTCATGTGTGTGTGTTATCTAGGGCCAGATCTCCACGCAACGGGACATCGTCAGCGCGCCGCGTACGCCGACACGTCGACGCCGGCCCTTAGGACATACGTCAGCGCGCCGCGTGGCCGTAGAGCCGCGCGTACGCGGAGACGTCGACGCCGGCCCTCTTGCGCGCCTTTTCGAGCTCGAGCGCGTTGCGCCGCTCGAGCTCGGCCCGCACCCTTTCGGCGCGCGCGGCCGCCTCGCGCGCCGCGCGCTCGGCCTTGGCCTGCTCCTTGGCCGCGCGCTCGCGCGCCGCCGTCGCGCGCGCGG
>Ga0315905_10007363_pt1 | contig 11164 bp, 9 predicted proteins | sample LakEriMetagenome_5_FD_203522 | JGI IMG/M metagenome (GOLD analysis project Ga0315905, IMG submission 203522) | Freshwater fungal communities from buoy surface, Lake Erie, Ohio, United States - Buoy 4 MA121 | ecosystem: Environmental > Aquatic > Freshwater > Lake | place: USA: Lake Erie, Ohio... | reverse complement strand
CACGACTGGCCCGTGTGCTCAGCGCAAGGCGCTGCTTCTACGGCGTGTACGTGTGGAACCAGCTACAAGACCAAGCAAGCCGCCGGGGGTTGTGGGCGCGGCAGGAGGCGTGATCTGCGTGCTGCCATGCGGTTCAAAATGGAGAGGCAGCACCGCCGACCGGCTGCCTGCCCCGTGGCGAGCTGCACCCCGCTGATGAGGGGAAGACACACACCAGACAGTGATTACAACTGTAGTGTACATGCCAGAGAAGGCATCGCCTGCCCCCCAGGTGACGACCTAGTCCATCAGTCCTGCTGCCGGCCCCCGCCCGCCGCCGCTGCTCGTGCCTGCCTGGCAGCCGTCTCTCGCTTGCAGCCCTCCTTGTGCTGCTTCCAGTGCGCCTTGGCGCAGTCAGGGCCGCAGTACCTGCAGGTACACACGCACCCAGCCCGCGTGGGCACCATATACAACCTGCCGCCGACCATTCAAGGTGCGCCAGCATGTCACGCATGCAGCAAACCACTGGTGGCCACCACCAGTCAGCTGGCAGCAGGCGCACCTGGCAGTCTGGCAGCCCGCACACCACTTCAGCGGCATGCCCGCCTCGCTGGCGCCGGCCAGGGAGGTGCAGGCCGGGTTGTAGCAGCCGGGCAGGGCCAGGCCTGGGGCCAGCTGGTCCAGCTTGTAGGGCAGGATGATCAGCAGCTCCAAGGGCCGGACATCCGGGATGGTCAGGCTGGCGTCCTGCATCCGGTAGCCCCGCTCATCAGCGGGGCGCTCACTGAGCAGCTGCGCGTCCCTCCGCCACCCGGGCGCCCCCAGGTCCAGGTGCTGGCCCAGCAGCGCGTCCTGACCCAGCAGCTCGGCAGCCTCCTCGACGTCCGCATAGATGTCGGCCATCTGCTGGCCTGGAGGCTGGACGGACGGGCGGTGTTGGCCCTGAACGATCCGCAAGAGCGCCCGCGCCAGCTTGCTGCCGATGCGCGCAAACGTCAGCAGCGCGAACTGCTGCCTCTCTGTGCTGGCAGACCACCAGGGGTCGCGCCCGGCCGCCGGCAGCAGCGCCTGCAGCACCGCGTGCAGGTGCAGGCACACTTCCCAGCTGCTCTCGAGCCGCTTGCACGCCGTCACCACCAGGCCGGCCAGCGCACCGGTGCGCCACAGCTGGTCGAAGCAGGCGGGTGGGTACGCAATCAGGGCCTGTAGGGGGGGGAGGGGGGGCAGGGGTGCTGCAGTCAGCTTGGTGCCAAGCTGTGATGGGTGTGTGCAGGGGAGCGTCAGGGCAGGCGCGAGATCCCCTTCATGACCATGTGCCCATGTGCATCATACACCCTGCCTGACAGCCCAAGCCGCAGCAGGGTCGCAGCAGGCGCACAGCCGACTCACCGTCAGCATCACCATGCTCATGTGAAAGCCGGGGATGTGATCTGCCGGCAGCGCGCGCAGCGCCCGCTCCGCCGCTGCCACGAGCTGCTGCAGCAGCTGCAGCTGGTCGCCAGGCGGGGGCGAGAGCAGCAGGCCTCCCTGCTGGGCCAGGATCACGCTGAGGGTGTTCAGCACCACGGCGGCAGCGCTGCTGCGGTCGGCGATGGCCGAGTCTGTGCCGCTGCCAGGGACGGGGCCGGCGGGCAGCTCGTCCGCGGCTGCCACCACGAAGGCGGCCAGCGCGGGGGAGGCGCGCCGCATGAAGTCCGGCACCCAGGAACCCCAGGCGGCCTGCTGCTTTGTCACCACTTGCGACAGGGTCACCAGCACACAATTGCGCAGCGTGGCCGCCCTGAGCGCGCGCCGAGGACGGTGCAGGGTCAGCGCCTCGACGGCCAAGAGAAGCTGCTGCGGCGTGCAGAGCGGGCAGATTGGGCCGCCGCGCTCCGCCACGCCCGCCAGCAGCGTCAGCAGGCTGGTGGCACGAGTGAGCAGCAGGTTGTCGTGCTCCTTCTGCTCATCCCCCGCCAGCGGGGCCAGCGCTGCCGCTGCTTCTGCAGCGCCCAGGAACGCCGTCAGATCTGCGCAGCTGGTGGCACTGCTGCCGCTGCTGCTGGCGCTGCTGCTGCTGGTGGTGGTGGTGGCCGGCCGCCGCCGAGCTGCCTGCAGCCGCCGCGCGTGAGCCAGGCACAGGGCCAGCCACTGGGCGGCGAGCAGCAGCGCCGGCTTGCTGCCGGCCAGCCTGTGGCCTGCTGGCTGCAGCGTGTGCAGGTCCATCTGCAGCCAGGACAGGGGCTCCAGAATGCCGCATATAATTTCGGCCGTTGCCAGGTCGTTGTTGCCCATGTGGCACACGTGCAGCGGCTGGGCTGCCCGGCTGAGCGCCAGGACGGGCACTGGCACGGGCCCGCTGCTGCTGGGGTCGCTGCTGCCAGGGTCGCTGCTGAGGCAGCAGCTGCAGTTGCCTGGTACGCTGCGGGCGGCCGGGCCATGGATGAGCAGGCTGGCAAGGTCCATACCTGCTGTGAGTGCAGGCAGCCGCGCTGCCGGCGGCTGGCCTGCCGCCGTCACGCTGAGCATGGTGAGGAGGACGTGCGCACAGTATGCTGCTGTCCCCTGCAGGTCCACGGCCTCCTCACGCCGCGCCACCGTCAGCACGCCCAGCATCAGTTTTTGCGCGGACATCAGATACTCAGCGCCTGCAGAGCAGCAGCGACGGGGTGCAGGGTGGGGGAGGGCACCCGCTCCATATCGAGCCAGCCCTGCCCTGCAGGGAGCCCAGGGATGCAGACCAAACGCACAGCGGGCTCCCATGCCAACCCTGGACGCTCACCCAGCTGCTTCATCCAGTCCTGCGACTCCTGTATGAATTCCTGGTCGCCGGTGAGGACGTACAGCGCGTAACCCCAGGCGCTCAGCACGACCGCCAGGTCATGCAACCACCCGGCGGTGCGCTCCAGGCGCAGCGCCGCCAGCTCGCGCAGCGCCGCCAGCACCGCCCGGAGCACAGCCTGCTCGCTCTGTCCAAACTTGGAGCAGCGAGGGCCGCCCGCAATGGCAGCGAGGGCGTCGCCCAGCTGCGCGATGGCCCGGTCCCGGTCCTGCTGCGACTGTCGGCCATCGGCGCTGCGCATCAAGACCGTGAAGCGCGTGAGCGCTGCCGCGATCGCCTGCAGCGGCCCCCCCGGCTGCTGGGCTGCCCGGCCACGCCTGCCACCACGGCTGGGCATCGCTGCAGCGCTGTCGCCTCACTGCCCGTCCGACCCGGCTGACAGCTGCACCGCCGCCCAGTTAAGCGCTTCCGTGCGGATGCATGAGATGTCACACGTCCTCAAGGCTGCATGCGCGCGCGTGGAAGCCCTAGATCGACGATTTCACCGCACGACTGGCCCGTGTGCTCAGCGCAAGGCGCTGCTTCTACGGCGTGTACGTGTGGAACCAGCTACAAGACCAAGCAAGCCGCCGGGGGTTGTGGGCGCGGCAGGAGGCGTGATCTGCGTGCTGCCGCGGTTCAAAATGGAGAGGCAGCACCGGTGGCGAGCTGCACCCCGCTGATCAGGGGAAGACACACCAGACAGTGATTACAACTGTAGTGTACATGCCAGAGAAGGCATCGCCTGCCCCCCAGGTGACGGCCAATCCATCAGTCCTGCTGCCGGCCCCCGCCCACTGCCGCTGCTCGTGCCTGCCTGGCAGCCGTCTCTCGCTTGCAGCCCTCCTAGTGCTGCTTCCAGTGCGCCTTGGCGCAGTCAGGGCCGCAGTACCTGCAAGGATGGTGCAGCATGCCTTGAGCCACCTCTGAGGCTGTGGCCACGGCTGCAGCACAGCTCCAAGCCGCTGCTCGCAGAATAGGTCTGCAGCATTCCATCCGGTCGCTGACGCGGGCCTGCCAGGCGGTGCCCATGGAGGGAGGCTACAGCTACAGCGAGCCGATCGGCAGCGGTATCCACAGCATACTCACGCACTTGAACCTGGTCTAGCAGAGGATCTGGATAGACAGCGACCAAGCGGGGGCCCCGCCACCCAGGCGGCCTTGCTGGTGAGCACGCACATGCTGGCAAGCGGCGGCGGCGGCGGCGGCAGCGGGCGGGGGGAAGGGCGCGAGCGCCGCCGCGGCATTGCCCAGGTGCGTTGACGTGGCGACGTTCCTGGGCGGCGCTTCTGTCGGCGCGGGCCTGCAGCCGCTGATTCGCGCCAGCCGCCCTGCCCTGGCGGTTCAGGCAAGCCCCCAGGAGAGAGATGGACTGGCGGGTGACGGGTCCCTGGGTCCCGCCGCGGCGGTGCGGGAGGAGCAGCGGCGACCTTACAGCAGCCGGCCCCCTGCCCTTTGCATGGGCATCCACGCCGCACGACCGCATCGCAGCATCACACGCTGATGCCCTGCCTGTCCTCTGGGATTCATCACCCCTGCTGCTGCCCCCCCTCCGCCTCCGCCGCTGCACCAGTCTGCTGCCTGGCGGCCGTCTCGCGCTTGCAGCTGGCCCTGTGGCACTGCCAGTGGGCCTTGTTCGCCCTTGCCATCCGCGCTTATAATAACAGATACATACATATCAGCCAGCTCTCACCAAGAACCCTGAGCTGTCACCCCACCTTCACATCACTGCACGCCCCTGCTCGGCGCTGACCCAAACCGTGCGTTGCACTACTCGCTGCCCCCTTGCCGGTGCTGCGCGCCGCCCTGCTCGTTCAGTCCAGCTCCCCCAGCACGTCGTGCTCAGCCTCTCTGGCAGCTGTCTCGCGCTTGCAGCCCGACTTGTGGTGCTTCCAGTGCGCCTTGGCGCAGGCCGCGTCGCAGTACCTGCGCGCAGGCGCACGTGTGCTGTAGGCTACTACTGCACTTCAGGGGCTGACCATGCAGCTTGTCACAACACGCCACCCGCCCGACCTGGCAATCTGGCACCCCATGCACCGCTTGACCACTCGGTGGCCGAGCACACAGGCTGCTCACCTGGCCACCCTGCAGCCCTTGCAGCGCTTCAGCTTCATGTCCGCCTCGCTGGCGCCGGCGAGCGAGGTGCAGCCCGGGTTCCAGCAGCCGGGCAGGGCCAGGCCCAGGGCCAGCGGGTCCAGCTGCTCACCCAGCGCCACCAGCAGCCCCATGGCCCGGCGCACGATGGTTTCATCGGCGGGCTGGTGCCTGCTGCTCAGCACTGCATCTGCCAGCGGATCTGCCAGCGGCAGCAGCGTGGGCGCTGCCGCCTCCAGCAGCTGGCGTAGAGGCGGCTGGGCCAGCTTCACAGCCGCGGCCATGAGCGCATCCTTGTCTCTTCGCCCGCTCGCATTCCACGCTGATGTGAGCATGGCCCCCGCGTGCGGGCCCAGGCGCGCCAGAGCGAACAGAACAAACTGCTGCTTCTCGGCGCTGGCGGCGTACCAGGGCTCCTGCTGCCCGGACCATGGCGCCAGAAGCACTGCGAGCAACAGCTCGGTCATGCTTGGCAGGCCGTGCGCTGCGCTCTGCCCCTGGCTGCAGCAGCCCGCCCCCTTGGCCAGGGTGGTCACCAGGCCGGGCAGCGCACCGCTGCGCCAGAGCTGGTCGAAGCTGGCGGGGGGGTGGGTGATGAAGCCCTGCGGGGTGCGGTGCACAGCAGGCGTGGTGAGTGCCCTGGGCCTCACCCAGGCGTGGTGAGTGCCCTGGGCCCAGCAGGCGTGGTGAGTGCCCTGGTCCCGCCTGCGGGTAGCAACCTGCCCCCTCTCACAGTGTCGCAACCTCCCGACCCACTTGGGGTCAGCGGCAGCTGGGCCTTGGCCCAAGCATCCTTAGCAGCAGCGGCAGAGTTGCTGGGACAAGCGCTCACTGGTCAGCAAAAGCAGGGCACGAGGCTTGAGCCACTCACCTTCAGCAGGTAGAACATCGCCTGGTGCCAGAGGCACAGACGCATGTCAGCCGGAACTGTGCGCAAAGCCACGTCAGCAGCTGCCAGCAGCTGCTCCAGGGGGGCCGGCTGGCTGTGGGCTGCGGGGGAACGCAGCAGACCGCCGACGGGCAGCAGCAGCGCGCTGACGGCGGCCAGCAGCCGCCGCAACTGGCAGTGCTGGCAGTGGGTGGGGCTGGGCCCAGCGGTGCGCAGGTGCTCCGCAGCTGCCAGCACCCAGGGCGTGACGCTGGTGATTAGCGTCTGCATGAACGCGGGCTGCCAAGGCCGGCCGCTGGCTGACCCCTTGGCCAACACCAGATCGCACAGCCTGCCAATGGCCTCCGTCTCCATTTCAAAGACATCCTCCCTGCTGCCTGCCAGCCACGTGGCCGCGCCCGACTCCGGGGATGCTGCGGCGGGCGGGTACATGGTCGCCGCCTCCAAGATGAGGCGCAGCTGAGCGGGCGCGCAGCGCGGGCACTCGGCCGCGCTGCCCACGGATCCCATGGTGCACATGTCCGCCGCCACACAGCAGGCCATTGTCAGCAGCTCATGTTCTTCTGGCTGCTGCAGCAGGGCTGGAAACACGGCTGGGTCCCACGCCTCCACATCACCCAGGAATGCAGCCAAGTCGGCACGGCCAGACACACCGTCACCGCCGCTGCTGCTGCTGCGGCGGCCGCTGCTGCTGCTGGCGCCGGCCCTGCCGCTGGCGCTGCCAGGCCTGCGGCCGCGCGGCTGCGTCCCGCCCGCCCGCCTCTGGCGCGCCTGCAGCACGGCCAGGGCCAGGTACTGCAGCTCCAGGGCCAGGCCGCCGGGGCTGGCGAGCAGCTGCCTGCGATCAGCCGGCGCCTGAACTGACGTGAGCACCAGCAGCCTTTGCCAAGGGGTCAGAACGGCATGGATCATTCCGCCGATGCATGCTGACGTGCAGCCGTCCAGCAGCTGCACAGAGTTGCCCGCCCTGCTGAAGGCCAGCACCGGCGCGGCCCCGGCGCGGGCGCCACTGCTGGGGGCGGCGGTGGGGACCAGGCAGCAGCTGCAGCCGCCGGATGCCGCGCAGCGGCTGCCATTGATGAAGCGGCTGGCCAGATGGGTGGCCAGTGTCACGGCGGCTGCCGTGCTGGCATCCAACTGCTGAGTACAGGGCGGCAGCAGCATGCCCAGCAGGCAGGACAGGCCATGGGCTGCTGACAGCTGCGCCGTCATGGGCACGGCAGCGCGTGCTGTCTGCCACGACTCAACTGCTGAGGAGATGCCTTGCAGCAGCTGGAGGGCGGTCGGCACGAACGTGGCACCTGCGCCAGGCAGCAGGACGACGCCGCGCCGCGCGCATTGTGCGTCAGCCATGCTGCCTTGTGACTGACGCCGGGCCGGCCCGCGGCTACAGCTCGGGGCGGTGCACGCTGCAGGCAGGGCAGTCGCTGCCTGCGTGGCCTGGGCCACTCACTCTGCGGCTGTTGCAGGAGCCAGGCGTGCATCTGTGCTGCCGCGACGCAGTCGCGCGACGCGGCGCAGGCCGTGCACACCGAGCTCCAGGCATGCAGCACTGAAGTCAGGAGCTGCATCCAGTCCATGTTGCGAGCGTGGCGCTCAGCGGCCAGCGCTGCCAACGCTGCGTACAGCGCCCGCAGCACTGCTTGCGCTTCCTGGCCAAAAGACGGCAGCGCGCGTGGCATTGGAGGCATGGTGCTGGCCTTGCGCAGCTGGGCCTGCAGCTGGGCCAGCTGCTGCCGGCAGGCGCCAGCACCCACGCCACTGCTGCTGTTCAGAAACTGCGTCACACGGTTGAGGGCCGCCGTGCATGACCGCAGCGCCGCCGCCATCCTCCTGCGTCGGAGAGAGCGCGATCTGGGTCATGATGCACCTCATTGCTCAGGACCTGACGCGGGCTCGCTCGGGCGCACTGTCAGGGCATTGCACGCACGCACAGTGTTGCACTCACGTGCTCTGTGGGCTGTGAGCACCACTGGCGACGCGATCTGATGGGCGCGCTCCCAGCTGCAGCGGCGGCAACCAGCTGGCGTCGCACGAGAGGTGACTGAAAGAGAGACAACCGCGTTACACCGATCGACTGAAATTGTCGGCTTGCCAGCGCCGCTGCAATGGGCAGCGCAGCATCGGAGCTGCGGGGTGGCTGTTGCCGCCGGATCGCCATGCAGCAGGGCGGCACCGCAGCCAGCGCCAGCCGCAACAGCGCAGCACCATGACATCCAGTTCACAACGCATCAATTGCATGCGATGCCATTCCGTCCGAAGCTCAGCTGCTGCCTCCTGCTGCTGCTGCTGCTGCTGCTGGCCAGCCTGCTCGCCCGCCGCGCTGGGCCCGCCACGTTGCATTCAACTCGCCACTGCAGACCAGCCCGTCCAGGGAGCAGCTGCCCTACTGTTCCTGCTGCTGCTGGTCATCAGCCTGCTCGGCCGCGGCTGCTGCCGCGCGCTTGCACCCCGCCTTGTGGTGCTTCCAGTGCGCCTTGGCGCAGGCGGCGTCGCAGTACCTGCAGCATGCAGTAGCAGAGTCCCCTCACTAAAGCTGGCTGCATTGACAGCGTGCATGTGCGGCTGCCGCAATGTCAGTGAAGACAGCCTGTCACAGCACGCCACCCGCCCACCTGGCAGTCTTGCAGCCCGTGCAGACCTTGAGCTTCATGCCCGCCTCGCTGTCGCCAGCAACCGAGGTGCAGGCCGGGTTCCAGCAGCCCGGCAGGCGCAGATCCAGTGCCAGAGGGTCCAGCTGGCGGCACAGGGCGGTCAGCAGCTCCGCAGCACGACCCAAACGGTCGGAGCTGCTGCCCTGACTGCTGCTCAGCAGCGCGTCGGCGTCGGCCAAGAACGCTGGCGCCGCCGCCTCCACCAGCTGCCGCAGGGGCGGCTGCGCCAGCTGCGCCACAGCTGCTGGCAGCAAGGCTGCTGGGTCATGCTCTGGCTGGCTCGCAGGCCCGCGGCGCGGCGCTGCGGTCGCGCGTGCAATGGCGCTGGCGTGCCGGCCCACTTGAGCCGCCGCCAGCAGCGCACACTGCTGCCTCTCGGCGCTGGCTGCATGCCAGGGCTGCTGCTCCGGCCCAGGCGGCAGCAGCGCCGGGCGCAGCAGGTCACGCAGTGCCTCCAAGCTGCTCGTGCTGCAGCCCGCCCCCTTGCCCAGCGTCATCACCAGCGCCGGCAGCGCGCCGCTGCGCCACAGCTGGTCGAAGGTGGCGGGGGGGTGGGTGATGAAGCCCTGCACAGCGCGGTGCACAGCAGGCGTGGTGAGTGAGGCAGCATGGTGCGTCGGCATGCGCGCAGCAGGGCCACAACCAGGGTCACCCTCAGAGCGTGCTGAGCCCCGAGATTCCCGACCAGCGACTTGAGGTCACGCCAGGCCACACGCACGGCGCGGGGCGCCACTCACCTTCAGCAGAATGCCAACCGCGTCACGCCAGTAGTGGACGCGCTGGTCCGCAGGCGTTGTGCGCATCGCCAGCTCAGCGGCCGCCAGCAGCCCCCGCATCACCTCCAGGGAGGTGGCCTGGGGGCTGTGCGCCTCCGGCGCCTGCAGCAAGCCGCCACGCGCCTGCAGGAGCGCGCTGGCTTGCAGCAGCAGCGGGCAGGCGAGTCGGCTCTTGGTGGGCGCCGCCGCTGTTTGCACCTGCTCTGCGGCTGCCAGCACGTGCGCCGTCAGCGCGGGCACCGCGCGCGCCATGAAGTCCGGCGTCCAGGGCCAGAGATCGACTTCGCCGTCGCCTGGAGCGCCCAACACTCTGGTGCACACCCGGAAGGTGGCGGCGTATGTCATGACCAGGTCGGCTGGGCGGAACAGGGTGGCGGCCTCCAGGACCAGCAGGTGCTGCTCCGCGGCGCAGCGTGCACAGTCGTGGCCATCGTTGTACCACATCGCCATGTACATGACGTGGGACACCGCCGACGCCCTGACCGCCAGCAGGGCCTCGGACTTGGCCAGCAGGGCAGGGAATGCGGCCGCGTCCACATCGCCCACGAACAGCGCGGGGTCGGCACAGCTGGGGATGTCGACGCCGCTGCCGCTGCCGCTGCCGCCGCCGCCGCCGCCGCCGCGGCCAGACCCGCTACCACTGCTGCTGCCGCTGCGCTGCCGTGCGCCGCCTGCCCGCGCCTGGCGCGCCTGCAGCAGCGCCAGCGCTAGGTACTGCAGGTCCAGCAGCAGGCCGGCGGCGGTAGCCAGCGGCTGCATCGCGTCGTCGTCCTCCTGGTCCAGCGCCTGCAGGGACTGCACTGCCCGCATGCGCTGCAGGGGTTGCAGGACCCTGCTGATGGCTGCAGTGGTGGCGCGGTCGGGCGCAGACCTGCCCACCCGCCGGAAGGAGAGCACCGGCGGGCGCCCGCTGGCGTCGCCGGCGCTGGCGCTGGCGGCCAGGCAGCAGCTGCAGCACCCGGGCTCCGTGCTGGCGGCGCCGTTGATGAGGCGGCCGGCCAGGTCAGTGGCGGCTTCGATGGTGGGCATCAGGCTGGCGCCGGTGGACGCAGAGAATGCCGGCGACAGCAGCTCCAGCAGGTCGGCGCAGGCACTGGCGGCAGCCTGATGCGCCGCCAGGCACATCCCAGCGTCCGGCATGGAGTCCAGGGCCGAGGACAGGCCTTGCAGCAGCTGGCGGGAGGTTCTGAGGTTGACAGCACCTGCAGCAGGACCGCGCCGCGCCATGCGTCAGCCAGCCTGCGTGAGGCTGCTGCCTGCGTCAGGAGCGGGGCACACCACAGGCGGCAACACGCACCCGCCAGCCAGTCGTTCATCTGCTCCTCTGCCTGGAGGTCCCGTGACCTGGCGCAGCCGGCGGCCACGTCGGACGCAACAGACAGCACTGCTGCTAGGAGGTGCACCCAGTCCTCGTTGCGAGCGTGGCGGGGCGCTGCGAGCGCGGCCATCCCTGCGAACTGGGCTTCCAGCAACGCCCGCACGTGGCGGTCGAAGGCGGGCAGCGCTCGCGGCATGGCGCGGCTGGCATCATTCAGCTGGGCCAGCTGCTGGGCCATGCCGCTGCTGCTGCTGCTGCTGCTGCTTAGGGACGCCGTCACGCGGGTAAGGGCCTCAGCCCGCGACTGCAGCGCCGCTGCTGCCATGCCGCCCGCGGGATTGCTGGGGGCGTGGCGAGCGCGATGCAGGCCGATCGATGCTGCGCGCCCTGGCTCACTCCGGTCCTGGCTGGCAGCGCGCCTGGCCGGTAGCACACTAAGCACACGCTTCTGATACCACTGAGCTAGGCGCCGCGGTCTGCGGCCTAGAACGCAGCGGTGGGGACAGCAATCACTGCGGGGGATGTGCGTGATATAAGTGTGGGGCGGCGTTTTCCTGGGGGCCAGCAGCGGCGGGGAAGGGGGGGGGGGGCAGGCCTGACCAGCGATCTGCATGCTGCGATCTGCATGGGGGGGGATCGATCCTCGCGCCCGGG
>Ga0315905_10007362_pt1 | contig 11165 bp, 18 predicted proteins | sample LakEriMetagenome_5_FD_203522 | JGI IMG/M metagenome (GOLD analysis project Ga0315905, IMG submission 203522) | Freshwater fungal communities from buoy surface, Lake Erie, Ohio, United States - Buoy 4 MA121 | ecosystem: Environmental > Aquatic > Freshwater > Lake | place: USA: Lake Erie, Ohio... | reverse complement strand
TAGGGGCGCCCTTGGCTTCGAGCACGGCCTGCCGCAGGCAGTGCTCGCAGGCCTCGTAGGCCTCGTAGGCGCACTCGGAGTCGGACGTGCACCGTGCACCTGTCCTCGTGGCCGCCTCGTCCCACGTGGGACGAGGCGGCCACGAGGACGGTGAGGGCACACACGACGCGGAGGGCATCTTGCAGCCCGGGGGCCTTTCCGGTTCTCACCGTTGCTGACCCTCCTCAACTGGGCACACCAAATGGAGAGGTGTAGCTAAAATCATTTCGACAGGAATGCCGGCCCCAGGGGAAACCTCTGTGCGGAGCTGCGTTGTGCTCCTGGACACATCAGCGTCCATGAATCAGCGCACCTCGACAAACATGTCGCTGCTCGACATCGCCAAAGCGGGGATCGAGCAGATGGTGCTGCGATTTCCAAACAACCTCAAGTTCTTGCTCGTCACCACACGCAACGGGGGTACACTCGAATCCGGCTGGCACGACTCGCAGGACCAGTTCCTCGCCAAAGTCAAGAACGCAGTTGCACGAGACCTGTCCAACCTTGCGGTGTGACTTGAGAGTTGCATTGTTTCTGCATGTTGTTTCTTGACTGTGGAGCACTGCTGGCGGGAATTGCGGCCTTGCATCATTGACGCATGACTTGCATCATGCCGCCTCAGTCGCTGCCACTCACGCTGCTTCCATGTGTCAGGGAGCATTACGGTGTGCGTTTGACACGCTCGAGCAGCGCCGCAGTCATTCCGACCTCGACAGCTACGGCATGGGTCGACAGCCGTGGGTCACTGGCGACGCTGCGTCGGTTTGGGTCGTCACCGACGGCTGCTCGCTCAACGACGAGGGTAATAGTCGTGTTGAAGCCAGCGCCCGTCATCCCCATAGACGGGGCCAACGCGCAAACGGCCGTTGCGAGCTGCTGGCTGCGTGTTTGAGCAGAGGCAGATTAGATTGCGCGTGCTGCTGAGAAGCAGGCGAGACAAGCACTTGCTCTGCGCCGTGCCAGAGACAAGGACATGCTCCGAGACAAGCGCCCGCACGTGGAGCGCGTGCGGCGGGCAGCGGTGCTGGCTGACTCTGTGCTGGTGACATGTTTTGGTGAATGTGACCCTGTCTGACTGAGTTGCTCACACATGTCTGTGTCACTGTACCACACATGTCACAGTGTGACTGTGTGAGACACATGTCTTGTCTCACCCATGTCTTGTGACACATGTTTTCGTGTCATGGAGTCTGTGGCCATGCGTGCACAGCTGCCTGATTCTGGCCCCTCTGCGCAGGCGGCATCGTGGGATCGCTGGTGGTGCCGGGGGCCTCGGGAGTAGGCTCGAGCATCTTTAGCGAGGCGTTTCGCTGGGACCAGCGCGTCTGGATCACCGTCATACGGTTGTCGCTCAGTCCACCCCCCTTCCCCTCTGCCTCTCTCGTGGGGCGCGTGTGGCCTTGCGCGCTTGTGTCTTGTGCCCCTTGTGTTTGTTCCGTCGAGCGCAGGGCGTGCGGCGCCCTCTATGCTCGGGCATCTCGGGCGGGAGTGCCTATGCTCGGGCGGGAGTGGGGCGCCCTCTACGTAGAGTGAGCCCACTGCGTATAGTGAGTCTTGCGTATAGTGAGTCTTGAAACACAAGACATGCAGGCGGGGGCGGCGATGTAGCTGGATGCATGTTGTTGGATGCATGTTGTTGAAAACTGGCTTGTTCAAGACGCGCTTGTTGTTGAAGCCGAGCTTTCCTGTGTGCTTCCCTGCCCTGTGCGTTGGCCTGGCGCCTGGCGTTGCAATGACACGTGACACTTGTGGGTTGGACAGCTGTGGAGGGCGTTGGATGGGCGTGCAGGCGGCGTGCCAAGAGGTTTCATGGCAGCTAGGGCCCATGGCTGCCATCTGCGACATGACCGGCGGCAAGGCGCAGGTGGTGCAGGGCATGCGCCAACTCGTCGCCGCTGGTTGTGCCTCCCTCCTCCCAACCCCCCCGTTCTTTCCTCCCATACTTCTCGAACGCAGGCAGAGGCGGCATGTTGCCATGGCCACGCTTGACACTTGACACAGTGCTGTGGTTGCCATGCCTACGCCTTCAGCCCAATCCTCCAGCGCAATCCTCCTATCCAAGGAGGGAATGCGGGGGAGTAATGGACTGAGGAGGGGCGGACTGTTGGGACTGAAGGACGGGAGTGCTGAGCAGTGGAGTCGTTGGCACCACGCCTCACAGGGCAGAGTGTGGCCATCAAACTGGAGCCGCGACGAGATAGACGAGAGAGACGCGATACGGCGCGCCAGCTGCCCACCCACCCTCTGCCGTCTTCATCCACATTGTTGACGCTCACCTCGGTCCCAAGCGTCCAAATGGGGTTTGCCAAGGCCGTCTCCCCGGTTTAGGGTTTAGGGTTTAGGATTTGCCAAGGGGGTCTCCCCGCTTTAGGGTTTAGGATTGAGGGTTTGCGCGCGGGGGTCTCCCAGTCAGCTCGTCCCCTCCCAAAAGCCTCCCACCCTCCTAGACCCTTTAGACACTCGTCCCAGCTCACCCAAACAGTTCCCCCTCGGACACTGTCTGCCAGAAAGCGAGGACTGGATCGTGTGCGTGTGGAGAAGGAGGGCGCGGGAGGGCGGCGCAGGGATAGACAGCTTCGAGAGGCTTCGAGAGGCTTCGAGAGACTTGGAGAGAGCGCCAACCACGCCCAACGGGGGCAGGTCGCGTGCGTGGGGAGAAGGAGGGCAAGGGAGAGAGCCAACCACGCCCAAAGGGGCAGGTCGTCAGCTGCTGCCGGTGTGCATGGTGCATGGTGTGTGTTGTGTGGAGTGTGGTGTGTAGAAGACGCCCCCGCACCCCGCCCCGAAGCTGTGTAGATGACTTGCCCCACCCCTCTGGCCCTCACCCCGCGGTCTCCGAGTGCCAGAGCGCGGAGGGACGGTAGCGTGTGGCCGATAGCTGAGGGCAGCATGTTGACTGAGAAGAGGGGCTGACTCGTGTCTGCAGGTGTGGCCGATACCAGAGAGCATCATGTTGACGGAGAAGAGCAGCAATCTCGTGCCGCGCCCAGCCCTCCCGTCCATCACCTACCAACTTGTCGTGCCCCCGCCGGGCGACGGCCTCGAGGATTGGAAGGACGGGGTCTGGCGACACTTGCCCTTACTGCACCCCGACGTTTACGACGTGGAGCAGTGCTCGGTCTCGGACTATCTCGTCTCTTCGTACGTGCCCCCAGCTCCCCAGCCACGTGCCGTGTGCTCCCCACGTGCCCGGATCTCCCTCGTACTCGCAGCTGTCCGCAGTCTCGAGCCTCTCACTTGAGCCTTCTCCCTGCCTTCCCGCCTCCCTCCGGGCCGGCGGGGGTCAAGGGTCAAGGGTGCCGCCGCCTGCCGACACGTTGCAGCAGTGGAGGAGGGCGTCTGGCAGGCACGCGTCTCAGGGCGGAGCGCGCCAGATTCACTGCCAGGAGCCGTGCCACGTGTGCAGACGATCGAGTGCACATGCACAGGACTGACACGCGCATGTGGGGGTGGGCGGCAGGTGCAAGGAGCTCAAGAGCAAGCGGGCGCACTTGCTGCTCTACATGCCGCACTCGAAGACGCCGGCTCCCGCCGCTCCCAACGTGCTGCCATGCAGCGACGCGGCCATCACAGCACAACTGCAGGTGCCTAAACCCTAAACCCTAAACCCTAAGGGCTCACTGGAGAACTCGAGGTTGTCCGCCCGGTCCTCTGTTGCTGGACCCAGGTTGCTTGACCCTGCACGCCAGCCCTCGCCCGGCTTCTGGCGTGACACGTGAATGACGTGCCTTGTGCCGACACGGCTGGTGCTGGCAGGCGTTTATAGAGTCAGCGTCGACAGTGCTGGACCTGAGCCCGAGCCTCACGCCGGCCCAACGCGCGCGCGCCCATCAGATGGCCACCCAGTTGGGGCTGGAGCATGAATCGGTGGGGCAAGGGGAGGGGCGCTTTCTGCGCATCACTCGCATCACTCGCATCGCCAAATCGCCTGCCCACGCCCCAGACCCTTCCTCTCCAGCTTCTCCTAGCCCCCCCCACACTGCGCCGGCCGGCCAGATGGAGTGCGACGACGAGGACGAGGACCAGGACCAGGAGCTGGGAGAGCCGTTTGGTATCATGCGCTTAGTGGTGCCTGACGCGGGCGCGCGCGTTGCGCGTGGCGGTGGGTCGGGTGTGGAGCTGGTGTTGCTGCCATACAACTTCAATAAGCTCTTGGAGTTGATAGACCAACTCCACCAGCAGCACCAGCACTCGATCAACTCCGTTCTCTCGCCTAAAACGCACCCCAACAACGCTAAGATCTCGCAGGTGGCGGCCACCAGCAGACGAGCAGACCTGCCCCTCTCGCCCATGTCCATGCCCTCTCTTCTGTCCAGCCTTGCCAAACAGGAAGCTCAACAACCACACACCTCGTGACACCACACACGATACACGCAGGCAGCAGCAGCGGCGGCGGCGCTGGGCTTTAGGGGAGACTTGATGGACTACTACAGAACGGTGCCCTTCTACTATCTCAAGGGGCTCAAGGCAGTCTTGCGCAAGGGAAACGCAAGCAACACGGTCCAGATACCACTACCTGAGTTTCGAGAGCACTACGGGGAGGAGCCCACCAAATCGTCAGCGGCAGCACTGCCTGTGGCGGCGCTGACGACAGCGCTCAAAGCTCGTGTCGACCAGCTCAAGTTCGAAAAGTCCAAGGTCCCCTCTTTCCCCCCGCTGTCCACTTGTAGCCGAAACGCCTCGCCCGTTGCCCTGGCGCAAGGACGTTGGGCTATACTCTTGACCAAGGCAGTTAGGCTATGCGACTGAGGCTGTTGGGCTCTACTCTGACCCAGCTCGTTAGCCTCTACGCTTCACCAAGCCAATACTCTTGACCTGCCGCTTGCTGCCGCCGCCTCCGCCGCGCCTGCGGCCGCGCCGCAGGCGCGCGCGTAATCTGCCTTGCCTCAACGGGGATTAGGGCTTTTCGCGGGAGTTCGACGCGAAGAACTGGATGAGCGGCACCCGAGGGGTGGCGCTTATCCAGTTCTTCGCGAGGGGGTGGCGCTCATCGCATTCTTGGGCGTGCTGTCGGCGTGTTTCGCCGTCGGCCCGGCTCCTTGCACAGGACGTCTGATGGTCATGTGTCAACATGTGTCAAGTGGCCAATGTCACAAGCATGTGACGCGCTCACCGAATGACACAAGCCAACTGCTTTTTCTCCCCTACGCTTACGTACGTGCGCAGGCGTACGAAAAGTGGAGCGGTGCGAGCGGCGGCGGCGCGGGCGGTGGCGGAGGAGCCTTTGATGACTGCATTCAGGTGGAGGTGTGTTGACCTTCTGCACGCCCTCAGCTTCTCCTTATGCATGGCACCCTGCCCTGCATGCGATGACTTGCATCCCATCTGTTGCCATGCTCGTTGCCGCAGGGCGTTGCTGGTGCGCCACTGAGCAGGCGAGCGAGGGGAGGAACACCAGGGTTATTTCAAGCGCTTGCCGGGCCTGTTGGAAACCACGGCTGTGCCGACAGTCGTCTCAATAAAGCTGCCCTCTCGGTCCAGCTATCCACTACCTAAACACTAAACACTAAACCCTAAACCCTAAACCCTAAAGCTGGGCTCTGCGAAGAATGGGATGACGACACCCCCTTGCGAAGCATTGTGCGAAGCATTGGATGAGCGGCAGCCCTCTGCAGCGAAGCATTGGATGAGCGGCAGCCCTCGCAAGGGGGTGCGCACCTCACCCCTCAAGCTCAAGAGGGGAGAAGCTCATCGCATTCTTGGCCTGCCGGGTTGTTTCTGCTCTGCCGCCGCCGCAGCAGCGCGCCTGTGCGATTAGGGCTTTTCGCTGGGGGGTGGTGTTCTCATCCCATTCCTCGCCGCCTGTGCGGGAGAAAACGGTGTTTTGGCCGACGCAGGAGGCCAAAACACAGTTTTTAAACGCACTTAATAGGTTTCGGTGGATCTGTTCACAGCTCCTGGACTTGAGTTTGGCTTGCTCTCCACGCGATAATCGACGCCAGTTTGCCTTGCTCTCGACTTGAGTTTGCCTTGCTCTCTCCACGCCAGTTTGCCTTGCTCGCCAGTTTGGCTTGCTCTCTCCACGCCAGTTTGCCTTGCTCTCCACGCCAGTTTGCCTCTCCTCCACTACTGCACTCCACTACTTGAGCATACTTGTGCTAATGACTTGCTCCAACATCTCCAAGGTGCCACATCTCCAAGTTGCCGCGCCACACGCCACCACGCCACACGCCACACCGCTGGAGGCTTGACACGACTAAGCAACACTTGGCTTGACACATGGGGCACTTGGCGTCACATGCCACACAAGACACGCGTCACATGCCACACAAGACACGCCCAACAGCATGCGCCACTTGCAACAACACTCCCCTTGAGACAGCTCATGTCATCTTTTCAACACGAAACACGTGTGTGGCAAACCACGTGAGCAAACAGGTGAATCGCTTGAACATACGCAACAGGTGAATCCCTTCAACATACCGCGCGCCAATGTGTTGGTGCACGTGCGCCGCATGCGCCTGGCCTTCCTGGGGATGGAGAAGGCGGCTCGAGTTGACAAGCGCCTGGATAGCCGCCTCGATCGCTCGACGCACAGGTACGTGGTGAAAGATGCTTCTTCTCTCATTGCTCAACATCCTTCTTGCCTCCTGTCATGCACGCACTCCTCCGCTTGTCATCTCCGCACTCCTCAGGCGGAGGAGTGCGTGCATGACAGGAGGCAAGACATCTCCGCACTCCTCAGGCGGAGACATGTCGCATGTCGCCCCGGGAGAAACTCGTAACATGTAACATGTGACACGGGGTGCTCATGGACGGACAGTGTACCCATAGCCGACATGGGCAAGTTTCAGGAGGTTCTGATGCGACGAGCGAGCCAAGGGGCCTCGCCCCTCCGTGACCCACACCTCGACGCTGATGATCTCCATCGGTCAACGCCCTCCTGAACCCTAAACTCCTACCTAGTCTCTGATGACCTCTATCGGCCAATGCCCTCCTGCACTCCTGACCTCCTGCCCTCCTGCCCTCGTGCATGTCAGCCCACTTGTGACGCCATACACCGTAGTCCATCCTCCTCCATGCCTCCTTCAGTTGACAACCTCAAGAGCTTAATATACCTCAACACCTTACTACCTCAACTATTATTCCACGCCTAACGGCTCTTGGAACTGCCGGTGGGTTTGTTTGGTTGGGGCCGGATGGGCTGGCGCTCATCGCATTCTCGGCCTAAACGGACCTCACTCCACGGACTTCACATGACTTGTGGCGGAATGGACACCTCGCGCCCCGACGCGCCCGACGCTGCGACTTGCCCAGGCGAAACCGGTCGCAGTTCGGTAATCCGTTCCGCAAGGGAGACAAAGGTTCCGCCCTCGCCTACGCTTCTGACGAGATCGAGGGTGAAGCCCAGGCTGCCAATGGCGGTGTCAAGCACAAGGAGCGCCGTCGCCGACGTGCTTCATTCGGTAGTGTCTTTAAAGAGACAGACAGCTCAAGTCAAAAGTCTGTCTCAAGTCTACGCGCGCCTCAGCCTGTGCCAAGATGAGGATGAGTGCGCCACCCCTCCGGCCCTAACCCCCGCGAAAAGCCCTAAACCCCGCTGAGCCGCTGAGGCGCAACCCCGGTGGGATGCAGCCCGGCCGAGGGTGGCGCTCATTGGAGTCTTTGAAAATGGACTGTCTGAAGACCGACTGTCTGATCATGTGCTGCTAATGATTCTTTTGCTCCTCTCTTTTCTCCCTCTCTGTGCCAGGCAATCGCCGGACGCCGGGGAAGGGAGTGCCTGCCAACCAATCAGATGGTACATTTGTGTGGTCTCTTGTGTGGTCTCTGTTGCCTTACGATCAAAATTATGCCCAAAAATTGTCTGAATTTTCAACGATCAAACAAAAAAGTAATCCGAATTTGACTGAACATCTTGATGATGGGCGTGGGCAGGAGACTTCTCTCCATCGCCTTCTCCGTCGCCTAGCTCATCGCCGCAAGTGTCTCCGGTGCCGTCACGAGAGCAAAGCCCAGCTTTGGGACTTGAGCATGACCTGGGTGCTCCAACTGGTCCAACCTATGGCGTCGACTCGAGAGACTACCACAACAACTTCGAGCCCCCAGACTTCCCGCCCGATGATCAACGCCCAGTTGACGCTTGCTCCAATGTCGAGGTGTCCTTGGGTGCTTGCGTGCTATGGGCAACAAAGGGATGCTTGCTAGCTTGCGTGCTTTCATTTGCTCGCTCCAGTGATATCGCTTCCGTCCTATCGCCAACTAACTGTCTGAGCGTGAAATGGGGCAAATGAAAACCAACGTGCCGACCTGACACCCAACACCTGACATGACGACGATCATGACATGACCACAATGCACACAGCACTACACACAGCGCTACTAACATGACGACAATCCACACAGCGCTACATGTCCACAGCATCTCCTTTGGAAGATTGCGGAGGATCGCATCTTCAACTCTTCGTCACTGCTTCCAATCGTGGGGTCATCAAGATGTCCTTGTTGCGCATGCTTCGACGCCCAACCCGCCATTCCAACACTGTCCTGCTCAAGGTCAGTGCGTCTTTCTTGCCGCTTACTTGTTCACAGAAGTAACATACACAAGTCTTCATCAACTGAGAAGGAAGACTAGAAACAAACAGAAAAGTGGGGTTTCTGACACTGAGAATTTGGCTGGCTTGTGGTTGCATGTGTCAAAACAGGCCAAGGGGCTCCGAGGCGACAGCACATTAGTCAATGCAGTACTCGCGCAGGTGGCTGACTTTGCGCAGGAATGGCGGAAAAATGAAATCGCCCTGAAGTTGTTGGCCATGATACGAGAATGAGAACTTTAGGCTTAGAGAACAAGTCAGACCATTCCGATCCCCAGTAAAACTTTCTCAAGTTTAAGAAGAGCCCACGCCGGCCTGCGTGCGCACCACACAACAGCGCCACCTCATATGATTCTCAATCAAAACCCGCGACCCACCATTCACACGTGTGGCATGTTGGTGTGAGTGACCAATCTTCTGTTCTCCAGCACCAGTTTTCTCAGACGTGCACGGGTATCCTTGATGTGAGAAATAGTCTCTTGCATCGAGCTATGTACATGCTTTGATTCAAAGTATTCGCGATCGTAGGTTGGCGTTTGCTGCTGGTCCAGAATTGCGTGAACAAAATCGCTGAGAACCATATTGTTGTTTCGGCGCTGCTGAAGAACAGGGTGCGCACCCGTTCGATGCATGACCATCCAGGGAGGGACCGTGTCATCACCTTCCTCAATTTCTCGCGGCCCTGCACAGGCTCAAGTGAGAATCCAAGTGCTCAAAAGAGTGTGCACGACTGTAGGTGTGATGTGCAAACATCATTACCGCCAGGATGGGGCTTGGCGGTCTTTACAGCTTCAATCTTCTTCTCTGCAGTCTTTTCAGCTTCCCTCTTCTTCTCTGCCGGCGGGCGCACTTCGCGAGCGGGAATCCACCAGACAAACTGGAAACGAGATTGACCGGGAAAAGTTAGGATTTTCAAATTTTGCTCCCCCCTTAACGAAGGGCACGATGCACTTTCCCCTTTGCATCACCTTTCCCCTTTCCCTCACCTTTCCTTTGCCCTTGGGCTTGATGGGTGGTAAATTTGCGGGGGGTGGAGGTTTTGGAGGTGGAGGAGGCGGGGGAGGTGGAGGCGGCGGGGTTGGAGGTTTTGGAGGTGAAGTTGAAGGAGGAGGTGGTGGCGGCGGAGGTGGTGCGAGCGGGGAAAATGGCGGAGGCGGAGGCGGGGGGGGGACGGGTGGCGGAGTGCCCCCCGAAATGCCAGCGGCGGGTCCAGAGTCCTTGACTTTGGCATCTCCTGCAGCGTCACGGCATCCAGTCATGTTCACTGACTGTGGGAGGTTTAAGGCAGCACATAGAGCGGCAGGGGGAAGAATGTCCTGGGAGCATCACCACTCTTTGTGCTCTTGGGTGCAGACGTTGGCGTTGCAGTCGGGGGCGGTCGTGGCGGTGCAGCCTCTGGCCTGTCAATTCAAAGGCAAACAACAGTAAGAACCAAAAAATGAAGCGACGGCGCCATTGGTGTCGCCAGAGGAATTTTGCCGCAATTGCATGCATACCCGGACTGAGGACGCGCTTCCGGGCCTTTGCCCGTGCGAGCTTCCTGAGGAGCGGTTTTCTTGGGCTCGGGAGGCTTGCCCTGGATACTCTCTGGCGTTCCTAACGGTTGATGGAACTCACTTTTGCCCCGCTCTTGGCCGACACCCTCACTATTGTATTTTTCCAAAGGCGAGTCGCCAATGTCTTCCTTTGGCCGCGGTGCATCTGTTGGCGGCAGTTTTCCGGGTGGCGGTTTCCCGGGGGGCGGGGGCGGGGGAGGCGGACCCACAACAGTTTTTGCCGGCGGCAGCCCGGTATCTGATGTCCTTCCGCCCTGTCCCTCTGGCACCACCCTGGCTTTCGGCTCAGTTTTCCCATACTCCTTACCTTTCCCCACAGTCACACTGGGATCTGTCGGATGCCATCGAGTTTTGTAGCACTCGTCCGTCAGCTTACCATCCTCGCAATTGACCCTATGATATGACTTGATGATGTGAAATTTCTGTGGGTCTTCTGTTGGATCCCACGGAAACTCGTATGCAATTTTTGGGTAGTCAGCGTCCTCCGCGTCAAACACCTGCGGATGCCCATCCGTGAAAAGGGGATACAAAGATGCAGGCACTTGGGACGAGTGGGAGAACCTCACGCTTGTCCACCCATGGATTATCATCGCGCTGGAAGAAATGTCCTTGATCGGCGCGGCCTAGCGGACAGGGCTCATCATCGCCGCACGCACCCGTTGCAGCTTGCGTCCACATGGGCTCTCTGTGCATGCCTGAGGGGACGCACCAACCACATCTGATCATTCTATGTTGCGTGTGCACGGCTGCGGGCATCACATGTCTACCTGCAATCCAGCTTGTTCCTCCACCCTCGGCACCCGGCAGCGACCGTGGCCAACTTTCGGGTAATAGCACAAACTGGTCATGCGCCAAGGGGTCCCAGATCGCAAGGCACGCAGCACAGACACAAACGGCTGCCAAAAAAGAAGAGCCGACGATGGCACAGCTGCGTGCTGCCATGCCGGCTGTCTCTAGCCTATCGTAGTATCGCTGTTGCGGCTGTCTTGCCTTCCCTCATCTTTGCAATCTCCAAGCTTCGCCGGGCTTCGCCCGG
>Ga0315905_10007361_pt1 | contig 11165 bp, 10 predicted proteins | sample LakEriMetagenome_5_FD_203522 | JGI IMG/M metagenome (GOLD analysis project Ga0315905, IMG submission 203522) | Freshwater fungal communities from buoy surface, Lake Erie, Ohio, United States - Buoy 4 MA121 | ecosystem: Environmental > Aquatic > Freshwater > Lake | place: USA: Lake Erie, Ohio... | reverse complement strand
GCCCTGGGAACGCCCCAGGAACGGTGGCTGCGATATTTGGATTTATGCATGGATGGGGTCTTTGGGTTGGACGGCCTTTTTCTCATGAACACGGCTCTCGTGACTCACGTCGATGCGGGACACAGCGCACACAGCTCGATGAAAGCTGACTTCAGAGTGATCCGTAATCGCTGGACCATCTGTAAGCATTACTTCAGGAACATTTTCCCAACGATGATGCTCCCGTCGATTGTCTACTTTGTTGTGACCTTCTCGTACGAAGATCCTGCGCCACAGGTCCAAGGGGCCAATTTGTGGTTGTGGTGGATAGCTAGCTTGCCGCGGCTTGTATTCCGATGGCATCGTCTTACGCGGTACTTCCGGGAACAAAAAATGAACCTGAACGTGTCCGTGGCGAAGATGCAGTTACTGATGTTGGTCCTTGAGACAGTATTATTTGCCCACTGGATCGGATGTCTCTATTTTTGGGCTGCCCGCTTGCAGCCCTCGGGAAAGAAAACATGGCTGGATAATGTGCCGATTTTTTTCCCAGAGTATATCGCGGGTACCGCCTTCCAGACGATTTCCAGCCACAATTACGGCCTTCAATACTTGTTGTGTTTCTACAGAGGTGTTGACGGGATTGTGGCGGGGGGCTACTTTCCTATCGTTCCAACAAACAATGAGGAGATTCTCGTTTCGATCGCAGTGATGTTCTTGGCGATCTACATTGCTGCCTACGTTCTCGGTACGCTCTTCCACTACTTACTTATGGCCCAGAAGGACCCGCTCAAGGAGGCGCACAACCAAAAGATGCAAGACCTGAGTGCCTTCATGGAGGAGCGGCGCCTGCCCCTAGTGACGCGAAAGCGCCTTAATGAGTACTTTGAATTCCAGTATAAGAAGGCAGTGCAAAAGAGGTCGTCTGCTGCTCTCAAGCTCCCCCGCTCGCTTGAGGTCAAAGTAGCAAATGCTCGTTTTCGCCCAACGCTACAAAAGTGCTGCAACAAGGGGCAGGGCAGGGAACGGGGCCCTTTTTGGGGCTGCAGTGCGCAGTTTCTCAACGCCATGGTGACCAAATTGCGCCCTGTCTACCTGATGCCCGGAGATCAGTTCCAACGCGCAGCGGATATGGTTCTTGAGCTGTGCTTTGTGTCATCAGGCTACGTAGAGGTGATGGACGGCGACACAATCAAGCGCGTCATTCGCTCCGATGTTGAGTCCCCTTCAATTGTTGGCGAGGTTTCGTTTTTCTTGGGTGTGCAGCAGCAGCATTCCGTGCGGGCGCCGGAGTCATCAGATATCGAATTGCTGTTGCTCAGTAAGGAAGCGGCCGACGAGCTCTTTCGGGACTTCCCTGAGCAGCAGGAGATCGTAAACACGAATCTGCTGCAGAAGTACAATATGAACTCTCTTGGTGACGATTTAGAACTGGATGGAGGAGAGGACGAGGAAGACCCGGAGGCGCAAATTATGAGGCAGATCCTCAGAGACACGGTAAAACGACGGCACGACGAAGCCTTTCAGGCGCTTGCATGGGCAGCTACATCTGGAGACCTTGAGGAGGTGCGCCGCATGCTGCGCAAGGGTGTTGGCATCAATTCGAGCAACTACGATGGCAGGACCGTGCTGCACATGGCAGCGGTGGAGGGAAACTTTCGTGTTGTCGAGCTCCTGTTGGCGGACGGGGCTGACAGGAACAAGCGAGATAGGTGGAAAAACACCGCGCTCCAGGATGCCATTAACCACAATCAAGGCCCCGTCATTCAGTTGCTGACACAGTGGAAGTCCGAACTGAACCACGAACATGCTGCTGGCCGACTGTGCGACGCCGCCGGCGCCGGCGACCTTGATACTCTCAAGCTTATTCTGGAGCACGGCGTCGATCCCAATTGCGGTGAGCATTTGGCAATAAGAAGTCATGGGAGATTTGTGCAGAGCTTGTGTACGTTAATGTGCATGCTGTGCTTCGTCTAGGGAGCATATGTAGAGCCGCTTCCTAGGGAGCATATGTAGAGGCGCTGCAAACACGTTTGTGTGATACATGTGATGACCTGCAACCATCACGCGGCCTTTCTACCACTGTCAGGCGATTATGACAACCGCACGCCGATCCATCTGGCGGCCGCAGAGGGACAGGACAAAGCGGTTCAGTATCTCATCGCCAAGGGCGCCGACGTCAACTGCAAAGACCGATGGGGGGCTACGGCTCTCCAAGATGCTGTGACATCCGGCCACGTGCAAGTGGCTGAGCAGATTCTAAGCCGCGGTGGAACCCTGGCCACTTCGCTGGGCGCTGTTGCAATGTGCAATGCTGCAACCGAGGGCGATGTGCGATACTTGAAGCTTCTGATTCGCTGTGGTGAGAATGCGTCTGTCTGCTTCTTCCCTCCTCTGCCCGCCACTGTACACTGGTGCTCTCTGCGAAGCACACTAGTGATGCTCGATAGTTAAGAGTACAAAGCGAAGCAAGCAGCAATGTGGGCAGCACAGCACACAGACCAGCACGTGTTCGCCACTGTATATTCATTCTTGTGTGTTGCAGGCGTGGAGCCCGATGTTGGAGACTACGACAGCCGGTTTGCCCCCCCCGCGTCCCTTGTTGTGTGCCTACCGGTAGCAAAACAGACCGGTGGGCTTCCATGTTGTTGACTTCGGTGTGGATATTGGTTTGCTTTGATGTTTTTCGTGTGTGGCTTGCCTGCACTACCAGATGCCCAATGCACTTGGCAGCTGCCTCAGGACGTCTTCTTGCCGTGTCCTACTTGCTCGGTGTTAGTGCAAATCCGAATACCCGGGATCGCTGGGGTGGAACACCCATGGATGACTGCGTACGCGGTAGATATGCGATATAGCACATGTAGCAAACACACACAGAGAGTAAGTAATTCCAGGAATAACATATTTGAAATAGTATGCAAGGAGGGAGGACTTCGTTGGGGGGGAAACAAAACAACAGAGGTGTAGTATAGCTACTAATATGATACAGTGAAGAGTTTGAGTGATTTTGTCCCCAATTAAGAATTTAATGTCCTTTTAAAGATGTTAAGTATGAATTCTATTTTATTTTACAAAAAAAAAAATTTGAGAACTTTTTCAATTTTGAAATATTATGTACTCCTGACATATCTTGTGATTTACTTTACCACTTACATCATGTGGTTTATATGTGCTACATGTGCTATGTCTGATCATAGGTGGCACACAAAGGCATCTGCAGTGTGCCAAGCTTTTACAATGCTTAGGTGGTAAACTCGGGATTTTCAACGGTACACCGGAAGGACATGAAGCTCTCTCAACGCTTGACAGCATGGACATGGAAGATGTGCGCAAGGTAATTAAACTGCTCATCGACCAAGGTCTCGACTCAAAAAAGCCGGAACGTGCAACGTATCAGGAGTGCATCATCGCGTATGAGGCGTCAGTGGAGCTCGTCCAACCGGTTCACGAAATCAAGCGCATGTTTGATATTGTGACGGCACGCATCGTACATGAGAGGGAAGGGTGCCGGGAACTGCTTGACGTATCGTGCAAGACCTGTGCGGCTGCGGCAAACTTTGTGGACAAAATGCTACCCGCATTTACGGCAAAAACAGCAACAACTCAATCGGCCCAGAAAGACCAGGCTGCCCTGCACCTGTTTGCGAATGATGTGACAGAGTTCATGGAAGTGCTCAATTCTGGGCAGGATCCTGAAAGTCTTGACCATTTTTTTGACTTTGAGCTTGATCGTGCAACTTTGGAGGCATATGCAGAGCTGGATCACATCTTGTCCGAACAGGAGCGTGATAAATTTGCGTCGAGAACAGCCAGGATGATGATGGCTAGGGACATCAATAGTTATTTGATGAACCTCTTCAAGGTAGAGGAAATGTGGCGTATCCTGTGTCTCGGCTTCTCCAAAGCGCACAAAGCGTACCGTGCTGATTTTCGTCGAGGCTCGTGGGTTGATGGGCATCTTACTGACCTCAACATGGCTGAATTGGACGATCTCTGGAGGTACTTTGACTGGCACATGACAGAACAGCAGAATCTTGCAGTGTATCGCCAGGCCACTGAATCTTCTAGGAGTGGGTTGATGACGCCGTATTCCCTTCTGGTGGGCTCTTCTAGCTTTCATCGCAAATTGCTCGAAGAAGAATCTGATGATATTGGGCAGCTCCTTTGCCAGTCGAAGATCTTGCGCGTACTAGCATGGCACAGTATCCTGAGTCTCATACCCTATTCACGGCAAGTGAAACTGGAAGCAGGTCAGTCTATTCGTCTCAAGGAAAGAACTATTGTGGCTGTGCACACGGGATCGGTAAAAATGAAGCACCTCGATGCCTCGGGAGCTAGAATTATCGTGAACTACGGCGCAGGCGAGGTGGCAGGAGAAGCCTGGACACTCTTGAATCTGGGGGCTATCTCGAGTGTAATGGCTAATTCTCAGTCGGCCATAGTTTTGCTGCCGTTGAAGGCATTTACTCTCTTGTTCGAAATACAGCCACAGCTGTACAGGCCGATCACCGCTAATTTCGTTAGTTTGGTATGGATGCAAAACAACGTGAGCGAAGCACAAGGCAACCAACCGTCCTACCACGAAGTACATGACAGCGTCCACCTGTTTGAAGCAGAAATGATTTGTGCAGTGTTCTCACAAAAGGAAAAAAGACATAAGAAGGATCATACCAAAACTCAACTGCAATCAGACATAAATATGGACGAGCTCAAAGTGTTCCAGGGAAAGTCACTTGACATGCAGCGGCATGATGAAGCAATTCGCCTGCTAATGGAGCACCTTCGCGAGATGACTAGAGTCCCGTGGGCGGAATCACCTCTCAAGCCAGCATTCATGGCGTTCATTCAATGGAAAACATCTTTCGTGTCCAAACGGCATCGGCACGCAGACACAAAAGAACAAGAGCACCGGAAGGTTTTGCGTGAAGGCTTCAAGCAGATTCAAGGGACCTGGGATGTCGTTTCGAGTGGAACCAACACAATCTATCTCACGGTAGTTGTTTTTAACAGGGGTGGGAAGTTTTATTGCGTCCTGTGCCCATGTCCTGCATGCAACTGTTCTTGTATCAGAGCGTTTGGAATTGCCCTCGTCCTGTTGTTTTTAGAGGGCGATGCTTACAAGCCTGTACATTCCCCAACAGGAACTTCAAAGCCTGAAGGATCATATGGGTGAGGTTGGCATGCAATTCTTCGATGTAGCATTCAAACCGGATCAAATGAAGGAAGAAATTACTTTCCCTGAATGGATTGAATGCTGGCTCCGTTACGTGGATGGACATGAGGATGAGGTAACGGTCGATTCAAAAGACCATGGGCCTGCAGATGATGAACAGAATCGGTCCACACATGGGCATGAGCAGCACGGGCCTGTTAAGAAGACAAAGGACGACATGCAGTATAAAAATGACGAGCCAGGTGATTCATCCTCAAACCGGATCGTGATGAAAATTAAAGAGACCTATGTTCGCTTGCGACACACTCCGATTACGTCACTACTTGACGACAGCGAGATAGCTCGAGCTTACGAGCCATCCTTCCTTGCAATCACCGGAGACTTGAAGAATGCTTTGGACCGCAGACGTGTGAAGGAATTCCTCTCGCTCCTGCTCATTGATTTCGACAAGGAACTTACAGACCTTCACGTGGACGAGTTTATGAATGTGTTTTCACCGGATGGGCCCAAGGGAGAAGCGGTGTCCTGGACAGACATTGAGCGGGAGCTGCGTGAACGCCACGACAAGGGTCTCGACCCGACTCGTCTCTTTATGAGGGGGTTCGGCTCAACGTTCAATCCTAATAGCCATACCATTCGTGTCTGGCGGACTTGGAATCAAATTTGCGCCATATATCTCTTCCTCTTTGTTCCTGTGCGAATTGGGTTCAGCCCGTATCCCGCTATGACGGATTGGAGCTACACCACTATTTGTATTGATCTCTTAGTCGATTCTTGCACTGTTGTGAACATGCTAATCACTCTCAATACTTCGTACATGAACAAGAAATCGCGATGGGTGATGGATTTCACCAAGATTGCGCGCCACTACCTCTCGACGGACTTTTTAGTCGACATATTAGTTGCTGCACCCTTCGATTGGTTTGGATACTTTAGTGGAGCATCTCCGCGCCTCTCCAGCTGTTTTCGTCTTCCAAAAATGCTTTGGATTTTGGTTGTGTTTACTCCGCACAGGACCGGCCTCCTCCGCCCAAAGGTGGGAATTGGTAAGGATATGATCCTAACCGCCCTGTTGTTGCATATTCTTGCTTGCATCTGGCACTTGCTTGGAAAAGACGGCCCGCACGACAAATTTACATGGTGGCGCAATCCTGACCACGATTTCGAGCTGAAGGGCAAATTATATGGTGAGGATCTAGGATGGCCGTTTGTGTATGACGGGTATGGGTATCAGAATGACCCTGATTCCACACTGTGGAACTCTGTATGGAGGCAGTACTTGCTTAGCTTGTATTGGGTATGTTCCTGCGTAACGACAACCGGAGTGATCGCCGACATGCACCCGAAAAACTATATCGAGGTTGGTTTTACCATGATTTGTTTTTTCCTCAATCTCACCGTGTTCAGCTATGTCACCGGTCAACTGTCGACCAACGTGCTCAAGGGTGACGAGACAGTGCTAAAGGCTCGCGGAGAGTTGGGTGCAGTAGAGAGTTATCTGAACTCGTTCGACTTCCCAGATGACCTGAAGCTGGAGATCAAACGCTACTTCCAGGGAGCAAATGTCTCCTCATTTCTTAGCGCCTCGGAGATTTTCGACAGCGTGTCTCAAAGCTTGCGCCTGGAAATGTCCTCAGATGTGACGCGAAAGTGCCTGGACTCATGTGTGCTCTTCAATGGCTGCTCAAAACAGATGAAAGACTCGATAAAGGGGCTGCTGCGTGAGGTTCACTTTTCGAGCGAAGAGTACTTGATACAAGTCAACACCGTGGCCCACGACATGTTTTTCATCATGACAGGCAGGGTTGAACGAATATCCGTGGATAATGACGGCGCTGAAACGGTTGAGACCCGTATAGGGTCCGGTGGCTCCGTCGGCATACTTGAAGGCTACTTTGGCATCCGTTATATGTACTCTTGTCGTGCCACGTCGCTTTCAGGCCCTTGTTTATGCCTTCGGCTGGTGCGCAGCCAGCTTATGCCCATCCTAAAGGCGTATCCCGACGACGAGGAAGCTGTAGCACAGAACGCCATGTCTGAGTTCCAAAAGGTAAAGCAAGAGAAGAGCATAGCTGGAAATAGCGTAAAAGGCGCCCGTTCTGTCAAATCCGGGGCCCGGTCAGTCATGAGTGAAAAAATGAAAATTGCTGCTGTAAGACTTGAAGAAGAAGTAGAACAGGGCAGCGAACACTCTATGGGAACTGGAGTCGACGACAATGGGGATGAGGAACTCATGGCGGAAAAAAGCGTGGAGGCCATAATTTTGTCGGGGATCGAGCAAAAGTTAGCCAGTCTCAATCAGCGCCGCAAGATAGAGCGCGTAGCTCAATTTTGCAGCGCTGCGTCCCGCGGAGAAATTGAAAAACTTCAGCGCGGCATGCGTAACGGTGTGCACGTCGACGCGACCGATATCAATGGTCGTACTGCTCTCCATTGTGCGGCGTCTGAGGGTCGATTGGAGACAGTGAGCTTTCTTTTGGAGGCACGGGCCAGCCTCAACATCCAAGACAGCTTCAAAAACACGCCTCTCAATGACGCCGTACGCCATAAGCACGACGACGTGGCATTGGCGCTTCGCAACTGTGGTGCACGGCCTATCACGCTCCCTGGCTTTGAGATGGGTGTGCAGATGTGCACATTTGCAGCTGAAGGCAACTTAGATCAGCTCCAGCGCATGCTCATGAACGGCGTCGACGTTAATTTGTCCGTAAGTCCCATCGATGTTTCCATACTCATCGATTTCCAAATATTTTGCAGAGCAGTCGTAGTTGTAGGATGATGCACTTGCACTTCAATCTGTCTTATTTCTCATCACAGTCCTCCTCTTGGAGTTAGCCGCATGATTAGTAGTCATGAAGACAGGTGAGCGCTACCGAAAACAGGGCGAGTGGGACGAACACGCTGACTCACTCGCGTGCTCTTCACAGGATTATGATAAGCGAACGGCCCTGCACCTTGCATCAAGCCAAGGGCACTTAAGCATCGTGGAGTTCTTGCTGGAGAAGGGTGCTGATGTTAACTGCGTCGATCGCATGGGCTTCTCGCCGCTGGTTGTGCCTTGTCACGGCACTAGCGCTGCCGGACGAGCAATGCAGCGACCTGCTGCACCAGACATATCTTGCGATGCGATTGCACATTCAGGCAGGGGTGGTGAGATTGCGTGCGCAGTGGCAACGTGCGGATTGTACGAATTAACTCGCGCTCTGTGAACCCTCGCTGCACCAACAGGTGGACGCCTTGCGGCACGATCACACAGCTGTACAGAAATTTCTGCGTTCCCGTGGAGGCAAGCTTTTGGGCATGGAGATTTCAGTTGAATTGTGTAACGCGGCAGCTGTGGGCGATGTTGCACGAATGAAGTCCCTGATCGAAAATGGAGCGAATCCGAATGCTGGAGACTACGATGACAGAACAGGTCCGTTCCCTCTTCGTTCCTTGCTCACCCATGCAACACACTTCAAGTGCCCCCTACACTCGGTCGACGTAGATCAGATGCAAATCGCTGCTGCAAATACTCACGCGCAAGTGCTTGCACGCGCGCGCGAACACGCAACCAGCTTTGCACTTGGCGGCATCTAATGGCGAGACGTCGGCGTTGGACTACCTGCTGCGCCAGTCGGGAGTTCACATCAACATCAATCCTCTTGACCGACTTGGCGGTATCTCCCATGTCATCTCTAGTATCTCGCATGTCATCTCTCGTATCTCCCATGTCATCTTTCCAACCTTTCTTTCTCTTCATCTATCAACTTCACATGCGCCGACCGAGGATGAGTAAGCTAGCGGAGGAGGAATAGGGCACCCCCATTTTTCGTCCCCACCATTTCGCTCCCGCTTCAACCCCCCCCCCCCCCCCCCAAAAAACCCACTCCGTGCCTTTTTTGCAAGCTTGAAAAAATAATTAGTAAAAAACGTACCTTTCTCGTCTGAATACCCCCGTACCCTATCTTGGCCTACTTCGCCTACATTTTGATAGTGATGAGGAATATTTTTTTGATGTAAGAGGAAACAAAGAAAGGAGAACGTTACAATCTTTTGCGGTCTTGATGAGCATGTGCAGCGCATGCCCCGCAGGTCCTACAGCATGCAAGTCGCTGGGTCGGATTTGTTTTCTTACCCATGCTTGCATGTGTATGGCAGGCACGCCAATTGAGGATGCATACCGCCACGGTCAAACGGTGGCAGTCGCAATGTTACAAGCTGTCGGTGGTTTGCGGCAGGACAACGCAGAGGTATGTGTCAGAAACTAGTGCTTTGTATGTCAGACTCTAATGCTTTGTTCATCCATCACCGATCATGTACGAGGATCACTCACTAAACCTGAATCTGAACGCATGGAATACTTTGTATGGGCACTTGAAAATGGCTGCGTTGGCACATTGATCGACGCGAATACACGCACGCCAGCTCGGGGCAATGGCAGAAAAAGTTCGTTCAGACACGGAGCTCATCCAGCGAAAGGAACGGCACAACAGGGTGAAAGATCTCGTTCAGGTGCTTTGAGCACACGCGCACGTGCAAATGCATACGCGGTGTAGTGTGAATTTGGGACAGGCTGTCGCTGAGTTTGGGACAGGCGATGGTCTGTGCCCTGCTTCCTTGCTTGCTTCATCTTGGGATGATCCCGCTTTGTTGTTGACTAGTTTGATTTTTCTTTCCGCAGAATGGGCCTGAGACAAGAGCGTCTGTGTGGGTGCGCGGGAGATGCGGGAAGCTACTTCCGGGGCACGTGAGTCTTCCTCATCTCAGCGTCGTGTTTCAATCTCTGTATCTTGTTAGTTCGCTGCGCGCGACGCACTGCGTGCGCAGGATGTGATGATGTCGCTGTGCAGCTCCAAGATCTGCACCAAATGACCAAGGACCTAGTGGATGAGATGAAGAATTTGATCGAGGCGGTCTCAGCGTTTATGAAATTGGCAGCTACCTACGACGATGCAGACCTGAACGTACTCGTTACCACACACGAGTATCGTGACGTGATACACTTGACGCGCATGATGAGTGAAACCGTCAAGCAGTGGCGAGCTTTCGCTCAAACCGCCAGCCAGTATGCACACCACCCTTCTCTCCGAATACCCCAAGCTCGGATCTCCTTGCTGCGGGCGTGTTGTGTGTGCTCTTTTCCCTCTGTCACGTTGGGATACTGACTGGCTCCTGCCCTTCCCCGCTCGCGCCTCTGCAGAATCATGGGGGAAGAAATGCCTCAATGCAAAGCGGCGCTCATTTTCAGCAGACAATATAAGTTAGAGGTCATTTCCCTCCGTGGCCCCTGACTAACCCCCATTGGATGCATGTGAGAATTGCGATGATGCCCTCGACTTACATGACATGCGCTGACCGTTTGCTGCCATCTGCTGTCTCATACGTCTGCTGTCTAATATGATCTCGCACGCCAGATTAAGGATTTATTGGAGCTGTTCAAATATTGTCACAAGTCGCTTCAGTTTTGGCGTTTCCTGGCTCTAAAGATACCAGAGGTCTCTTGCCTTTGTTTAGAAACCTCCTTCTCGTCCCAGCCATACCCCGCCTGACGGGGTGGGAAGGGGTTTGTGAGAGGGGGAGCGAGTTACCACACGTTCGTAACGAATTGCATGTGCGGCAGGTGATGCGTGCTGAGGAAGAGGAGGAAAAAATCAACCGCACTCGTGGTGGCGTGGTGGAGGGAGAAGACAATCTTACAGGGTTTATTGACAGGATGAAAAAGATCAGCGAGAGAGAGAGAGAGAGAGAGAAGTTTATTGACAATCAAACAGATGACTGAAGGTCGGTAAGTACAACGCCTCTTCAGGGTGACACCGCCGCTGGGCACTCGTGGCCCAGCATTGGCGGCGAGTACTATACCCCCACTCTCCGTTCGGCCTTGTGGCACGCATTACAGCAACACACACGAGGGACCAAACCGTTGCCGGTGCGCCCCAATCACCGACCCGCTCTGCAGGGCCGAGACTCGGAGAGACTTGGAGAAAGAGAGAGAGTGAGAGAGCTTGCAAGAGAGCTTTATTAGGACGTGCTC
>Ga0315905_10007360_pt1 | contig 11165 bp, 15 predicted proteins | sample LakEriMetagenome_5_FD_203522 | JGI IMG/M metagenome (GOLD analysis project Ga0315905, IMG submission 203522) | Freshwater fungal communities from buoy surface, Lake Erie, Ohio, United States - Buoy 4 MA121 | ecosystem: Environmental > Aquatic > Freshwater > Lake | place: USA: Lake Erie, Ohio... | reverse complement strand
GCGTCAATGTCTTGCGCATCAGCGACTTGTGCAGGTCAGTGAAGGGCGGCAACTCAGTGAACGTGATGTACTTGAACTCGCCCGTGTTCTTGGGATCTTCAGGAGAAGAAGCCAGCTGCCCAGCAAGCCATTTGTCGAAGGCTGGATCGATTGCCGGTAGCTTGAAGGCCGAATAATCTGCTGCCGGGAGCCACGTTGCTGCCTGGCCTGGCATAGGAGCGGAAAATCCACCTTTCTTAGCCTCTGCCAGCTGCGCCTCGAGTGCGGCAATTTTTTCCTTGAGGGCTGCGATTTCTGCGTCGGCAGGTGACTGCCCGCTGGCAACCGACTCTCCAAGTGCTGTGCTAAATACCTCATCCAGCTGTGCCGTGGCCTCTTTCTGCCATGCGCGGAAGAGGACCTTGTCGCCATCCTTCATCGTCGCCCGCCGTACGAAGTGTGCGCGCCCAGTCTTGTGCTTGCTGACACACTCAACATGCATGCGGATGATGCAGGATCGCTCCTTTGCGCCTGCATCCAGGTCCTCATTCTCCGATTGTATACCAAAGAATCCGCCCAACTTGTTGTACAGGTACCTGAACTCGCCTCATGAGTCAGTCACGACCCTTCGCCCGTGAAACGAGGGCCTTGCGCACGTCCGCTGCCGTGGCCCTGCACGTGGGCGCGCGCATGCGATGCTTCGCAACGCACGTCAAAACTACACACCGCCTGGGGTCCTCGGGCTGGTTGACGGCAAGGTCGGACGTCAGGTCCTGGAGGAGGTCCTTGATCTTGTGCTCCTGGCGGCGCCACGCACAGTCAGACGCGCACAGCACCGCACGCCGCACCCCCTCAGATCACCAGGTACGAGACACACAGGCACAGAGCGCACGGCGGGCGCGCTCGCGGCAGCTCGCGGCACTGCAGCGGCGGCCCGGAACCGGACAGGTTGCAATTCCTCAGCCGTTGCATACCCGGAAGAAGCTCTCAACGGACGCCTTTGACGTCGGGCTCTTCTTGAGGGGTGCAAGCCGCGATGGCTTGGACGACACGACAGTCACGTCGCCCTCGGGGGCGGCCATCTCCCGCCTCCTCTTACCCGTCAACCCCCTGCAGTCCCGTCTCACAGACTCCAGAGGCAAACTGCCCACTAACTGCTTGTTTTTTTTAGTTGACTATTTCGACGGTGGGTTTAGGTTTGTTTTTTGATGAGAAGTCTCCAAAAGAGACCTATATGACAAGTTATCTGCACAGCCTATTTCCAAAATTTGATGCAGGCCCACATCAAATTTGCGGATTTTTTATGCGGGATTACGTCTGCCGATGACTTCTCGCCGTACAAATAGTCGGCTTTTGTACCACCACGCCTGTCTCTGCCTCGGGACCCCGAATCGCGAGGCCCTCCTGGGTCCTGATACAGCTCCCACCGGCGATGAACCCCTTTCTCTCGGCGCCGTACCTGCTGGAGCAGCAGGCGCGACGCTTCGTCCTGCTCGAGCGCCGCGATGGCCGGGGCCCAAAGATGAAGCCGCTCGACGAGGTTGCCATCGACGAGTTCTTGAGCTTCGACCATGTGAAGCGGTACAACGAGGTGCGGGCCTTGGAGGAAGAGCAAGAAAAGTTCTCGGGGGGAAGATGGCCGGCACGGTCTCTTGCTCGCCCTCTCGCTCGCGCGTTCTCTCCCGTTCCTGGGCACGCGCACGCTCTCTGTGCCGCTTCCGTGACGCGAGCGGCCGGCGCCCTAACCCTGCAACGACACTGCGCGTGCACAGATTCGCCGTGGTGCGACATGGCTTCTTCAGCATCATCAACAGCTCGCGCCCCTTGCTTCCATCTGCCCTCAGGAAACTCGAGGAGGGCCAGCGCCGGGTTCTCTGTGACAGCAAAACGCGCTTCAGGCTGGGCTCCGCGCGGCGCATGTGGCGGGGCAACATTGGCGCCCTTATGATCGTTTGCAAACCCCCGCGGCCTTTGGGAGCGATGCCGCCCAACGATTGCTCGCTGCTCATGCCTGAGGACAAGGGCAGACCTGAGACGAATTTGCGGCCCGTATCGGCGATGCTGCTCGTGGCAGACGAGGCCTTGCACGTGGGCGGTGCAGATTCAAAAGGACATGAAGCCTGCCGACGGTCTTGGAAGGACACGGCGTCGGCCTGCTCTCGCTTGCTTGATAACACTCGTCTGACGTACCAGCGCGCTGCATCTGCTGCGCGCAGCCGAAGTGGTTCGCGTCCCGGTTCTTCCTTGGTCCGTGAAACCATCTTCATGTGCGCGTGCAAGCGGGGATCAAGCAGGTCTTTTTGTGTCCATGAGATCCTAGCGTCTCCATCTGCAAGTCGACTAATACGAACTGAGTCGCACCACGTGACCACGCGACTGATTTTTTGGGCGAGAGCAGATCTATGTCAGCAAGTGAGTGCTCCATGGCTTCCACTCGTCCACGATCACGCGATGGGTTCCCAGCTTCGTCCGCCAGCGCTCGGCCCAGCACCTCACATTCGCTTTGCTCACGTGATGTCATGGATTTGCGGCCTCTATCATGCGGCGTTCCTCGACCGCATTCGAGTCATGGACTTGTCATGGAAGGCGATCGAGTGGAATGGAGTGGACGAGTCACAGCGCGAACAAGCAGAAGACCGCTGACATCTGTGGGCCGAAGCACGGAAGGAGAGGGGGAAAGGAGGGTCCACAAAGAGCGACCTTCCACCGCGCTTAGAATGAAAGGAACTACCAGAAGACCGCTCACATCTGTGGACCTAAGCACGGAAGGGGAGGGAGGAAAGAGGATCCAGAGAGAACGACCGTCCACGGCGCTTGGAATTAAAGGAACGAACAAAAACGTCGTTCCTTTCACTCCGAGCGCCGTGAGCCAAAAGCAAGAGCGGCAACTGTCGGAGTACTTCGATGATCTTGAAAATTCCGAGATATACGACACTCGCGAGAATCAGGCTCAAGATTGCTCTTTCGACTCTTTTGCAGCGCACGATCGGTATGACCCTTTGATAATTTGCTGCAATAGTGCCTTATATGGATTGGAAGCCCCCCGTGATGCGATTCAAGCTAAATAATGAGTCAGTACTACTCCACTTTACCACTACTTTACTTGACGTTCTGACTTTACCCAATGCCCCGACTTCCCTTTTCCCTTCGCCTCCCATCATTGTTGAAACTCATAGGAACATTTCATTATCGCCTCTCGAGCTTTTTTTGTCCCGTAGTCCGTCTCCACTGAAGAAAGTATCCCCTGTGCGACCACGTTCTAGCTTCGCGTACCTCCCAGAGACTACGAGCCTCAAGGTAGAAGAAGCCGCAAGGAAAGCAAGGAAAGAAGATTGGAGCAGGGGAGAGATGCGGAAGAGACCAGCCACGTCGCTCAGGAGGGTGAAGGAGTGAAATTCTGCCTTGAGTCCGTGGCTGCACAAGGGCCTGTCCTTTCAAACGCCGCATCTTGATTTTGACTCAATCGTAACGGGTCTTTACAAAAGTTGAACCTCCTGAAGAAACCCGCTCCTCCTCCTCCTTCTCTTTCTTCACCTTGCTCACACCCACATGCCCCCTTGCCTGCACGCACTATCTGCTTTCGTCTCGCTGCAAAGCTGGCCCCAAACCCGCGGGCCATGCAGTGTACTATTCAGTGAGACGTGCTGCTTTAAGAGCAGACGTCTCCGCAGCTGTGCCTGAGTATACTTGGCTTGCGTGTTCTTGGCCATCACCCCCGGCACTGGTGCGTTTGCTGTGTTGATGCGCGCACGGGCACGGGCGCAAGACACGGCGTTCGCGTGTGCGCGCACGTGCGTGGGTGAGTATGAGAACCGCCCAGACAAGAGCAAGAAAGAATCTGCACTTGCGGCGTGTTGCGACGCGTTTGAAGATGAGACAGAGACCTGGAGGAGGCAGATCAAGGTGGGAGGGGGCGAGATGGTTCTTACCTGGGGAGGATTCGGACTTGGTGCCCGTGATGAAAGACACGGGTGAGGATGTTTGTGGAGCTTGTCTCCTCCATTTGCTTCTGCCAAGTAGCACGAGGAGGAGATGTGTACGGTCAGAAATTTGTACGATTACACTTACGATTTTCAGGAGGAGATGATGAGGAGAGGCGTACGATTACGATCGCGATTTTGGGGAGAGAGAGGCGTACACCTGGTTTGCGACCTCGGGATCGGCATCAGGAATTACAGGCAGATAGACCAGCTCGTCCTCCACTTCAGGCACGTGACAGGAGCTGCAATCTCGCGGCCCTTTTCGTCAATGACATGCGGCGGGGGTGTTCAAACCTAAACCTTAAACCCTAAGCCCCAATCTAAAGCCCTGCCTTTCATTTGCACACAGCGGGGGTGCATATCGCGCACACATTTGCATTCGCGCACACACTCGCATGTGTTGCTTCAACCCCGTACGGGTACACCGTTCTCGGGTTACAGGGAGCGCTCTGCCAATCCCATCCTGGACTCATGAATCGACATTCAATCCTTGTTTGGTGTCAACAAAAAAAAACCCATCCACCATATCTCCCTCCTCTGCCCAAGGGCGGAGGTCAGCACATCCCCGGGGCGATCTGTCTTTCAGAAGGGGCTGGGTGATTGGGATGGACATCAGGATGTCTGCGCCCCCCTGTGCTCACCACACACCAAGGCGTCCCACACGGCCAAGCGGAGAGTGGGGGTATAGTGCTCGCTGACAACTGCTGGGTCGCGTGTGCCCAACGCCAGTGTCCCCCAAACCGCTCCCAACAGGGCGTTGCGCTTACCGACCTTGAGTCACTTGTGGTTGTCAATAACCATCATCGGCCCTGCGAAAGCCACAACGCGAATGCGCCCGTTCCTCCTCGTGTTCCCCCCATCCCTCCTCATCCTCGTGTTTCCCTCTTCCCTGTCCTGTCGTAACGCTACCCCGCATCCTCCTCTTCGCCGCCCCGTAACTGGGCGGCGACGCTTGTAACGCCCCACCATGGCACGTCTGAGAGAAAGCCTTCTCCTACCCACCTCCACCAACCTCCCCACCGTACAGGGAAACCATTAGCACCTCCTCACACGAGTCTAGATAAATTCGCCTCTGCCCAGTGCCGGGATCCAATCATTGCACCCACACACGTCCTGGTGCAACCAATGTGACAACAGACACGGCAACAACAAACACGGCAACAACGTCATACGCCGTGACCCAGGACGCAACAAATACAATACGTCGTAGCCCAAGACGCAGCAAACACGGCAATAACGTCAAATACGCATCCGCGCATCCCTTGAAGCCCCTTCTCACGTGTGTGTGTGTGTGTGTGTGTGTGTGTGTGTGTGTGTGTGTGTGTGTGTGTATACTCACACACACACACACAGTGTATACACACACTCACACACACATGCCCCCATCAGCACCTGGCAGAGGCAGAGCACACCACAGAGCCACTTCTCCTCAGAACTTGAGCGACCACCAGCCCAGAGACTCCACTGCCCCTGTTTTAAAAAAATGCAAGGGGGGAAAAGGAAAGTGTAGATGATGAGCAGTTCCGCGACTAAAAAAAAAAGGAAATCGTTTCTGAGGAGCAGTTCGCGCGAGTGCGTGTAGTACACGGGACCAACAGAAAAGAGGGAAAAAGGAGGGGGAAGAAAGGAAACCGTTGCTGAGGAGCAGTCCGCAGACCTGCATGCACTACATGTAGCTAAAAGAGGAGGGGAAAAAGAGGGAGGGGGGAAAAAGAGGGGGAAAGAAACCGATGCTGAGGAGCAGTTCGCGCAACTGGGCCTCTTTGACCCCGGCAAAAAGATTCTTGTCTCTTTTTTTAAAAAAAAGGCTCTTTTTAAAAAAAAAGGAAAAGGAAAAAAGAGACAAGAAACCGTTGCTGAAGAGGATTTCGCCCAACTGGGCCTCTTTTGACCCCGGCAAAAAAGAAAAGAAAAAAAGGAAAAAAAAGAAAGAAACGAAAGAAAAGAAACCGTTGTTGAGGAGGAGTTCGCGCAGCTGGGCCTCTTTTGACCCCGGCGGGCCTGCGGGAGCACGGTCAAGGGCAGTGAAGCCTAGGGAGAAATTCTCAAAAGTCAACGCGCAACTGTATATGCTGTACAAAGTCACTAAAGAGATTGCAAACGAGAATATATGCCTTCGTTGTTGCGCGCCTTGACGTCGGTCTGGCGTTTAGGGTTTTAGGGTTATTTACCGTCGTTGTTGCGCGCGTTGACGTCGGCCTGGCGTTTGAGCAGCTCCTCGATCGTCTCCAGTGAGCACTTGACTGCAGCCCAGTGCAAAGCCGTGGTACCGGCTTCTGTCTTGGAATTTGCATCCGCCCCTTTATCGAGTAGAAGGATGGTGCACTTGACGTGGCCCTCTGACGCGGCAAATTGGAGCGGGGTCCGCCCTCTCTTGTCTCTCGGGTCCACCTCTGCCCCCTTCTTCAGAATGAGTTCCAGGATGTCGGCACGCCCGGCCCTGGCAGCCAGATGCAGCGCCGTGTGCCCCGTGGTTGAGTGCACCTGGTTAACGTCGGTATTAGCCTCAAGCAGTGCCTCCACCACATTCAACGGCCCTTCACCGGCAACTGCCAGCAGCGGCAGGTGCCCTTTGATTTTCGGCTTGCCGCCGCTCTTGTCTTTCAAGTTGATGTCGGCACCTCCGCGCAAGAGGCGGGCAACAATGTCGCCATGCCCCGCCGCACACGCTGCGTGCAGCGCCGTTTGCCCAAGCTGCAACCCGTGCAAACCAAATTTAGAAGTATAATAATTAAAAACATAATGCAAAGCGTGTGGCCAAGACGCGCTTGCTGACTTGCGCGCAAGGGTATGCAGCCCTCGCTGCACCGCCGACTTAGTCCTGAGACTTCCTCCTTTTCCAGCCATGATCTGCCTGACGGGTGCCCGCTGGATAGATGAAAGAGTGCCTAATGATTCTGATAGACAATTCAAAGGTACTTTTTTCTTTTGTAGGACGGTCACCTGATCAGTGCTGTTGACGTCTGCTCCTTGCCGCAGCAAGCGATCCACTTCGCCCACCAGTGACTCTTTTCCGGTCCAGAAAAATCCCCGCTCCACCTGGTGGTACGTTACGTCAAAACGGCTTGCACCAGAGATCAAGACAACCTGGGACAAACATGGAGCATACCGTGTACCCCTTGCGCGCTGCGGCCCACAGCGCGTGGTTCAACGATTTGATAGCATCCTCCTCCCGGGCTAGCGACCTGACGCCATGGGGACTCAGTACGGGGGCTGGAGGTGCAAAACGCGGCGCCGCAGCTAATCCAGGCGCCACGAGCGAGGCGTGTGCAAGATACTGGCAAGCGCCTCCCGTGTGCGACGGGAGCCTGCTGAACGCACGCACTCGGCAGACGCTACACGTGATAGAACAGACTGTCGCGAGCATCTGCAGCATGGCGCCCTCGCGCCGAAAACACTGCCCCCCCCTTCCTCCTTGTGTCGGGGCGAACCGGATCCGGCAGGTGAGTTTGGCAGACTTCTCGCGGTCGATGCCCAGCGCTACCGCGGTCTCCAGGTCCACCTCGCGAATATCCGCATCGCGCAGCGCACCCAGCTTGTCTTTGACATTCAGCGTCTCCGCCAGGCTAAGCACCTCCTCGGCTAGTCTGCTCCTCTTCATCCCTTGGAGGCCACCGAGTTCGTGGCTCGTTCTTGTCTTCAATGAGCGTCGACCTGGGTTGAAGGAGCGCGTGTCGATGATCGCCTCGGAATTATCATAAGTGCGCCCGCGAGCTGTTGAGGTGGAGCATACCGAGCACGGCCGATGATCGCGTCTGGCCTGGGAATGCGCCTGGAGGGGGACCCTGCTGAGGGGTTTCTCACGGTGCGCGCCGTCTTCCCCGGCGGCCCCGTGGCGCGAGCAAATGAGGCAGCGCAGCGGGACGACCCCGACGGCGCCAAACTAGTCCAGGAGGGCGATGTGCTCGTGGGAGTGGGGGAGCAAAGCCGCTTGTTGGGGCTGAGCGAGGCGGACGTAAAGCAGTTGCTCGGAGACGCGCGCAGCCTCGCGCGCATCAATCTCCACTTTGGACGCCCATTCGCGCGCGCCCACGGCCGAGAGATTGAGCCGTTCTGCGTCGAGGTGGGTACGGCTGCCGTCTCCGGGGCGGAGGAGTGGGAAGGCGAGGAAGCCGGCGAGATCGTTGACATCGGCCGCAAGGCGAGCAAGAAAGCAGCCAGGGCAAAGAAGGCACAGACTACAAAAGTGAAGACGAAACCCCCCGACGGCCCGCTCGGGATGAGCAGGTATTCCCAGATGGTGGAGAATTTTCCCCCGGTGTGGAAGCCACCGCCGCCCGAGTACCCGCTCGAAGGATCTGCCACGCGAACGCCGGTAAGACGGCACACAACAAGCGACCATTCTTCTAAGGTGTGGGGCTGCGGCAACAATGGCGAGGGCGAGTTGGGCCTGGGCCACAGGCGCTTTATCGTTGGGCCCAAGTCTGTGCAGCTCCCTCGTCTACCTGGCGCTCACGGCCGCAGAAACACCAGCACACCGCACGCGGCCGCTACAGGTGACGGATTTAGCATCATCAGCGTGGGCAACGAAACTGCCGCGTGCGGCACCGACCGCAGTGGCTGCCTTGGCCTGGACGTGGCATCTGGCTTTACGGCCGTGTACTTTACGCGCATCCCTGCTCTCAGCGGCCTTGCTGTGCATGCAGTGGCCTGCGGCCACGAGCACTGCGTCTTACTCACCAAGGAAAGTACACAGCGTACCTTTGCCTGGGGCGGCAACACACACGGGCAGCTTGGTCTTGGTGCTTGCGACGAAGCCCACCACGCCGTTCCTGCTCCAGTCCCCACCCTCTGCGGGGTCTCTTTCTCGCACGTTGCGGCTGGGAGGGCGCATACGCTGCTGCTGGAAGGCGACGGAACGGCGGTGTGGAGTTTCGGGGCATTTGAACAGGGGCAATTGGGCCGCGTGTTCGGGACGGCGGCACAACCCCCATTTTTTGATGAGAATCATCCTGGGTTACTTTGGGAAACCTACTCTGGGAATCTGAACCAGGTGTGAGTGAGAGACAGAGTGAGAGAGGGTGTATACAGAGTGAGAGAGGGTGTACACACACACACACACGCACACACACACACACACACACACACACACACAACATACATACATATACATACGTACGTATATACATACTCGCTCCCCTCCACTCGCCTGCCCCCCCCCCGCAGCAACTAGACGACGCTGCACAGCTGACGGCATTGCCCATGAGGATGCCGTTGCCAATGATAGACCTGTCACGTGACCGCGTTGTTGGAGTATCGGCTGGCTCGCACCACTCGATGCTGCTCACAAAGTCTGGCGCGGAAAAAAATTCTCAAAAGTCAGTGTAAAGTCAGTGTATAGTAGAAGTAGTGAGTATCAGAGCGTTCTAGAGAATTTGCTTCACAAATACATCACAAAAATAAGAAACCATTTTTTTTTCCTACGGAGGTTTCCCCTTCTTCAGTCATTTTCGAATTAAACACTTTTACATCGGAAATATATGTATTGAAGCAGCAGAACCCTCGACAGGGCGTTTACACAGTAAATGCATTAGGGCCCTGACTTTTCCGGATGTTCATAGTTCTACCAGGCCTTCGCTGTGGCATTACAAAAATGAAAAAAAAATTGCATTAGGGCACTGACTTCTCCGGAATTTCCTAGTTCTCCCACGCTGTTTGCTGCGGCAAAAATGCCACTGACTTTTTCCCCCTTCTGAGAGCATCAAACTGACTTTTTCGGAATTTCTGCAGGCCTTTTGCTGTGGTAATAATGCCAATGGCCAGTGTGGGGTAGGGGGCGACTGGACGCAGTTGTTTACGGCAACTCGCATGCGCTTGCCTGGTGATCAGCGGGCGGCGCTTGGAGCATGTGGTGCGATACACTCTGTCGTGGTTTGCAACCAGGTGGACTGCCCTAACGTGTCGACAGTCTTCTCCTGCGGCTCTGGTGGCTGCTGGCAGCTCGGTGCGTGTGGGTGTGAGTGTGGGCGTGGGTGGTAGTGTGGGAGTACATAAGTTTGCTTGCCTTGCCTTCCTGCTTTTGGCCGAAAATGAGCGATTACAGGAAGAGGACACGTTGATGACCCTGGACTTGTGGACTAAGCAATGCTCAATCAGGTGGCGGGCTGTCTCAGGCTGATCGGCATTTGCCGGAGGCGGTGCAGTCGATGAAGAACCTCCCTGTTTCCGCACTCGCGTGCGGCATGTTCCATACGCTGTGCCTGGTGTGTGCGTATGTTTCTGTGTGTATGCGCGCGTGTGGGTGGGTGTGCAGGCGTGTGTGTGTCGTGTGTGTGTGGTGTGTGTGTCTGTGTGGCGCACCTTGCTTCCTTTAGTGCGGCGGCGCCATGTGCCGGTGCTGTCCTGTTGGTTTCGTCGGCAGGTGCATCCTGCCGGCTGGCGACTGGCAACACGCTTCCCGGGCAAGACTGACTCCGTGCAATGCGAGCAGGTTGAGCAAGACGACAGCCACCGGGAATTGTGGGCGTGGGGGGGCGATTTATTTGGAGATTTCCGCAAAGTAGATACCCTCAATCAGATTGAGGAAGATGGGCGGGGGATGCGGGGGTCAGGTATGCCAGTGAGAGTAAGTCTCTTTTATGTGTATGTCGGTTCTTTTGACAAGTGTGCATACATCAGATCACGCGGCGCGAGGCTTTGCTGGGCGCGTCCATCTCGAGACTTGCCTGCATTTGCAGCACGGGATCAACTTGAAAAACATTGTCTCTGGCTCAAGCGCGAATCACGCGCTGCTGGTCCTCGCGTGGCAGCTTCCGTGGGAGCTAGAGCGGATTCTGTGGATCGGTCTGCTCAAGTCACAGGAGACCTGCGTCTTCTCCCGCCTCCCGCTCGACGGGCCTCGGACCTCCTTCGTCCTCTCTAAAATAATTGAGATGGTATCATCACCCTCTTAATCAGCAGGTTAATTAATTACATCATTACATCCATAATAAGTCAAGAAGCCTGTGCATGTGACGAGTTGTTTATAGCTGTTTATAGCCGAAAGCAACGCCCCCCCTTTTATATATATATCGGTTTCGGTGTCGGCGGCGGAACGCATATCGGTTTCGTGCCGGCAGCGGAACGAGTAACACGAAACCGATATGCTCTCTCTCTCTCTCTCTCTCTCTCTCTCTCTCTCTCGCTCTCTCTCTCTCGGGCGCCCCCCCCCCCCCCCCGCGCAGGGCGGCGCGGCCCCCGCGGAGGGGGGGGGGGGGGGGGGTGGGT